>Ga0315910_10001639_pt1 | contig 20419 bp, 14 predicted proteins | sample EdamamesoilMG_FD_204470 | JGI IMG/M metagenome (GOLD analysis project Ga0315910, IMG submission 204470) | Garden soil microbial communities collected in Santa Monica, California, United States - Edamame soil | ecosystem: Environmental > Terrestrial > Soil > Garden | place: USA: California...
CATAGAGAAAGCTCTGACCTCGCTGGCAGCGGAGGTCGAGAATTTCATCAGCGACTTGAAAGTAACCCGTGACAATAACGCCACGGAACTCACGCGGATGGCCGCTGCAGACACCGAATCGTGCTTCCTTCAACCGGTAATCACGCCGACGGAATATCCGCAGTGGGCAAAAGACAATGCCGCGGAAGTGCCCTGCAATCTCAAACCCGTTTCGTTGTCGGCAGATCAATTCATCCACCTGGCGGTGGATTCGGTAGCCGATTTTTATCTGTCCCGGAGAAACCAATTCGACCTAGCCGCCCGTGCCTTGCAGGACCCGGAATTGATGCGCCGTCTCAAGACGATTGAAACGGCAAGCGACTACATGATGCACCTCGACTTGCTGTCGCCGCCCGTGAGCCAGCTTAAGCCGCAAAAGTTCCTGGCCGGCTACTTGGATCGGGGAAACAAGAAACTGGTGGAGCAGTTCTCGCCGCCCGACGGTGGGGCACAGGTAGTTCCGGTGGAAACCACCAACAAGCACATGGTCGTTTGTGCCCGGACTTTGCACGGGTTCCCGGTGGCCCACTGGTCGGGCTTCGATGTGGCAGAAGCTTATTACCGACAAGACCCGTGGTGGGCACATACGGTGGAGGACTTCGCCAGTTTGCCGCCCTTGAAGCCGCTTTCAGGGCAACGCTCAAGGGCTCTCCAATACTTGGGATTGGGGCTGGCGTTTGAGTTGATCTACACGCGGGGATCAAATTACTACGCCAACCTCAAGGAGGAGGAGCTCAACAGCGTGCGCACCCGATGGCATGTCTATTACAAGAGGGGCCTGAGTCCGGGGGGAGTCGCTTTGATCGAGGCAGGGCTGGTGACTCCGGCCCCCAGTTCTCAGACCCGGGTGCGTTCCGAACATCTGATGGGCAAGCGCCTGTCGGAAACACTGGAAACCTTGGCCAAGCCGGATACGGGGCCGTTTATCGCATTGGTAGACGAGGTGTTGGGAGAATTCACCGCCAAGGCGGGGGTGGATCGGCTGAAGGCCATCATCGAGAACTACGTTCAGAATGATTTGGACAAACGAATTGACGGCGCCACGGACACGCGCCGCGATTTGGAGGAGGTGGCGCGTGAACTTCGAGCCTATGGACAACGCATTGGTTGATCCCCACCGCTTTCTACAAGCGGGCCATCGTCAAGCCGTGCCGCTGGTCGTCTTCCATGACGACAGCGGCTTCGGTCGCGCGGCGGCGCGGATGCTTGCGGCAATAACAGAACCAGAAATGGCCGCCGCCGTCTTAAGTGGTGAATCACTCAATCCTGATGCAACCATCGCCCAAGTGACCTCCGTTGGGTTTCAGCAGCGAATGTCTCCACTTCGCCTCTGGACTCACCAACCGCTCTGGTGTGCCTGGTTTGCGGATGAGCGGGCGACTTCTCTTGCGGACCTGGCACGAACGATTGCCTCGCTTCGTATTCCCGGAGTGGGCGGTGCGAACCATTTTGTCTTTCTCCACACCCAAGACGCTGTAACGCCGGATCACGCGTTGGCGAAAGTGGCGTCCGCGGTTTTCCTGTCCTCAGATCAAGGAACCGTTCATCGGTCATTGCCACTTTTGGCGGAAGGTGCTGTTTCGTTGCTGTATTCTGGTTGGAAAGAACATTGCCTGGCGGCGAATCACAGTTTGATCGAGGCGTTACTTTTGACACCAAACCAACGCGTTTACGCTTTGGGTGTCAGCACCAGTGAACCTGACTGGGATTTCCATGCCTTCTATTGGAAACAAGCGCTCGAATCGGCGGTGCTGCATGAATGGAGAAAGCCCTGCTCAATTTCGCTTATTGGAGACAGTCTGGAATCGGCAAAGAAAAGTTTGGATCGGTTGCTCAGGTTTGGTGAGGGCTGGCGTGATGGCGAAGTGGTCGTCCGACCAGCCCGAAGTCATCAAGATCCGCAAACCGTCATCCACGTTGGGAAGGAATCCTTGGAGGTAACGTGCCAGGTGAAGGACGATGGTGATTCGCACGAAATAGTGCACGGATCAGCTCGGCACAAGCTGGCGGTATGGCTTGGCCAGAGCAAGAGCTTGGACTTGTTTCTCCGATTCGTCGCGCTCGCCAACTTCCGGCGGTTGATTAACTCCCGGTCAGCTCAGCTGGAGGCGGACTGGACCTCCGATGCGTGGGCTTTTCTGCGAACGAGACAGCCAGTTCGCGGGTACCTCGGCAATCTGCACAAACGCATGTTGGGCCTGCTTGAATGGGCAAAGGAGCGTGAGCGTGCAACCGTTATTGGCGACGATACGACACCTTCTTTTAAGCAACAGGAAAAGGAGGTGCTCAAGCGAATCTCCGCTGTTCCAAATGGGGTTGGACTTGCACTGCGCCTAATGCTGGTTGGATGGGGTCTGACTTGGCTCATCCTGTCACCCGTTTGGGCATCAGCCGGTGCGGGCTGGCAGCATGACATCCTAAACGCGGCATCCCTTATTTCAGGTGCATTCTTCCTGATCATCTCGACGGCGGGAATTGGCCATTGGCTCTACTTTCGGTGGCGAGCTCTTCGCGCAGTCGAGCAAGCCCGCCACATCGTTCTTGCCGGTTTTCAGGCGCAACTCTGCGGCATTTTGGCGGGCGCGTTTAATCGCGCTGGGAAGCGGATTGCCGCACAAGCGAACGAGTGGCTGGTGGGATTTACAGGAATTGCAGAGAAGCTTGGCAATGAGGGCGAGACCGGGCACGCCGCCGAACCGAAGAATGACAATCCATTCTTCCCAAAGGGTTGTTTGGTTTCGATTCTCGACAACCAGATAGAATCTCTTGTGCAAGCAACACACGAGCGGTTCGTCAGTCAATGGGCGGAGCAGCCTGAATCTTTTTTCGCGCAGGAGAAATGGCGAAAGATGCTTGCTGAAGTGGCCCGACAGGTTTCAAGAGAAGCGTTGGACAAGCTGACGTACACAGAATGCCTGAAGGCTCGCAACCCTTCCGCACAAGAGTTGAGCTTCTTGGTGGCTGACCTTTGCCACGAAGCAAGAATGCCAAGTTTGGAGATTGGCCCACTGCCTAATCCTCCGCCCGCGCTGCTGGTGGGCCTCGAAGACGCCCCCGATAGGCTGCCCGATGTTCAAGTCCGAGAACTAACAACCCCGAAGCTATTGGCCGTTTCGGTGATTCCATTCATTGCTGACCTATGAAGTTTTGCGCGTCACTTATTTACGTCGTGCTGTTTCCGCTCCTAGCAATTGTGGCGGATGCCGTCGCTAGCATCGCGCCGGCACTTTATCACGTTGAGGTGGCCGTTGTGCTGGGGGCAGCGTACTTCGCGATCCTTGGTCTCCTGCATCTCAGCAAAGCTTGCTCGATAGATATGGGCTCAAACGGAAGACGGAATCACCGGAGACTGCGAGAGGTATTCGAGGCGTGTGGGTTGGAGTGGTTAAACCTCGTAGGCATGGCATTGGTTGGAACAATTGCGGTGATGTTTCTTTTGGCCGGTATGTTGTCCTACCCATTTTGGTTTCTGTTTGGCGCCATCGCGTTCGGATGCAGCGACCTCATTCGTGGGCGCCAGCTTATGGACCTTCCAAATGACCTTCGCGTGCCGCGTAGGGAACTCGAATTGGCCAGTGGTCGCGTCTCAGAGGAAGGAAAACACTGTGAATTTCGTTGGCTGGTCTGGAATCCTGAACTTAGAAGCACCGAAGGCAAGATGGAGCTGGTGATCAACCATGACGAATATCGGCAGGCGCGAAACGCCGACCGGTTTTCGGCAGCGAACAAGGCCGAATACGCTCGCTACGTTCTTGAAGGCTGCACGCGATCTGTTGAAGAAGCCGCCGCAGTCTTTCGTAGCCGCAGCAAAACACAGAACCTCTTGGCAGTCCAAGAAATGGAGGATGTGGTCTGCTTCACACGCGGCATTCGTTACGCCAGCGATCCGGAAATGAGGGGAGTGGATGATTGGGCCAATTTCCCAGTCGAAACGCTGTATGACCAGGCGGGTGATTGCGAAGACCACGCCATCCTTGCCGCCGCAATCCTCCATTTACTCGGTCATGACGTTGCGTTGTTCTGGCTCGATCTGGGTGAAACCGCACACCTGGCGCTTGGCTATCGCGCCGAAGGTTTCGTTGGTGGAGGATTCAGCGAAGTCGCGGAAGGAAAGGCCTACTATTACGTCGAAACGGTGCCAGCTCAAAGTGGAGATCAAGTCGGTGACATGGCCAGCCAGTTTCTGAAAGATCTGAAATCGGCTGAAGTTATTCTTGTGTGACCACACCACCGCCAAACAGCAACTCTTTGTGGGCAGGAACAACGCGATTCGTTTTCCGGCTTGGGTATTTTGCGATGATGTTCCCGTGCCCGCATTGAACTTCTCTTGAAGGACCGCTTTCGCGTATCCACTTCAAGTATCCGATTGCGTGTCCGGGAAGTTGCAACTGTTGGCAATAAGCAAGGAATTCAACTGGATTGAGCATACATGTTTCGTGGTTGAGTTGTGAACCACTCTCAAGGTCGCTCAGCATGGCCATCGTGGACGCCTTATGCGGCGCAGTACGATAGCATGTTGGACAGGCTTTGGGGGTGCAGTCCTGATTCAGAGGGCGAACTTGTGAAAGGCTCGTGAGTAGATCGTGCCCGCGGCGCAGCTTGATTCCTGCCACAAGGCCTAGTGATGGGACACCTTGGCCGGTGGGCAACCAAATGAGACGGAAGATCGAAGCTGCAATAGGCGGGAGTTTCTGAGAGATTGGGACCCATCAAGCGCGTGAACGACAGCGTCTGGGAAAACTGGCTGGAGCGGCTCTACAGCCTGAGGCGCGACAAGCGAGGCTCACATGAACGACCGCACAAGCCAGCCTTGCTGTTGAGCATCATGGATCTGCTGGATCGAGGCGTGATTCAGGAAAACGCCGTGCCGTTCAGCGAGGAGCTGGTGGCCACGTTCAAGCGCTATTTCTCCGTGGTGAAACAGCACGACGACAAGCCAACCATTGAGAATCCATTCTACTTCCTTGCGGGTGACAAATTCTGGGAGGTCATTCCCAAAGGCGGAAATGAGCCGCTGTATCGCGAAGGGTATGCGTCCGGCGCGCCCAGCGCGGCTCAATTGCGTCGGCAAGGTGCAGTGGGGCGATTCGACCAAGGATACTGGGTGTTGATGGGCGATCCAGTCTCGCGGCATCAACTTCGCGAAGCGCTAATCGCTCGGTATTTTCCAGAGGAGCGCGATGCGCTGGCAGCCCTTTTGGTCAGCAATCGGACGCCGAGGTTGCCAGACCTTTTGCGAGAGGAACAGCCGCCGGGCCGTGATGCGGCGTTCCGCCGGACGATCCTCGAAGTGTACGATTATCGATGCGCGGCGTGTGGAATCCGCGTGTTACTGAATCACGCCACGTCACTGGTGGAAGCGGCGCACTTGATTCCGTTTGGCGAGAGCCGCAACGACAAGCCTACTAACGGCATGGCTCTTTGCCCAAACCATCATTGGGCGATGGATCGGCACTTGATCGCACCCTGCCTGGACACCAAGCGTCGTGCGGGAGTCTGGCGAGTGAATGGGGTGCGGCTTGATGACCGCATCGAAGGCCAGCGCGATTTGGTGGGGCTGGGGGGCAGGCCGGTGATTCCGCCGAGTGAGAAGAAGTTTTATCCCGCTATTGAGAGCCTGCGCTGGCGCGAGGAACACCTAGCCACGGCCTACGACTGAAGCAGATGACGGAATTCGGAACAAGACAACAAGAGGCAGAGGAATTGGTGCTGCCCGCGTTCGGGGTGATTGAGTCGGAGCGCGTGCTGGGGGTCGACGAGTTGTTCGCAGTCCTGAAGGACAAGTTCCCGGTTACGCCAGGCCATACGCTGATCATTCCGAGGCGAGCAGTGTTGCGATTCGCGGACTTGAATGCGTCTGAGCGGGCGCGGCTGCTGGAATTGGTGAATTGGACGCAACGACACCTGTCTGCGATCGCTCCAATGGCAGAGGGGTTCAATCTGGGGGTGAACGATGGGAAGGCGGCCGGGCAGACGATCGCGCAGTTCCACTTCCACGTCATCCCTCGACGAAGCGGCGACGTCGCCGATCCTCGCGGTGGTGTGCGGTGGGTGATTTCGGAGAAGGCAAAGTATTGGTGATTTGAGCAACGAGGCGTCGCGATGTTGCATAACCTCGCCTTCCAATCGTGACAGGCGGGCTCGATTTTCATTATCATCCGGGCATCCTTTCTCACGGGATACAGAAACTATGGCCACGGCAAACAACAACCGTTGGAATTCCGCTTCGGCGGCAGATCGCCGTCAATTGGGGACAGCGAGTGCCACAAGGACGCCTCTTCCAATGCAGGCTGGAGCTGCTGATTGAATGTCCGAAAACACACCAATGTTAAGTGTTCGGCTTTCCCCGGTTCTTACCGGGGGGTTCTTTCGTCCTCTTGCGCGCCCTTCCGCGCCGCTGTATGTGGATTGTGCGGATCGTCTGGAGCGGGCGAGCGACGACGGCGACCAGCTCTCCCACTCGGATGCCATCGCGCTGATTCACGACGCGCTTGTGGCGCATCCAAGTGTGAAACTGGAAGAAGACGAGGGCGGGCAATTTGCGGATGTCCGTCACCGGGCGGGACAGATTTTCAACCGGCTGCTTGAAGCGGGCTGGTTGGAGGAACGACCAGCCAGTCTTGACGAGCGCTGGGTCGTTCTTTCGCCACGCCTGTCGCCGCTGCTTGGCTTGTTACGTGGCTACGCAGAGGATGATCTTGCTGAATTGAAAGACTTCGCGGCAACCGTCCGTTCTGTTTGTGAAACTCTGCTTGCCGAGGGTGCGCTCGACCCGGCGAAACGCGATGCGGAGGAGCTGCGGCAAGTGGTGAAGGAGTTGCTCGACCGCGCTACCCGAGCGGGCCAGCAAATGCGGGCGGTCGAGACCGTGATTCTCCGCTACGCCCAGCAGCAGCGCGCGAGCCTCACTCCAAACGAAACCCTGCGCCGCTTTCTCGTCGAATTCCACGAAGGCGAGCACATGGTTTGTTACGACACATTGGAACACGGCGGGCTGTTGCCCAAACTCAAGCAGGCCCGGTTGGTCGCGCAGGACGCTTGGGCAAATCCGTTTGTGAAACAGCGCCTCGCCGAAGGCATCGCGGCGCATCGCGGCGTGGATGAGACCACGGCCTACGGCGACGCAGAGGAAATGCTGCTCAAGCTGGAGCGAGCCATCGCCGGCATTTCCGCGAAGCAGCGCATCATTGACGAGCGCATCGCGGAATTCAGCGAGTTGTCCGCCGCGCGGTATCGCTATCAGACGGAGATGCGCGGGCAGCGTCCCGAAATGGTGAAGACTTACCTGCAAAGCGCCGACCAGCAATACGACGGCAGTTCCTTCGCCGATCTTGCGAGCCAGCCCGGCATGATGATTCTCAGTCCGGAGGTGGAATTCTATTTCGGCCAGGACGCGCTCGCTCGCCCCCGTCGGGCTCGGCTGGCCGTTGAATTGGGAATTGCGAAACCGGCCTCTGCTGGTGATTCACAGGATGCGCTGGAGCGAATCCGCCGGCAGAATCTTTACGCAGTGACGCCGCAACGCGCGGGTCGCTTGATCGAAAAATTTCTGCCCGCAAAGGGCGCGGTGGTCTCCACTGCGGATATGAGATTAACCAACACCTTGGACGACTTGCTGGATTTCCTCGCCGTGCTGGCCTACGACCGTGCTTCCGGCAAGCGCGGGCACAAACCCATCCGCTGGCACGTCCGTACGGCCAGAAAGGAGTTCGGGTTGGAGCCGGAGAAAATCCCGACTGACGTTGTTGCCGGGCGGCGCGTCGAGCGGCTCACCATCGAGAGGACTGCATGACACCGCAATGGCCTTCATTCTGGGCGCACATTCCCGATGACGACCGTCCGGCGATGCGTGAAATTCTCACCGAACTGCTTGCTACCGGCGTGCTGTTTGGCGACACCGGCCGCGAGCGGGAACTTTTCCAGACCGCGCGCAAGTATGAGCCGGAACTTGCCGAATACCTCTCACTCCTGCACGTGGCACTGTTCCCAGACCCGGATCGGCCGATTCTCCAGGCCCGTCCGATTCCCGGCGAATGTGGCCTGACCGCGCGTTTCACCAAGGATGAAACCCTGGTGGTGCTGACTCTCTGGCGTATTTACGACGACGCCATCATGGAGCGGCCCACGAACGTCGTCGCCCTGTCGGCAGACGACCTCTTTGCGAAGCTCAAGCTGTATTTCGAGCACATCGAACCGCCCGCGCCCACGCATCTCGAACGCATCCTGGTCAAACTCCGTTCGCGCCGGCTCATTCGCTTTCAGCCCGACGCCGAACAGTTCGGGGAATCGCGTCTGGAAATTCTCCCCACGCTTGCGCGTGCGATTCCGTTCGAGCGTCCGGAAGAATGGGCGCAATCCGCCGCGCTTTATCAGCAGCCCGCCGCTGCCTCGAACGGCAAGACCGAAATCTCTACCGGCGAGGAAGAAGATAAGTCGTGAGCGCACAACGCATTTCCCTGACACGCATCTTTGCCGTGAACTGGTATGGCTTCCGGCAAATCTTTGACGTCTCCAATCACACGCTCATCTCAGGCGCTTTCGGCAGCGGCAAATCCGCGCTGCTCGACCTGATCCAATACGTCATGCTCGGTGAGGACTGGCGACCGAACCGCGCCGCCTCCGGGGCGGCCCGCGGGCGGACCTTGGTCAGCTATTGTCTCTGCGATACGAACTATACCCGCAATGACGAGCCACACTACATCCGCCGCGACGGCGTCACGTTCATTGGCTTGGAATTCACCTGGCCAGCCGAGCGCAATCAAGAGCCACGCCGCGAGACGTGGGGCGTCCGCATCCAATACGCCAGCCCGACCTCGCGCGCGGAGCAGACTTACTTTTGCATTCCCACGCGGCTTGATTGGGCTGAAATCGCCCCGTCCGGCAAACTCATGTCCGAGGAGGAATTCAAGTCTTACGTCCGACGCGAGTTCGAAAGCACCTCCAGCCGCAAATGCCTGTTTCCCCGCCAGCGAGATTACCTCGCCGAGATGGCGACTCCACATCACCTCTGGTTCGATGAAAAACAGTTTCCCAAAACATTTCCCAAGTCTATCGCTTTCGAGACGGAGAAGAACGTCGAGGATTTCATCCGCAAGTTCATCCTTGAGGAAAATCCGCTTGAGGTCAGTGACGTAAAGGCGGCCGTCAGCGCGTATCGCGAGACGCAGGCGCGGCTGGAATGTCAGGAAGCGGAGGCAAAGCTGCTTGGCGTGGTGCAAGCGAAGCATGACGCCTACGCCCAGGCCAGGCGCGAGGCGGCAATTCTCCAGCATCTCAGCCACGCACTGGAGCAAGATCGTTTGACTGAACTCGTCGCCAGCCATGAAAAGGGACTTGCCGACCTCCGCGCCAAACACCAATCCGACAACGAGGCTTTCGATAAAGCGGTGGCCGATGCCGAGCGGTTCACCTCCGCGTTGGCAGAGTTCAAATTGGATTCAGACGAAGCGGAGCTGCAACAGAAGCTGACCGAGCAGACGAACAAGCGAAACGAGCAGGCAGGTTTGATTCAAGCGCAGCATGGCGTTCGTGAACGCTTGCGCGACTTGCGCCATCGCTGGACGCAATGGTTGAAACGCGGCGCAACGCTCCAACTCGACGGACTGCCCGCGACGTTGACAGTCGAAGACCAGTTGCTGGATACTCTCGCCGCGCCGGACGAAGCGACCGGCTTGAAAGCCATCCCGGATTTGGCGGATCGGTTCAACCAGATTTTTCAGAGCGTGGGAAAGCTGCTCGAACCGCACACCACGGAAATAAATTCCATTACCAACCGGCTGAAACAAATCGCCGCTGACTTGGAGCGTATCGAGGAACGCCAGACGCCCGGTTCCTTCCCGCTCTTTCAAACCATCAAAGCTCGTCTGGCTTCCTCGCCAACTCCGCCCGAGCAATTGTGCCGGTTGATCGAAGTGAAGCCCGATGCCGAGGACTGGCGCAACGCGATCGAGCTGGTGCTGGCCCGGAATCGTTTCGCCATCGTCGTGGGTTCGGGCGAGGATTATCGCGCAGCACTGGATGTTCTTCGCAAGCGCCCGCCCGCAGAGCGCGGCGTAGACGAATCGCTGGTGCATCCCCGCGAGGCCGGCGAATTGTCCGCCGACGTGAGAAAACATTCGCTCGCCGAGAAAATTGAGTTCGCGCGGGCCGCCGACCCGATTCAGCGCGCTGCGATGAACTTCACCAATCACCTACTCGGGCGCGTGATGGCCGCCGACCGTGTCGAGGATTTGGATTCGTCCGACCGTGGCATCACGCGCGATGGCATTTACAAGCAAGCGCCCATTCGCCGTCGGCTGCGGCAAGTGCCCGGATTTGAATTCACACTGGGCACGGAGGGTTTGAAGCGTCTCAGCGAGTCGCTGACACGCGAGCAAAAGGGACTGATGGCCGAGCGGACGAACAAACTAGCGTTGATAGATTCGGTCAACGCATGGCTAGACACCGGCAAGAAAGGCGGCTTGAGTGACTCACGATTGCCAGACCGGAGCGGAGAGCTTCCCCGATTGCCGGTCTTGGAGCAGGAGCTTGCCGCGCTGAAACTGCGGATTGATTTTCTGTCCACGACAGAGCGGACGGGGCGGCTGCAAAAGTTGAAAGGTCTTCAAAACGACCTCGCGAGGGCCAATCAGGAAATCGGTCGCTTGAAAGACGCCCGCAGCATGTTTGCCCAAAAGGAAAAGGAACATCTGGATGGTTTGGAAGAAGCCACCCGCAAACTCACGACGGCAAAGATTCTGACGACCCAAAACCGCTCCGCCATGCCGGAAGGAATTCTCAACGGGGAAATCCAGGATCGGCTGGAGCAGTTGAAAGCTGAATTCAAAACCTGGACTGAGCGCAAGGAAGCTGCAGGCGAGCGCGGCAGCAAAGCGTCGGTGGACGTTGAAAAGGCGCGCAACGCTCGCAACAACGAACGCCGGGCTTTGCTTGACGCCGTGGACGGAAATGGCCGTCCAAAACATCCACAATATCGCCACGACCATTTTGATCCCGAAGAGGAATCGAATGATCGCTGGCAGGCCCGCTTGCGTTTGCTGGAGGAAGTCCAACTTGCAGAATCACGGAAACACGCCGCCGAACGTCGCAAAGACTGGGAGCGTCGGCTGAAAGATCAGGTGCTCAATCGGCTGAACGAAAACTTGCAGACCTCCGAGCGCACCGTCCGGCAGTTGCGCACCTACCTCGACGTCCAGGTCGGCAAGCACAAATACCGCATCAGTCAGGAACGCGACCCGGCGTTTGCCGCACACTGGAGTCTGGTGGATTCCGGTTTTGAGCCTACGGATGAATTGCTTGCCGCTGCCAGAACACCCGAAGTTCAGCAGGCTCTCGACGAGTTGATGGCCGCCGTCGAAGCCAACGGCGCGGCAGACGCCCGCGCGTTGTCGTTGCTCGACTACCGCAACTACCACCGCTACGACATCAAGATGCGGCCCGCCGACCACGCGAGCGGACCGGAGATTTCTTTTGGCCGCAGTGGGGTCAGCATGTCCGGCGGCGAAAACCAAGCGCCGTTCTTCATCTCCATGCTGGCCGCCGCGCGCCGTGTGTATGATTTGGGCGGCGGACGGTCGCAGCATCTCGGCTTGGTGGTCATGGACGAGGCGTTTTCCAAACTGTCCGGCGATGGTGTGGAGGATTGCTTGGAATTGGCCCGCAATTTCAACCTCCAGCTTTTGATGGCGTTCCCGATTGACCGCCTCGGCGTGATGACACCTTATGCGGACACCGTCGTCGAATTGCGGAAGGAAGAAGTTCGGGACGCGGCTGGTTTCATCACGGCATTGGACAACATCCCCATCATCCTACCACCCGGAGACGTGCAGGAGTCCATTGCATGAACGCAGATTCCCAGCGATGGCGTGCCTGCGCTTGGTTGCGCGCGCTGGTTTTCCAATGGCACAAGGCGCGCGGCCACGACGCGAGCCGCTTCCAGCGACCGTTTGGCACGGATTGGGAAGAATTGCTAGAAGACAGCGAGCTGATCTCCGCCGAGTCTCGCGCGGAATCATTCCGCGAAGCCAAGCAACTGGAGTCCGCCGGGTTCGTCGAACTCAAGACCCACCGCTACCGCCCGTACCAGATTGAGCGAGTCGTAATTCCGTTCACCGCCGAACCGCGCTTGCGTGACCTGTTCGCAAGCGAACTCCCCGACGCGCCCGACTCCAAGTTCGATTTCACGTCCATCAGATGGGCCTCAGAACTGGCCTTCCTCAACAACGAATCTGTTAACGTCTCCCCAGATGACCTGCTCAAGCTGAACGAGTTCCTTCTGAAAAGGCCACGAACACAATCGTCCGTCCCCATCAAGGAACGGTCGCTTGAAATCTTCGGCGACGAAAAGCGCTTGGACGCATTGGTGTCTACCTCGCTCTTCCGGGCGGGGCGACTCGATTGGGAGAGGGATTTGAAATGCGAGATCATTGGCGAACCTCTCGCTTGGAAACGCGGACCGAATGAAGCAAGCGCGCAACCACTCCTCGTCATCGAGAACGCGGCTACCTGGCATTCCTACTGTCGTTGGAACGCGGAGCGCAGACTATTCAGCGCCGTCGTTTATGGTTGCGGCAATCGGTTCGTAGATGGCATTCGCTACCTGCCGGACATTTTCACCGAACTCGGCGGCCCGCGACGCGTCTGGTATTTCGGCGACCTCGACCCACGCGGTGTGGAGATACCTCAAGAAGCCAATTCCCAAGGGCGAAATCTTTCCTTACCTACCGTTGAACCACACCTGTGGAGCTATCGTCAGTTGCTGGCAGTCGCAAACGGCCGCCGTCAGCCGTATGACGGCGAACCACCGTCCTCGATCCTGTGCGACTGGCTCGGCGATTGTGCCGAACTCGTGCGTCAATTATTCGCCGCCGGCCAACGCCTAGCCCAGGAGCACATCGGCTGGGAGTATCTCAGCAAGCAAGCCGACTTTCCCAGGCGCTCTTTTGATGCCAAACCGTGATCGAGACCTTCCTCACCGCCTACGATCCATCCGATTTGCCCGGTGCGAGCATCGATCCGCTGGGGTTCGAGAGGGGCTTGTCAGGTTAACGGCAGAGCATCCGCACGCTGTTCGCTAACTTGGTCTATGGACGCCGGCGTCGGCGGCGTAAGATCAATGCGGAGTTCTTTGGCGATGCTGGCTATATCGTTCTCTGGGAAACGAGCGAGGAGAAATGCGATGAGATCATCCTGTCGGATCTGGCCGAAGACCATTCGATAGACCGCAAGAGACTTACGCAAGACCTCCATCCGGTTTTGATCCCGGCTCAAGGGTAACGCCGGCACGTGGCGTTCGATCTTCGCGTCGCCCGGATAAATCCAGAATGGGGTCAGGTGCGTAGCGCCAGCCGGGCGTTTGCTGAGTGCGTCGAGGAACATCTGCTCCCAAGGGTCTTGCGCTGACGATGAGACACAAAAAGGGGCGTGCTTGGCTGCAAGGTTCTTGCGAACGGCATGTCCTTTGTAGCGATGAACTCGCCCCTCACGTTGTTCCAAGTCAACGGGGTTGGATGGAAGATTCCAATGCACCACGGCGTGGCAATAGGTGTGGAAATCCAGACCCTCCTGTCCGACCGAAGTGGTTGCGAGCACAAACGGCCAGAACGGTGAGTTGAATGCAGTGCGAACCTGACCTGAGCGCACGAGCGATTTTTCCTCATCGGACTTTTCATCGCCAAAGCGGACCGCAAAGTGAATACGCATGCCCGGGCCATCGCGGTTGGCGAGCACACCATTTGATCCAGTGCGGATATAATCCGGGCTGAGGCTGGCGGTTCGCAGGCTGATCGCTTCGACAGTTGCCCCCGCAATTGCAGCGATGGTGTCCGTGGCAGGTTTGTCGAGCAGGCCAAGCGATTCGCGCAGGACATGCTGATATTCATCCAGCACTGCTTGAAGGCAGCCGTCGGTGCAGTATTCAAGGGCACGAAGCCAGTAAGGCTCTTCCCGGTTTATTCCCCGGAGAATCATCATTGCCTCGGGAAGATTGAAGAGGCGACCGAATGCCCAGGCAACCTGACCAGCACCATTCCGAAGGGCAAGGTCAACATCGTGAGATTCTTGATTGTGTCCGATGCAACTGCTCCGACGAAGTGACCGCAGCGCTGAGATGGCTGGCCCACCCATTGCAAGCAGAGCCAGAACCCTCGACACATCCGCGGGTGGACGGCCTAACTTGTGGTCCAATGGGAGTTGGTTTTCTACCAAGGATCGAGCCATCGCTACGTGTTCGGTCCAAGCCGTGTTCTCATTTTCCTCACTCTCGGCTTTGTCCGCATCCTCCTCGGTCGAGCCTGACCAAATGGAAGCGAGGTCAGCTTGTTGCCACCAACGTTTAGCTCCGTGCAAATCATGTTTAAGATCGAGCATTATTGGCGCGGCCCAATACCACGCTTCATCTTCAATGCCGGACGTTGGATAGCCGTCGCATAACGCTTGAACATGCGGATCGAGCTTGGCACGGATGCGTTCCAGGACGGTGGAAACGTCTGGCGGTGTGGTTTTGTCAGCTGCATCAAGAAACTCCGATAACGGGTCAAACTGCCGGGCCAGGAAAGCCGACGGATAGAACAGTCCGAGCACTGGCATGCCCGTGAGTCGCCCCGCAGACTTTGCGAAGCGAAGGAGAGGCCGACGACGTTTGCGGGCCTCCTGAGTGTTCTGAGGGCGTGCTTCAAAAGCAGTATGGATACGTCGTTCAACCTCGTAGCTCAGAAGCGACGCGATGGCTCGCGGAACGACGCGCCACGATGAAAAGATGAGGCGCTTCGTAAAGTTCTGGAGTCCGGTTTCGGAAAACGGACCGCCAAGTTTGTAGTAGGGCAAAGCCGGCGGAATCCAGAGCAACTTCCAAGCACCACGCTCGATGGTGTCGGCCTGCAATTGTCGCAACCGGGCGTTGAGCGGGGCAATCGGTTCGTAGGCTTCGACCTGCTCCGACTGCAAGAGCAACCCATCCCCCAATTGAAGGGCATTGGCCAGTGGTCTGGCCAACTCCGAATCAAGCGCGTCATGGAAGGCATCCTTGATCTGATATTGATCCATGAAATTCAGGAGATAGGGGGCGGACTTCCAGTATTCCAACACGTCGCTTTGATCCAGGAGGCGAGCAACTTTCTGGAGATGCAGGTAGGTTTCCACCTCCGCCACGTTGAGGTGCATTTCTGCACAGGGGACAACCCGCAACATACCGTTGCGGTCCTCCGACGCAGCAAGCCGCTCGGTGCGGCTCATTACCCGACGCAAAGCGTCTTCGACAAGGCGACCGATACGCCGCAGCTCGTCCTGGCCGCCGTTTCCGAGCCGGAGGAGTTCGCGGCGGTATTCGGCGAGCAACGATTTGAACCGTTCGGTGGCTGGCGCATCGTTCTGAAGGAACTTAACTGTGCGAAGAAAGTCCTCGTAATGATCTTCGCCTTCGTCACGCTCGGATTGGAGCGTGAGCATTTTGTAGGGCGTCGCGGAAAGCAGAAGCAGGCGCACTTCGGGATGTTCGAAAAAATCACGGGCCAGGCCGCTGGCCTGATCTGTTCCGTCGAGCAGATGGCGAAACCGCTGGAACTCATCCAGAATCACGAGGTCAGGTTCAAGTGCCGTCAAACAGGTGGTTGCCAGGAGTTCACGCAATTCGCCGACGAGTTCCCGACGCGCGCACGCTTCTTCCCACGGGATACTCTGGCGAATGCGGCCGAATTGGTCGCACAGTCTATCGAATCGAGAACGCACGGTTTCACGCCCTTCCTTTTCGGCGCTGCCATCGTGAAGCTTGAGGGAGCGGGCAAACTCATCCGCCAACGACTCGTCAATTTCATGCTCCTGCTCGAACCGCTGAACCCTCCAACGGAAATTTTCAGCTTCAGCATTACCCTGCAACACGTTCAACGGCGCTTTGCCTCGGACCTTCCAAGCGCGAGTCAAAAGCCAGTAAATCAACGCACGCTCATCCATCTGCCCCAGCGAGGACTTGAGGTCAAAGGATGTTCCCGGGGTAAAGGAAATGAAGTTGAGCTTGCGGTGCTTGAGATCGCGAATCGTGACCGGCAGCAACGTAATGCGGGAAGCAATTTCAAAATTCGTCTCACCTGTCACATTCAGGCGATTGATGTTCTGGCGCGCGATCCCCGCGTTTGAGCAAATGTAAATGACGTCAATGCGTTCCACCTTATCCCAGAGATGGTCAATCGCCTTGGCGATGAGGCCGCGGGCAACAAGGGTCTTCCCCAAGCCCACTTCATCGGCGATCAGGAATCTGCGCTGGCGGTCGGCATCCAGGAACAGCCGTTGATAGACATACTCGACCGTATCACGCTGAAAGTCTTTCAGGCCGCGCAAGACAGCTTCCACGTTGGGTCTGGTTGGTGTGCTGATCATGTCTTGAGTTTGGCGCGCACGGCCGCAATCGCCGGCCAGATTCGCTCAAAGCCAAGAGGCAACAAGTCATGACCGTTCGGGGCATTTCGCAAATCTTCGACAAGGCGAGCAATGTCCTCGATCCGGTGGGGCGAGCGGTCGAGCGCCCGCATGAGGCATTCCAGCAATGGAGTTGCAGCGGTGTCCCCGCGCAGCCCGTTGCCAGTTAGGTTGCTGATGGTGGACTGCTCACCGGGTTCGGCGGGCGCATCGCCAAACAACAACATGAGGAAGAGTTTCATAACTGCTTCGCGATTGCTCAGGAGGGACTGAAGCACGGCGTCCTTGCGAGCGGCGGGGGCATTCACCAGCGGGAGATTTAGGGCGAAGCGATGAGTAACGCGCGTGTCCCCGTCCGCGGCTTCGACGTGAAAGGCAAAGAATGATGTCAGGCTGACCAGCGTAAGGTGTTCGAAAACGGCGAATGGTGATTTCGTTGTGTTGACTGCTACCGCGCTGTCTTCTGAGAGGGATATGGGCCAGCATTGAATTTGGACCGCGCTCGAAACCTTCAGCCGTGCTGCTGGTGGCAGGCAGAGCCATAGAAGGAACTCGTCGGCACTCGCACCCGGTTCAACTCGGGCTTCAAGCGCACCCTGCGCAATGGCACGCGCGGTATCTTCAACTGCGCTCTCCAGTCGTTCCTGCACGGGGTCGGGTTTGGTGGGTTCACCGGGGGTGAATTCTTGCAGCAGGTCGAGGAATTTGAGCTGGCCCTTTTCCTTGCTCAAGAGTGCTTCAACACCAACACGGCTTTTCTTGCCCACCAACTCGGTGAGAAATTCGACGTTGCGCGAGAAGGCCGCATCGGTGGCGTTGGCCTAGCCAGTCAGCACGACGGAATCCCATCCTTGATCCACGACGTAAAGCTTAGCGTGAAGACCCAGCAATGGGGACTCAGGTGCGGTGTCCGTGGCATTTTCTCCATCCGGTTCTGCCTCAGCGCCGGTATTCAAGGAGTAAAATTGGGAGAAGTGTTTCAGGCATTGCAGAGACAAGCTCTCCAAGGAAACAGAACGAGAGATGATGACGTTGTTGTCTCCCTCATTATCCAGCCGGTTGAGGCAACCGAAGGAAAGGAACGGCGAAACAACGAGAAGCCGGTCTGACCGCCGTTCGTCGAAAGGCCATGAATCCGCCCCCTCGATGCCCAAAGGCCAAAACCGAAGGTCGTGAAATCCATCGGGCAATTCAAAATCCACCTTGAGAATCTCGCGGCGCATGAGCCGTATCATTTGTTTGACCCGCTCCGGTACGGGCCGCAACGCCAGTCTTGGCAGCGCGGACAAAAACTCGCTGAGCGGACGATTTCTGGAATAGGCGCGCTTGCGATCCTGAAGTGTCCCTTCAAGCACGAGCGCGGTATCCCACGAGCGGTCAAAGGTGAGGTTTCGACTCAAGCAAAGAAACCGATAGCGAACCGGCTGGTCCGGAGCGGTATAACGGAGAAACCACACTTTGGGATGAAACGCGCCCCGCTCGTCTTGGGGCATTGCTTCAAACACCGAATCTTCGAGATAGCTGAAAAGCAGTTTGTGCCCGGATGGAATGGCAATGCGTCCCGCCTGGCAGAACAACGCCATGCGATCCGCGTTGCGACGGATGGCCGCCAGCAGTGCGTGCGGATTGGCGGTGGGACGGCCTGATTCGTCCTCCCAATCAAAGAACGTGAACGCGACAGGAGCGGTCAGCAGCGCCAACAAATCGAGCGTGTAGGTCGTGCCGACCGCTGCATCCAGCGAATACCCCTCCGGTGGCCGGAGACAATCGAGGAGCTGGCGGCGATCTTGCGGCTCAAGCATCTGGACCTTTCTGGCCAACGAGAATGTCGCCGATAATGGTTTTCGCCTGTCGCCAGCGGTAGTCGAGACGGCCAGCGCCTGCCGCCCCGTTCCAATTTCGGAGCGCGTCACGATTTTCCAGACGGGCGAGCTTGCCCTTCAGCGAACGCTCCCGACCGTGGACCAACTGACGCGCCTTGTCGTGAGATTTGATGCGGCTGGCGACTGCTGGGGCAAACGCTAGATTCAACCAATTATCCACGAATGTCCGCGTGTGGATTGAGATGCGGACGGTTGGATCGCTGGTTACGACGGACCAGAATTGCTTTCGATCCCAGCGAGTAAATTCGCTTTCCCGTGCCTGGAGACTTTCCGCCCACTCTGCCAACTCGCTCTGATACTGTTTGATCAAATCCTTGTTCGCGGTCTTTTCCGCGAGCATGAAGTTGTAGAGCAAAGCCGCTCCGTGAATGGCTTCGGAGAAATTGCGAGCATGCTCAAGCTGCCCGCGAATCGCGGACGGGAACTGAGGCAACTGTGGATGAAACCATGGATAATCCGCAGCAGCATCGTCACGCCCCTTGTCCACCAGGAATGCCAGCAAGCTGGCCGGCACGCTGGTCATGAGGCGTTCACGCAAGTAGTCCGCTTCGATGCGCCTGAGCGTGAAGTTGGCCTTTTCGGGAAAGCTGGCCGGTGCGTCCGGTAGTCCCGTGTGCCAGTTGGGGAGAATGGTAACGGGGGCATCCGTCTCCTCGCTCCGACTGCGGCGTTTCATGACGCAGTAGAAGCGGTCGAGTGAGCGATGGAACTGATCCTGTGAACCGTGGGTGATCCGGATTTTCCAAGTGCCCAGCCCAAGCCAGTAAATGTTGCTGGGATGACGCTTGAGTCCCGCTCGCGCCTCGATGCCGATGACCCCCTCGCCTTGGCCGCGATGCGAACGCGCCAGTGCCTCGATCAACTGGATTTCGACCTTGCGCGCCTCATTAACAATTCGACTCGATCCAATTTTGCGCCGCTCCAAATCCAGATAAATCCATGGGATGAAGAGGAAATAGCGCGCGCGGGTTTGCACCGTGCCTGTGCCGGGAAAAAGCTGGTCTGCCAGCGCATCGCGAATCGCACCGATGCCAAGTTCATCGCGGGTGTTCTGCTCCTTGAACAAGTCCACCACGTCGAGCATCTTCCGACGCTCCTGCTCTGAATAATCCAGCCAGGTGAAGGACGAACTCATTTGGCCACGTCCTTTGATGACACCGTTGCAGGAGGCCACTCCAGCAAATGGAAGGCGTTCTCGTATTTCTGGAGTCGCGGGCGCGGTTTCAAACCGCCTTTGGTTAAGTTGCAGAATTTGATCGAGTATTTGCCGGCGTTCGCTCCGGTCTTGTTCTGGGTCGCTTCTTCAACGAGTTCCAGCGAAGGAACGATCCAATACGTGTTGGCGTGTTCGGAGTAGAAAATGAAGAGGAAATTCTCGCGCGGGTTGCGAATGTGCATGGTGGGGCCGCCGGTTTTGGACTCCCATAGCTTGTTCATTTCGTGAACACTTTCTGGTTCGTGGTTGAACACGCTTGATTGGACTCCACCATTACACCGGCCAGCGGGAAGTGAATCCAAGAGGCTGCAACCTTTTCCTCACCCGCTTCAAGCACTTCCCTGTAAGCAGCAATTTGTCCTGTGAACTGCTGGGCCTTCGCCAAACAGTGCTCGCGGCGGATGGGAGCGCTCTTGTGATCGATGATAACCACGCTTCCGTCTGCGAGCCGGAGTAGAAGGTCAATCGCGCCATGCCAGCGGCCACCCGCTGCACGTGGACCACCGGCCGCTACTTCCGCGTGCCATTGTGCCCCGGGATAGCGATGCTCGACCCAGTTCAAGAAACGATCGCCTGAAGCAACGACATCCGCCGGTGAGAGGATTCCGGTCACCGAAAAGGCAGAAAGGCAACGCGCGGCAATGGTCACTTTCTCAGCAGCGCTTATCGAGGTCATCGAAGGGAGAGCGGCAAGGTAAGCATGCACGGCATCACCAATGGAGGCGTATTGGCTTTCCTCAGCTCCGGCCGGGAAGAACGACGGTCCAGGGAGTTCCTCTGAATGGGCCACGACTACGTTTTGCGCTTTGGGAGCCTGGCTCGGTGGGTGAAAACGTGGTGTGAATTCAGGCAAGTTTGCGACTCCACCCAATGA
>Ga0315910_10001641_pt1 | contig 20413 bp, 17 predicted proteins | sample EdamamesoilMG_FD_204470 | JGI IMG/M metagenome (GOLD analysis project Ga0315910, IMG submission 204470) | Garden soil microbial communities collected in Santa Monica, California, United States - Edamame soil | ecosystem: Environmental > Terrestrial > Soil > Garden | place: USA: California...
TGTTGGCCGGGTTGTCGGTTGTGGACGGAGTCGGCTCGAGCACCGCGCCGGGGGGGTTACAGACCGGCTGGCTGAACACGCGTGTGATGTCCATCAAGCCTTGGCTGAACTCGTTGGCTTGCCACCGACCGTTGCGCGCCTGGTTCTTCTGATCCCAGTAATAGACACCCGCGAGCCACTCGACGCGGTCGTTACCGCCTGTGAGCTGGATGTCCTGGCTCAGTACTTCGAGATCATTGCGGTTGATGTCGAGCACGAGGTCGTACTGGTTGTTGTCGTAGTCGATGACCGAATCGGCCTTCTGCTCGGTTTGCCCCGTCAGGAACTTCAGCCGAATGTTGTCGGAAAGCTGCCAGTTCGTCTCGATCGAGAACTGATCGGTCTCGTAGCGGTTCGGCAGCACTTGGTTCGAGCGATTTTCCCACTGGCCGACCACGCCGCCCGGATAGCCTGCGACTTGTTGCACGGGATCGAAGAAGGGTTGCACCGGTCTGCCGCGGAAGTCCTGGCCGACATACGTGTAAAGCTCGGGCAGGCCAATCAGGTGCTTCGTCCAGGTCGGCGCCGGGTCGTCGAACGTGCGGAAGATCGCGTCTTGCACGCGCGGCTCGGTGAATTCGCTTTCGTCGTGACTGTAGGCGAACCGGAAGTCCAAGTTCTCGGTCGCATCCCAAACGATGTCGCCGCGCAGCACTTTCTGGTCGAGGTCGCCGCCCATTTCGCCGGTCGTCTGGCTATAGACATAGCCGTCGCGCGAGAGGGAAGCGCCCGTCCACTTGGTACGCACGTTGTCGGAGAGCGGCAAATCGAGCGACGCCTTCACGTCGAGCCGGTCGTTCGAGCCGGTCGTGGCGCTGATGTTGCCGCCGAATTCTTCCGACGGGCGCTTCGTCCAGACCATGACCGCGCCGCCGACCGAGTCGCGGCCCAAGTTGGTGCCCTGCGGGCCGCGTAGCACCTCGACGCGGTCGATTTCGACGAACTCCTGCGTCAGGAAGCCGGCCGTGCCGACTTGCCAGATGCCGTCGATGTAAGTGCCGACGTTCGGGATGCCGCGCATCCGGAAGTTCGTGCCCCCGGTGCCGCCGCCGCCGCCTGTGATGACGATGTTCGGGACGCCTTGGCTGACCTCTTCGAGATTGTCCATGCCGCGCATCTCGAGGTTGCTACCGCTGATGGCGACGATCGAAATCGGCACTTCCTGCAGGTTCTGCTCACGGCGCGTGGCCGTGACCACGATTTCCTCGAGGCCTGCGGCCTCCTGTGCGAACGCGGACTGCTGGCCAAGTCCACCGGCGCTAAGCGCCGCCACGACAGCTGCGTGGATTTTGCTGACTCTCATCAAATACCCCCAAAGTGGAAAAAACGCGTCTGTGACTCTGACGACCGCTGCTGAGGCGACTGTGGCCAAAAGTCCGCAGCAGAATACGGCCAGGGACAATGAATTAGGAATGAGTGTTGCGGTACTGGTACAACAAGTCACACACAAGGTCACGACTGTCTTGACGCCGTGTCTAGTGGCAACTAACGCATTGATGGCGATCGGGAAAAGCCGCGCCGTTGCGGTCGCGGCGTGCTCTCAGTGCGCGGGGTGCCTGTGGTCCGCGCAAAGAAAAAGGCGTTGGCGATCGCTCGCCAACGCCTGAAGTTTTTTGAAGCGGTGGGCGGCGCTCGCGCGCCACCCACCTGGTACGGACTTAGAAGCGGAACGTCAGAGCTGCACCGAACTCGCGTGGGCGACCCACAGTGGCGAAGTCGTAGCCCCAGATGCCGTGGAAGAAGCCCGAGTTCAGCATGTACTCATCGGTCAAGTTCGTGCCGAACACCGACGCCTGCCAGTTGGCATCAGCCGGCTCGTACGAGAGCCGCAGGTTCACGACGCCCCAGTCACCGCTCTCCTCGAAGCCATCCGGCACCGCCTGATAGGCATCGACGCGCAGGAACGGCTCCGACCGCCAGAATTGACCCTGGTAGTTGTAGTCGAGGCGTGTGATGAAGCTACCGCCGCTGCCGGTCGTCGCAGTGTGCTGGAACCCGACCGTATAGCTGCTGTCCGGCGCTTGCGCGAACTCCGTGCCCGTCGTGAGCGGGAGATGGCCCGTCATCGTGCCCGGCTTGATCTCCGTGTACGCCGTGTCGAGGACGCCCATGCCGACGTTGATCATCAAGCTCTCGATCGGCAGGAACGTGAGCTCGATCTCAGCACCCTTGGCTTCGGCTTCGCCGACGTTCGTGGTGACGAGCGTCGGAATCTGCGCGCCAGTGACGGGGTCGTTGACGACGCCCGCGGCCTGCAAGTCGGCCCACACAGTGAAGAACAAGGTCGCGTTGAACCGGATCTTGCCGCCAGCCAAATCCGACCGCATGCCGATCTCGGTGTTCTCCAGCGTCGAAGGCTCATACGGCAGGATCAAGCGCGTCGAGCCGACCGTCGGCGCCGACACACCACCCGAGTTGAAGCCCTCGGCGTAGCTCACGTAGCCCATGATGTTGTCGTTGAACTGCATCTGCAGGGCTGCGCGCGGCGTGACCTTGTCGAACTGGAACGGCGTATAGGTCGCCGTGACGTCCGTGCCGATGAACGCGTCGCCGACATGGAACTGCGTCGGATCGAGCGGCTTCGGCGCCGTGACGCCGGGGATTGCCGCCTTGTTCACCGAGTAGCCGCTCTGGTCGTGGTACCGCGCACCGACCGTGAGGTCGAGCTTGTCGGTGAAGTGAATCGTCATCTCACCGAACACGGCATAGCCGTCCTGGCCCGAGCGCGACATCGTGTCGTACGCACCGCCGATACCGGTGTAGTAGACCTGTTGGCAGGTCTGCCAAGCGCCGGTGCCCGTGGTGGGCGCGCCGCCGAGCTGCACGAGCTGGCCGGCATAGGCGCCGATCAGCGGAGTGCCGAACGAGCCCGGCACGAAGCGCATGTTGCCCGGGTTGTCCGTCGTGGACGGAGTGGGCTCCAGCGCAGCACCGGTCGCGTTACAGGTCGGAGCCGCGAACACGTTGGCCGGGTTCATCAGCTGCTTTTGGAACTCGTTGACCTGCCAACGGCCGTTCCGCGTGACGATCTCCTGGTCCCAGTAGTAGGCGCCGCCGAGCCACTCGATGCGGTCGCCGCCGCCCGTGAGCTGGATCTCCTGGCTGATCATGTCGAGCTCGCTGCGGTTCATGTCGAGCACGAGGTCGTACTGGCTGTTATCCCAGTCGACGACCGAGTCGGCATCCTGACCGACCATCGCCGTCAGGAAGTTCAACGACATGTTGTCCGTGATGTCCCAGGTCGTGTCGATCGACGCTTGATTGGTCTCGTACACGTTCGGCAACGTCGTGCCGGAACGGTTTTGCCACTGACCGACGCGGCCGTTGGGATAACCCGCGACCTGATTCGCCGGCAGGAAGAACGGCTCCACGGCGTTGCCGCGGTAGTCGGTGCCAACCAGCGTGTACACCTCGGGCAAGCCGATGATCGACTTGACCCAGTTCGGGTTCGGGTCGTCATACGTGCGGAACATCGCGTCCTGCACGCGCGGCTCGGTGAACTCGCTGGTGTCTTGCTGGTAGTTGAAGCGGAAGGTCAACTTTTCCGTTGCGTCCCACTCGAGGTCGCCGCGGAACACTTCCTGGTCGATGCCGCCGCCGTTCTCGCCCGTCGTGAGGCTATAGATGTAGCCGTCGCGGTTCAGGCTCGACGCCGTCCACTTCGAGCGCACGTTGTCGCCGAGCGGTAGGTCGAGAGACGCCTTGATGTCGCGGCGATCGTTCGAGCCGGCCGTTGCGGTGATGTTGCCGCCGAACTCCTCGGACGGACGCTTCGTCCAGATGCGGATCGCGCCGCCGGTCGAGTCGCGGCCGAACATCGTGCCTTGCGGACCGCGCAGCACTTCGACGCGATCGATTTCGACGAACTCTTGCGTCAGGAAGCCGGCCGTGCCGACTTGCCACACGCCGTCGATGTAGGTGCCGACCTGCGGAATTCCGCGCATGCGGAAGTTCGTGCCGCCGGTGCCGCCGCCGCCGCCCGTGATGAGCACGTTCGGTACGCCTTGGCTGACTTCCTCAAGGTTGTCCATGCCGCGCATCTCGAGGTTGTCGCCCGTGATGGCGACGATCGAGATCGGGACTTCCTGAAGGTTCTGTTCACGGCGCGTGGCCGTGACGACGATTTCCTCGAGGCCCGCAGCATCTTGCGCCGAAGCGCTTTGATACGTGAAGCCTCCGACGCCCGTAAGCGCCGCCACGACTGCCGCGTGGAGTTTGTTGACTCTCATGAATACCCCCAAAATTGATGTGTGAATCGACCACACGCGTTCTACGCAATCGTCGAAACGCAGGCGACCGTACCAAATCGCAGTGTCAAACCACCCGATACCGAGATTTGTGAGACCGGAGTCTGCAAAAGAAACCTCAAGGCGTCAACAAAAGAGTGTGGCTTTTATGACACTGGTGCATTTACTACCAGATAAAGGCGCAGCCTTGCACTCAAATGGCGCCTGTTGGGTCGAGGCAACGGCCCACTAACCCAAGAAACCGGCGCCGATTGACAACGATTGCTCGACCCGGTTACCGGTACGCGGTTCGTGTCGCGCAGTCCAACGGACCTCGATCCCGCTCTCTGCGCCGCCCGTTTCGGTCGTTATGTAGAGCGTGAGCCGGTCGCCCGCAGTTGCCGACACGGGCGTCAGCAGCGGCAGATAGATCTGATCCCAGTGCGTCCGTGGCGAATGCGGGCTCGTGGACAGCACGATCTCGGGGGCCAGTGTGCACTCCCACCACAACGCGAAGCCGTAGATCGTGCGCGTCTCGTCGATGCGCCAAGCGCACGTACCCTCGCGCCGGCTGTCGATCGGGCCGCGGAAATCGAGCGTGTCCCAGCGGGCCGCTTCGAGCGCGAGGTCCGCGGGCTCGATCGGGAACACGTACATGTTGTTGCGCGTGAGTCGCTCGGCGTCGGACCAATCGAGCCCGAAACCGACGTCGCGCCAAGTCTTGAGATCGCGCTCGAAGCGGTCCGTGATCACGGGCGCGGCCCATTGCGCGATCGACTGCGGAATCAGTGTGCCGCCCGGCGAGAGAAACCGCTGCGCGTCGCGCAAAGTCTCGAGCACGTCCTCCTCGTACGCGAAGTTGCCGAGCACCTCGGCCACGACGACGTCGACACGCGGAGGGTCCGCGACCGCGAGCGACTGCTCGGGCACGAAGTGCAGACCGTCGATGCCGTTGCGGCTCGCGACGACCTCCGCCAGTTGCAGCGCGGGGCCGGGGTCATAGAGCCAGACCTCGCGCGCGCCGAGCTCGCGCGCGAAAAACGCGAGCACGCCCGTGCCTGCGCCTATGTCGGCTACCGTGCTTTGGCCGGGCCGAATCGCCCGTTGCAGCGCCGCGCGAAACGCCTCGTGGCGGACGCGGTCGGCCAGCATGCGGCGATGGAACTCGATCGACATCGCGAGACTAGTGCGTCATCGAGTAGACAACGTAATTGACGAAGGTCCGCATCGCGATGGCCGACCACCGCTCGGGATAGTTCAGTGTGTCGGAGTGCTCGACCGCGTCGCCCAAGTCCATGTTGTGACAGATCGCGACCATGAGGCGCCCGTGATCGTCATAGATTCCACGCCAGTGTGCGACGAAGCCGTCTTCTTCGTAGGTGCGCCCGTAGTACAAGTACTGTGCGCCCGGAATTTGCTCGCGCTCCCCGAGCTCCCAGAACGTGTGGAAGATTGGATCGTCGTCGTCGAGGTCGACGATCGGCCGCTCCGGAAACACGCGGCGCATGCCGTCGACGAACTGCGCCCATTCCTCGGTGCCATGGAAGTCGTCGACCATCAGGAACCCGCCGCGCAACAAGTATTCGCGCAGCTTCGCGGCCTGCTCGTCAGTGAGGTCCCACGTGCCGACCTCGACCGCGTACAGCCACGGCCAATAGAAGATGTCGTCGCCGTCCTCGAGATCGACGGGTTGCTCGACCGAACGCGCGTCGAGCACCGTAAGTCTGCGGACCATCTCCGTGATGTGGCGATCGGCCTTCGGATAGTCGATGGTCCAGTCGGTGCCGCCGGCTTTCCATTGGCTGCCCCAGCCCAGCGACGGGAACATGAGGCGCGCAAATACCCACTCGGCGGGATTGAGGGAGTCGTCCGTAACGCTGAATTCACCGTAGCCGTACTCGACGGCTGGATACTCGCGCCACGGTCGCGGATCGGCGAGCGCACCGGCGACGAAACATAAGCCGGCCACTGCCGCAGCCAGACGTCGGCGCCAGCGTTCCTTGCGATTGTCCGGCTGCAGAAAGCTCACGATCTTGAGCATAACGAACTCGCCTCGGAGCCGCACTAGACGTAGGTCGCGCTCCACCGCGGCAACGAGTATTCTTGCGGACCTTTCGCGCCCCCGGTTCCCTCGATGAAAGACCTCACACAAGGATCGGTCGTCCGCAACATCCTCGCCATGGCCGGCCCGATGGCCGCCGGCATGATCTTCCAGACGCTGTACTTCCTCGTCGACCTGTATTTCGTCGCCGGGCTCGGCGATGCCGCCGTGGCCGGCGTCGGCGCCGCGGGCACGCTGATGTTCATCATCATGGCGCTGACCCAGGTCTTGGGCGTCGGCACCGTGGCGCTGATCGCGCAGGCGGTCGGGCGCAAGGATCGTGGGGACGCGAACCTCGTGTTCAATCAATCGGTGCTGTTCGCGGTCGCGTGCGCGCTGGCGACGATGATCGGCGGCTACGCGCTCGCGGGTGTGTATGTCGCCTCGATTGCGGCCGACGCTGCGACGCAGCTCGCAGGCGTCACGTATCTGTATTGGTTTCTGCCGGGCTTGGCGCTCGGCTTCGCGCAGGTCGTGATGGGCTCCGCGCTGCGCGGTACCGGCATCGTGAAACCCACGATGGCGATCCAAGCGCTCACGGTGTTGTTGAACACGCTGCTCGCGCCGGTGCTGATCGCGGGATGGGGCACGGGCGTAGCGATGGGCGTGGCCGGCGCTGGCCTCGCGAGCTCGATCTCGATCGTCGTCGGCATCGTGCTGCTCGGCTGGTATTTCTTGAAGCTCGAGAAGTACGTGAGCTTCGACAACCGCCTGTGGCGTCCGCAGCTCGCGGTTTGGAAACGCATGCTCGACGTCGGCTTGCCGGCCGGCGGCGAGTTCGCGCTCATGTTCATCTATATGGGCGTCGTCTATTGGGTCATCAGCGACTTCGGCGCCGCGGCGCAAGCCGGGTTCGGCATCGGCTCGCGCATCATGCAGTCGATCTTCATGCCCGCGATGGCGATCGCGTTCGCCGCGGGCCCGATCGCGGGGCAGAACTTCGGCGCGAGACAGGGCGCGCGCGTGCGCGAGACGTTCGCGAAGGCCGTGATGCTGAACACGGTCGTGATGGTGCTCGTGACCGTGTTCTTGCAGTGGCGACCCGAGGTCTTGATCGGGTTCTTCACGACCGAGGCGGAAGCGCAAGCGGTCGGCGCCACGTTCTTGCGCATCATTTCCTGGACGTTCATCGCGCAGGGCATCGTGTTCACGTGCTCGGGCGTGTTCCAGGGTTTGGGTAACACGATTCCGGCGATGCTGAGCTCGGGTATCAGGATCGGAGTGTTCGTGCCGCTCGCGGTGTGGCTTTCGGCTCAGCCCGCATTCCACCTCGACCAGGTTTGGTGGATGTCGGTCGCGACGGTGTGGATGCAAGCCGGTGTCAGCTACCTGTTGATGCGGCGCGAGCTCAAGCGCCGCCTCGTCGATGTACCGCGTCCTGTGGCGCCGGCCGTGGCTGCCGCCGAGGGCTAGAAATGGCCTCGCCCCGGCCCGCGCCGGGGTGGTATCGTTCGGGTACGAACCCAAGCGAATGGAGGCAGTCATGCAGACACGAATCCTCGTTGCCTTGACCGGCGCCGCGTTAGGTCTTTGCGCGTTGCAGGCTTCGGCACACCACGGCTGGGCCGGCCAACAGACCGAGCAATTCGACCTCACCGGTAAGCTGCAAACGGATGTGAGCTTGGCGGGTGCGCACGGCTCGATGCAGATCGTCGACGACAAGGGCCAGGTTTGGGACCTCACGCTGGCACCGGCTGCACGCACCGAACGTGCGGGGCTCAAGCCCGGCGTCATTCCGATGGGCGCTACCGTGACGATCAGCGGTCACCGCAGCAGCGACCCGAAGAAATTCGAGGTCAAGACCGAGCGCGTCACGTACAACGGCACGAACTACGACGTCTATCCGGACCGCTTGTAGCCTCGCCTAAGTCGACGCTTGGAAGCCTTGCTCGTGTGGCTCGAGGGCACGTCCCTCGGGGATCTCATGCGCACGTCCGGCGTCTGGGCCTACGGCGTCGTCAATCTCGCGCACATCCTCGGCGTCGCCACGCTGTTCGGCGGCGTGCTCGTGCTCGACCTGCGACTGCTCGGCCTGTGGAGCCAAGTCCCGCTGGCGGCGCTCGAGAAGCCCGCGGTCGCGCTCGCGGCGTGCGGCTTCGCGCTCGCGATTGCGAGCGGCGTTTGTCTCGTCACCACCAACGCGACCGAATATCTCGGCAATCCGTTCTTGACCATAAAGTTCGCGGCCATCGGTCTCGGCCTACTGAACGTGATGGCCGTGCAGAGGTTGCCGGCGTGGCGACAACGCGCGGTCGTTCCGTTGACGCCGCGCGCCCGCGCGACGCTCGCCGCGATCGGCGCAACGTCGCTCGCCTGCTGGCTCACGGCCGTGGCCGCGGGGCGCATGATCGGTTATTGGTGAAGCGCCGCAGACACGTGGTTCCGGATGCGGCACAATCGCGCGTGTCCAGCACTTTAGGGGAGGATGCTGTGAACACTGCCAATCCGTATGCACCGCCGAAAGGCGCCGTCCGCGACGTCGACTTGGGCGATAGCGCCGAGCCCGCGGACCGCGGGATCCGTCTGGTCGCCGCGATTCTCGACGGTCTCATCGCGTTCGTGATGATCTATTTGCCCGCGCTGATCGTGTTCATCGTGACCGACAGCATCAGCGGTTCCGAGCAGAGGCCGGAAGACGCCGTGCTCGCGATCGGCGGAGGGTTGGCGATCATCGGCGCCATCGTCTGGATCTGGCTCACGATCATGTACGTCGCTCGCAACGGCCAGACGATCGCGAAGAAGATGCTCGGCATCAAAGTCGTGCGTTCGGACGGCTCGAAGGCGTCGCTGGGGCGGATTTTTTGGCTCCGCAACATCGTGAACGGGTTGCTCGGCGTCATTCCGCTGTACAGCCTGATCGACCCGCTGTTCATTTTCGGCGAGCAACGTCAGTGCCTCCACGACAAGATCGCTGACACGATCGTCGTGAGGGCCTGACTTTAGGGCGGATGGCGAACGACGTTCTCGACACGGTCGTCGCCGCCGAGACGCCCGAAGGGATTCTGCTCGAGCTGCGCCCTGCGGGGTTGAGCGCGCGGTTCTACGCGTTTTTACTGGATTGGCTCATCCGGCTCGTGATCGCCTATGCGGCCGGTGTTGGTGCGATCCTGCTCGGCAATTTCGGCACGGCGTTCTGGCTCGTGCTGTATTTTTTGCTCGAGTGGTTCTATCCGGTCGTGTTCGAGCTCAGCCGCGCCGGTGCGACGCCGGGCAAGAGCGTCGTGGGGCTCAAGGTCGTGATGGATAACGGCTTGCCCATCACGCCGGCCGCGTCGTTCACGCGCAATCTGTTGCGCGTTGCGGATTTCCTGCCGTTCTTGTTCGGCGCCGCCATCGTGTCGATGCTGCTGCGGCGCGACTGCAAGCGCCTCGGCGATCTGGCCGCGGCGACGCTCGTCGTGCATCAACCGCCGCGCCCGCCGAAGGTGCTTCTCAATTCCGTGGCGCCAGTGACGCCCGCGCGCGCGTTGCGGCCCGCCGATCAGGCCGCGCTGATCGCGCTCGCCGCGCGCGCGCCGACGCTGACGGGCGAGCGCCTCGACGAGCTCGCGGCCTTGGCTGCGGGCGTCGCAGGGCATAGCGGCAGCTCCGGCCCCAACGTCACGCGCCGTGTTCTCGGCGTGGCGCAGTGGGCGATGGGCAAGCGCGCATGACGCCGCTGCAGTTCGAGGCGCTGTATCAAGACGAGTGGCAGGAGCTCGAGGGGCTGCTCGATCGCGTGTTGCAGCGCAAAGCGGGGTCGAAGCGGCCGCAGGCGCCGCTTCACGGCGAGCGCATCGCTGCGCTTTACCGGCGCGCGTGCGAGCAGCTCGCGCTTGCTCGAGCTCGCTCCTATCCCGCGTACTTGCTCGACCGCCTCGACAGGCTCACCGCGGATGCGCACCAAGTTATCTATCAACAGCGCGAGATAGGGTTCGCCGCGCTGTGGCGAATCTTCGCGCGCGATTTCCCGCGCGCGGTGCGCGCCGATGCCGGCTATGTGTGGACAGCGACGGTGTTGTTCGTGCTGCCGACCGTGGTGCTGGGTTTCCTCGTCTACGCTCAACCCGACCTGATTCTGTCCGTCGTGGACGCAGAAACGGTCGCGCAATTCGAGCAGATGTACTCGGACGCCGCGGAGTCGATCGGGCGCACGCGCGACGCCGGCAGCGACTGGACGATGTTCGGCTTCTACATCAGCAACAACATCGGCGTCGCATTCCAATGTTTCGCGAGCGGTCTCGCCGCCGGGCTCGGCAGCATTTTTTTTCTCGTCTACAACGGCGCGTTGGCCGGCGGGGTCGCGGGCTATCTCACGGAGCGCGGCTTGGGCGCATCGTTCTATTCGTTCGTCGCGACGCACGCGGCGTTCGAGCTCACCGCGATCGTGCTATCGGGCGCGGCTGGCCTCAAGCTCGGGCACGCGTTGATTGCGCCGGGGCGACGCACGCGAGGCCAGAGCCTCGTGCACACGGCGAAGGAATGCGTCGTGGTCGTCTACGGCGTGACGGCGATGCTGGTCGTCGCGGCGGCGTTCGAAGCCTTTTGGTCGTCGGCGCCGTGGCTGCCGCACTCGGTGAAGTACACCGTTGCGGGCGTGTGTTGGTTCGCGGTGTTCGCGTACCTGCTATTTCAAGGCCGCCATGCAGATTGACGCCTTGGCACTGCGGATGCGACCTCGCGCGCCGCTCGAGGCGGCGGACCTCGGCGTGCGCTTGGCCCAAGGCGCCGCGCGCTCGCTCTACGCGTGCTATGCAGTCGTGTATTTGCCCGTGGTACTGCTCGCGCTCGCGTCGTTCGACGTCGCCGCATGGCTACCGCCGATCGTGATCTTCATGGCGAAGCCGTGGCTCGACCGCACGATCCTATTCGTGCTGGCGCGCGCGGCATTCGGCCAAGACACGCGCGTCGGCGATCTGTGGCGTGCGCGTGGCCAAGTCTGGTGGCAACAATTCTTTCTGTCGTGGACCTGGCGCAGGTTGTCGCCGTGGCGCTCGTTCACGCAACCGGTGTACCAGCTCGAGGGGCTCACGTTCGGCAAGCTCGGCACGCGAGTGCGGCAGATTCGTCGCCGTCGCAAGGGTGCCGCGCTGATGATGACCACGGCGTTCTCGATCTCGGAGACTTGTTTGGAGGTCGCGCTCGCATCGTTGCTCGTATGGTTTGCGCCGGCCGACGAAGGCCTCGGCTTGATCGAGGCTTTTTGGGCTGGCGAGGGCACGCTCTTCGCGTGGTTGTCGTTCGCGTCGTATGCCGCGGTGGTCGCGTTCATCGAGCCGTTCTACGTCGCCGCGGGTTTCGCGATGTACTTGAACCGCCGCGCCGAGCTCGAGGCGTGGGACGTCGAGCAGGAGCTGCGCCGTGCGTTCGCGGCTTGATCTCAAAGTGTGCGTGGCCGTGCTCGCGACGCTGCCGTGCTTCGCGCAGCCCGTGACCGCGCCGGCCGGTGCAACGCCGCCGCGTGAAGAAGTGCAGAAGGCGCTGGACAAAGTCGGCAACGATCCGAATCTCGCGCCGGAGCGAACCGTGAACATGCTGCGTTGGGCCGAACGCGAGCCGAGCAGCCGCGACGTGCCTTGGTACTGGCGGTGGCTCCGGGCGGTCGTGGTCTGGGTCCAAGGCCTGTTCAACTGGCTTGCGGAGTCGGGGCGCTACATCGTGTGGGTGACCGGTGCGTTGCTGGCGGGCGCGCTGCTCTTCTATTTCGTGCGACTCGTGCGCGGCCGCGGCATACCCCAAGTCCCGCAGCGGTTCACGGCCCCGAGCCACGTGCGCGACCTCGACATTCGTCCCGAGAGCTTACCCAACGACGTCGGGGCCGCGGCGCTCGCTCTCTGGCAGCGCGGCGAGCAGCGTGCAGCGCTCGCGCTGCTATATCGCGGATTGCTGTCGCGGCTCGTGCACGTGCACGGCGTGCCGATTCGCGCGTCGTCGACGGAAGGCGAGTGCCTCGCGCTCGCACGTCCGCGGCTCAAGACGCCCGGCGCGGAGTTCGCATCGCGGTTGATCGCGACGTGGGCGGCCGCCGTGTACGGCGGCACTGCGCCCGCACCGGACGCGGTGCAAACGTTGTGCGCGGAGTTCTCGCCGGCGCTCGACGGCGGCGGAGCAGCAGCATGAGCCGGCCGCGCCCGCTCACCGTGCTCTTCGTTCTCGCGATCGGGTTGATCGCGTTGTGGGTGGCCATGAACACGGAGTGGGGCGAGGTCACCGTACCGTCGCCGCTGCGCGGCGACGCAGCGCGGAATCCGTTCTACGCCGCGCAGCGCCTCGTCGAGACGCTCGGCGCGACGAGCGAGCGCCGCCAGTCGCTCGGCGACACGAACACGACATCGACGCTCGTGCTGTCGAGCTGGAGTTGGGACATCAACACCGAGCGCCGCATGGAGCTCGAGCGTTGGGTCGAGGGAGGCGGGCGCCTCGTCGTCGACTCCACGCTGATCAGCGGCAGCGATGCATTCGAAAGTTGGAGCGGCATCGAGCGAGTCCTGCTGGACTTCGACGATTCCGAGCTCGAGGACTTCGAGACCTTCGAGGGCTCCGAAGAGGTCGACGAGTCGCAGGAAGAAGACGTGCTGGGCGACGAGGACTACTTCGAGCCGTGTGAAGAGTTGCTCGAGATTCGCTACGAGGACGACGGCACGGAGACCGACCTCGGCTACTACGAAGCGTGCAACTTCGATCAGGTCAGCTGGCTCGTCACGACGCAGCGGCTCCGCTGGGCCATGAGCGGCGTCGACGGCCTGCAAGCCGCGCGCGTGCGCGTCGGCAACGGCGAAGTTACCGTCGTCAACGGCGCACCGTTTCACTTCCGCGAGCTGTTCGAGGGCGACCACGGCGAGCTGCTGGTAGCGGCAACGGCGCTCGCGAGCGGCGATCACGTCGTGTTCATGTCCGAAGAGGATTACGCCTCGCTGCCGGTGCTCGTCTGGCGACACGGTGCGCCGGTCGTCGCGGTGCTGCTGCTCGCGCTTGCGCTGGCCTTGTGGCGCGGCGCGATGCGCTTCGGTCCGCTGGTTGCGCCGATCGACAGCGCGCGCCGCTCGCTCGGCGAGCAGATCTTGGGCACGGGCAAATTTGCGGTGCGCTTGGGCGGCGGCGCCGCGCTGCACGCCGCGACCGCGCGTGCGCTGCACGAAGCGGCTTCGCGCCGCGTGGCCGGTTACGAGCGCATGGCGCTCGCGGAACGCGCCGCGGCGATCGCACGCCTCGCCGGCGTCGATGCCGCCAAGCTCGCGGCAGCGCTGCGCACGGGCGGAATGCCCGCGGCGGAACTCAAGCACGCGGTTGCGTCGCTCGAAGCGGCGCGCCGTCAACTCATTTCAGGGAGCCAATGGTCGACACATGCAAAACGAATCTGAACGAACGGCCCGAGCGGCCGAGCTACTCGAAAAGCTACGCGCTGCGATCGGACAGGCCGTCGTAGGGCAGAGCGCGGTCATCGAGCAAGTCGTCGCGGCGCTCGTCGGCTCCGGGCACGTGCTGATCGAGGGCGTTCCGGGTCTCGGCAAGACGCTGCTGATGCGCGCGCTCGCGAAGGCGTTGTCGCTCGCGCACGGACGCATCCAGTTCACTCCGGACATGATGCCGTCGGACATCACGGGTCACGCCGTGCTGGATCCCGCGACGCGCGAGCTGCGCGTGATACGCGGCCCGGTGTTCACGCACGTGCTGTTGGCCGACGAAATCAATCGTGCGCCGGCCAAGACGCAGAGCGCGCTGCTCGAGGTGATGCAGGAGTACCAAGTCACGCTAGAGGGGCAAACGTTGCCGCTGCCGAAGCCGTTCATGGTGCTCGCAACGCAGAACCCGATCGAGACCGAAGGCACGTACGCGTTGCCGGAAGCCCAGCTCGATCGGTTTCTGTTCAAGATCGAGATCGGCTATCCGACGCTCGCGGAAGAGGTGGGTGTCGTCGTGCGCGCGACGAAGGACCAGGCCGGCGACGAGTTGCCGCTTGGCGCCGTGACGCCGGTGCTCGATGAGCGCCTCGTCGTCGGGCTGCAGGCGTTGGCGGCACGGCAGCGCGTCGACGATCAAGTCGTCGACTACGCGGTGCGGATCGTGCGCGCGACTCGCGAGTGGCCGGGGCTCGCACTCGGCGCAGGCCCGCGCGGCGCGTTGGCGCTCGTCCGCGGTGGGCGGGCCGTGGCGCTGATGGCCGGCCGCAACTTCGTGACGCCCGACGACATCAAGAGCATCGCGGTGCCGGCGCTGCGCCATCGTGTCGCGATCGCGCCCGACGCGTCGCTCGAAGGACGCACTGCGAACGACTTGCTCACCGGCGTCATCGACAGCGTGCCGGCTCCGCGGACCTGAGGACCCAATGCGCCCGACGCCGAGTCGCGTATCGTTGTGGCTGCTGGTCGCGGCCGGCTTAGCCGCGCTGGGCGCGTTGGTGGCCGGTGTGCCGTTGCCGGTCGTCGCTGCCGCGACGGCAGGCGCCGTAGCGTTGCTCGCGCTCGCCGCCGTCGCGGACTACTTCGCGTCGCGGCGCGCGTGGCTCGGCGCCAACGTGCGCCTCGTGCGGCGGCTGCCTGCGGCGTTCGCGATCGGAGTCGAGCGCCCGGTCCGGATCGGGATCGAGCACGACGGCGCTCACCCGTGGGTCGGCAGCTTGTACGACCACGTGGATCCCACCGTGATCGCCAAAGGATTGCCGGCCGCGCTGACGCTGCCGACTGCCAAGCGCAACCGAAGTGCCGGTGCTTCGGTTCAACCGAACCGTAACACCGGCACTGCGCTCGAGTTGCAGTACACGGTGACGCCGACGCGGCGCGGCGAAATCGTTTTCGCGCCGGCACAGGTCCGCGTGCGATCCCGCTTGCGATTGCTCGAGTTGTTTGCGCGCCTGGGCGTCGCCGAAAAGCGCCGCGTGTATCCGGACTTCGCGCAGATCGCGCGCTACGCGTGGCTGGCAGGCGATCGGCGCTTGCAGGAAATCGGCATCAAGACATACCAGAAGCGCGGCGAAGGCACGGACTTCAAGCAACTCTCCGAGTATCGCCACGGCGATTCCGTGCGGCACATCGACTGGAAGGCGACGCTGCGTCTCGACAAACCCGTCGTGCGCGAGTTTCAGGACGAGCGTGATCAACGCGTGATGTTGTTGATCGACTGCGGAAGGCGCATGCGTGCCGACGATCGACAGGGCGGCGTCGGCACGGCGCATTTCGATCAGGTCTTGAATGCCGTGATGCTGCTCGCCTACGTCGCGCTGGGGCAGGGCGACGCAGTTGGCGCGCTGACGTTCGGCACGCCGCCCGGCAAGGAACGCCTGTTCGCGCCGCGCAAAGGGTTGCACGTGCTGACGGGACTGATGGGCGAGCTGTACAGCGTGCAGCCGACGCCGAGTCACTCCGACTACGTGGCCGCGGCGCAGGACCTGCTGCGGCGACAACCCAAGAGAGCGCTCGTGATCGTGATCACGAACTTCCGCGACGAGGACGGCAGCGAGCTCGGTATGGCATTGAAGCTGCTGCGCTCGCGGCATCTGGTGCTGCTCGCGAGCGTGCGCGAGCGCATCGTCCGCGAGCTCATGACGCAGCCGTTGTCGTCCGGCAATGCGTCGCTCGATGTCGCGAGCGCGCACCTGTACGAGCAATCGCGACGCGATGCGTTTCACCGTTTGTCTACACGCGAGGCGTTGATGGTCGACGCAGAGCCCGAGCGGCTCGGCATCGAGCTCGTCAATCGCTATCACGCGGTGAAACGAGCCGGAATGCTATGATCGGCCGAGGGCGTGGGAATCCAGTTTGCTATCGAATCGATTGATCAGATGGCTAACGTATGCCGGCGTGCTCGCGCTCGCCGTGCTCGCAACCATCGTGCTCGTGTTCGCGGTGCAAGCGAGTCTGCGCTTGGCAGACCTGCGCGCGTGGCACCGTTCCGCGCCGCAAGGTGAGTTTCGCGTCGCGGCTTCGGACGCCCCGAAGACGTTCGAGGCATACCGCGAGCTCGAAGAGCGTCTATTCGCGCAGGTTCGGCGCGATGTGCTCGACGATTCGGCCGCGGCCGACGCGCTGACGCTGAGCCGCTACAACCCGACCAGCGTCGTCTCGCGTCTGGCGTTCGACTCGATCTACAACCGGTCGTACGAGCTCGTGCCGCCAGGCGAGGTGAAGGGCGCCGTGTTGCTCGTGCACGGTTTGTCCGATTCGCCGTACAGCATGCGCGCTATCGGCGAGACATTCCTGGCGCAGGGTTACTACGTGCTCGCGTTGCGGATGCCGGGTCACGGCACCGTGCCTGCGGGTCTCGTCGACGTGTCCTGGGAAGATTGGTACGGCGCCGTGGTGCTCGCAGCGAAGCACGCGGCAGCGCGCGCCGGTCCGGATAAACCATTCCTGGCCGGTGGCCACTCCACCGGCGCCGCGCTGATCACTCTGTATTCGCTACGCACGCTCGACGATCCGTCGCTGCCTCGGCCCGAGCAGCTCTATCTGATTTCCACGGCGATCGGGATCTCGCAGTTTGCGGTGCTCACGAACGTGATCTCGGGGTTGTCGTTCATCCCGTGGTTCGAGAAATCGCGCTGGATGGACGTGAACCCGGAATACGATCCGTACAAGTACAACTCGTTTCCCGTCAACGCGGCCAATCAGATCTATCGGCTCACGCGCGTCATTCAGAGCACGATCGACGATCTCGAGCCGACCGGCAGGCTCGACACGATGCCGCGCGTCCACGTGTTTCAGTCGATCGTCGATTCGACGGTGACGGCGGACCAAGTCGTGCGCGGGTTACTCGGGCGTCTCCCGGCCGCGGGTCACGAGCTCGTCGTTTTCGACATCAACCGTCTCGAGATGCTCGAAGGGTTGATCGCGCCGGGTCCGCTCGAGGATCTCGAGCGCATGCGCGCCGCGGTCGACCTGCCGTTTCGCGTTACGTTGATCGCCAACAAAGCGCGCGACAGTCGCGCGATGGCGGCGTACACGCGCGAAGCGGCGGGGCGCTCCGTCACGGTTCAAGACCTGCCGTTCGAGTGGCCGCAGGGCGTGTTCTCGCTCGGCCACGTCGCGCTGCCGTTCCCGGTGGACGATCCCGTGTATGGCCTGACGCCCGCGGGCGGCTTGGAGTCCAACTTCAATCTCGGCGGTCTCGCCGCAAAGGGTGAGAGCGGCGCGCTCGTCGTGGGTCTCGGGGCGTTCTCGCGGCTACGCTGTAATCCGTTCTTCGACGTGATCCGCGCGCGCGTGGTCGAGTCTCTCGCGCCCGCTGCGCCCGCCTTGAATTAGGGCGTAGACGTCGTCGTCGCGGTCGCCTGGGTCGACAGGATGGCGGTCTCCCATCCAGGCGGCACCTTCTGCCACGGATAGCCGTTGCTGCCGAGCTCGTAGCCGTAGTCGAACAGCGCGTTCATGAAGCCGGTGTCGAACTGCTCGACGGGCTCGTACTCGAACTCGGAGCCGATGAACGCGAGATTGAAATCGAACCCGTCGCGCTGCGAGGTCAGGTAGATCCGATACAGGTCGCCGAATCCTTGCGTCTGGATCAACGACGAAATCGCGCGTGCCGCGATGTCGATCGTGCGGCGGTTGGACGGATCGTAGGTCGAGCTCAACCACGAATTGCGAATGACGTACGCGGAACCCTCGCGACTCAGCGTCTCGCCCATCGCTCGAGCGACGCTCGGCAGGCTCGGCGGATACAGGAACACTTGCGACGACGCGCCGCCGTCGACGTGCAGCTCCTCGTATTCTTGGCCGTCGACCTCGACGCGGAACATCGTGGGCGGGAACGCGCCGGGAATTGCGGCCGACGCGAGTAGGATCGAGCGGTAGAGCTCGAGCGCGCCCGGCGCGCCGCTCGCGGCAATGTTGCCCATGTTCCAGATCACGGGCTGGCGCGCGTCGAGATTCGTGGTGCCGATCAGCAGGATTCGGCCGCGGCGATGTTGCTCCGCGACTGCGTCGAGCAAGCTCTGATCGATGTGCTTCGAGATCAATCCCCAGAGCGGCTGGTTGTCGGCCATGCCGTCGTTTTCGATGGCCGCGATCACGCTGCGACGCGTCAAGACATCGGTCGGCCCGATCGTCGTGAAGACTTCCTTCAACGCGGCGTCGTAATCGGACCCCAGGAAAGCGAACGACGCGATCAACGCTCCGGTGCTGATGCCGGTGACGGCCTTGAACGTCGGCCGGTCGCCCCGCGCGGTCCAGCCGTTCAGCAGGCCCGCGCCGAAGGCGCCTTTGTCGCCGCCGCCGGACAACGCGAGCAGCGCCACGGGCGGTAGCTCGCCGGTCCTTCCTGAGCTCGCGAAGAATTCCTGCTCGCGCTGGCGCGCGGCGAGAACGTCGCGAACGAACGGCTCGGTGTCGAGCGCGACGAAGTAACGCGCGTTCGGAATGCCGGGAAACTGCGCACGCTGCGTGAGCTCCTCCGGAACGGCGGGCAATCGCGTGGGAATCTCGAGGACCTGCAACGCGCCGACGGTCGCGGCTGCGATCACGCCGACGACCGCCAAGAAGATGATCAACTTTTTCATGAGCGCCCCGACATCAAGGACATCACTATCGACGCCGCGGCGCCTTCGCTACGTGCTCGCCGACCCAGTCGATCATGAGATCCGCGATCTCGAGGTTGTTCTTGTCGAGCATCATCATGTGCGTGACGCCGAACATGCCGAGGTCGTCGAGCTTCATGTATTCGGCGTGAGCGGAACCGAGATTCTGGCCTCGGCGCGCGAGGATCGCGTCCACGGTCTCCTGGCATTGCTGGCTCGTCGCCGTGTAGTCGCCCTTGAGCGCGAGATAGGGGATCGCGTCGAAGTCCGCGGCCGTGAGGCCGCTTTGCGGCAGCGAGCATCCGCCCTCGACAGTGATCAGCGCCTTCACGAGGTCGGCGTGGCCGCGCTCCTTCAGTATGCGGATCATGTGATGACCCATGATCCCGGACTGCGAGTGCGTCGCGACGATCGCGCCGCCGAGCCGCTCGACGAGCGTCGCCAAGTTTTGCGGCGTCCAAGTGTTCTGCGGCGCGAGCGCTTGCGGCATGCACGGCTCGCACATCGATCCCGGCAACGTGGACTCCGCGTTCGGCACGAGCTGCTTGTAGTACTCGGCTACGGCGTCCATCGGAAATTGCGGTGCGACGTGTGGTTGCTCGGCCGTCGCTATGCCAAGCTCGGGGTCTCCGGCGGCGCCGTGCAGGATCAACGTGCCGTTCGTGATGTTCGAGCCTTGCGGCAACAGGTGTCCGAACCATGCCGTCCATGCGCCGTTGTCCGTGATCCGCTGCATGCCGGGCAGCAGCGCGGCCGCGCCGCGCGCGTCGCCGGCTTGGAGCCGTGCCGACGCTTCGAGCAGCAGCGACTGATCGAAGCCGGAGCGGCCGCGCCCCGACTGATCGACTACGTAGGTGGGGATGCCGCGGCGCACGAAGTACGGATACCAACCCTCGCGACCGTCCGGTGTCGATTCGAGCGCGGCTCCCGTGTGCGTCGAGCCGTGCACCATGATCACGGGCCAACCGGGTCCCGACTTGCGCGCGGGAATCTGAAACTGCACGTACATCTGGCCGATCGTGATCTGTTGCGGCGTGGTGCGCGGCGGAGGCTGGCCGGGCGGTGCGAACGGCGTCGATGCGTACTCGGAGACTTTGGTCACGCCGCCAATGAAGAAGCTGCCTTGGTCCTCGATCGTGACGGGCCCGCCCGTGAATTTTTTTTGCGGCGTTTGAGCCGCGGCCGTAAACGCGTATACGCCGGCGAAGATGAGCGAGGCTGCGACGAGTTGAGCTCTCATGGTTGGTCCCCCGAACGAATTCGGGCGATCATGCGCGAATGTCCACCGCGAATCCAGGCGTGCCTTGGTGGCGCACCGTAACTCCGGAACAGTGGCGCGTGCTCGCTGCCGCGAAGCTCGGCTGGATGCTCGATGCGCTGGACTTCATGTTGTACGCGATGGCGCTCGGCCAACTGCGCGCGTACTTCGAGTTCGACGATGCGACGGCGGGATTGCTCGGCACGATCACGCTGATCATGTCCGGCGTCGGCGGGCTCGTGTTCGGCTACATCGCGGATCGGTTCGGCCGCGCTCGCGCGCTGATGGTGACGATCATCGTGTTC
>Ga0315910_10001642_pt1 | contig 20413 bp, 18 predicted proteins | sample EdamamesoilMG_FD_204470 | JGI IMG/M metagenome (GOLD analysis project Ga0315910, IMG submission 204470) | Garden soil microbial communities collected in Santa Monica, California, United States - Edamame soil | ecosystem: Environmental > Terrestrial > Soil > Garden | place: USA: California...
ATCATGGCGGCTCTGCTACGTGATACCGACGTCCACGCACCCGTAGCGGACCATGTACATCGAAATTTCAAATGGCTGCCCACCCGGGATATGCAGAAAGCACTCGATCTAATCCGCCGGTTCGGCGTGACTCTTGTGCCGATTGTGGACAACGATCTCCATCTTACCGGCGTGATCACCCTGGGAGAGGTTTTGAGCACGCTCGTTGCGCCAGGCAAGAGCCATGACTAGCGATGTCATCGTCGTTGTGCCCGCGCGCGGCGGCTCGAAGCGAGTCCACCACAAGAACATTCGCGATCTGAGCGGCAAGCCGCTGCTTGCCTATACCATCCTCGCAGCGCAGGAAGCGGGCCTTGGTGAATGGACCATGGTTTCTACTGATCACCCGGACATCGCCGCCGTGGCCCGGCAATTGAACGCGGAAGTGATCGATCGGCCGCCTCAGTACGCCAGCGACACGGCATCGACTGAATCCGTTATCCTGCATGCACTCCGCCAAGCGGAAGCCCGCGGCTGGCGCCCCACCTGGGTTGTGACACTGCCGCCTACAAATCCCCTCCGGCGTGCCTCGACAATTGCGCGGTTCGTCATGGAATCTCGCAACACATCGGCTGATTGCGTGTTTTCGCTGACGGAGAACAGAGGCGACTTCTGGCGCCGCACCGCCGGCGGGCAATTCTCGCGCTTGCTACCCGATGCGCCGCGACGTCAACAGGACCGCGAACCGCTATACGAGGAGAACAGTGCAGTATACGTGACGCGGGCTGAGGCCTTGCGCACGACAGAATCCATTCTTGGATCTACGCAACACGGTATAATCATCGACCCGATTGAAGGCTTCGACATCAATTCGGAATTGGACTTCGTACTTGCCGAAGCCCTGTTAGAGGCATCGGCCAGATCCACATTTTGACAACGATAAGCCGCTTTCCGGAGCTGTTCCTTGATAAGGGCTATTCATGACGTTCGATTTATATTTTATGAAGAACGCGCTACGCCGAACCGGGCTGTACGCTCCACTTTATCGCGCAGTGGCAACGGTAAGGGGAAGGAAGCCCGAGGATGCGGCTTCTCTTGAAAGCAGCCGCATTGATCTTGCGCGTGTGTGCGCAGATCTCCACGCCAGGGCGGACAACGCCCCGTTACGCGCTCTGGTCTGCGGATGGACCACATTCTCAGGTGCGGCCATGCAGATACCTATAATTGCGGCATTCATCTGCGCCGGCTATCGCCCGACTGTGCTGCTTCCCTCGCGTGCGGACCGCACCGCGATCGAACTTTTCACCTTGGTAGGAGTAAAGGAGTTTGCGTATTGGAGCGAGTTGCCGGCTTCAGATCACATCCTCTCAAGAAGTCATTTGTCGGCCATCACGACGACTGCTGCAGCGCTGGCGATCAAGCGCGATGGGGTGCGTCTCGGTCGCTATGCGCTCTCGACCATGATGCGAAATCTGCGGCGCGGACGCTTTGACTTCTCGGATTCCACCGACCGCCGGCTTCTGTGGAGCTGGCTTCGTCGCAGCGAGGACGCTGCGGGATTTGCCGATGTCCTAATCGAGCGCTTGAAGCCTGACGCGCTCCTGTTGAATGACCAAGGTTACATTCCACTTGGTCCATTGTTCGATCGTTGCGTCGGAGCTGACATCCCAGCGTACACGTGGAACGCCGCTCATCGTGACGGTGCCGTGATTCTAAAGCGATACGGCAGAGACAATATTGATGCGCACCCGGCATCCCTATCGAGGGAAGCTTGGAACGAAGCTCTGGCCCAACCGTGGACAGATGCAGATTGGCAGGTCCTCAAGGACGAGATCGAAGGCTGCTACCGATCTGGGCAGTGGTACGGCGAGGTGGGAACTCAGTTCAACAAGACGTTTCCTGACCGGGCGACGCTCTGTGCCCGCCTCGGGTTGGAGGCCGGTCGGCCTACCGTTCTCGTGTTTCCGCATATCTTCTGGGACGGCACGTTCTTTTGGGGGCGCGACGTGTTTGACGACTATGAAGCGTTCTTCACAGAAACGATGAAAGTCGCCTACCGCACCCCGAATGTGAATTGGATCGTTAAGGTTCACCCCGCCAACCTCGTTAAGAACAAGCGGGATGGAGTCACCGGACGGCTGGGAGAACTGCGCGTTCTGGATAGTCTTGGGCCCAAGCCGCCACATATTCACGTGATCGACGCATCGAGCGACATCTCGACACTGTCACTCTTCGAAGTCGGAGACGTGTGCGTCACTGTGCGGGGCACAGTGGGTCTCGAAGCGGCATGTTTCGGTTTGACGACCATTACGGCGGGCACTGGCCGCTACGACCATCTTGGGTTCACGATCGATCCCGAGACGCCCCGGGAATTCCTGGATACGATAGCCCAGGCACACAAAATTCCACGACGCACGCCTGACCTGATCGAGCGCGCGCGCCGGTACGCCTACGGGATATTGCTTGAGCGTCCTACTCACTTTGAGTGCATTCGTTTCAACTTCGCTCAGGACAGCGTCGCGACCACAAGGATCGAAATTGATCCCTCATCCCAGCTTAGCGAATCCAGGGAAGTCATCGCCATGATGAACTACATAAATTCCGAAAAGGAAGATTTCCTTGTCCGGCATCCTCCCGAAAAAATGTCATCGAGGATGTAGTGGTATTCACCGGAGGTAGAGCGAAGGATGCCAAGACGTAGACATGACCGCGCAGAAGACGCCGTCGCAACGGCCGCGCAATCCTTCTGATGCCGCAGCGACTGCCGACGGTAAACCCTCTAGAAGGGATGCTTCGCTCATCTTTGAGTGGCCTGCCGAGTGGCGATCCTGGTGTCCCGGCTTCAACAATCGGAAAGAAGTGCGCGCATTTGAAACGAGCGGCGCCAAATTCCAACCTCGACATGTGGTTCCAGTAATGAGGTTCGCAGGATGACGACCCATAGGAATCCCGATCCTCGTCCGCTCGAATGGAATAAGGAGAATCTAGCTCGTTTCTGGGAGTATCACGCCCAGTTTCCCACCCGGTATTTCAGTTACCAATCCGGCGCCGCGGTTGTGGCCGCCGCCAAGAGGCACCTGGCGCCCGGCTCCAATGTTGTGGACTATGGGAGCGGTCCTGGGCACCTTATTCCACATCTGCTCTCTGCCGGATACACGGCAATGGCGGCCGATTTTTCGCCTCACGTAACGGGAGATACGGATACTAGATTTGCACATCATCCGAAATTCCGCGGTGTCAAAACATTTGAGGCGCTTCTGTCAAGCGCCCAAAAATTTGATGCCGTTTTCATGCTCGAGGTGGTCGAGCACCTTGAGGATGAGTATCTGCAAGAGGCACTGCTAAATGCCAGTAAGCTCGTCAAGAAGGGAGCGTATCTGATTATCACCACGCCAAACAACGAGCGCCTCGAGGACAGCATAATCTACTGCCCCGTATCGAACGTCACATTTCACAGATGGCAGCACGTGCGGAACTGGACTGCGTCGAGTCTGTCAGCTGCAGTAACGCCATTCGGCTTTGAGGTAAGATCGGTAACAGCACGTAACTTCCCTACGGAAAATGACCACCGCTCGGGGGCCTTCCGCTCGAAGATGCACAGGCTCGCCGAGTATCTTCGCCAAGGACGCACGCTGTTTCTTATCGCGCGGAAGATATAGCGCAACGCATGCAGATCGCGCGCCGGAGGTGCTGGCCTCTCTGCTCGGCTATTTACTACCGTTGCCGTCTGAGTAGAGGGGGCTGGGGCAACTTGAGCAAAGGCGTCGCTCGACGAGATTTGGCTATGTTCGCTCCCACGCAAATCATTTGCATTGTGGAACCAGAACCATCTTCCTGAGTGCGAGGATGTGTTGAGCTCACGTCTCCTGCAAGTCCTCCACCTCGCACAATCGGACAGCGAGGGGGGGGCCAGCAAGGCTGCTTACCGGCTTCATCGCGCACTGTGTGCAGCCGGCGTCTCATCCATATTTCACGCCGGCCGCAAGCTTACGGACGATGCGACGGTTGCGACGGCGCGCTGGGCCGGGCTCACCTTGCACGCTACAACAGCCGCCGCTTACCTGAATGCGGCAACATTGAAGTTTTATCCTCACAGGTCAAATTCGGAGCTGTTTTCGCCTGCGAGGATATCGTACGGGCACATCGATCGGGAGGCGGTCTTTTCCGCGGATGTCGTTTGTCTCCATTGGATCGCCGGCGCCTTTCTCAGACCGTCCCAGCTCGCAGCAATCTCTAAGCCCATAGTGTGGCGTCTATCTGACCTTTGGCCATTTACCGGAGGATGCCACTACCCCGGCGGCTGCACCCGGTTTGACACAGGCTGTGGCAACTGCCCCATTCTTGGCAGTCGGTCGGACCGTGATCTTTCCTGGCGCGACTTTCGGGCGCGCCAGCGCGCCTATCGCGACCTTGACATTACCATTGCTGCTCCGAGCGCTTGGATTGCCGAGCATGCCAGACGATCATCTTTGTTCGGCGATCGGCGGATAGAGTGCATCCCAACCGGGGTCGATCTCTCCGTGTTCCGTCCGCGTGATCGATTGGGGGTGCGGCAGGAACTTGGATTGCCCGCGAACGCACGCATCATACTCTTCGGTGCATTGCGGGCCACTGAGGATCGCCGCAAGGGCTATCTCCAATTGGAGCAGTCGATCGCGAGATTCCGGGCGACGGGCGACCGGACCAACGTACATCTCGTCGTATTTGGCGGCGAGAGCAATGACGATAATACGGGGCACGCAGGCTTCCCGACGCATCATCTTGGCAAAGTGAACGACGAAGCAACACTGGCAAAAATATACGCGGCGGCAGATGTATTCGTTGCGCCCTTCCTGGAGGACAATCTGCCGAACGTCGTCATCGAGGCAACTGCATGCGGCACTCCAGTCGCGGCGTTTGCTGCCGGAGGGATCCCGGACGTGGTCCGGCATCAGGTCAACGGCTATCTTGCGCGAACTGGCGACATTGAACAGCTGGCGCGTGGAATCGAATGGGTCCTGTCCGCTGGACCGCAACAGACCGAGCTCCGCTCGGCCGCACGTCGGCTCGCCGAGCAGCGCTTCAGCCTTGGGCGTTGCGCCGAGGCTTACCGCTCGCTCTTCGAAGAGCTCTCCCATCGCCGGCCGCTGTGACGTGACCAGGGTGGCGGGATGGTCTGATCCAACTCCGCCCAAGTGCAAGTTCGGGCGCGAACCTGTCGGACGAACGCTGCACACGAAGGACATATACCGATGAAGCCGAACATTTCCGCGCATGGATCGGCGCTGCCCGTTCTGACCGTTGCCAAGATTGGTCGGCCGCGACACCCGGGGCGGGCGCGTCGTTGCCTTTCGATTGCCAGCCGAATGCTGCCGAGTGCTGTAAGCAGCATTCTCGAGCGCACGGGTATGCAACTCGAGAAAATTGCCAACACGCTGCGCTTCGAGCGCTTCTGGAAAGAACGCGTGTATGCCGATCCGCGCACGTTCATCGTCCCCACATTCAACAAAACCACCGGCAAGCGTCCGATCTGGAACGCTGCCTTGAATTGGCTGCAGTCCGAAGGCGCGCCCGGCGTCGTCATAGAGCTCGGGACGAACAACGGCGGATGGCTGAAATACTTTGCCGATCGCCTGCCACCCACGTTTAAGCTCGTAGGCTTTGACTGCTTTGAGGGTCTGCCCGAGGCCTGGGACGGGCTTCCCGCAGGATCGATCAAGGGATTTGGCGCTCCCGTAGAGCTCTGGGCAGACGACCCGGCGGCACGAGACCGCGTCATTGCTGATGCGGCACGCGGCATCTCCTTCCCTCCGCCCCCGCAGTCGAACGTGAGCATCGAGTCGGGATTGTTCAGCGAATCCCTTACGCGCTATCTGAGTCAAGGTTGGCCCCAAGATCTCAGGCTGGTGCATTTCGACGCCGATCTATACATCTCGACGCGGCCGATGCTCGATGCACTTTGCGGGCCACTGAAGCACCGCTATCTCATGCTCTTTGACGAGTTTTACTCCGTCAACCACGAGTTCCGTGCCTGGAACGAGTTCGTGGCGCTCTACCGGCCGAGGGATTGGCGGGTTGTCGCGGCGAGCGAGGACGGTTCGCAGGTGCTGATCGAGGTCAATAGCAAGGCACGCCTCGCTTGATCAAAGGGACGACGAGATGACCGACAAGATAGCCCTCATCACTGGCGCCACTGGTCAGGACGGAGCCTACCTTTCCCAGTTCCTGCTGACGAAGGGCTACGAAGTGCACGGGCTGAAGCGCCGGTCGTCGTCGTTCAATACGGCTCGCGTCGACCATCTCTACAAGGATCCTCACGAGGGGAACGTCAAGTTCCGACTGCACTACGGGGATCTAACGGACGCGACGAACCTGATCCGCATTCTGCAAGAGGTGCGCCCGACAGAGATCTACAATCTCGCCGCCCAAAGCCACGTTCACGTGAGCTTTGAAACCCCTGAGTACACCGCCAACGCCGATGGTCTCGGTACACTGCGCCTACTCGAGGCAATCCGCATCCTGCGGCTCGAGAAGAGAACACGTTTCTACCAGGCATCGACGTCCGAGCTCTATGGAAAGGTCCAAGAAATACCGCAGCGTGAGACGACGCCCTTCTATCCGAGGAGCCCCTATGCCGCCGCCAAGCTCTATGCCTATTGGATCACCGTGAACTACCGCGAGGCCTACGGAATGCATGCCTCGAACGGGATCCTCTTCAATCATGAGAGTCCGATACGTGGTGAGACGTTCGTCACGCGCAAGATCACAAGGGCCGTAGCCGCGATCCATCACGGGCTTCAGGATCGCCTTTATCTCGGCAATCTCGATGCTAAGCGCGATTGGGGCCACGCCCGCGACTACGTTGAGGCCATGTGGCTCATGCTTCAGCAGTCCGAGCCGGACGATTTCGTCATCGCGACCGGTGAGGCGCATTCGGTGCGCGAGTTTGTCGAACTTGCCTTTGCGAGAATTGGCGTGCGAATTGAGTGGCGCGGAGCCGGCATCGACGAGCAGGGGCTTGATCTGGCCACTGGCAACGTCGTTGTGTCGGTTGATCCGCGTTATTTTCGACCGACCGAGGTTGATTTGCTGTTGGGTGATCCTCGCAAGGCGTCGGACGTTCTGGGATGGCGACACAGCACTGGGTTCGAGGCGTTGGTGACGGACATGGTCGAGGCGGATCTCGTCAATGTGACCAAAGACACGGCGCGGCATGAGCACGGGTAAGCCGCTTTTCAGTCTTCGCGATCGGCGCATTTGGATCGCGGGGCACCAGGGAATGGTCGGATCGGCCATTATGCGTCGTCTCTCGACCGAACCCTGCAATCTTCTGACCGTGGATCGCCGTGAGCTCGACCTCCGGCGCCAGGCCGCCGTCGAGAACTGGATCAATAACGTTCGCCCTGACGTCATTGTCATTGCCGCGGCGCGCGTCGGCGGCATTCACGCAAACAGCACGGCACCGGCCGATTTCATCTACGACAATCTGGCGATGCAGATGAACATCATTCATGCAGCCGCCGAGTTGGGTGTCGCCAAACTCATGCTTCTTGGATCGTCGTGCATCTACCCGGTCCATGCCGCGCAGCCGATGTCGGAAGATGCTTTGTTGACGGGGCCTCTTGAACCGACCAACCGTTGGTATGCCATTGCAAAGATAGCCGGCATGATGCAATGCCAGGCCTATCGCGAACAACGCGGTTGCGACTTCATCACAGCCATGCCAACCAACCTCTATGGTCCCAGCGACAACTTCGACCTTCTGACCTCCCACGTACTCCCTGCATTTATTCGCCGCTTTCACGACGCAGTCGTGGCCGCCAAGAGAGAGGTCACCGTTTGGGGCACGGGCTCCCCGCGCCGTGAATTCCTCCATGTCGACGACTGCGCCGACGCGATAGTGTTTCTCCTTGAGAACTATTCAGATCCCAAGACTGTGAACGTCGGCGTCGGGGAGGACGTGACCATCGAGGAGCTGGCGCGCATCGTCGCCGGTGTCGTGGGCTATAGGGGCGAGATCCTCTTCGATAGGAGCTATCCCGACGGCGCTCCCCGCAAGCTGCTCGATGTAAGCCGCATGCGTGATCTGGGCTGGAGCGCGAGAACCGGGCTCGAGGAAGGCATCGCCGCCACGTACGCCTGGTTCTGTCGTCGCCTGGAGCGGGGAGAGAGCGTCCGGGGCATCCCGGCGGCCAGTCCGCGAGGCGCCGTATGACGCGCCCCGCAGTGACCGTTGTGACGGTCACGTACAACGCAGCAAAGACGATTGCCCGCACGATCGACAGCGTGCTCGCCCAAACATACGACAACGTCGAATATCTTGTCATAGACGGCGGCTCGACGGACGAAACGCTCGACATCCTGAAAAGCTACGGCACACGCGTAAGTTGGCTTAGCGAGCCCGATCGTGGCATCTACGACGCCATGAACAAAGGTATCGGCCGTGCTAAGGGCGAGTGGATACATCTACTGAACGGGGATGACTGGTACGTAGCCCCCGATGTGCTGGAGAAGGCGGTGCCTCACCTGGATCCTACGCGGACCACATATTTCGACATGATTAGGGTTGGGGCGGACGGCTCGACCGTGCTTCAAAACCGCAACGTTCGACCGTGGATGCTCTTCGTATCAGCGTTTCTGCCGCATCCGGCACTCATAGTCGCGCGGAGCCAGTACGACGCGGTCGGCTTGTACGATCTGAGGTACAAGATCGCGGCCGATCACGACGTGATCCTGCGCCTCGTCCGGAAGTTTCCGCCTAAGCACGTGCCGTTCGTGCTGACCAACATGGATCAGACGGGAATGTCCGCTCGGTTGCTCTCGACGTCGCTCGAAGAGTTTACCGTAGTCACCAAACGCAACGGATTGCCCGGCCCGCTCGCCGACGGCCTGCGCAATCTCAAGAGGATTTGGTGGGGGATAGGCACGAATGTATGACCCGAACAGCCTTGCTATCCGTGGCAGCGTGAGTTCCCGCCTGCTCTCAGGACCAAAGGGGACTTCGGCGTCCGCAATTGATCTTGGTTGCGGAGGCGGTTTGCTTCTCTCGCGTCTGCGCGAACTAGGTTTTGGCTCCCTGGCGGGAGTGGGCTGGAGCATTTCAGTGCCAGAGCGTGCACTCGCCCTGCAAGGAGTCGATCTGTCAGCCCCTGGATGGGCCGATCGCCTGGAAGGACGTACCTTCGATTGGGTCGTCGCGACCGAGGTGCTCGAGCATCTAGTCAATCCCTATCAGTTCTTGGTCGAAGCACGGAGGCTCGTAGCGCCATCGGGCTGCTTGCTTCTCACGTTTCCAAACGTCCACAGTCTCCGCAGCATAGTTGGCTACGCCGTGGCCGGTCGCTTCAGCGGCTTCTTTGGGCCCAATTGGAATGACAATCACCCGCTCTTCGACCAGCACATTTTTATTCCGAACATACATCTCGTTCGCTACTTTCTAAAGTTGAACTGCCTCGAGATCGTGTCGGTCGACCATCTCCACGGCAGGGGACAACTGTTCGGGCAGACGACAATGGTGCAAGCGAAAGTCTCGCCTTGAATCCGGCGTTGCAACCGCTTCCCGTCCTTCACGTTATGCGCACCTACGGCGCCCATGGCGGGGAGAACCAATTGGCTCAATATTTTACTGCCGAGCCGCGAGGCGAGTTCGCGGAACACTTCGCGTTCGTCTACAAGGATGCGCAATGCGCGCGTTTGTTTCAGAGCCGCGGCTCCCGAGTGACCCAGCATGACCTTTGGCCGTGGACGCGCAATCCTGCGAGCAGCGCCTGGCGCGAAGTTTTGGCACTCTTGCCGATACTCCCGTTCCTGCAATGGCGTCTTTCTCGGCTCATACGCGCGACACGAGCGCGTGTTTGTGTCGTCCACGGCGTCCAGGCCGCCTTGGTGGCATGGCCAATAGCAGTGCTGATGCGGAGGCGCATTGGGTTCTTGTACGTTCATCGCATTACGAAGGCGACGGGCACCAGCCGCCTGGCCAGAATTCTCTATCGTCCTTACAGGCTGCTCGGGGGCGTATCGCAATCCGTGACGCGGTCGCTTGCTCGAATAGCATCGGAAGAGCGGCTGATCAGCCTCGACAACGGCATTGATTGGCGGTCTGTGGAAATTCGGAGCCGTGAGATGTCCCGGTGCAGCGGAGTGACGGATGGGAACGCGGCGGTCGGCCCGCACGCGGGCCCGATCATCATCTCTGTGGGACGGCTCCTTCCGCACAAGCGACAGGCAATTCTCATCGAGGCAATCGCGCACCTCGGCCCCTCTTTTGACAGCGCAACGCTGTGGATCGTCGGCAGCGGGGCTAGCCGCAATGCGCTCGAGCAAGAACGCCAACGCCTCGGCGTACGGGAACGTGTCGTCTTCTGGGGTCATCGCGCGGACGTCCCGGCGCTTCTTGCCCAGGCGACGATTTTTGCCAATGCGTCGTCGTGGGAGGGTATGAGCAACGCCGTCCTGGAAGCGATGGCGCTTGGATTGCCGTCGGTCGTTGCGGACGCACCGGGCGTTAGCGAGTGTCACGTGAACGGGGAGACGGGCCTGATCGTTTCGGGAGCGAGCGACCAGGAGCTGACTGAGCAATTCTCGAAGGCATTGCAGACGCTGCTGGCGGACCCCGCTCTGCAGCGGCGTCTCGGCGACAGCGCGCGCGCGCGCGCGAGAGAGCGCTATTCAATGGAGGCCAATCGCCAGCGGTTCCTCGACGCCTACCGGCGGATCGCCGTGGGGTCGGCGTAAGCATGTGTGGGCTCTTTGGCGCCTTTGGTCCGGCCGTCGCGGCCCTCAGCCCGAGGCGTTGCGCTGCCGCGGTCGACGCCATCGCGCACCGGGGCCCGGACGCAAATGGAATCTGGCGCGACTCCAACATCGTGCTCGGGCACACGCGTCTGTCGATCCTCGATCTCGATCCGCGTGCCGGCCAGCCGATGCGCCGCGGGCCCTTGCACTTCGTATTCAACGGTGAGATCTATAACTTTCGCGCGCTCCGCCGAGAGTTGGAGCAAGGCGGCGAGGAGTTCAAAACTACATCCGACACCGAGGTCCTGCTCGCAGGCCTGCACCGGAACGGAACGAAATTCCTCGAGCGCGTCGAAGGCATGTTCGCATTCGGCCTTTGGGACAGGCGCGATGGATCTCTGACGCTGGCGCGCGATCGATTTGGCGAAAAGCCCCTCTTCTTCTCGGTTACACCGAATCTGGTTCTGTTTGCTTCGGAGATCGAGGCCATCGAGGCGCTGGCACCGAAGCTGATGGAGGAGGACGCTGGTGCGATTGGCCTCTACGTTCGCTTCTCGTATGTGCCGGCTCCACTCGCACCGTTGGCCGGCATGGAGCAAATGGTGCCCGGGACCTGGCGGCGCTTCGGTCTGAGCGCGACCGCAGACGTTGGTCGTTACTACGACGCACCCAGGCTTCAGATCTCTTCGATGCCGTACTCCGAAGCAGTCTCGCAGGCGCGCGCGAGGCTTACCGACTGCGTCTCGCAGCGCATTTCCACGGCTGACGTACCCGTCGCAACTCTGCTCTCTGGCGGCTTGGATAGTTCGATTGTGACCGTCCTCGCCGCGAGAACCTATGATCGCCCGGTCCGCGCCTACTCGCTTTCATTTCCGGATGATGCCGCGTTTGACGAAGCCGTCTATGCGCGCGCCGTCACGGCCCGCCTCACCAACGTCGAGCATCGCGTCGTCGAAGCGCGAGTTGGCGACCTCCTGCGCTTTGCCGATGCCACGCTCGACCGCTTAAGCGAGCCGCTCGCCGATGCCTCCCTCATTCCAACGGCCTACCTCATGTCGCGTATCGAGGAAAAGGTTGTCCTCGGCGGGGACGGAGCGGACGAGGTGTTCGCCGGCTACGGCGTTTATCCCTCGATGCTCTTGAGCGCCCGCCTGCCGCGATGGCTGAAAACCGTGTTGCGGACAATTCCCGCCGTCAAGAATCCTGCTGCTGTCCGCAATCCGCTACTGCGATCGGCGGCTCTGTTCCACGCCAACCTGCGCGCCGATCCGGTCGCCGAATACCTGAGCTGGCGCACCTATGCGACCGCAAGCACGCTGAACCGCCTCGGCCTCGATACGAGCGGCGAGAGTCGCGTCATCGGCCTCCTTTCCACAGCGGCAACGGGACACCTTCGCGATGTGCAAGAGGTCGACATCGCATTCAATCTTCCCAACGACATGCTGAGAAAGGTCGATATCGCCAGCATGATGTTCAGCAAGGAGGTCAGGCTTCCCTATCTCGACAGCTCGCTCGTGAAATTTGCGTTGGGCCTGCCGGACTCGTTCCGCATCAAGGGGCACACCCGTAAGCGGATCCTTCGCGACGCGTTCGCTTTGGATTTGCCGCCCGAAATCCTGAGCAGGCGTAAGATGGGGTTCCTGATGCCGATCCGCTCCTGGTTCCGATCCGGCCTCCTGCGCGACCGCTTCGAAGCGCTGGCGGCGTCTCAAACGCGCTTCGATTCCAAGGTGCTGAGAGGGCTCTTGGCCGAGCACGAGAGCGGAGAGCACGATCATTCGGTTCTCTTGTGGTCGCTGCTGGTGTATTTGCGGTGGCGTGAAGCCCGCGCATCGAGACGGCTCGTCGCGGACTGAAGATCGGTCCATGAAAATTGCAGATCACATACCGTGGTGGACCAAGATCGGCGTCAAGCTGTTCTTGTCGCGACTGCCCCTTCCCTATGAGATGTGGAGCAGCATCGGCATTTTCCGTCACGGCGACATGGCGGATCCTTCGCGCGCGATCAAGGTCTTCACTGAGCACCTTGCGCGGGCGCGCTCGGTGAGGCCGATCCCAAACGGGTTCACGATGCTTGAGCTCGGACCAGGCGACTCAGTCCTATCAGCAGCCGTTGCGCGCAGTTGCGGTGCAAGTGCAAGCTGGCTGGTCGATGCCGGCAGCTTCGCCGACCGAAACCCCGACCTCTTGTATGCGCTTGATCAAGCATTGCCTATGTCCGGATTGCGGTCGCTCGATATTCCCGAGGGTGCGGACTTCGAAGCCATCCTTGCTTACTTGAACGCGCACTACTTGATCTCGGGACTGCAGTCGCTGTCGGCCATTCCTTCCGCGGCAGTCGATCTCATCTGGAGCTCAGTCGTGCTCGAGCATGTCCTGGCTGATGAGTTCGACGCCGTTGTCCGCGAGTTCCACCGCATCCTTTCGCCACAAGGCGTAATGTCCCATGCGATTGATCTGCGCGATCACCTCGGCGGCAGCCTCAACAATCTTCGCTTCTCCAAGGAGCGCTGGGAGAGCGCATCGTGGCGCGAGGCAGGATTCTATACCAACCGAATGAGCCAGGCTGAGATTCTGGAATCCTTCGAGCGCGGCGGCTTTATCGTCAAGAGCCTCACGGACGACTTGTGGCCTGCCCCGCCGCTGGCGCGGGAAAAAATGCACGAGAGCTTTCGTCGCAGGACCGACGAGGAGCTGCGCGTCGCTGGCTTCGACATCGTGCTTGTGAAAAGTGCATGAGCGGGCGTTTGCGTCTGATGTTGTGGCATTGGGGACGCCGCGGCGGCGGGCCTCGCTACACGATGGAGCTCGCGCGCGTCCTGGCTGCACGCTCCGATACTGAGGTGCATCTTTCCCTTTCCCGCCAATCCGACTTTTTTGCGCAGACCGATGGCTTGCGCCTGCCGAGTCTGCATGTTGACACCTACAAGGACATGACGGGTTTCGTCCTAGGCACGGCGAGGGTCCCGCTCCTTGCGCGCCGCCTGTTTTCCTATATCCGCCAGTCCCGCATCGACGTCGTCTACAACACCATGGACTTCCTCTGGGGATCGGCGATTGCTCCCGGGATACGACGCACAGGTGCCCTCTACATGCTAGCCGTGCACGATGCCGAACGCCATCCGGGCGAGGATGGTCCGATGCGCCGGTGGCTTCTTGCGCGCGACATCGGCGCAGCTGACGGCATCATAACGATGACCGAAGCTGTCCGCCGACGCTTTCTCGAGCTTCAGAGCTTTCCGAATGAGAGAACCTGGACAGCGCCGCTCGGCGTCTTTATCGACAAGCCGAACGCGGCAGTTCGCCATTTGCCGTCCGATAGACCAGTCCGCCTCCTCTTTTTTGGCCGCATCCTGCCTTACAAGGGTCTCGACATTCTTCTGAGCGCGATGCCGCTCATTCGCGCCCGCCGGCCGGATGTCGAGCTGGAGATTTGGGCATCCGGCGACATTGCACCCTATGAAGCGGCGATCAGGAGCACCGAAGGTGTTCGCCTGCAGCACGGCTGGATCTCGGAGGATGACATACCCGAAATTTTCAGCCGAACCGACGTCTGCGTGCTCCCCTATCGCGAGGCGAGCCAGTCTGCCGTCGTGGCGACCGCCCTGGCATCCGGCCTGCCCATCGTGACGACACCTCTTGCCGGCCTCGTCGAGCAGATTGGCGGCGGCGAGGTCGGCAGGATTGCCGAGGGCCTGAGCGCCGAACAGTTTGCGAGCGCGGTGCTGGATCTGGTGATCGATCCCGCGGCCTATGCGGATCTTTCGGCGCGCGCCATAGAGTGGAGCGCTGACACGCTCGATTGGAGCGGGATCGGCGCCAAAGTGCGCCAGGCGGCAGGCGACTTGCTCTTGCTCGGTCCCAGGAAGGTGCCATGAGCAAGTCGGCGCTCATCTTCGGTGTATCTGGACAGGACGGCGGGCTGCTTGCGCGCCAGCTGCTGGCGGATGGATATCGTGTGGCTGGCGCTTCACGAGATGCAGCCCTAAACGACTTCCGCAATCTCGTGCGGCTCGGCATCCGCTCGAAGGTCACGACGTATTCCGCCAATCCAACCGAATTTCGCAGCGTGTTTCAGGTGATCGAGAGATCGCAGCCGGACGAAATCTACAACCTGAGCGGACAGAGTTCTGTTGCTCTGTCCTTTGATCAGCCAGTCGAAACCGTCGAAAGCATCGTGGTGGCCACTATCAATATTATGGAGTCTATCCGCATCCTGAAGGCCCCTATCCGGTACTACAATGCGGCCTCGAGCGAGTGCTTCGGCGATACTGGTCTCGAAGGCGCAGACGAAGAAACGCCGTTTCGGCCACGCAGTCCCTATGGTATAGCGAAGGCCGCCGCCTTCTGGGTCGTCAGAAATTATCGGGAGTCCTACGGAATTCACGCCTGCTCCGGCATCCTCTTCAATCACGAGTCTCCTCTGCGGCCGGAGCGTTTTGTGACGCAGAAGATCGTGCGCGCCGCCGCGCGGATTGCGTGCGGCGAAATGCGTGAGCCGCTTTGCCTCGGCAATCTGGAGATTGCGCGCGACTGGGGCTGGGCCGACGAGTACGTCGAGGCCATCCGGCTGATGAACACCACGGAAAGCCCCGAGGATTTCGTCATATCCACGGGCGTGAGCGCAACGCTTGGCGACTTCACGCGCGAGGCATTCTCCATTTTTGGCCTCGATTCGAGCGCTCATGTCCGCTCCTCGACGGAGTTGATGCGCCCGTCGGAAATCGTGATGTCGGTGGGCCGTCCTGCTCGTGCGCGCGAACGCCTTGGCTGGGTTGCTCGCACGCATATGCCTGAGGTCGTTCGCCGCCTCGCGGCAGCCGCGCAGGCGAGCCAAGCTTAGGGAGTTGCACTAGCGGTGTGCGGCATTGCGGGCTTTTTTGAGATCAGCCGTAAGATCGCAACCGGCGAAGGGGAAGCGTGCCTCAAGCGTATGATCGCGCCTCTCTCGCACCGGGGCCCCGATAGTTGGGGTATTTGGACGGACGCAGAAGCGGGCATCGGCCTCGGCCACCGGCGCCTCGCTATTCTCGATCTGTCGACTGCCGGTCACCAGCCCATGCATTCGAAGGATGGGCGTTTTATAATTACCTACAACGGCGAGGTGTATAATTTTCAGACCGTTCGCGACGAGCTGCGCGCGCTTGGGCATACCTTCAACGGCGGCTCGGATACGGAAGTCCTTCTCGCTGCCTTTGTGCAATGGGGCGTCACTACTGCGCTGCGCCGCTTCACGGGCATGTTTGCGCTCGCCGTCTGGGACCGAAAGACGCGCACGCTGTTACTGGCGCGCGACCGGATCGGCGTGAAGCCTCTTTATTGGACCAAACAGGACGGACGTATTCTCTTTGCGTCCGAGCTGAAGGGCCTGATGGCCCACTCCTCGTGGCACGCAAGATTGGACCGAAACGCTGTTGCCGGATTCCTCTGTTACTCATACGTCCCAGCCCCGCATACGGTTTTCGAAGGCGTATGTAAACTGACTCCGGGGACGGTGTTGACCGTCAAATCCGACGGGGCGGTCAGTTCCGAAGTGTATTGGGATCTGCGCACGGCTGTCCAGAACGGATCGAGGTATCCCTTCGAAGGCGACGACGCCAACGCCGCTGACCGGCTGGATGCGATCCTGCGCGAGGCGGTGTCAAAGCGCATGATTGCTGATGTGCCTCTCGGCGCATTTCTTTCGGGCGGCATAGATTCCTCCACGGTCGTCGCTTTGATGCAGGCGCAGGCGAATCGGCCGGTTCGGACATTCACGATCGGCTTCAACGAGGAAGGCTACAACGAAGCGGAGCACGCAAAGGCTGTCGCGCGTCATCTGGGAACGGACCATACAGAGCTTTATGTGTCTGCGGACGAGGCGCGCGACGTAATTCCGAACCTTCCGGACTGGTTTGACGAGCCGTTCGCAGATCCCTCGCAGATCCCGACGCTTCTCGTGTCCAAGATGACACGCGCGCACGTGACGGTCAGTCTCTCCGGAGATGGCGGCGACGAGCTCTTCTCGGGCTACCCGCGCTATTTTCTGACAGAGGGACTGTGGAAGCGAATCGGCAGCGTGCCGGCTTCGCTGCGTCGTGCTGTCGGCTCGTTTGTGGGATCCATCCGCGAGCCCGTGCTGGATCGGGCGGCACGCCTCTTGCCAGATAGGCTTCGCCCGCTCAATCCGGGCCGCAAGATCCACCGCGCAGCATCCTTGCTAGGCATGGAGGCCGGGGACGCCCTCTATGGCGAGCTTGCCTGTGTGTGGCCCGCAGCCAATCGCCTCGTGCCGTCGGCGCAGGCGCCGGTACGGATCGAGCTGGACGCGAGCCTGATCGACGATCTGCCGGACTTTCTTGCTCGCATGCAGTACTACGACACGCTCACTTATTTGCCGGACGACATCATGGTCAAGGTCGACCGCTGCTCGATGGCCGTTGCTCTCGAAGCGCGAGAGCCGTTGCTTGATCACACGCTCGTTGAATTCGTCTGGACGCTGCCGCGCCGCATGAAGGTCCGGGATGGACAGAGCAAGTGGCTGCTGCGCGAGGTCTTGGCCCGGTACGTTCCTCGCTCGTTGACTGAGAGGCCGAAAATGGGGTTCTCAGTTCCCATCGGGGCATGGTTGCGGGGGCCGCTCAAAGATTGGGGAGAGGCGTTGTTGTCGACATCACACTTGTCTCGCGGTGGCATCCTCGACGCCGGAGAAGTGCGCCGCCTGTGGGAAGATCACCAGACCCACCGGGCCAACCGCGAGAGTGTGCTGTGGAACATTCTCATGTTCCGGTCGTGGCAGGAACGCTATCGGCACTAGGATGTTCTGCGCATTCCAAACTTCGAACGGCAACGGCGCGACAACCGACCAAGCATTGATCGGCGCGTCTTGCCTGCCCCGATGATGAAGGACCTTCGGTGCTCTTCAATTCGTTCACATTTCTCTGGGAAGCTCTGACCGGCAACTTCGGATATGGAGGCGGTCTTGTGCTTCTTAAGCGCCTGGCCGAACGCCAAGCCTTGCGTCATGTGGTCCTGTTCTATTCCATCGACGCAATGGCCTTGGGACCTTCCTACAGTGGCTATTTTTTCACCTCGCCTCAGCCATTCGCGACCGAACTTTGTTGGAGAGATAAATTGCAGTTGCTGGCTGTGTATGCGGCGCGGTGTTGCTCGACGGGCAATCCATCGTGCGCCTGCTGCGTCCAGTGATGCGTGGGGAGCGCATGATGCCCGAATTGCCCACCGAACTTCTCGCTGAGGACTATGTAATCTCGCGTGCACAAATCAAATTGTCCGACATCTCTTATCAAGTGCCGCAGAGAACTAACCCCAAGTCGATCGTATTCCTGAAGGAACTCGCACGGCTTTGCGACCTCAACAAATGGAACTGCGTCTACGTCCACGGGCCGGTCTTGGAGCGGTCACTGTCCGCGAGCGGCAACGCTCATGCTTATCTCGCGCAAGCCCGCGCCGCCATTGAAGGAACAGGAATCAAGACAGCTGCCGAGCTGCCGATCACCATGAGCGATGACGAGCGAGGAGATACCATCTTTCATGTGAGCATCGACAAGCGTCCGGACTTCTCCCTGCGTCATGCAAAGCTTCTCAGGCCCTTCCTCAATTGAGCCTCTCCAGATTCCGTGTCGCAAGGGCACCTTAATCGTGTCGGAAATAATAGGCCCGCGCCCTCGCCTGCTCTATCTTGTGACCGAGGATTGGTACTTCTGGTCTCACCGCCTTTCCTTGGCGCGGGCCGCCAAGCAAGCCGGCTACGAGGTGCATGTGGCAACGCGTGTTGCCGAGTACGGACCGGCGATGGAGCGGGAAGGGTTCGTCGTGCATGCGCTTCCCTGGCGCCGCAAAGGGCAATTGCCTCTGGCGGCGATGCGCGCGTTCGCCGCCATTGTGCACGTCCTGTCTCAGGTGCACCCCGACATTCTGCACAATGTGGCATTGAAGCCCGTCGTGTTCGGCTCGGCCGCCGCGCGCTGGGTTGGAACGATGAAGTGCGTCAACGCCATCACCGGCCTCGGTTTTGTCTTCACGGACCCGGGCCTTCGCGCCGGGATCTTCCGCCGCCTCCTGCGTGTCGCGTTCGGCTTTGCCGTCGATCGTGCCGGGAACACCGCCATCCTTCAGAACGAGGATGACCGCAAGGTCTTGACGACTGGATCATTTCTCACGCGATCCAGCGTTGTAATAATCCGCGGCTCGGGCGTTGACACGCAGCATTTCCTTCCCTTGCCAGAGCCTGGATCGGAACCGGTAACGATTGCGGCTGTGACGCGGATGCTCACAATCAAGGGCGTTGCGGACGTCGTCGAGGCGTCGAGAATACTCCGCTCTCGCAACATTCCGCATCGTCTCCGCCTGGCTGGCGAGCCTGACCCTGACAATCCATCGTCGTTCACGCGTGAAACGCTCGAAGCGTGGGGGTCCGAGCCGGGCATAGAGTGGCTCGGACATCAGGCCGACGTCCGCGATGTGTGGGCCAAGGCGCATATCGCTGTCCTAGCCTCTCACGGCGGTGAAGGCCTGCCGAAGACTTTGCTCGAGGCGGCAGCCTGCGCGCGGCCCATCGTTGCGACGGACGTCGCCGGAAACCGGGAGATCGCCCATCACGGCGTGAATGCAATTCTAGTAAGGCCGCACAACCCGACGGAGCTTGCGGAAGCATTGTCTGCTCTTATTGACGACGCGGACCGCCGCCGCGCCTATGGAGCGGCGGGCCGCAATCTGGTTCTGCAAGGGCTGTCGTCGGAGGCCGTCGACAAAGAAACGCTCGCGCTATACAACGCGTTAACCGCCGGGCGATGAGGGCGCCATGGGGTGGCACGCGCCGCAATGAACTCACCGCTGCATGCATCGGCCAAACGAACCGGCCATTAAGGAAGTCCAGGGCTGGATTCACCTCGGTGAACGAGCCACTCCACCGTTAGTACCGCGACGCGCTCCGCCGTCTTGCCGTCCCAAAGCGGCGGCACGATGCCCTTCTTTCCCCCCGTTCTCAAAGTCTCTTCGGCCGCGTCCAGGATGCGCCCTGCGTCGGTGCCGGCGACGAGATTGGAGCCCTGAGCAACGGTGACCGGACGCTCGGTGGTCTCGCGCAGCGTGATGCACGGCACGCCGAGGCCGGTCGTCTCCTCCTGCAAGCCGCCAGAATCCGTGAGCACGAGGCGCGCGTTCGCCACGATGCCGACCGTCTCGAGATAAGATAGCGGCTCGGTTGCGAGCAAGAACGGGTGAACGAGCATTTCGCCGAGCCCATGTATTGCGATCGCCTTTTGCGTCCGCGGATGAACCGCAAGCACCACCGGGACGAGATCGGCGACTTTCCGCAGCGTCGTGAGCAAGCGCCTCAAGGTCTCGCGTTCCTCGACATTGGAGGGGCGATGCAGCGTGGCGAAGGCGTGGCCGGCGTCCGCCGCCCGCTTGAGCCATGCCGCGGTGGCCCCATGCGCTTGGCAGGTCTGCGCCGCGGGCTTGGCGCGCGGCAAGGCGTCCATGAGGCTATCGATCATCACATTGCCGACGAGATGAACGCGTTCTGGCGGTATGCCCTCGGCCGCGAGATTGCGCATCGCCCCCTCCTCGGTGGCAAAGAGCAAGTCCGAGACCTGATCGACGACGACACGGTTGATTTCCTCGGGCATCGTGCGGTCGAAATTGCGCAAGCCTGCCTCGACATGCACCACAGGAATATTCATCTTGGCCGCCGTCAGAGCCGCCGCCAGCGTCGAGT
>Ga0315910_10001644_pt1 | contig 20354 bp, 13 predicted proteins | sample EdamamesoilMG_FD_204470 | JGI IMG/M metagenome (GOLD analysis project Ga0315910, IMG submission 204470) | Garden soil microbial communities collected in Santa Monica, California, United States - Edamame soil | ecosystem: Environmental > Terrestrial > Soil > Garden | place: USA: California...
TCCCCCCAGCGTGGAGGCGACCTACCGCTTTCTCAAGGCGCTCCACCTGCGCCAGGTGCGCCGACTCTTGCTCAAAGACCGCTTCCGACTGCGCCAGCTGGAGCGGGCGCTCTTGGAACTCCCTCCGCTGCCTAGCCCACTCGAACTCGTGCGCGCCATCGGTCGCTACGACGCGGGTACGGCCCAGACGGCGGCCGAGCATCTCAAGAGCGTGCGCACCTACTTAGCCACCAACAATACGCGCATGCGTGGGGACGCAGAGTTGGGGCGCACCATGGTGGATTTGGCCGAACGCTACTTGGGCACACACCTGGATGACCTGGGGCACATTGAGCACGACGACGCGATCTGGTTGTCCGTGGTGCGTAGACGCCCGCTGCTCTTGGACAATCCCACCTCCAAGAGCGCTCGCAACGTCGAACGTATCGCTCGCCGCATCGTGGCGGTGGCCACGAGCCGCGACATGGTCAAACGCGCGCCCATAGATTTTTCGGGCGACCAACGCAACTTGTACGAGGTGCTCTGGACCCACCGCGGCGCCAGTGACGAGGAGGTACGCCGCGCCTACAAACGTCAGCGTGACGTGTTTCAAGCGGGGAGCCTTTCGCTCTCGTCGCTCCTGCCTGATTCACAGATCTTGATTGAGCGCGGCCGCGTGGAAGAGGCGCAGAAGACGCTGCTCGATCCAGTCCGCCGACGCGCTTACGATTTGTCGTTCTTTCCCGATACGAGCGAGCAATCCGCAGAGCGACTGGACCGTTTCGATGAGGCACGGTTGGCCGAGCAAGCACAGCTGCGCGAGCAGCTCACCCGGGAGATCCACGCCGAGACGGAGTTCACCGGAATGCTCCTGCGTCGCGTGCGTGAGTCGCAGGGCATTTTGCTGGAAGAGATCACACGGACCACCAAGATTTCGACCGCCCACCTGCAGGCCATTGAAGACGACGCCTTCGACAGTCTGCCCGCGGAGGTCTACACGCGGGGCTTTGTTTCGCAGATTGCCCAGTTGCTCGGCTTGGATTCCACCCAAGCCACTCGCACCTACATTCGGCGGTTGCGTAATGCACGGCGGGGCCTCAGTTCGGAAGTGGTAGACTAAGCCGGCCTCGCCGCCATCCTCACCCCAACGTTCATGAGTTTTCAAGTTCAATCAGACCCGCCACCGCACGGCGGACTGTACCCCACGTCAATCCCGCCGGGCGACGTGGCGGAGGAGTACGTGGACGATCCAGCCGATCGGATCAGTCCCATTCCGCGCATCAGCGAGCATCCTGATTTTGGTTTCACCGTGGCACTCTTGGTGATTGCTCTGGTACCACGGCTGTTCGTTGCCTTGGCATGGGCACAGGAGCCGGTGTGGGATGGACACTATTATCATTTTGGTGCCGAGCGCATCGCGGCAGGTCTTGGCTATTCAGAAGACGTCGTGGTGGGGGGCGGGGCGGTGTGGAAACCATGGACGCACTATCCGGTCGGGTACAGTGCGCTCTTGGGCCTGTGTTATTGGGTGTTCGGAAGCGGCATCCTGACCGCCCCGGTGCTCAATGCGTTCTTGGGTACGCTCTTGGTGGTCGTCGTGCATCGCCTCGCGCGCTATGCGCTCAGTCAAAATCGCGCGCGGGTGGCTGGCGCGCTGTGCGCCCTGCATCCCGGATTGATCGCCTATTGCGCGGTCGTCATGACCGAGCCCACGGCCGCGCTGTTCGTGCTGGGTGCGGGTTGGCTGGCCTTGGCCCAAAGGCGGACGGTGTGGGGCGTCATTGGGGCCGGGCTGCTGCTCGGCATGGGCACTCTCATCCGTCCGGTGTCGCTCTTGGCCGTGGTCGGTCTGTTGTTCGTGTACGGCAAAAGTTTCAAAAATTCGCTCGTGCGCACCACCCTGGCCGGGCTCGTCGCCCTGCTCACGGTTCTGCCATGGACCATCCGCAACTGCCGCGTCATGGACGGCTGCGCGCTCGTGTCCACCAACGGGGGCTGGAATTTGGCCATCGGCGCGCTCACACAAAGCGGCCGCTTCCAAACGCTACGGGCCCAAGACGGCTGCCCCGTGGTGACCGGACAGGTCCAGCAAGATCGCTGCTGGGCCGAGGTGGGGCGACGCACGATCTTGGACGATCCGTACGCTTGGGTCGCCAAGATGCCGGTCAAGCTCGCACAAACGTACGATCATGAATCCTTTCCCGTGGAGTATCTCCACGAAGCGACACCGGAGGCTTGGCCGGAAGGACGACGCCAAGCCGGCCGACAGTTGCTGACCACCTTTCATTGGCTATTGATGACCGCCACTGCGCTCAGCCCCATCGCGCTCATCGCCGACGTGCGCCGCCGCACCAGCTTCATCACGCAAAGTGTACTTCTGCTCAGTGTTGCCGCCTACGCGAGCTACTGCTTTGCCACACCAGAACACCCATTTTTTGCCCTCATCGTCATGACCCCGTTGGTCGCGGCATTGCCATTCCCGGGCCGTCCGTCCCTGGGACCAGCAAACCGCTTCTTGTACTGGCTCATGTGCTCAGTGACATTGACGCACGCGGTGTTCTTTGGCGAGGATCGTTATCACTTGGTGCTCTCCCCCGTGCTCTGTCTGTTGGCCGCCGCCGCGCTGCGGATCAGGACAGGGCAAGCGGGGGCTCGGCCGTCGCGCGTGAGCACTGCTCCGGCACAGTGGGCCCCCGGCACTTACCCCTGAGCGTAGGCGGATTTATTGAGGTCGATCCATGGGGACAGCACAGCCAACCGTGGCTCAAGGCCATCCCCGATTGTCAGCTTGGTTCTGCTAAGCTGAGCCTTTAGGATTGATACGCATGGATTACCCGCCCTCACTGGCGAGCGCTCGAGGCGGCCGAGAAGAAGTTCGCGCGGCGCTGTTACGACCGGCGGTCTTACATTTGCGTGCAGCGCTGGGTAACGCTGCGGTGAAGCAGATCCTGGCTGAAGCCGGCCTTTACCAAGATGAGATTGGCCACGACAGCTCCTGGATTTCTCTGTCCTGCACTCGGCACATCTTGGACCGCATCATCGCCGAAGTAGGACCGGAAGCAGTCAGTTCGCGCGGCGAATACATCGCGGACCCTTCGGTCCTGGGCATGCACATGCGCATGCTGCGCCGTGCCGTTTGGCCAGAGGAGGCATACCTGTTCGCGGTCAGCGCCAGCGGTGAACAGCTGCGCGTGGGGAGCTACACGCTCGACTCGTCCAGCGACACCTCGGCCTCGCTGACTTACACGCCGTTTCAGGATCTCGAAGTCGAGCAGCGTGACCGCTGCTTTTGCATGCTGCGCCAAGCTGAACTCAAGTCGTATCCATGTTTGTGGGGGCTCGGCGAGGCACGTTTGCGCGAAGAAAGCTGCATCTCCAAGGGTGACCTCACGTGTCGCTACCATCTCCAGTGGGACCGCGCCGCCCCCATCTTGACTCCATGGATTGCTCTGGCATCAGCCGCTGGCATCGGCGGGGCGGTGGGCCTGACCGAGCACTATGTGACCGCCACGGTCGCGGCCAGCCTGGGCGCCATCGTCGGCGGCGCAGCGGGCCACCTGGCGACGCGGCTCCGCAAGCATTCGGCAGCACGCTGTCATGAGCGCTATCGCATCTTGGCCTTGGAGCACGGTCTGGAACAGCGCGGCGAGATGCAAACGACCAGCGGAGACCTGACGCACAGTGTGCTGGGCGGAAAATACCGCATCTTGCGGAGCGTGGGCTCGGGTGGCATCGGCACCGTCTACGCCGCGGAGCACATGGGGCTCGGTTTCCAAGTCGCAGTGAAGGTCCTGCGCGGCGCGGCCGCAGCAGACGCGGCCGAAGTGGCACGCCTCCGACGCGAGGCCCGGGTGCAGATGTCCATTGAGCACCCCAACGTGGTCAGAACCTTCGACCTCGATCAATTGCCTGATGGCACGCTTTACGTAGTGATGGAGCTGTTGCAGGGTCGCAGCTTGCAAGAGCAGCTCAAGCGCGAGAGCCCCATGCCGCCCGGCCTTGCCATCCCCATATTCATGCAATCTTGTCGAGCGCTGTCCGCCGCGCATCGGCTCGGCATCGTGCATCGCGATCTCAAACCTGGCAATATCTTCTTGTGTGAAGGCGGGATCGTCAAAGTGCTCGACTTTGGCATGAGCAAGCTGGCGCAAGAAGAGTCCCTCACGCAGGACGGCTACACCTTGGGAACCCCTGAGTACATGAGCCCAGAACAGTGCGTGGGTTCAGCGCTCGACGCTCGCAGCGATATCTACGCCTTCGGCGTGCTCATTTACGAGGCGCTCACCGGCTCACTGCCCTTTCGGGCCCGCAATCGGCAGGCGCTGCTTGAACACCATCAGCGCTCCAAGCCCCGCCCCATGCGCCAACTGCGCAAAGATCTCAACCTGCCGGAAGAGTTGGACCGCATCGTGCTGTCGTGCTTGGCCAAATCACCGGCCGATCGCCCCGCGGATGCCCAGGTGCTCGAACACGCGTTGGCCAATCTGCACCCCGGGAGTATGGTGCACCAATATCCGACGGATACTCCGCGTTATGTCGGGTCACGGCCTGGCCTACGCTAGGCTGTCACTCAATCCTCAAGCGGTTCAGTCCACCCCATGAAGCTCCCTATTTCGACCGTCATGAGCGCGCTCGGCGCGGGCATACTCTACCTCGTAAGCCTCGACGCTCAGGCCTTTCCCCATGTCGTTCAGGATAAAGACACGCTCGCTGAACTTTCGACGCGCTACTACGGACGCGTGCAGTACGAGCGCTTGCTGGCCGCGGCCAATGGTCTGACCGTGGCGGCGCGTGGTCTCTTGCCCGGGCAAGCTCTGGAGATTCCCGCGCTCAGTTATCACCGCGTGCAGCCCACTGAGACTTGGGAGAGCCTGGCGCTCACGTTACTTGGCGGAACTCATCGCTCAGTGGTACTGGCTCAGATCAACGATCAAGAGCCGTGGATCCAGCCTGAGGTGGGCCAGCTCATCGCTGTCCCCTACAACTTGGCTTGGGTGGTGAGCGACCAGGACAGTTTAGCGACCTTGGCGTACCGCTTCTTGGGAAGTACCAAATACGCGTACCGCATCGCGCAGTACAATCAGCTGGGCGACGATGCCCTCAAACGCGGCCAGGTGCTCTTGTTTCCCATCAGTGATCTCACCCTCACACCCGAAGGTCGTCGCGCCGCAAGCGAGGCGTTTTCTCGCATGACTGAACATGGCCAAGGGGAGCATTTCGAACAACAACGGGCCGCATCGGCCGAAGTGACGCAACTCGCCCAGGACGTGCACGGCGGGCGCTACATCTCCGCGGTCGCCCGTGGAAACAAATTGCTGTCCCATGTGGAACTCAGCGAGCCCAGCCGCACGCACATCCAACTCTTGCTGCTCGAATCCTACGTGGCGCTCGATGCCCGAGGCCCAGCACGTACGGCGTGCGAAGCCTACCGCGCGCTCGAGCCTCACAAGCCCCTCGACCCAGTGGAGACCAGCCCTAAGATCCTCAAGCTGTGTCCCAATGACACCCAGGTCAGTGACGGCGCTCCTGCGGACGACGCGGCCCATCCCGACGGCGCGGCCCATTCACCGAAAGCAAAGGACGCCAAGTCACCATGAAGGCGTGCCCATCGTCCACGACACCCGCATCCATCACCGACGAAAAGGAAGGCTCACGGGGAGCACAGGAGACGGACCCGAAGGATCAAGTCCAACCGACACCCTTGTTGATCGTTTTGGGCGTAGTTGTGCTGCTCACGGGTATCCTCTCCGGGATCTTGATGAGCCAAGCCACCTTTGTCCGCTAGCTCTAGGTGCAACTGAGTGATGGCTTCCAACTTCAAGAAACGGATCGCTCAGCAGCTGAGCGTACCCCTGCGGATCCGCGCCCGCACGCTGGCAGAAGGCAGCAGCACTGGCCTGCATCGCTCAGCAACCAAAGGTGCGGGCATCGAGTTTGCGGGTCACCGCGCCTACGTGCCGGGTGATGACCTTCGCCACATCGACCGCCACGCGCGCTTGCGACACAACCGTTTGTTGGTGCGTCAGTTTCATACTGACACCGAGCGCTCTATCCATCTGCTCGTCGATACCAGCGCAAGCATGGCCTACGCCGGACCTGACACTCAGCTACCGAGCAAGCTAGATGTTGCGTTGCTGCTTGCTGGTGCGCTCGGGTACGCGGCTCACAAGGCCGGCGACGGGGTGGCGCTCACCTTGGTCAATGCCCACGATACCCAGACCTGGGCAGGCCGCCATGGGGTCCCGGTGGAACAGGTATTGTCCCTGTTAGAAGGCGCCCAGCTGTCCCCAGCGTCCAGCGAGCGTGAGCGCGACGTACAGGATCGTTCACCGCGCCCTGTTGCCGACCAGACGCTGATTCAAGCCAACTGGCAGCGCGCCATTTTCCATCTCGGCAGCTCCATGCGCCGCGGAGCTATCCTATTCGTGCTCTCTGATCTGCTCGATTTTACGCCACTTTTGACCAAAAATTTGCTTGCGCTCAGTACCCTGGGTCGCAGTGTGCGCGTCGCCCAAATTCTCACGCCCAGCGAGCTCTCGTTTCCGTTCGAAGGTCCTACCCTATTTCGTGATCCTGAGACCAAACTCGTCGTGCAGGCCGACGCGAACAAGGCCAAGCAGCGCTACCTCACTGCACTTGCCGAGCTCAGCGCGCCGCTTTACGACCAACTCAGTCATGTCGGTGGCTCGTTCTTACGCGTATTGACTGATTCATCCGAACAACTCGTCCTGTCTCAACTGGTGCGCGGCACCTCCATCCGGGGACAATAGGAGCGTGGGGTTCGGCTTACCGTTGGCACTGCTCTTGGGCCTCTTCACGGCGCTCGTGGTGCTTGCTCACGCGCTGCGCCGAGGCCAGGCCACGCCGGTGGTCTTTCCTGCTGCACGCCTGATTCTCGAAACGCCTGCTGCGGCCCGCAGTCGACAGCACATTGAGGATCGCTGGTTGCTTCTCCTTCGTCTACTCCTGGTCGCGGCGCTGGCCTTGCTGGCTGCGTCGCCCTTCGTATCGTGCAATCGACTCAGCCTCGAACGCAGCCACGGCGCGTCGCTCTCTGCGGTGCTGGTGGTCGACGACTCAGCGAGCATGCAAGCAAGCATCGATGGCAAGAGCCGGCTTGTGAGCGCCGTGGACGCAGCACGTCAACTTCTGGCAGAAGCACATCCAGGCGACGCATTTGCGCTCGTGCTGGCCGGAGCCCCCGCGCGCGTCCTACTCCCATCCACCGTCGACCTGGAGGGCGTGCGTGAAGCTCTGGACAACATCGTCCCCACTGATCGCGGCACGGACATCCATGGCGGTTTGGCCCTGGCACGAGGGCTTTTGGCCCAGGCCCCACAACGCGACCAGCCGATCTTGCTGCTCAGCGACCTGTCGGGACAAGACGTGAATACTCTCGACCTTTCCGGGGTCACCGTGCCCCGCTTGGGTCTGACCAACCCACTTTCGAACTGTGCGCTCATCACCGCATCTTGGGCCGAGCAAGGCGTACTCGTGGAAACGACCTGCACCCATGCTGACGCCATCGCCGAGCGCACGCTGCACATCGAAACTGCCCAGGGCGTGGTCCTCAGCTCTCCCGTCGTCGCACGCGACGGCGTGCAATCGCTGACGTTGACCCAAGCCGTGGAACCCCAAGTCAAAGGGTCGGCCGTGGTTGTCCTGTCTCGGTCAAGCAACGACCAAATTCTGAGCGATGATCGCACCGTCGCGCTGCTCACCCCGGCCAAGCTCTCCGTTGCGCTCCGCGCCGACTTGTCGAAAGCTGGGGTCAAGACCGCGTCGGATACAGTGCTCCAGTCTGGGTTGGAAGCCCTGGAGCGCAACATCTTCGTTCAGCCGCTCAGCTTGTTGCCTGATGAGCCGGGGGAAATTGCGGGCTACGCGGCGCTGCTCGTGGATGACCCCCATGGCTTTCCACCCGAGGCCCGCAACGCCATTCAAAGTTGGGTCGCGCGCGGCGGAGTCGCCGTGGTGTTCTTGGGGCCCGGCATCAACCGCACACCGCTTGGCTCCAACTTCTTGCCCTTCTTGGACACAATGCCCAGCTGGGACACGCAGGTGGTGGCCGGCAGCAAGGACAGCGCCGGAGCGCTCGGGCCGCTGACACCCACGTGGAGCGACCTCAATGCCAAGGGCCGCGCGACCTTTGCTGCCAGCGCTGATCTGCAGGTCCTTGCCGCGTGGAGCGATGGGCTGCCTCTCATCGCGAGCAAGCCCTTGGGGCAAGGTTTGTTGATCATCAGTTCACTGCCCTCCTCGGTCGACGTGAGTGATTTCGTATTGCGACCAGCATACCTCGAGCTCTTGGATCACATCGTGACCCAGGCCAGCATTCGCTTGGGATCAGCCGCTACGCCAGTCGGACAGCGCTTTCGCATCCCCAAGGGGGCAACCGTGCACAGCACGGACGGGCGCACCCTTGCTCCCCTGACCGGCGCCCTGGACTTGCGCAACGCAGAGGCCGTGCCGGCGACGACGAGCGAGGAGTGGCTCGTGGAACCGGATAGAGCGGGCGCGTACTTGATCACCAACAAGGGTGAACGGGTGACCCGTTATGCAATTCGTATCGCCGCCGAGCACATCGCTCAGCCACACGGCAATTTGGTCACGTCCCAGGCCCAAGCGCGCGCTCATGGGCGGTCCAAAGTGGGGATCAGCCGAGAACTGGCGCTCGCGGTCCTGATCCTCAGCGTCATGGAATTAATGCTGCGGGCCGTACGCCGCGAAAAGTCCGCCGCACGGGGCCAAAACTTGCTCCCACGCACAACTTAGACCAAGGTCCGTGCCCATGAGCCCTGGCGCCCGACGCCCGTCCTTAACGCGCAGCCGCGCGCTTATCCTCGCCCTGGGGCTCTTGGTGCCGTGTGCCGTGACCGTGGTGCAAAAGGCACACGGTGCCATCGTCGAGCGCGTGGTGGCCATCGTGGGTGAAAACGCCATCCTGTTGAGTGACCTCAAGGAGCGATCCCTGCCCTACCTGCTGCGCATCTACGAGACGGTGCCTGCCGGACCAGCCCGGGCCGCCAACATTTCCCAGCTCTATCGCATGGTGCTCGAGACCATGATCGACGAGGAGCTCGAAGCCGATGCCGCGCACAAGGCGGGGATCGACGTCACTGACGAGCAAATCGACGCCGCCATTGAACAGACCGCCTCCCAAAATGGGGTTTCAGTCAATGCCATCTTGGTCGAGGCCAAACGCAGTGGGCTGTCCATCAAGAACTACCGCGAAGAACTACGCCGACAGCTTACCCAGCGCGCGATGATCGAGGTGCGACTGCGCGGTCGCATCAACGTGACCGAAAACGACCTCAAAAAGAGCTACCGCGACCTCACCGCTCAAGAGCGTATGCGTCAGCCACAGCGGACGTTGGCCCTGTATCTGCCCCTCGGCAGTGACGAGGCCACGCGCGCCAAAAATCGCACTCTCGCCGTACATGTGGCCAACCTGGCCAAGCAGGGTGAGGATTTTCGCTCTCTGATCGATCAGTACTCCTCCTCGACCAACTCCGGCTTGCGCCCGGAGCTCCCCGCCGCTCAGGAGCCACCAGAAATCCAACGCGCCACCCTGGCGCTCGAAGTGGGCCAGACCTCGGATCCCATCCAATTTCACGGACAGTGGCTCATCATCCAAGTGATTGAGCGCCCGCCCTCCGAACTCCCCTCCTACGCAGAAGCGCGCGAGCAGATCCATGAACGCGTCTACATGGAGAAGATCGGAAGCGCCCGCAAGCATTGGCTCGAGGGCTTGCGGCGCCGCACCCACGTAGAAGTGCGCCTGTAGGGCCCACCACAGCGCACAAGAACAGGTGCTCACCCTGCTGCACGCGGGAACTGTCAAACTGACAGCCTGCTGCGCTCCCCTCGCCACTTTGGCGCACTTGGGCCGCCGATGCGGCGTGCGCTCGAACGATCACGCAGCTACTTTGCCCAGCGAGTGGAGCGGAAATCATGAAAATGCGCGGCGGTTTGCCCGTTGGCACACGCTGTGCTCAAACGCCCACGTGGTGACAATCCCGCGCGCTTTCTTGTTTTTGGTCGCACGCGTGCCTGCTTGGCTGACCCTGGGCCTGGCTCTAGCCGTGACTTCGCCCGCTTTTGGGCAGGCTATCTCACTCAAATCACAGAGCTATCGTGTCGAGCGCGCCAACGAGCGCAGCTCCAGTGAAGAACCGTACGCGATCAATCGCCAAGATTGCCTGGACGATGATCCGACCAAGCCCGACTACGACTACAAGGACGCCCCGAATGGACGCACATGGATCCGTTTTACGATCTATGTGGACGGCAACATCAAGAACAACTCCCGCCTGGAAATCTGGGTGAGCCAGGGCGCCGACTGCACCGACCAGGATGAAAGGAAGCCAGGCGGACGTTGTACGCAGGTTTATAAAAACCCCAAGGCGGACACTATCCAGCTCAGTGACGTGGCGCATGTGTACCCGCGCATCGCGGTGGGCGACACCAATATCGAGGACATGGATCTCACGGACGTCGACGCCTACCCCGGCACCGAGGTGTGCGACGAACCCATCGATCAAGCTTATACCTTTTACATCATGCTGTTCGAAGGTGACACCGTCGCCAGCAACGTGAAATGGACCGACACGCGCGTGGACCTACTCGGTCCTGATCCGCCCACCGAGATCAGCGCCAAGGTCGGCGAGTCCAGCGCCTACGTGTCGTGGGAAATTCCATCCGAGCAAGAGGATCCAGATACCCAAGGCTTTGCCCTGTATTGCGCGCCAGCCAGCGCCGACGGCGGCATGGGGGGCGCTGGCGGTGCAGGAGCCTGCGGGAGCGTACTTGTTGCTGGCGAGCTGCCGCCCGGTGGCAAGCAATACGAATGTGGGACGGTCACGGGCCGAGGCACACGCGAGGGCACCGCGCGCAATTTAGAAAACGGCACCACCTACGCCGTGGCCGTAGCCGCACGCGATCTCGTCAAGAACTCCGGTGTGCTTTCGGAGGCCGACTGCGTAACACCAGAAGAGGTCACCACGTTCTTCGAAAGCTACAAGCAATCGGGAGGACGAGGCGGGGGCGGGTATTGTGCGCAATCCCCGCGCCCGGTGGGACCTGCGGGGCTTCTGCTGTTGCTCATCCTCGGTACGACGGCCTGGGTCCGTCGTCGCCAGCGCGGGGCTGTGGCGGGAGAGCACTCATGACAGGGCGCCGCCGCGCTGCGCTGCTCGGGGTGCTTTCCTCCCTCGTCCTGTCCACAGCCTCCACCAGTCATGCGCACGAGACCGATGCGGGCAATCCCCCGCGCCAGGTGCGGGTCTACAGCGATCCGTCCAAGCTGCGCTCCAAACGCTACGGCGCCTTGGAGCTGCGTCTCTCCCCGTATTTTCCAGCAGTCGATAGGGAATTTTCCAACGCCACGCCGTACCGCGACGCGTTTGGCAAGGGCCCGTCTTGGACCTTTGGCCTCGAGGGGGACTGGCAGCTGCTTCACATCCCCCACGTGGGTAGCCTGGGCCCGGGCTTGGCTTGGCACTTTGGTTGGAAGAACGGCACCGCCCCGTTCACCGATCCCTCCACGCCCGGAGAAAGTGCTCATCCACAACGCATGTGGATCATGCCCATGTACGCAGTGGCCGTGTTCCGGCTCGACGTGCTCAGGCAAGATCTCCGCATCCCGCTCGTGCCCTACGCCAAGTTTGGACTAGCGGTGAACGTGTGGGAGGCCCGCGACGGCCATGAGCTGTCGACCGTGGACGACATCAAGGGCAAGGGCCTGGAGTATGGCTGGACAGGGCATCTGGGCGTCATGCTGCACCTCAACCCGCTGTCCCCGCAGTCAGCCACGGACATGGATGTGAGCGTGGGCGTCAACGACGCGTACTTGTTCGTCGAATGGTGGTACAGCGACGTGAGCTCCTTTGGAAAAGGCATGCAAGTCGGGAGCAACACGCTCAGCATGGGCGTTGCTGTTGAGTTTTAGAGGGGCAGGGCCCCTCTCGTCGCGCGAAGTGAATTCGCGCTCCTCACTCCCACCTTCCGCCGGAAAATCCGGCGCTCGCGCAATGCTCGCGGCGGTTTTCCGCGTCTCGTTCGCTCCGCGAACATCGTGTTGGCTTGCTCGCCGAGGCTACTTAGTCGCCGGCGGTGCTCGGCGCCTTCGTGCTCCGCACGTTCGGGTGGCTTGCTGGAGTTGACGGGCGGTGGCCGCAGGCGCGCTTGCGAGCCGAGGACCCGCGAGCGGGCTCCGGGCCCCGCGAGCCAACAAGAAACAACGGAGCAAAGCAGACGTGTGGCGACTAAGCGCAGTCGCCCACCCTCACCGGGTGATGGCGTGGGTGACGCAGCGAACGAAGACCCGCGAGTGCAGTGAGACCAGGAGCGGAGCGTGTGAGCGCACCCAGCAGGCCTGTGCCGGCTCCGTGCGAGGAGTCCGGTTTTCCGGAGCCCCCGGAGGCTCGCTGAGTTTTTAGGAGGGGCGGCCCGCCCCTCCTCGTCGGCGCGAGTCAATCGCGCCTCCTCACCTCCACTTCCGTCTGCGCTCCGGCGCCTCCTACTTAGTCGGCGGCGGTGCTCGACGCCTCGCTGCTTCGCAGCATCGGGGGGCTTGTTCGTTGGGGTTGGGTGGACTTGCTTGCTGGAGTTGACCCAGTGCATTGCCCGGAGCGACCACGCAGGGATTTCCCGGGGAAATCGGGTCAGCCGTGCAGAGGCGCCGCTAGCTTCGCACGGTCTGTCTCTTCACAACTGTATCATTATGAGCGTTTGGAGAGCTCCAGCTCGCGCAGCTTGGTCACGTGACGGCTGACCTCGAGTGCGTCGAGGGGGCCGCCGTGGCCCAGGAAGAACTGCTCGGTCCCGTCTTGAAGCAGCCGCTCCAGTTGCTGAGCGACCTCACGAGGGTCTTCCTCAAACGGCGGACGCAGCGGAGAATTTTTGAAGGCCACGCCCCCGAGCAGCATGCCTGAGGCCACCAAGTCACCCACCAGGGCCATTCCTTGGTTGAGCGTGACGCTGATCGAGCCTGGTGTGTGCCCGGGCGTGGAGACAATGCGCCCCTCAATGCCGTACGGCTTCAGAGCTAGGTCGCCGTCGCCTTGCACGATGATGTCAGGGCTGAATCTCCGGTACGGCTTTCGGGGCGCGCCGGTCTTGAGGAACAACTTGCCAAAAAGCCGAGTCGGGCACAGGGTCATCTGCCGCTGGCCCGTCAAAAATGGCACCTCCCGCTCATGAGCCACGATGGGCGCGCCGGATTGTTCTCGCAGCGCCACAGCGCAGCCCGCGTGGTCCACATGCCCATGGGTGACGACGATCAATTTTACGTCGCTCCACCTCCGCCCCAACGTGGCAAGCGAACGCTCAAATTGCGGGAGACTATCCGGCAGCCCCGCATCCACCAAGATGCACCCCTGCTCGCTGTACACGATGAACGCATTGACCATTCCCCACGGTAGAATCGCCACCGGGAGTACACCGTTTCCTTCAATCATGCGCTGCAACCTAGACTGGGCGCTCGTGCTCGGCTGTTCTGGGTGCCGCTATCAGCGCGCCTATTCTGGAACATGCGGCAAGTTCATGCTGAAATGCGCTGGATGGTCGACCTGGTTCCACCAACACCTCCAGCCGAGTTCCTGCAAGCAACCTGGTCCCTCGCCGAGCACGAGCTGTTCTCGCTCAAGGCCCCGGCCTTCGCTGCCCAATGCTGCGTCCGCGGCTTCGAGTCGCACATGAAGCTCGTCGTGCCCCAAGACTGCTCGGTCGAGCTTTCGCAACAGGGCGTAGCTCTCTGCCTCGCGCCGGGGCAGGTGGGGCTCCTCCCGCTCAACTCGTCGTTCCACATCGCTGCGTCCTGTTCAGACGATGGCTGGGGAAGGATTTTTCAGTGGCGGCTCCCGACCAGCGTGCTCACGCGCCGACACACCCGCCTGGATGTATCGGCGCTGCGCGCGATCCGCGACTCTACCCCCGCCGAGCGCCTGCTGGCCCAACTCCTCAGCAGTCTGGCGCATGAATTCGCCCAGTTGTCCCAGTCTCAGATGAGGACAACTCTCTCGACTCTCGTCGAGGCCTTGGGCTTGCTTGAGCAGGTAAACCCGATCGACGGAGAGGACAGGAGAATCGCACGAGCCTTGAGTTACATTCAAGTGCACTTGCACTCACCCGAGCTCGACGCCGACCAAGTGGCTGGCGCACAAGGGGTCAGTCGACGTTATTTGGATGCTGTTTTCAAGCGCAAGCAAAAGCGGACGGTGAGCGACGCAATCCGCACGCTCCGGCTCGAACGCGCCGCGCTGGTCCTGTCTGGCGAGCCCGAGACAGCCATCCTGCCGCTGGCGCTCTCCCTTGGCTTTGAAAACGCCAGCCATTTTGCCCGGCGTTTCAAAGAATACACCCAGCTGAGCCCCAGCGATTTTCGGCACAAGTCACGCAACACAGACTAACGCCTGTGCCAGGCCCACGCGATCATCGACCCGCTGTGGGATTGAAACACTTGCGCTCGGGTTAGGGCCAATAGCGCCGAATCGAGTAGTTGTAGGTGTCGATGATGAGCACCGAATCATCGGGCATGATGGCGAGGTCCGCGGGATAGTAAAATCCCGCTTGTAGTCCCGGGACGAAGTCCGCGTCCCCCAAGGTTTGACTGGGTGAGCCTGCCACGGTGCTCAGCTGACCCGATGGGGTGAGCTTTCTCAGCCAGTTGCGTGAATACTCACTGAAGTAGATGTTGCCCTGCGAGTCGAACACCATGCCCGTGGAGTACACGCCATCGGCTGTTTTGGCGTCGTGCGGCGGTGCGTACAAGACATTGCCATCGCCCGTGAGCAGCGAGATAGGCGTGCCGCTTTCCGTGAGCTCGACAATGCCGTAGGCGTACGTGCCGCTCACTTGCGTGCCGCACATGTACGCATGGAGGTACACTGCTCCATCTGGCGCAAATGCCAAGCTTGCGTTGTTCGACAAGGAGTAAATGGCGAGCGGCTGCGAACAAGGTTGTTCGGGAGCCCAAGTCGTGATCGTGGGGGTAGCCGCCGTCGTGTCGATGATGTCGACGCCATCGTTTCCGATCAGGTAGAGCACCCCGTCGTACAACTTCATCTGATGAATGGGCCACGGCGCTTTGTCGAGCGCGGGGATGTTGACGCCCGTCGCGGCGCCACGCCCGGCGAAACTCGAAATGATCCCGCTGGACAAATCGACGACCCGGACGTGGCTATTGCTGCTACCGCACACGATGTAGAGCAGCCCGTTTTCCTCATCCACGGCCAGGTGCGACGGGTAGGCCAAACCTGCCGCAGTCGCGGGCAAGCCGTCACCGCTGTCCGCTGCACCGTTACCACCAGCCACGATGCTCACCGTGCCATTGGGTGCGATCTCGAGCACCGAGTAACCGTAGGAAGTTGTGGAAACATACACCGTCCCATCGCTCGTCGTCGTCATGCCGAGCAGCGACGCTATGGGAAGGTCAAAAGCGGCGACATCGGGCGCCAGCTCACTGGGCGGATTCGTAGCTCCTTCGACGTTGAGCCAACTGGTCACAATCCCGCCCGTTGGCTTGCTCACCGCATAACTGGACACGTCTGCGTCAACCAGAGTGCGGTCGAGATCCAAGAGTTGAGCTTGCAAGCTATAGCTCCCAGCTACAGCGTTCGCCCGTCCCCCCGTGAAGGCGATGCCATCGATGTCCGTGTCGTCACGCGTGCGGAGGCCCGACCAACCTCCTTGCGGGACTTGGCGCACAATCGCTCCGGAAACGAGACTGCCGCCTTCGTCCCGCACTTCGCTCACCGTCGGTTCGATGAGCTGCCCTGGAAAGTACGAGCGCCCGTCATCGCTCAGGATTGAAATGCTCTGCGCGGAACGTGTTCCCACCGCGCCCTTGCGGATCCGGCGCACGCGCCCGCCCCCAGCGTATTCGGCGACCCAGATGTCCCCGTCGGGCCCCACGTCCATGCTCAGGGCGCCATCGAGAAACTGCGCACCCAGCCGCGGCACATACTCTCCGCCCACGCCGGCCAACTCATATTGTCCCGCAAAGCGACTGGCTCGTTGGGTGACCGTGTCGACCTTCCAAAGCACGTCCTGGTTGTCGGTAAACAGCAAATTGCCCGCCGAGTCTGCGATCGCCGCATCGATGGTGGAGTAGATGTACGCTGTGTCCATGTGCGACCCATCGACCATTTCGACCGTTTGCGCGGACTGACTGCGCCCCACCATGCGATACGAGTGCGTCCCGTCGAAACCAGCAATGCCACGCACAGTGGTCGTACTGCCAAACTCCTCACCACGCAGATAGGTGCCCCAAAGCAGGGTCCTACTCCCGGCTTGCCAGATCCCGGGACCATAGGTCGCATCGAAGCCGACCTGGGTCGGAGAAGATTGGCCCGATGTCACGCCGGCGTAGCGCACCGCCTTGGACGTCGGAGCGGGATCGTATTCGAGAAGGCCCAGGGACGTGGACACCAACAGACGTCCGTTGCTCAGGATCTCCAGGCCATAGATGGTCGCTCCGATGTCAGCCAGCTCCGCATTGCCCGGAACCGGCCCGCTCCCTCCACCGATGCAGTGGTGGATGGTCGGTGGCTCTGCGCTCAGCTTGACGCTCCGAACGATCTTGTCCGTAGCGATGTAGAGCACCTGTCGAGCCTCATCGAGGGCTAAAAACCGCGGATAACCTAGGCCGGCTGCCAAGGCTGGGCCACCATTGCCAGCAACCGAGGTCCCTCCGTTGCCCGCCACGCGTGTGAATTGCCCCAGTCGATCGATGAAAAACACGTCGTAGTAGCCGACGACGTACGCCGAACCGTCGCTCTTGACCTCGATGTCTCGCGGGTAATAGGTGTTGCCTGCCGGGCCGAAACCGCTCTCCTTGGATGTACCCGAGACGGTCGCATCTCGGTTCAATACGCTCCACACGGTCCCCGCCTGAGGGTACTGGGCGCTCACCGTGAACGACAGCGGTGTGGTCGAACCGCTCTTTACTTTGAAAACATAGGCCTGCTCGGCCATGCCGACGCCGACGACAAACACGGTTTGACCTTGGCTGTCGGTCACCGGAACGTTGCTGGGTGCAAGGCACCCAGGGGGAGCTTCAACGCTCACTTGCGCGCCGACGATGGGGCTTTGATTCGAGTCCGTAAGTGAAACGCGCACCTCGAAGGTCTGGTTGACGAACGCAGCAAACGGTGACGTCGCCGGGCTCACCAACGAAAGACCATAGAGCGCCTGGCAACCGGCGGTCGCAGCACATTGAGCGTCCTCGCAACCCACCGCCCCGTCACAATCGCGATCGACCACGCTGGTTGGTGAACAATCTTCCGTCGCACCAGGGTTGATGCTGGCGACGGTTTCGTCGCAGTCATTGCCAAGGTTGGCGTACTCGTTGCCGCTGACCTTGGTACAAAAGGACGTGACCTCCTCGTCGCCGTAGCCATCATGATCCAGGTCGATGTAAGCGTAGACAGGGACTTCACCTTCATCGATGTCCAAGTCACAATCGTCGTCGACGGCGTGATTGCCGGTGCAATCATCGCGCGCTTCCGGATGGACCAGCGGCTCTTCATCGTCGCAATCGTTGCCCTTGGTGACGCGTCCAGGGATGGGTTCGCAGGATTCGATTGAAGAAGCGCCCGTTCCAAATCCGTCCCGATCGTGGTCGATGTACCAGGTGACAATCTTGGTGGCCGTGTCCGCCGTACCGTTGCAGTCGTTGTCCACGCCGTCACAAAGTTCTTGAGCGCCGGGGTAAACGGTTGAGTTCGCGTCGTTGCAATCCTGCAACAAAACTCCGCAATCAGCGTCGGGCACGCGGTCCCCATCGTCGTCTTCACTGTCATCAGCTGCGATCCAGTAAGACGTACCCGGCTTGCAATCGTTGTCGATGCCGTCGCAGAGCTCCACCTGCCCAGGATTGACCATCGCGTTGCCGTCGTCGCAATCCCCGAGGAAAAGAGACCAGCCCAAGTGATCGATGCGTTCGCACGTCGATTTGACACCACCCTCCGAAGCACCCCAACCATCGCCGTCGAAGTCCCGGTACCAGATCGATGGAACGACATTGTCGTCGATGACGTCGTCACAATCGTTGTCCACGCCGTCACAGAGCTCATTGCGGTCTGGTGAGACGAGGCGGTCGTTGGGCGCGCAATCGATCTGGACGTCGGTGACACCCACTTCACCGGGACACACCGCCCGTTCAACCAGAATGACTTTGCCCGGATCAGCAGGGTCTTCAACCCCACCGTAACCGTCTCGATCCGGGTCATCGAAGAGGGTGAGCGTGAGCCCTTCATCGATCTCACCATCACAGTTGTTGTCGAAGTGGTCGCAGACCTCAGACGCAAGCGGACTGACGCTCGCGTTTTCGTCATCGCAATCTTCACCTTCTTCTTTGGACCCATCATCGAGGACATTGAAGCAAATGCGGTCGACGAAGCCGTCTTCATCGGCGTCACGATCGCCCACGGTCACCGGGTCGCAGTCCTCGTCCACACCGTCTCCCACGAGGGTCGTGGTGTCTCCGAGCAGGGTCGCGATGCAGACCTCGACGTTGCCTGGAAAGCGCTTTGGATCTTCGTCGTCGCAGTCTTGGCCGAGCGGGTCACCGTCCTGGTCAAGACAGTCGGCAGAAGCGTGCCCATCTTGGTCGTTGTCGACGCCTTCGTGCTCACATTCGCCGCTGTCTGGCAGGCAGCGATCAATGGTGCAACTGATGTCGTCATTGCAGTTGATGGCCGCACCGCGGGCGCAGAACCCACGCTTGCAGGCTTCCTCACCGTTGCAAGCATTACCGTCGTCGCAGTCTTCGTCGTCGTCGCAAACGTCTTTCTCGTCCGTCACGATGATGGTCACAGGGCTCTCTGAACCATCCCCCCCATCGCCTTCTGTCTCAGTACTTGTATCGGAACCGTCTTTGCCACCGGCGCAGCCGGCAGCCAGGAGGGGGAAGCACGCAACCAAAAGCGCTCGACCAAGGAACACTGCAAGGGCAAATCTGGACATAGGGGGATCCACGAAGGGGGGGAGTGTAGGGCACGCTAGCCAGATCTAGGTCGGAGTCGATGGTCGTCAAAATGACCAAGCCTACACGGGACTTGGTGCATCGCAGTGAGCTTGGCCCCTTGAGATTCCCCCCCTTGCCACTCCGAGGTCGCTCCGAGCAGTGCCGCGGGTCACCTCCTCCCTACGGGGTCGCTCCGCGCATGAGCGCACTGCTGAGGTGAGTGAGAAGGCTCCGTGCGATCAGTCCTTGGAGTTTTCCTCCACCCCCTCCGGCATGCGAGCGGAGCCGTGGCCGCTCCGGGCAGTGCCCTGGGTCACCTCCTCCCTACGGCATGACGACGGAGCCGGCCGACACGTGGGCTAGATGCCAAGCGTTGCGCGTCTTGTTGAGCGATTCTTGCCGGAGAGACCGCCAGGTCGAGCCTCCGGTCGTCGGCAACCCAGTGCACCGCCGCTCCGCTCCTGGTCGGGCAACCGCCTCCGGGGGCTCCGGAAAACCGGACTCCTCGCACGGAGCCGGTACAGGCCTTGCCGGGTGCGCTCACGCGCTCCGCTCCTGCCTCAAGAACCAAACTGCACACGACTCATCCGCAACATGCGGCAGCGAGCAAGGCAAACACACCCGCCAGTGTCCTCACCAACCCCCAGCGTAAAAGCCCCCCGATGCTGCGAAGCAGCGAGGCGAGGCGCCGCGTCCCCGCCGGCGACTAAGTAGGAGCCCCCGGAGACCCCACTCGCTGCTCAACCCCACCAAACCTAGGCGAGCAAGCCCCCCGAACGTGCGCAGCACGCAGGCGCCGCGTCCCCGCCGCGAGCAACGTGCGAGCGCCGGAGACCCGGCGGTAGTTAGGGGTGAGCTTTTGGAATTTACTTCCAAAAGCGAGGGGGGCTGGAAGCCCCCCTACAAACAAAGAGCCATCTGGGGCTGCAATCCAGATGGCTCCTTTCTTTTCCGTTCCAAGACCCGTTCCGCCTTGCAACGTAAACTCTCACACGCCGACACCCAAGGAGCGCGCTCCCCGCCGCGGCGCCTCCGATAGGCATTGCGCAAATCCGCGCGCCTACACTCGGCCAGCTCAGCTCCGCTCAAACCTGGCTCAGTTGGCTTCGATGCAGTTGGCCGGGGCGCACCCAGTCCCATGGAGTTTGGGTGCGCTCGGTTTCTGGCTTGAGCTCGCTCAGTTGGGTCGAGGGCGCGCCTTGGCGCCGTTGGCTGCCTTGGTCTTGGCATCCGCGTCATCCGCGGCGGCACTGTCCTTGGCAGCAGCACTGTCCTTACTTGTGGTGCCGTCTTTGCCAGCGGCCTGATCAGCTCGCGCAGCGGCCAGCGCCTGCGCACCTTGCGCCGCTGCCTGAGCTGCCCCTGGCCCAATGCCGTGGTGCGCCATGATCTGCGCAGCCAGCTT
>Ga0315910_10001645_pt1 | contig 20351 bp, 16 predicted proteins | sample EdamamesoilMG_FD_204470 | JGI IMG/M metagenome (GOLD analysis project Ga0315910, IMG submission 204470) | Garden soil microbial communities collected in Santa Monica, California, United States - Edamame soil | ecosystem: Environmental > Terrestrial > Soil > Garden | place: USA: California...
ACCCAGCGCGCGTGGGCCAAAGGCGTGCAAGTGATGAACGAAGGCCCGGGCCACGTGCCCATGCACATGATCGAGGAAAACATGGCCAAGCAACTCGAGTGGTGCGGCGAAGCGCCGTTCTACACGCTCGGACCGCTCACCACCGACATCGCGCCCGGCTACGACCACATCACCAGCGGCATCGGCGCGGCGATGATCGGCTGGTATGGCTGCGCGATGCTCTGCTACGTCACGCCCAAGGAACACCTCGGCCTGCCGAACAAGAAAGACGTCAAAGACGGCGTCATCGCCTACAAGATCGCCGCGCACGCCGCCGACCTCGCCAAAGGCCACCCCGGCGCGCAATACCGCGACAACGCGCTCTCGAAAGCCCGATTCGAGTTCAGATGGGAAGACCAGTTCAACCTGTCCCTTGATCCGATCACGGCTCGTGAGTTTCACGACGAGACCTTGCCGCAAGAAGGCGCGAAGACGGCTCATTTCTGTTCCATGTGCGGCCCACACTTTTGCAGCATGAAGATAACGGAGGACGTGCGGAAATATGCGGCAGAGCAAGGCATCGCCGAGGAAGAGGCGTTGAAAAAGGGAATGGAAGAAAAATCCCGCGAGTTCACCGAGAAAGGTAGCGAGATTTACGCGAAGGCGTGAGCAGTCGGAAAAATACTATTGACGACGTGGCGTCTTGAGTTGTATGACATGCCGTCATAAATGGCATCTCGAACGGCAAAAAACTCCAAAGCAGCCCAAACGACGAGCAAGAGGCGTGATGCTCTGGTGACGCTTCTCCGCCACAAGTATTTGTTTAGGGAAGAAACATTTGCCAGCCGGACTGCGTTCCTTGAACCGAGCGATTCGTCACAACCAGTGCCTTTGTGTGGATTCACATTCCAAACTCCTAACGGTGCACCTTTTCTTCTCGGCGTGGTTGCTCTCGAAAGTGACAAAGAGCAGGCTACGAAGAATGCATTTCAATATGCACTGTCGAGTGAGACTTTGGGATTGGTTGTTGTGTCATTGCCTGAGCAGGAAACGCCTAAATTCTTCCGCCGCCACTTCAATCAGCCCAAGTTCGATGAGATTCCGGAAATAGAGTATTACTGCAAAGGGGCACTCGGGCCACAGGGAGCACTTTTAGAGGACTCGCCGCCATACCGAACCAAAGCCAAGGAACTCGCCCAACAGCCACTTCTCCCGATTTCCAACAAACTCGAAAACATCTTCTTCGAGTTGCACAGTTGTATGCGGGACATTGACGGCCTCCATGCTGACGCGGCGCTTGAAGAACTCTGCAAGCTTCTTTATGTAAAAATTTATGATGAGGAGCTTCTTGAACGAGAGGATCACGAAACGATGCACACCAAACGATTTGGTTGCTGCGAAGAATACGCGGCATCAATTCGTCAACTTTATCGGGAAGCAATCGAATACGACCTGCGAGTGTTCCGCCTAAAAATTCCTCAGTATGAACGGTCGCGCGGTGTTTTCAATCAACCCATCAGGCTGTCGAGTGCAGCGTTGACAAGGGCTTTTCAGTTACTTGAAAACTTTTCCCTGAGCAAATCTCGGTCGGATGTCAAAGGGCGTGCCTTCCAGCAAGTGCTTGGCCGCGCAGTCAGAGCGGGAATGGGTCAGTATTTTACACCCGCCGAATTGTGTGAAATGACAGTCGAGATTGTGCAGCCTCACGCTAGTCAATTGATTCTCGATCCATTTTGCGGGTCAGGGCATTTCCTGTCCGAGTCGCTTCGTTTTGTGGGGCTAACAACTCCAACATCGGGCAAACAATTTCACGAATTCGCGTTCGGCAAGCTTCACGGCATTGAGAAAAGCGACCGGATGACCAGGATCGCGATGACTGACATGCGCTTGAACGGAGATGGACACAGCAATATCCGCTGCACCGATGCACTTCTTGATTTCGCAAATTATCCTGACATCTCGCCTGAGTCGTTTGATGTGGTCTTGACGAATCCGCCATTTGGTTCGCTCCTCGGTCCAGAGGCGATTTCCGCATTGGGCCGCTTTGAACTGGCTCAAGGGCGCAAGAACGTGCCGTTAGAGGTATTGGGGTTGGAAAGAGCAATTCAGTTTCTGCGTCCGGGCGGACGGTTGGGCATTGTGCTGCCGGACAATGTTCTGAGTGCGGACTCTTATGAATACGTTCGTCAGTGGCTGCGCAAAAAAGTTTGTGTTCGGGTGATTCTCGGCCTGCCGGTTGAAACATTCTCGCCATTCGGTGCGAACGTGAAGACAAGTATTCTTTTCGCCAGAAAGTGGCGATCGGGGGAGACTCCTGAGGAGCACGCCAAGGTTTGTCTCCTAAAAATCGAAGCCGTTGGTTATGACGCATCAGGGCGTTTGACCAAGAAGTCCGACATCCCGGAGGCAATCTCAACAGCGTGTGCGTTCTTGAAAAACAACGGATGGTGATATGCGAACTATCGAAATCTCAGCAACAGACCTTTTCAACTCAGGACGATGGAGGGTTGAGTTTTTTACCGATGACAACTCGCATAACATCGGCAGCAAATGGCCGGCAGTTCGCATCGCAGACATTGCGGAAGAGTCCAGCACCGCAATCGCTCCAAGTGATCACGAGGATGAAGAGTTTTATTACGTTGGCCTTGAAAATGTCGAGCCGGTGACAGGCGATACGGTCGCACTACAAAAGTGTGGCCGAGGAGAAATCAAGTCCCGGTCAAAGGTCTTCGGCAAAGATTATGTTCTTTATGGACGCCTCCGGCCTTATCTCCGCAAGGTCTTTTGGGCTGAAGGGGATTATTCCGTCGGTATCTGTTCAACCGAATTCATTGTCTTGAAACCTATTAAAGAGAAGGTGTTGCCATCCGTGTTGCGCGCCATTCTCGCGTCAGAAGCCATAGCCAAGCAACTCGCTCGACTTCAAATAGGAGCAGCACTTCCGCGCATTTCATCAAGCGATTTTTTCCGAACGACAATTCCCTTGCCTCCGCTGAAAGTCCAAGAGGAAATCGCGAAGAAACTGAACGCGCTTAAGGTCGAACGGCTTCGTCTCAAAACACGCCTGATAGAGAATCCAGCGGAGATAGATCAGGTCGTCGCTGATCTGGCATTGGCTTGACGACGGCCAGACTCACGCCAACGACCGCAACACGGCTCTATAACGGTCACCAGTGGCGCGGACTTGTTGAACCAAATCGTTTTGTTTGGTTGGGATGTCATGCAAGCCAAGTTCTTCGGCGGCCTTAGTCCAATCACTCTTGAGATACTGGTTTTCTTCCTCTGCCGGCAAGTTTCGGTGGATGAAACTGGCAAAATTCCAAGCCGTGTCATTCTTTTTGCAAACCTGACGAAAAATCTTTCGCGCTTTTGGCGAATCGCATTTCAACATTCGAACGAGACCGCCAAAATTTGCGGCATACGAAACCGTCTGTGATACGCGTTTTGATTTTGGCCCAGTCAAACGCTCTCGCTTTCCATTGGCGTTTAGAGGTTCGCCAACATGGGCGCAAGCCGCTCCGCCGCATCTGTCCGGGCATCGCCCGGCAGCAACGAAATTGCCGCCGCGTGCCTCATGCAGTGCGTCGCGTAAGATCGCCACATCACTTGCCCTGCCAATAAAATAATCTTTGACTTGCGGTGATTTACGGACGAGCCGGTTGCTGCCAGTTTTCGCTTCTTCGACCCAATCCCAGATAAACACCACAAGCAGATCCGTATCGTTGAGTTCCTTTTTGAGCCGATCAAAATGCGCCTTCGATTCATCAGCCGAAGCAACCATTGATTTAACTTCGACACGGAGCAATTCCCCCTCTTGCGTTTCTGGATTCCAATCAGTTCCGCATCGGATGCACGCGAAGTCGTTGTAACCGTGGCCATACATCCACGCCATTTCGATTTCTTGCCCGGACCTTTCTGCAAGAAGCTCGTTGAGGAAAAAGCCCCAAAGCGCCTCAATGACTCCGCCCATCCCGCTCCCAATTCGCCCACCTCGCGTCCGAAATACCTTTGCCGTAAATTCATTCAGCCGTTTGCACGCAGCAGTGGAATTGTTCAGAATTGATTCTACGGCTTTCGCTTGGTCGGCTTGCATTGAACGGAGTGTAGGTTCATCAGCCCAGCTTTGCCAACTCTGGATGTTGCTTGTGCGGCGATTCGCTGGCGAAGTGTCTTGCCGGACGCGTGGGCCTTTGATTCTCTGTGCGCTGGAAAATGAAAAACATATTTGTGTTTTGTGCAGGTGAAGCAAAGACGCGCGCAAATTATCGGAAAACGATTCTCAACCCGATTTCCCAAGATTCTATTTATTCCAGCGTCCCTGCCGAAAAGCACGCGGAACTTCGCGCTTGGCACGAGCAAGCAGGCGGATTCTTTGCGTGGGGTATCAGGACAAACCAGCGAACCCTCACAATGCTGCGGACAATAGAAGCCGGTGACTGTGTGCTCGGATTTTTTGATTTCCATTATCGCGTCGTTTCGCGATTGGTCGGAAAGTTACAGAACGATGAGCTTGCGGAAAAATTATGGGGCAAACCGAAAGGGGCTTGGACTTGGGGGAACATTATCTTCATGACAAAACCGAAAGAAATCGCTGTTCCAGCCACTAGCCTCCAGCCATATCTTTGCAGTTCCTACCGGAGTGCGATGCGAATTGGGTCTGAAAGAATTAACAGCATCATTCAAGACTTCGGCAGTGTTGATGCGTTTGTTACGAGAAGTTTTGGCGCTATGTGAAGGAAATCTTTAACGCGAGTTGAATTTGAAAAGTTTTGCCCAAGTTGAACCACGTTGCCGCCAGTTGCCCATGCACATGATCGAGGAAAATATGGCCAAGCAACTCGAGTGGTGCGGCGAAGCGCCGTTCTACACGCTCGGCCCGCTCACCACCGACATCGCGCCCGGCTACGACCACATCACCAGCGGCATCGGCGCGGCGATGATCGGCTGGTATGGCTGCGCGATGCTCTGCTACGTCACGCCTAAAGAACACCTCGGCCTGCCGAACAAGAAGGACGTGAAAGACGGCGTCATCGCCTACAAGATCGCCGCGCACGCCGCTGACCTCGCCAAAGGCCATCCCGGCGCGCAATACCGCGACAACGCCTTGAGCAAGGCGCGCTTTGAATTCCGCTGGGAAGATCAGTTCAACCTCAGCCTCGATCCCGTCACCGCGCGCGAGTTCCACGACGAAACCCTGCCGCAGGAAGGCGCAAAGACCGCGCACTTCTGCTCCATGTGCGGCCCGCATTTCTGCTCGATGAAGATCACCGAGGACGTCCGCAAATACGCCGCCGAACAAGGCATCGCCGAGGAAGAGGCGTTGAAGAAGGGAATGGAAAAAAAGTCGCGCGAGTTCACCGCCAAGGGCAGCGAGCTTTACGCGAAGGCGTGAGTTCGGATGCTTCGGGCGGCAGCCGAACATTTCAAAGACGCCTTAACAATCGTGCCCGAAGAATTTCAAAAGTTTTTGGAATTGAACAAAACATACAGTCGTGCTGTAACAGAAGGAGTTTGAGTATGAAAGAAGCCAAGACATGCTGCTTGTGCAGCCAAATAGCCGGCCAAGAGGGAAATGACCTAATAAGTCAATTGCTCGGCGAGATTACACCCGTACGACGGGTTGCGACGGAAACAGAACATTTCGTCGCAATTCCCAGCCTAGGACCTTTGGTGCCGGAACACACGCTGTTGTGCCCCAAGGTTCATATCAAGAACATGGCGTGTCTCCCTTCAAAATCTATGGGCTGAATTTGAAGATTTTAAGGGAAGTCTTTCGAGTGTCCTCGGCTCGCTTTTTCATGCGCCGATACACTATTTCGAGCACGGTTCGCCGCCTGAAAGTCCTCGCGTGTTATGTACGGTGGATCACGCGCACCTCCACCTAGTGCCAACGGACATTACAGTTTTGGATATTCTGCTTGAGGATAACAACTGGCAGAAGACGCAACCTTACATTGCCAATCTGCAATCCGATGTACGCCCAACCGAATACCTTTACTACGAGTCCCCACGATCGCAGGCTTTAATCACCCAATCAGATTCATATGAACCGCAGTACATGAGACGTATTTTTTCTAAGGTGTTGGGTTGTGGTGATAAATGGAACTGGCGAACAGATCCACGGCCTTTACAAATTGACCAGACATTTCGAGCGATTTCCGACGCGTGTGCGGTTCGCGCATGACTAAAACGTCAGTCTGGTCGGCCACCTATTGGCTGCCAATGGATTTTTACGGACCAACCGCTTTCCTCATCGTGAACGGCGGGCTGTTGACAATTCCAAGAATGATCGACGAGAAACGGTAATTATTCGACTGCGCATCGCGGACAATTTTGCGCACGGCGGGCGCGTCATGCGATTCCACGCCGCGACCGAGCGCGAACGTGAGCAGCTTTTCCGTCAGCGTGCTGACAAAAATATCCGGTCGCTTGAACAAGCCATCTTCCAGTCCGGCGACGCCCGCGAACTCGCTGCCGTCCGGCAAACCGCCGCTCGCGTTAACGGGCAGGCCATCTTCCAACGTGCGCCAGCGGCCGATGGCGTCGAAGTTTTCCAGCGAAAAGCCGATCGGGTCCATCAGATTGTGGCAACTCGCGCAAGCGGCATTGGCGCGATGTTCGGCCAGTCGCGCGCGCACGGAGAGGTTCGCCGCAACGGTGTTGTCCTTCAGTGCCGGCACGTCTGGCAACGGCGGTGGCGGCGGCGCGCCGACGAGATTTTCGAGCACCCACTTGCCGCGAATCACCGGCGACGTGCGCGTGGCATACGACGTGACGGTGAGCACGCTGCCCTGCCGCAGCAGGCCGCCGCGTTCGCTGTCCTGGTCCAGCGCGACGCGCCGGAAGCGGCTGCCATACACGTTCGGAATGCCGTAGTGCTTCGCGAGCCGCTCGTTCAGGAAGGTGTAATCCGCCTTGAGCAGGTCGAGCACGCTGCGGTCGTCGCGCAGGACGGTTTCGAAATGCATTTCGGTTTCGCGACGGAACGCCTGGCGCAGATTGTCGTCGAAATCGGGAAAGAGCCGCAGGTCGGGCGTGATGGATTCCAAGTTGCGCAAGTGCAGCCATTGCTCGGCGAAATTGCGGACGAGATTTTCCGCGCGCGAATCCGCCAGCATTCGGCGCACTTGTTTCTCCAGCACCTTGGGCTTGTGAAGCTCGTCGCGCTCGGCCGTCGCGAGCAATTCGTCATCGGGGATGCTGCTCCAGATAAAAAACGAAAGCCGCGAGGCGAGCGCCAGATCGCTGATACGATAAGCGTTGTTCGCTGCAACGCCCGCCGGGTCTTGCTCAATGCGGAAGAGAAACTCCGGGCTGACCAGCACGGCGCTTAATGCCGATTCGATGCCCGCATCGAAACCATCTTCTGCCTTAGCCTTGCGATAGAACTCCATCGGCTTTTGGAGGTCCTCGCTGGTCACGGGCCGGCGATACGCGCGGCGCATGAGGTTCGAGAGAATGTGTTCGGCACGCACGTCATCCTCGCTCTTCACGTCGTCCTTCCCGACAGGCCGGCGCGCCCCCTCACCCCGGCCCTCTTCCCCAATGGGGGAGAGGGAGTTGAAAATCCGCCGGCGACTTGGTGTATCGCCGGGACTCTTCGAATCGTACGGCCCGTTGATCGAAACCTGGTAAATGGCCGGTGTGAGGCGCGGATGCCGGTGCATGTTAAAGCGCGCGTGATACGGCTGACGCTTCGTTTCGATGAGAGAAGAAGGATTCTTCACGAACGTCACTCCAACTTGATGCGGACCCGCGCTCACCGGCACGCGCACTTTGAGATGCGCGTCCACCTTGTCGAAATTTCGATCCGTCGGCGGTGCGACTGTGAACGATTTCACCTGCTCGCGATCCACAAGCACCACGACTTCGTGCGGTTCACGCAAGCCCTCAACTTCCTCATTACGGTCGCGCGTGAGGCGGATTTGAATCTCATACTCACCATCACGCGGGAACGTGTACGGAATCAACATGCCGCCGCGTGTGCCCAACGGCAGCCCTTCGACGTGTTCCTCCTGCGTGAGATCGGGTGGCATGCGAAACGTATCGCCTCCGGGCCGGGGCCGCGGCGCGCCAACGGCAAGCCGACTGATTTTCTCAGCAGCCGCGATATAACGATTCAAAAGCGTGGGAGAAAGATTGGCGACTCCCACATTATCAAAGCCGTAACTCGCGTCGTCCTTTGGCAACAACGTCGTCGCATCAATATCCAGCGCGAGCAGGTCGCGGATGGCATTTTGGTACTCTGTCTGATTGAGTCGCCGGAAGGTTTCAGTCCGCCCGGGATTCGGATTCTTCGCCGCTGCTCGATCAAGGGATGACGCCAGCTTTACCACTACATCATCGTAGGTCTTGTCGGCCGGCCGATCTTTCCCGACGGGTGGCATCTGGCGTGTGGTAAGTTTGCGAATGACTTTTTCCCACTCATTGGGGTGCTGTGTTACGCTTGCATCGCTGATGCTTTGAAGATCCAAACCGCCCTTGCCTGTATCCCTGTCGTGACAACTGATGCAATACTGGTCAATGGCGGTGGCAACCGTAGAGTGGATGCGCACTGGCGGTTGGTTTGCCGCGAGTGAAAGGTTGAGCAAAAGCAAGAAGCCCGTCCCGAACAACTGGAACCCGCGGCGCATGGCAGCGGCACGCAAGTCACCTGCTGGAATCGGGGTGTTCATGGTGTCGCAAGCATACGCCTGCAGAGAGTCGCAACAAGCAGAAAGCCTCACCGAAATCAGCGACAATGGCCGCCTTACCGTACCGCGCGTTGGAACAAATACGCCGAGTCGAGCAAACGACTCTTCTCCTCGCCGGTGTTCACGGCAAATTTCCCGCCACTCCAGATCGAGGCGCTACCGAATTCGCCGCGTTTGTTGATCGCGTAGAAACGAACATCGAAATTCGGTTTGCCGTCGTCATCGAGCAGCCGTTTCATTTTAGTCTGGTTCACGATGCGTTTGCACGCAAGCAGGCAGGCCTCTTCTGGTGATTTCCCCTGCCGCATGAACTCGACCACCATCACGCTGCTGCACGCGAGCAGATTTGCTTCTCCGCGTCCAGTCGAGCCAGCGGCGCCGACTTCGTTGTCCACGTACAGTCCGGCACCAAGAATCGGCGAATCACCCACGCGGCCGGGAATCTTGAACGCGAGACCGCTCGTAGTCGTGCAGCCCGAGAGATTCCCACCCGCGTCCAGAGCATTGCAATTTATCGTGCCCCAATGACGTTTGAACGCTTCAATCACCTGGCCGACGCCTTTGGTGTTAACGTCGTGCGACGGCAACCAATCGTCGTTCGGGCTGAGATTCTCTTTCCACTTGAGCCAGGCGGAGCGGGATTCGTCGGTCAAAAGATTCTCCTCTTTGAAACCATGCGCGCGGGCGAATTTCAGCGCACCCTCGCCAACGAGCAAAACATGATCGGATCGCTCCATGACCTGACGGGCGACCTGCGCCGGATGCATGATGTTGCGCAGGGACGCCACCGCGCCACCACGACCCGTCGGCCCATGCATGACGGACGCGTCTAGTTCCACGACGCCTTCTTCATTCGGCAAGCCACCGTAACCAACGCTGTTATCATTCGGGTCCGCTTCGACGATACCGACGCCCGTGACCACAGCGTCAAGCGTGTCTTTGCCTTGGCGGATCAGTTTCATTGCCTTGGCGGTGGCTTCCAAACCGTTGGCACTGGCAATGACCACCGATTTGGTCGGTGTGGTCGTTGCGGCATTCAGTCTCACACTCGTCAGTTTGTCCGCGAGCAGCGTGGCCGCGCCGGCGGTTGCGGCAGTTTTGAGAAAAGTGCGGCGTTTGAAGGAAAGTTGCATAAGCGTGAGCCGAGTAATATCGCAGGACGACGCGCGGCGGAAGGAACTTTTTCGGCAACTCGTTGATGGCACAGCCAGGCAAAGGTCCATCCATTGCAGGGCACCTCACTTTGCACCTGTTTGAAACCTAGGTGTGAAAACACGGAGTTGGGAAGCTCCCTGAACCCGCACGCTGGAGACATACACCGCGCACATGGCGCAGACCCGATGCGCGTCCTACGCGGATGTGCGCTTCCTTTCCGCCACAATTAGGTAGCCGAGCACAGCCAATCCAACGACCACGGCGACCAGACTGATGTAAAGCGCCGTCAGCGGCGGCTGAAACTTGAACTCGATCCGATGGTCACCGGCTTTGTCGAGGAACACGCCACGCACGATGAAATTGGCGCGGAGCAGCTTCGTCGGTTGTCCGTTTACCGTGACCTTCCAGTTGGGATCATACTTGTCATTCAGCAGCAGAACGGATGGTCCGTTCGCTTTTGCGGTGAGGACGATATGCTTGGGTGCGTAGCTCTCGTATTTCACCTCGCCCGGATTCTGATTCGTCCCCGGCAGAACTGGCAATGGCTCGGCGAGCAGAACGGTTTGCGCCGGATCAAACGCGGGATCGGCCAGTTCGTGCAGTGTGGCCAGATCGGCCTGGCTCTGCGACACCAGGGCATCACCCATGTCCTTAGGCACGCGCGGCTGGATGCCCTTCACCCATTCCTGCAACCGCGCCGGATCGTTCGTGCTCACCTTCCAGTTCGAGTATAACTTCGCACGGGGCAGCGCCCCGCTGAATTCGAACAGGGCAAGTTGGCCGTTGGTGTTGATGACCGTGGTGATTTGCTCTGCGGTCGGCCCGGCAGGACTGGCATTGGGTTTTGCGGCAAGATTGAATTGCCGTGCGATGCGGAAGCGATTCCGTCCGGCATCAAATTGCTGGTTAAGAAAATCCAGAAACGCGGTCGGACCGATCAGGTAGCGGGTATTGGTCAGTTCCCAACGGCGCAACGGCGCAGAACTCATCACCGACTCGTAAGCAGCCTTGTCTGAAGCGACACGAGGTTCCTGAATAATGTCGAGCGTCTGGATGTTGTAATACTGAAAAAGATGCTGCGTCCATTCCGCGCCATAGAGTTGAGCGAAGAGTTGATACTGCTGGAGCATCGGCATCATCTCGCGCGGCAGCCGGCTAAAGTCCACATAGTGGGGCGGAAAGAGAATGACCCGATGCTCGTACGAACGTTGGCGCAGAAACTCGATGACGGCGTTGGCCTCGTATTTCTGCTTCCAGTTCGGGGTCCGAATCCAATGGCGGTTAACCGGCAATAAATCCAGGACCATGACCACAACGAACAAAGCACTGCCGATCATCGCACGCCGTCCGGCGAAGTATCCGCTCAAAGCCAGCGCCACCAACCCCACTGCCGGCACGAGGAATAAAAGCGTGCGGCCAACCTGCCCCACGCTGTGACGCGCAGTGGCCGTGGCGTTGGCGGATTCTGCAACAGCGATGGAATCTGGCAATCGTCCCCCGTATTGCAGCGTGGTCAGTTCGAGCACATGCTTTTCCAGGGCACCGCGCGACGAAGCATAGAGCAACCACGCTAGTCCGAATCCCGCCACGGCAATCATTGAACCGAGCACCCAGTTGCGATTAAAACCCACCGCCTTCCGCCACCACGCCTTCCAGTGTGCAACCAGACCGGCGGAGGCATTGCTCGTGGCGCTGAAACCCGTTCGCCACAATGCCTCTGCGCCGTACGCGAACAGAATCAGCAGCGCCCATTCGACAATGTGCAGAAACTTCGCCGGGTTGCGGATGGTCGAAACGTACGGCAGCGCGTAAAAGAACCGATAGAACGGCGCGAAGCGACCGAACATCAGCAACAGCGCCACCACGACAACCGCGCACCAAAACCAGATGAGCTGCCGCTGGGTGTTGTTGAACGGGCCGCCTTCCCGGCGAAACGACTGCGCCACACCAAAGGCCGCGAGCAAAATGACGAGTATCCCAGCGTAATTGCTTCCCGCCCCCGCGCGAAGCGTCGCCCGCGGCGGCGGCCCCTGCCGATCCGATTTGAAGTAGTCATCCCAGGCCAGATCGCTGCCCGCGCGTCCCCAATAAGCGCCCCCATCGGGGGTGTCGGAACGAAAACCAAATAACCCGGGCACGAGAATACCGAGCGCTTCCGCCTTGGGGATGCTGTATTGTGTGGCAAAGCTCCAGCGTGCGGCTTTGGATTCGGCATCCTGGCTCGTTCCCGCGACACCCTTGATCTGCGTGCCAACCAGCGCACTAAGCGCCCCCGCCGCAATCAAGCCGGCGCACGCGCCAACGACCGCTAGCCGCCCGGCCCCAGTTGCAATCCGTTTCACCAACGGCTCGTCGCTCGCAAATGATTGCGCCACCACATACGCGCCGGTGAACATACTGAACAAAGCGCCGATGTCATAAGCTTCTGCAACCCCAAGCCCGACGGCAAATCCCGCCAGCAGGACCCGCAGCCAGCGACGCGGCGAAGTCGTGTCTGCCAAAGCACCGAGTGCGAGAAAGTTCATTCCGAAAGCCACCGGTTGGCTGCATACCCCCCAAGCCGCAGTGCCGACGAAATCCGAGTTCAACGCCGCAGCCAATGCCACCAGCAAACACGTAAGCGGAGAAAATTTGCATTGGCGGAAACAAATCCAAGCGCTCATGCCGACGACGAACAACGAAAAGGCGGGGTAAATCTTGGCGCACAGCAACGGCGACGTGACGAGTCGCAAGGCCGTCGAAATGGCGAGTGCGGGAGCCGGGTAAGCACTGCCGATCCAATTCAAATCCGCCCACATACCGGTGAGTATTCCCGGCAAGCGATTCCACTCCGCGACCATTACTCCCAACGGACCGTCGTTCGAGAATACAACGTAACCGGGCAGGAAGCCGCGCCAGAAAAGCATGGTTAAGGAGCAAGACAAGAGCAGAACACAGAGTCCGAACACCGAGCGTGACGAACCGGGCGGTTGACCAGATTTCATATTTGTTGCGTCTTTGCTGGGCAGCAGCTTAGGGGTTAAATCCCGCGAGCCAAAGATTAAATGCCCATGATTCGGCGCTTGGAACAAAGAACTCAAGCCACCGCGTGTTTCAGATAGAAGCAAATCATATCAGCCTCGCCCCGTTGATTCATCTCCTCAGCTTTTTTCTTTTCCCGTCGGCGGCTTTGCCAATCAAGCAACCGCTTCCGCGCGTTGGCCAGCGGGTAACGCGGGTCATGCATGGGGATATCCCGAGCGTATGCCTCGCTGCCCGTGATACTAATTTCTTCAGCCTCGTGAACCAGGTTGGCGATCTTCAGTCCGGCGTGACGGGCGAGAATTTCCATGCTTTTGAATGTGTGCAGAAATAGATGGCGCGGCGCGTCCAGGTGGACCCAGTTGATGCCGTAATGCCGCCAACCGTAGGACGAGGCCACAGGAATGCGCAGAAGTATCGTGCCGTTCTTCGCCAGCAAACGCGCCAGCCCCTGCAGCGTCGCGCGTGGCTGATTCATGTGCTCGAAGGCGTGGTGAAGCATGATCAGGTCGAACTCGCCGGTGATTTCGTAGTACGGCTTCTTTTGGATTGTGACGCCGCTTTCGTACTCGAGATCGTGCGGGATGAACGGGTCCGCGCCTCGCAGGTGCTGGTAGCCGAAGTAAGCCAGATCTTGCAGCAGCCGGCCGGAGCCTGAGCCTAGTTCGAGAAGGCGCGCGTCCTTCGGCAGCTTAAGGCGATGCACTGCTGCGATGGCGTTGTTCGGACAAAAAAGTTCCGAGACAAACCAACCGATGAGCGACGTCGCACCGCAAGCATGCGCGGCCCAACGCCGCCGTACCAGTGTCATCAGCCAGCCGTGCTGCTGGAAGGAGTAATAGTCGCGCGGGTAATAGTCCGCCATGTTCGCTGGCGGATTGAGCAGTTGCAGACAGCCACAGTTGCCACATTCCAAATATTCAAAAGGGTGACGCAGGCCGAACATCATTTCCCGCGCATTGTAGGTTTTATTGCCAGCGACGTTGCCGCAAATCTCGCAAGCTTGCATTGTTGCGCGTAGCCTATAAGTGTAGGCTGCCGACGCAAAGCATTAAGAATACAGCACCATCGAAGCTCTGCCGATGGGAGGATGAACAATTAAGGGATGGGGATTGGTCCGGGCACGACGCGATAGAAACGCCGCGAAAGCGAGGCAGGTTGTGTGTCAAACCATAGTCGCGTATTCGCATCGAGGGTGACATTGGCCACGCCGCTCCACGCATTCGTATCGCTGAGATTGGTGGTGGCCTGGATGCCGTAGGTAAATCCGACCACGCCGTTGATTGTCACGCCCGGGTAAACTGCAAATGAAACCCCCGCTGGGTTCACGGTCAGGATCGCCGGATTGCTGGTGATACTTCCGTAGGCGTTTGTGATCACAACCGTGAAGCTGCCAGCGTCGGCAAGTTGGAGATTGGTCAACCCGAGCGTAGCATCGCTTGCACCCGCGATTGCTGATCCGTTCTTACGCCATTGGTAGCTCAACGGAAGAGTGCCCTTTCCCAGAACATCAAATGCAACGCTGGTTCCCCAATAGCCCAATTGGCTGGACGGCGGGCGCTTGATACCAGGCGGCTCGTTGCCCGGTATTATGTCCACGACGAATTCGGAGAGCACAAAATTTCCGCCCTGGCTCTGCCTGCCCGGGCGGTTGAATGGCAGACTGGGATCGGTGAGAGCTTCCAAACGCATGCCGGTGATGTTGGTGAGTGTGGTCTTTGCGGTGACCGTGTAAGTGTCTGTGTCTGGCAATAGACCGGATGCCAGAATGGAAAAGTCAGGCAGCTTGGAAAGTGTAGCGCCAGCCGAGGAAGTGAAGGTTTCCGGGTCAAGAACGGCCCAGTTTGCCGAAACATCTCCACCAACGGACAAGCTATCTGCGAAAATGGAGCGATCATCAGTCGTAACCGAAATGCGGAAGCGACCAACGATGTGCTGACCCCAGTTCGAGAAGGCATGGACGAGCGTAACAGTGAGAATATTGGTCTCGGCAAGGCCCACGTTTGACGCGGTCTCGAATACTGCGGTTTGTGGCCCGGTTTGAGGATCAATCGCCCAGCCCTGGCCGTCCACACTAGTGCCATTGATCGCCGCGCTAACGGCAAAGCTTCCCGATGTGGTCTGAGAGAAGGTTGCGGTCGCATTTTGCAAAATCACCGGCGCAGCGAAAGCCGAGATCGCTGTGATCAAGCCAGCGGCAAAGATAGCCAAGGATAATCTGATCGTTTTCATCTTGAGTGGTGGTTAGAAGTTTTTCCGCCTCCGATGTTAATTTATCAATCCGCGTCGCGCGCATGTCAAACACAACATTTCAAACCCTGGTTGTGCCTCAGCACATCCAAACACATCCTCACACTCCTTGACCACCTGGACACCGAAGGAGTAGAGTTCGTTGTGTTCAAGGAGCTAAACGACAATGAATAATGCAGGTTTTCAGCCGGCGGCTGCTTCAAAAGTGCCACTGTTCGCGTTTACCTTGATCGAACTCCTGGTTGTCATCGCGATCATCGCGATCCTTGCCGCGCTGCTGCTGCCAGCCCTCGCCAAAGCGAAGGAGAAATCCCGGCGAACAGTTTGCTTGTCGAATCTGCGGCAATTTGGACAGGGGATCATCCTCTATGCAGATGACAATGGGGGACAATTGCCGGAAACCGTAGAACTGGGAGGCGTGAACCGGCGGCCACAATTCACCTACGCCCTCAAGGGGACGACGCCTGAGTTTTTCAACGCCGAGGCCATGTCCGCTTACATCTCGGGCATACGGTTTTCCAGCAAGTCGCCCCCCAAACTGGAGATCGCTGGGATCTGGTGGTGTCCAAGCGACACCTCCCGGAGCAGCCACAATGTCCAACAAGAGGTGGATGCGTGGGCTGGATTCTCGTATTCGTATTCCTTTTTCGCGCGGGTTGACAATTGGCTGGCAATGGCGACCCGACCGCAGGATTTGACCGAAAAAGAGTTGCGAAGTGACCGGCTGTTGATGAGCGACGAGCTATTCCACTGGCACGTCAACGACAGTTGGACCTACAGCCATGGCGAGCACGGCCCGCGCAATGGCTATGCTGCCGAACGCAAACTTGAAATCGGCACTCCTCAAAATCTCGCCGGCTTGAACCAGTTGTTCGGCGACGGACGAGTCGTTTGGAAATCCGGCCGCAGCATGAACAGGTCGGCCATCACGCCAAGTAACCCCTCCGCCGGATTCGTCAAAGCCTACTCCACGGATTCCACCTTCTACTAATCTGCGACCAGCCGGCAAGCCGGCATGATTGCAGAGGAAATGCAGAGGAAATGGCTTGCGCCGCCCGGTTCCGGTCACGAAGCTTTCACGATTTATTCTATGAACAAACCTGCGGTCGGCGTGGTGATCGTAAATTGGAACTTGAAAGATTCTCTGCGCGAAACTCTCGAATCATTCCGCAAGGTCAATTATCCCGGCTTGAAGATTGTCGTCTCCGACAACGCTTCCAAGGATGGCTCCCAGGAAATGGTTCGAACCCTGTTTCCCGAGGTGCATCTGCTCGCGCACGAAACCGAGCAGGGCTATGCGCGGGCGGCCAGCCTCGGCATGGCGTTCCTCGTGGACCAGACCGACTACATCTTCAGCACCACGAACGATGTCATCGTTGATCCCGAAATAATCAATGCGCTTGTGGATTACGGGGAAGCGCATCCCGAGGCAGGCGTGTTGGGCACGAAAATCTATTTCCACGACCGTCCGAACATCCTTTGGCACGCAGGTGCGCGGATCCACCCGCTCCACGGTCACAGCTATACCCTTGGCTGGTTGCGGAAGGACCATCCGCGCTACAGCAAAGCGCGTGAATGTGACTTTGTTGGCGGCTGCGGTTTTCTGTTGCGCTGCGAAGTGCTGCGCCGGGTCGGCTTCTATAAGGAGGATCTGGTATTCTACTCGGAAGATGCCGACCTCTGTTATCGCATTCGCGAGAGCGGCTCCAAGGTCGTCTATGTGCCCACAGCAAAAATGTGGCACAAAGTTGGAGCCACGCTGGCGAAGAACCGACCGCTCCAACTCCGTTACAGCACACGCAACAGCCTGTATCTGTTGCAACGACACCGAATCGGCCTGCATCCGCTCACGTTGTTAACGCACATCTTTGTGGTGAGTCCGGCCAAGATGGCTTTCTTCGCCCTCTGCTGGCGCTGGGCAAACTGCCGCGGCATTTACCGAGGCATACGGGATTGGCAAAAAGGGAACTACGGGTGGATCACCGAGTGACCGAGCTGCCAATGCCCGTTCATTGTCTTGGCTGTCTTTGAAAGCCGCATGCTTTGGGCAAAACGAACGCCAAACTGACGGATTCGATACCCTACGCTGCGGCAGGGCTCGAGCCATTTGCCTTTGAGAACTCAGCCACCATAATGGCATTGGCATAAGGGAAGGGGGTTCGGAAGCGGCACCGCAAGGCTTCCGCCTTGGTGCTCGCCACCCAATCCAGTCTTTGCACCCGCCGCATGTAGAATTCACGCGTGGCCTTCAATTCTCCGCCCTTTATCATCTGGTCGAGATCGGGGTTGTAGCCGAGCGGCACCGTCATGACAAACTTGCCATCGGATTTCAAAAGTTTTTCTGTGCAAGTGGCGATGGCTTTCTGGATTTTCTGCCGGGAGGAACCTTCAGTCTCATCGTCGAATCCGATGTGCTCGAACGTGGAGATTGAGAGAATCAGGTCGTAGTGCTTCGCCGGTGAAAAATCAATGATGTCTTCATTGATGATGCCCGGCCCTCGCTCGAATTTATCCAGGACATCATGAGACACCGGAAAGTAGTGAGACAGAACATTGCCCACTTCCAAAACACTCTTGCCTGAGTGCTGATCAAGGTACGACCTGGCAATAGGTATCTCGATGCAGCGCTCCCCCGCCCATGTCATGTTGTAGCGGTGATAAAAGCATGGGAAAGACCGGCCCTGGAATTCAAACGACTTCTGCGGCAGGCTCGGGATGATAAGGGGCGCAAACAAGTTTCGCAAAGGCTTCCAGGCGAGTTCGCTGGCCCCGAATCTCTTGATGAACCAAGGCACCTTCCCGAAGAGGGTGTTGTAAAGATGCTTTTGCAAGGGGTGAAAAGATTAGCAAGTTGATTGACAGTTTATTGGGAGCCTTTCGTTGGAGCACCCGGCGGTTTCTTCAAGCCGACACCTGAAAAATGCCGCCGTGCGCTTAACCAGTCCGGCCAGAACACGCTCGACTATGACAGGTTCGAGGCTGGCCCAGCCGGGGCGGATCGAAACCGAAAGCTACGGTGAGCCTGCGCGGGGAAGGATTTTGAACTTTGGCGTTCATCGAGATTGCGGTGATACTCTCGGCAACGCGGCTCCCTGCGTCAAGCCCTCCGTCGCGCCGAGGGGGGGTAAACTACCGGCTTCTTGCGCACCTGCGCTCAAGGCATTTTACAAGCGATATTTACTTGGTGAACGTGCCGTGCAATATCTCCTCTGGCATGTGTGCCAGTTATCTCTCACGTCGGATATGGGGCAAGGGATTTGCGGCTTTTACGTTGATTGAGCTTCTGGTCGTCATTGCGATCATCGCCATCCTGGCAGCTATGCTTTTGCCAGCGTTGGGCAACGCAAAGGAAAAGGCTGTAGCCATTTCCTGCATGAACAACCTGAAGCAATTGACCCTCGCGGCTCACACTTATGCCGTTGATTTCAACGATGCAATCGTCCCCAATTTCCTCACCAGCACCAATGCCTGGGTTGGTGGTAACGTGAGCACCATGCCTGACGCCATAGATACAAAACTCATCCGGCAAGCCAAGCTGTTCCCCTATAACACGTCGGTGGACATATATCGCTGCCCGGCGGACAAGTTGTCCGTGAGTGGCACAGCCGTTCCTCGGGTCCGCAGTTTTTCCCTGAACTGCAGGATGGGGAACAGCTATGAACCAGGCCGCTTCTACCCCGCAGGGTTAATCCATCCCGGCTTCACGGAGAACCGCAAGTTCAGCGACATACGGAATCCATCACCCGCCGTCGCCAGCTTCTTCATTGATGAGCAATCCCATCCCGAACAGGCGAAGTGCAGCGTCAATGACGGTTACATCGGCATTGATTTCTTGAAGAAGGGACCGGTCTGGCCCGACCTCGTAGGCAGCCGCCACGGAAATTTCGGCCAGTACTCCGCAGCCGACGGCCACGTCGCACGATGGAAGTGGCTGGAGCCAACGACTCGGCACCTCAACGCGCAAACCGCCACGACAAAACCCAGGGATCGCGATATGGAGCAGGTTTGGAAGACGACGTATCCCGCAGATTTGTGGTAACACAGCGCGGGCCCTTCAGAATGCACTCCACCCGTTACGTCTCCACTCGCTCCAAAGGCACTAAAACTGGCTTCACCCTGATCGAGTTACTGGTCGTCATCGCGATTATTGCCATTCTGGCGGCGCTACTGTTGCCAGCGCTCTCGCGCGCCAAAGAACGTGCCCGTCTCATTCAATGCACGAACAACCAGCGGCAGTTGCAAATCGCGTGGCTCACTTACGTCCCGGATTTCCACGAATGGATGCCTCCCAACACTTGGAATCACCTGGGTGGCACTGCGGCGGGCGGCACCCCGGATAGCTGGGTCATCGGCAACGCGGCGGACCCGAATTCCACCAACATCACTGCCAGCATCATGTTCCCCTACTCCAAGTCCGCCGGCATCTACCGCTGTCCGTCGGACAAGTCCCAGGCCTATTCCGGCGGCCAGTTGCGGTTGCGCAGCTACGCGATGTGCAATTACATCGGCGGATACGACATTCTGGATAATTCCAGGCGCTACAAGACCAAGACCACCCAAGTAGCATCTACTTCCCAAATCTTCGTTTTTACAGACGAGCATGAGAACAGCATAGACGATGGCGCGCTGGCGATGCGCTCACCGCCTGAAAATACCTGGCTGAATGTTCCTGCCAGCCGGCATTTGCGCGGGACGGTTATTTCCTTCATGGACGGGCACGTCGAGCGTTGGAAGTGGAAGGTTGGCGTCATCCCATTCCGTGGGGCGCCGCAGACGGCGCTCACTGATGAATTAGAGGACCTGCACCGGCTCCAATCAGTGATTCCAACGCCGTAGCCTATTCCGCAAGCAAGGCCCGGTAGAACCTTGAAGATGAATTGGTAGCTGCGGAGTCAGCCACCTGTTCGATGCCAAATAAATTGGTCAACGCGATCAGTTGTGTCCAGGCGCTGAGATTCGTTGACCAATCTATTGCGATCGAATCGCCGGGATCACTCGAAAGGAGCAACTGCACTCCCTCCCGATGAATCAGTTCCGCATCTCCCGACAGAATCAAGCGTGGCCGTTTGGTGAAGTTGGCATAGACGAGCTTGTTTGTGTCCACCGTGAGGGAAAGCGGATTCGCCGTCCCAGATGCATCACCGTCCCATCCAAGGAACGATTGCCCGGCCTCCGACGTTGCGGTGATGATAACGTCCGAGCCGGTGAGGTACACATTGGCCCGTGGAGTGACCGAGACTTGTCCCCGTCCCA
>Ga0315910_10001646_pt1 | contig 20342 bp, 13 predicted proteins | sample EdamamesoilMG_FD_204470 | JGI IMG/M metagenome (GOLD analysis project Ga0315910, IMG submission 204470) | Garden soil microbial communities collected in Santa Monica, California, United States - Edamame soil | ecosystem: Environmental > Terrestrial > Soil > Garden | place: USA: California...
GGGCGCGTGTCGTGGCCGATCGGGTTTGCGGGGGGGTTCAACGGTTCGCTCTCTGGGGAAGAAAACTGCCGCTTCGTGGCACGAATCTACGGTGAGTCGGTCGACGATGTCGTCGGTTTTACGAGAGATTTTGCAGAGTTAGGCGAATACTTCCAGATGCCCGTCAAGACCTACTCGTCGGGCATGCGGGCGCGTCTCGCCTTTGGACTTAGCATGGCGATCGACTTCGATGTCTACTTGGTGGACGAAGTTACAGCCGTCGGCGATGCTAGCTTTCAGAAGAAGTGCCGAAATACCTTCGAAGCTCGGCGCGGTCGCTCTTCCGTAATCATCGTGTCCCACAACCTTAGAACCATCCGAGAATACTGCGACTCCTGTGCGTTGCTTCAGGATGGAAAGGTCGTGCTCTGCCCCAATTTGCAGGAGGCGGAGCGGATGTATGCCGACGAAGGCGAACGGATGGATCAGGTATGAGTACGACACCCCTCAAAAAGGTGGAACCCACAGCAGGGGAACCCGCCGCAGCGACTGCGGCTGACGATAGGCCCGACGCGGCCTCAACTGCCCCGACTCCGGACCCCGCTCCCGCGCCGGTCGACCCCGAGGCGCTGGCTGCAGCAGCAGCGAAAGCCAAGGCGAGAGCGGCAGCTAGGGCGAAAGCGAAGGCGGCCGCCTTGGCCCAAGCTCGGCAACAGCAGCGCCAGAAGGCAGCGCCTGCAGCTCTGGTCGCGGCCGTGAAGCCGCAGGCGGCGGCCCCGGCCACCCTCGTGGCGGCGAAACCGAAACCGCGTGTGGCCGAGGCTCCCGCGGCTGCGTCGAATGTTCGGGTGGCACCAGCTCGTCCGCTCGAAGTCGAGACACCGGTGGCGCCACCAGTGCCGGCTGCCCCGAGCGCCCCTGCGACTGCGCTGGTACCTCGCGACGCAGCGACCGCGGTAAGAGCGCTGCGGCGCGCGCGCGCGCGGCGTTTGGGTCTGCGGGTCGCCCTCGGCATCGGCTTGCCCACGATCCTGGCGAGCATTTACTTCTTTTTCATCGCGAGCTCACAATACGAATCGGTCTCGTTGTTCACGGTGCAATCCGCCGAGGCGCGCGGCGCGATGGGGCTCGAAGCGCTGGTTGGGGCAGTCCCCGGCGCGCCGGCGACACGCGACTCACTGGCCGTTCGCGACTTCATCATCTCGCGCGATATGCTCGCCCACTTGGAGCGGCAGCTGCACGTCACCAAGCATTACGGTAGCCCGATGAGTGACTGGTGGGCGCGCCTCACCGCGAGCTCGAACTCCGAGGATACCTACAACTACTACCGCGAAATGGTGCAGGTCGACTACGACAGCACTTCGGGAGTTCTGACGCTGCGGGTGCGGGCTTTTACCCCCGAGTTTGCCAAGAAGGTTTCCGACGCTGTGTTGTCGGAAAGCGAAACGATGGTGAACCAACTTTCCGAGCGAGCCCGCACCGACCAGACTGAGGTGGCGCGCAAAGAGGTCGAGAGCGCGGAGTCTCGTTTGAGCCGCGCGAGGCAAACGATCGTCAAATTGCAGCAAGAGCACGCCGAGTTCAACCCCGAGGCAACGGCGAGCGAGGCGTTCGCTTTGCGCGGTCAGCTCAAGGGTCAGCTGGCGATGGCGCGGGCTGAGTTGATGGAAGCCCGGGCGTACATGCAGCCTCAGGCGCCCCGGGTGGTTGCCCTCGAAGAACGCGTGAAGTCGCTCTCCGCACAGGTCTCGGAAGAGAGCACACGGCTGGTGAACCCGAAGAATGACAAGGGGCTCAGCAACGCGATGGTCGACTTCGACGCTGCCATGGTCGAGAAAGAGTTCGCGCAGGGCGCGTACCGGTCTGCGCTCACATCGCTCGAGTTGGCTCGCAATGAAGCTGCCCGTCAGCATCGCTACCTGGCGACCATTGCCAAACCCTCCGTGCCCAACGCGGAAACGCACCCCAAGCGCATCCGTGGTGTGATCACGGTCGTGGTCTTGAGCGCGATGTTGCTCGGGATGGTGATGTTGCTGGTCGAAGCCGTGCGCGAGCACGCCAGGATCTAACGCATGCCAGGGTCGTCCCTCAACGCCGCCGGGTTGCCCGCGAGGCTTCGTCTACTCTCGCACTGGCGGCGAACGCTGCTCACGCTTTCGGTGCTGTTCGCGCTGGTGTCTCAGCCCCTCCTGGCTGCCGCACAGGTGCCGCAGAACCCACGTCTCGAGCCGCCGCGGGCACCGGGAGTCCCCCGGGAAAAGGACGAGAACGTCGAGGTCGAAGACGTCTTCCCCAAAACCCCACCAGCGGCTCCGGCCCCCACACCTCCGCTGGCCGATGGCAAGGCAGCTCCGACCAACGCCGGTGTGCAGCCCTTCGGCGCCAACCTGTTCATCGGTAACTTCTTGCGTGCGCGCGAAGACGGTCTGAACCCCAACTACATCCTGACCCCAGGCGACCACGTCGCCGTGAACACTTGGGGTGCGGTTCAGTTCAACGAGGTCTTGGTCGTCGATAGCCAGGGGAACATTTTCCTGCCAGAGGTCGGCCCGATTCAGCTGGCGGGCGTGCGCAACGCGGAACTCACCGAGACCGTGCGGAGAGGGCTGAAGAAGGTCTACGCGCGCTACTTCGACGTCTACACCAACCTGATCACCGCGAAACCGGTGGCGGTCTACGTGACCGGTGGTGTGCAGCGGCCGGGCCGCTACGCGGGCATTCCGTCCGACTCAGTTCTGTTCTTCTTGGACCAGGCCCAAGGCATCGATCCGCGCCTCGGAAGCTATCGGAACATTTCGATTCTGCGCGCTGGGCAGAGCATCGCCGAAGTCGACCTCTACGACTTCATCCTCAAAGGGCAACTGCCCCTCGTCCAGTTCCAAGAGGGCGATACGATCCTGGTGCATCGGCGGGGGCCAGTAGCCGAGCTGAACGGCGACGTGGCCAGCCCCGCGAGCATCGAGTTCAAGACCGGTGCGATGACCGGTAAGGACGCGCTCGACGTCGTGCCGGGGGCGGCCACGGCCACCGAGGTAACGGTGCAAGGCATCCGCAACGGAGTCCCGCTCAGCCACACGCTGTCGCGCGCTGCGTTCGCCAGCTTCTCCGTGCAGGACGGCGACATCATCACGATGCGCGACGACGGTCGCGCCGACACGATCCTGGTGCACCTGGAAGGTGAGTACCATGGGCCGTCCGTACTGTCCGTGCGGCGCGGCTCCCGCCTGGTGGATGTGTTGAACTACATTCCCGTCGCGCCCGACCTGGCCAATACCAGCGCCGTTCACCTCAAGCGGGCGTCGGTGGCGAAGACCCAGAAAGACGCCATCGAGGATAGCCTATTTCGGCTGGAACGCAGCGCGCTGCTCGCCTTGTCCAATTCGCGCGGCGAGTCCGAAATTCGCGTGCAAGAGGCCGCCCTCACCCAGAAATTCGTGGAACGCGCTCGCTTGGTTCAGCCGCTCGGGCGTGTGGTGACGCGGCGCGCAGGTCAGCAAGCGAACCTGGTGCTCGAGAACGACGACGTCATCGTGATTCCACCCCGGACGAACATCGTCTACGTCGAGGGTGAGGTGTGGATGTCGCAAGCCGTGATGTTCGAGAAAGATCTGACGGCCGAGGAGTACATCGAGGCGGCCGGTGGCTACACGGACCGGGCAGACTCTGGCAAGGTGATCGTCGTCCACGCCGACGCCAGCGTAGAAATCGGCGACCCCGATATGGTGATCCACCCCGGCGACGAAGTTTTGGTGCCGCCGCGCGTCGATAGCAAAGTCGTGCAGAACGTGCTGGACGTCACTCAGGTCATCTATCAGATCGCGATCGCTGCGGCCGTCGTGCTCGCGCTCTGAAGCATCGAAAGGAATCATCATGCAACTGCTTGGGCATCAGGTGGGCAACCGAGACCCGCTCTTCTTGATCGCAGGTCCGTGTGTCGTCGAAGACGAAGCGTTGATGCTGAACGTCGCGACCCAGCTCAAAGCCATTACCGACCGCTTGGGGATCTTCTTGATCTTCAAGAGCAGCTTCGACAAAGCGAACCGCACGTCGACTTCGTCCTTCCGCGGTCCGGGTATGCGTCAGGGGCTCGACATCCTCGCGAAGGTGCGCTCGCAAGTGGGCGTGCCGCTGCTCACCGACGTGCACGAAGACACCCCGATCGACGAAGTGGCCGAGGTGGTCGACGTGCTGCAGACGCCGGCATTCTTGGTGCGGCAAACCAACTTCATTCAGCGCGTAGCGCGCGCGAACAAGCCCATGAACATCAAGAAGGGGCAGTTCCAGGCGCCGTGGGACATGCAGAACGTCGTGCAAAAGTGCCGCTCGGTCGGCAACGAGCAGGTGATGGTGTGCGAACGCGGCGTGTGTTTCGGCTACAACACGTTGGTTTCCGACATGCGTAGCTTGGCGGTGATGCGGACCACCGACTGCCCCGTCGTCTTCGACGCGACGCACTCGGTTCAGCAACCCGGCGGTCAAGGGACTTCGTCCGGGGGGCAACGCGAGATGGTGCCAGTGCTTGCGCGCGCCGCGGTAGCCGCCGGTGTGGCTGGCGTGTTCATGGAAACGCATCCGGATCCGGACCACGCGCCGAGCGACGGCCCCAACATGTGGCCGCTCAGCCGCATGGAAGAGCTGCTCACGACGCTGGTGGAGCTCGATCGGCTGGTGAAGAGCCGTCCCTACGCCGAGGACCTCGAGCAGCCCCTCGCCGAGGCTCCGCCGCGGTGATGTTCGAGCAGCTGACGCAAGAAGTGAAAGAGCGGGCACGCCAGGTTCGCCTGGTGGTGCTGGACGTCGACGGAGTGCTGACCGATGGTCGGCTCGTCTACACCGCCGAAGGCGAGAGCTCGAAGCAGTTCCATGTCCGCGACGGGCTTGGTTTGCGCTTGCTCCGCGAGCAAGGCTACGCGGTCGCCGTGGTCAGTGCTCGTGGCGGCGCGGCACTCCAACATCGCTTGCGGGAGCTCGGCATCGGCAAGGCGGTGCTCGACACGCACGACAAGTTGACGGCGCTGACACGCCTCACGAGCGAGCTCGGTGTGCCACTTTCGGAGTGTGCGTTCGTCGGTGACGACCTGTGGGATCTGCCTGCACTGCGCGCCGTGGGGTTCCCCGTCAGCGTCGCCGATGGGCACGCGCTCGTGCGGCGCGAGGCCATCTACGTGACCGAAGCGGGGGGAGGCAGGGGCGCCGTGCGCGAAGTAGCTGACCTGCTGTTGAGCGCGGCGGGTAAGCTCGAGGGCGCGGTGAGCGAGTTGTTCTCGCGACCCGGGTCCGACGGTTTCGGCGTCGTGATTCCTGCGCGCTATGGCGCAACACGGCTGCCTGGCAAGCCGCTCTTGGAGATAGCGGGCAAGCCAATGCTGCTGCACGTCTGCGACAACGCCCGCGAGAGCGGCGCTAGCTTCGTGATCGTGGCCACCGATGACGAACGCATCGAGCGGGTGGCGCGCGACGCAGGGGTCGACGTCATGCTCACCGCCAGCCACCATCGCTCGGGCACCGATCGCCTGGCTGAGGTGGTGCAGCGGCGCAAGACGGATTCGGATACGATCATCGTCAACGTCCAGGGTGACGAACCCCTGTTGCCCGCCCAATTGATTCGAGCGACCGCGGATGCCCTGCGGGCCCACCCGCGCGCAGGTATCGCCACGCTGGCTGCGCCCATCGAAAGCTTCGAAGATTGGACCAACCCGAACATCGTCAAGGTGGTGACGAACGCGGCGGGGTTCGCCGAATACTTCAGCCGCGCGCCCATCCCGTACGTGCGTGACGCCGCCCCGACGGAAGGCCCTAGGGGCTTGCCCGAGTCACTCGCCGCGCTGCGCCACGTTGGCATTTATGCCTATCGAACGCGGGCCTTGCTGCAAGTGGCCGCACACCCCGCCGTGATGCAGGAACAGTGCGAATCCCTCGAGCAGCTGCGGGCGCTTTGGCTCGGAATCCCCATCCACGTGAGCGTGGTCGCAGAGACGCCTGCCCACGGCGTGGACACCGCGGATGATCTGCGTCGTGTCGAAGAGATGCTAAAGAAGCGGAGTCATGGGGTCTAGCATCGTTGACTTGCAAAACCTGGGCAGGGTAGCGGTTTTTTCTCGAGGGATCCTCAAGATCCCCGAGCTCGTAGCGCTGATCGGCGCGCGCGAAGTGGTGTTTCGCCCCACCGCAGAGCAGGCTGGTGACGTGGACGCGGTCGTCGGCTGGGGCCACAAGCCTACGGCAGAGCCCGCTCGTGCCTACGCGCGAGCGCACCAAAAGCCGTACGTCAGACTGGAGGACGGCTTTCTGCGATCGGCGAACACGCCCGACAAGGGAGATCCGTTGTCGGTCGTCGTCGATGACATAGGCATCTACTACGACGCCAGCTGTCCCAGTCGACTCGAAACTTGGCTCAACGAGTCTGACGCCGGCTCGCCCGCTACGCGCGCGCTAGTTCAGCGCGCCGCGGCGTGCCGGCGGCGCATCGTGGAGGCGAAGCTCTCCAAGTACAACAACACCGTGCGCCCGCCCCCGGATTGGCTGCGGGACGCGAAGCGGCCGATTCTCTTGGTCGTCGACCAAACCTTCGAAGATGCCTCCGTACTGCTGGCGAGTCGCGGGGCGCCGAGCTTCGAGAGCATGCTCGAGCGCGCGATCGCGGAGTACTCGCACGGCACGGTAGTCGTGAAGACGCATCCCGACGTGTGGTCCGGCACCAAGCGCGGGTACCTTGGCGGCGCGCCGCGAGAAGGCGTGCGCTATCTGACCGATGCGGTCGACCCGGCCGAGCTGTTCAGCGTGGTGGACCATGTCTACGTAGTCAGCTCAGGTCTGGGCTTCGAGGCGCTCTTGCGTGAGGTGCCCGTGACGTGTTTCGGTACGCCTTTTTACGCGGGATGGGGCCTGACCAACGACCGCATGCCCGTTTCGCGGCGACATCGCAGCCGCTCCATCGACGAACTCGCGGCTGCAGCCTTGATCCGGTACGCGCGCTACCTGCACCCCGTCACGCAAGAGCCCTGTCAGCTCGAAGACTTGGTCGATCACTTGGCGGTTCAACGCGCCATGTACGCGAAGAACAGCGTGAAGCACTATTGCTTCGGCTTCAGCGCATGGAAACGAGACTACGTCAGGCACTTCCTCAAGAGTCCCGACGGCTCGGTGGTGTTCTGCCGCAGCGTCGAGCATGCGAGGCGCGCAGGTGTCGACCGTGAGAGCCGTTTGGTGGTCTGGGGTAGCCGCAAGCCCGAGCATCTCGACGCCTTGGCCGCGGAGCTCGGGGTGCCCATCGTCACCATGGAGGATGGGTTCATCCGTTCGGTGGGGTTGGGGTCGGACTTTGCCGCGCCGTTCTCGCTGGTGACGGATGAACGCGGCATCTACTACGACGCAACGCGCCCCAGCGATTTGGAGCAAATGCTGCAATGTGCCGAGTTTTCGGCGGGCGAGCTCGCGGCCGCTCGCGCATTCATCGACACGATCGTCCGGCTGGGCGTGACCAAGTACAACTTTCGCCACGGCAATTACGAGCGTCTCGCACGCCCCCCCGGGCGCCGCGTCATCTTGGTGCCGGGTCAGGTGGAAGACGATGCTTCGATCCTGCTGGGAAGTCCCAACGTGCGCACGAACGAAGCCTTGCTGCGAGAGGTGCGTCGCCAAAATCCGGACGCACATATCCTCTTCAAAGTGCACCCAGAGGTGCTGAGTGGGAACCGCAAGATCGGTCGTGTTCCCCAGGGAGCGCAGCTCTATGATCAGCTGATCGAGCGCGCCCCGCTCTCCCATTGCCTCGACGTCGCCGACGAGGTCCACACCATGACATCCCTCGTGGGATTCGAGGGCCTGCTGCGCGGCAAACGCGTGGTTACCTATGGCCAGCCGTTCTACTCGGGTTGGGGCCTGACGCAGGACCTGTGCGCCCCCACGCGGCGGACGCGTCGCCTGACGCTCTCAGAATTGGTCGCTGGCGTGATGCTACGGTATCCGCGCTACTACAGTTGGAGCGGGAAGTGTTTCAGTAGCGCATCGCTCGCTCTCGACGAACTGGGGAAGTTGCGTCATGCCGCGCCTGCCAACTTGCCCGCTCCCAGCTCGATGGTGCAGCGGAGCATCCGGCGCGCGTTCACCTGGATGAAGCAGCGCCCCAACACCAAGAGCGCGAGTGCGCGTTACGGCCTGGAAGGACGCAAGATACTCCTGCTGCAGGGGCCCGTAGGTCCGTTCTTCGCGCGGCTAGCGGTAGCACTCGAGCGCGCGGGGGCCGAGGTGCACAAGATCAACTTCAATGCCGCAGACGATTGGTACTACCGAGGTCCGGGGCTGGTGCGCTTTCAGGACGGACCCGAGGCGTGGCGCGCATTCCTCGAAGCGTTCTTGACGGCTCACGAGATCGATACGCTGATGTTGTTCGGCGATACGCGAGCGCACCACTCGGTGGCCGTAGATTTGGCTGAACAGCGCGGCATCGAGAGCTACGTTTTCGAGGAAGGATACGTGCGCCCGGACTACGTCACGCTCGAACGCGGCGGCGTGAACGCCAATTCGACGCTGCCGAAGGAACTCGATGCCTACGCCGCGCTGGCGCAGGAGCCGCCACCCAAGGCGGTGCCGGTGAAGCACGGCTTCGGCATGCTGGCGTGGTACAGCGCGGTCTATTCGCTGGCGCTGACGCTCGGCGCGTCACGCTACCCGCACTACCGCCACCACAAGGATCTCAATGTGTGGCGCATGACCCCGACTTGGGCCAAAGGCTACGTCAAGAAGGCTTGGTTTGCGGTGACGGAGCGAGACCAGCTGCGCGAGCTCACCGGCGAGTATGCGAAGCGCTTCTTCTTGGTACCGCTTCAAGTCTACCACGACGCTCAAGTCGTCGGCTCTCGCTTCGGCTCGAACCAGGCGTTCATCGTCGATGTCGTGAACTCGTTCGCTGCGCACGCTGGCTCGCAAGAGCTGCTCGTGTTCAAGCATCACCCGTTGGATCGTGCGTACAGTGACTACCGGCAGGTGATCGCAGAGGCGGCGGCAGCCGCAGGCGTGGCCGAACGGACTCGCTACGTTCACGACCTGCACCTGCCGAGCTTGCTGCGGGCCGCCAAAGGAACCGTCGTGCTCAACAGCACCACGGGGTTCTCGTCGCTGCATCACGGCACGCCCGTGAAGGTAGTGGGCGAGGCGGTTTATGACATCCCGGGGCTCACGTTTCAGGGACCGCTAGCGGAATTTTGGGCCGATCCACCGGTGCCGGACCCCAGGGTGTATCGGCAGTTTCGTGATGGGGTGATTGCGGCGTCGCAGGTGAACGGATGTTTCTACAGCACGGATGTCGCAGCGCAGGTGATCGAGCGGCTCGTCCAGGGGCCGCGAGGGGCGCAGAAGCGAGCGTTGGTGAGGGATTTCGAGGAGGCCGGGGGCGGTTTCGAACTTGCCCAAGACCCCGTGGGCGAGCACGTCGGGTAGTCGGTGCGGCGGCTTGCATTGACGCCAGCACGCGGCTAGCATCGCCTGCGTGAGTGATGGGCTAGATCTGGAGGGTATCCCCCTCCTCAGAACGTTGTTGACGGAAGCAGTGGTGTGCGACCGGAACGTCGTGGTCAGCGGAGTAGCGGAGGACTGGAGCAACGCCGCCCGCGCGGTGCGCGATGCTGGCGGAAAGGTGATCGGGTTTCACGCCGTCCGCAAGGACCCGGCTGTAGAGCACGAAGGCCTGCCCGTGGCGAAAACCGTTCCCGACGTCGAGGCGCCGGGAGCTCCCGTCGTGGCCTACGGCACTACACCGAAAAAGGCGTGGTTCACCGCCGCTCCGCCTGCGCCGCAGCGCTGCTTGTGGGTGAAGCCGCTCGAAGAGCGGATGATGCGCGGCAAGGCCAATGCTGGACTGATGGCGGAGCATTCGCAGGAGCTTGCGGAAGTCCACGCCCGGCTCGCGGATCCGCTTTCGAAGAGTATCTACCGCTCGTTGATCAAGGGGCGTATCAAGGGCGACTCAGGCTACTTCCGCATCTCCCCGTATCCGGAGTACGAACATCCGAACGTCGCCGCACGCTCTGGGCAGGTGGTGGTCGATGTCGGTGCTTACGACGGCGACACGGCCCGGCGCTACTCGAAGCGCGTCGGCCCACGCGGCAGGGTGCTGGCGCTGGAGCCGTCGCACCAAAACTACGTGAAGCTCTGCGCCAATTGCGCCACCGAGCGACTGGACAACGTCTTGCCCTTCTGCTGGGGCGCCGGAGCCAAGCAAGAAATCGCGAGTTTCAAGGAAGGTCAGAAAGCTTCCTCGTCCCTCTCGGCCAAAGGGGAACTCAAAGTTCCGCTCACGACGCTCGACCATCTCATTTCATTGCTCGATCTGCGCCGCGTGGACTTGATCAAGCTCGACGTGGAGGGCGCCGAGCGCGATGTCATCAATGGCGCTTGGGAAATGATCGAGTGGCACCGGCCGATGCTGCAGGTCAGCATCTATCACAAGCCCAACGACCTATTTGGGTTGCCCCTGTTCCTGATGAAGCGCCTGCGCAACTACACGTATTTCTTGGGTCACCATAGCTTCTATCACGTCGAGACAGATCTGTATTGCTGTCCGAACGAGCGTCTTGCGCTGGGCTAGCTCTCGCTGGGCTAGCTCTCGCTGAGCTAGCGCTCCTGTTTGGGGGCAGTTTGGTTGGGCAGAGCGGCTGGCGGGGGGCTCGGGGCGTGGCCTGCGGAAGGTGAACAGACCCGCGAGCCAGCCACATGCCCCGGCCGCGGCGGTAGCCCCGGTCGGATCTTAACGCGGCTTCATGAAGAGTGCTGCGTTCGGTGGCTTAGCTGTGGACTATTTGGCCCGTGTGATCCACGCTCACAGACTCACTTTATTGCTGTGGAACCGTCGCGACGTGCCTCGGACCACAGCATCGCGAGCTCATGCCAAATTCGAAGCCCACTTCCAAGTTCTTCAGAAAAGCCCGCAAGCTGCTGAGGGATCCGCAAGCATTCTTTCGCGACAGTCGAGTGCTCGAGAAGTACGCCGGCTCGGAGCACATCGCTAGGTGGTTCGAGCACTCGCCAGAAGCGGGTAAGGACAAGCGGCAACTCGTGTACATGTGGGGGTTCAGCCGCTGGAAGCGCGACCACATCACGCGCGCCTTCCCCGAGTACCGCATGGTCTTCCTGCCGCGCCACCAGACCGTGCAGAGCTGGGCTGAAAACGCGGTACCGGGCTCCGCGTGCATCGCGTGGGGCTACACCGAGCCACCTGAACTGCAGGAGCGAGCGGGTGCGCTTGGCATCGCGCTGTGGCGCATGGAGGATGGATTTCTGCGGTCCAAGGGGCTCGGGGCGGCGAAGGCGGCAGCGCGATCGCTCGTGCTCGACAAGTCGGGGACTCTTTACTTCGACGCTCGCGCTGAGTCGGACCTCGAACAGATCCTACAGAATCATGATTTCGCTAGCGACCAAACGCTGCTCGATGACGCACGACGCGGGCTCGAGCACCTGCTGCGCACGGGCGCCTCGAAGTACAACCTGAGCGAACATCGCACTCAAGAACAAACTCAAAGGTTGTTCGAGAAGTACGCCGGGCCCCGCGGCAACAAAAAGCGCATCTTGCTGCTCGGGCAGGTAGAAGACGACGCCTCACTCCGCTTTGGCCTGGCTGAAGGGATGACCAATCTCGACTTGGCGATCGCTGCACGCCAGGACAATCCGGACGCTGAGCTCTTCTACCGACCTCACCCGGACGTGGTCGCAGGTCTGCGTCCGGTTCGCAGCACGCTCGACGAGATGAGCAAGCTCGCGCACGTCGTTACCGAGCCCATGTCGCTCGCCAACGCCTTCGAATGCGTCGACCATGTGTACACGCAGACGTCGCTCGCGGGGTTCGAAGCCGTCCTACGCGGCTTGCCCGTGACGGTGCTCGGTTGCCCTTTCTACTCGGGGTGGGGGTTGACCGATGATCGCAAACCACTGGCGCGTCGCACCCGCAAGCTGACGCCCATCGAGCTGTTTGCCGCCGCCTATCTGCTGTACCCGCGCTACGTCGACCCGCAGACGGGGGAACGTTCGACGCTGAAGAAAACCATCACCGCGCTCATGAAACGGGACTCCGCCGATGACTCAGCATCCGGCGACATGGGCGGGTTCCCCGAACTCGCTCCGCGCGCCGTGCCCAAACGGCGTGCGGTCGCCTTCTTCGTCGGGGTGCACTGGCGACCGGCGATTCGAGAGATCCTGTCGGAGTACCAGATACGCTTCGTCCGGCCTCACAAGAACGAATCCCTCGATCCCGACGAAGCGGCGGCAATCAGGCTGGAGGCGTCCAACTATCCAGAGTTGGTCTTCTTGATTTGGGGCCAAAACGAACCGTCAGGTACGCTCGAGTTGGCGCAGCAGCTGGGTTGCGAGGTGCACCGCTTCGAAGACGGCTTCATCCGATCCCTGGGCCTGGGCGCCGAGGTCGATCTCTGGGGTCGCGCGAACTGGCCCTTGTCGGTGGTGGTCGATACGTCCTCGGGCATCTACTACAATGCGCGGCGGTCGTCAGACATCGAGCGGCTGCTGTCGACGCACGACTTCGACGCAAATCCGCTGCTGATTGCACGGGCCCGCGCTTGCATGCAGCGCATCGTGCAAGACCGTGTCACCAAGTACAGCAGCACGCAGACAGTCGACGTGCGGCCGATCTACGGTGAAAAAACCAAGCGGCGCATCTTGGCGCTGGGTCAGGTAGAAAGCGACGCTTCGATCCGCTATGGCTGCGCCTTCGAGGCCTCGAACGTAGATCTGGTACTGACCGCGGTCCGCGAAAACCCCGACGCCGAGGTCATCTTCAAGCCGCACCCCGCCGTGATGCGGGGCGCAAAAGGGGCGGTTTCCGATCCGCGCAACCTAGCTGGCATCTGTCGCGTGTTGCACGAAGACATCGACCTGGCGGATGCGCTCGAGACCATCGATCACGTCTACGTGATCACCTCGGGAGGCGGTTTCGAGGCGCTGCTGCGTGGTATTTCGGTCACGTGTCTCGGCGCGAACTTCTACACCGGCTGGGGCCTGACGGATGACCGAACACCCATCGCGCGGCGGGTCCGTCGACTCACCCTCGAAGAGGTGTTCGCGGGCTTCTACCTGCTGCACTCGCGTTACCACGATCCCGACCGGCACTGCCGTATCGAACTCGAAGAGGCGCTCGACGTGCTGGCTCGCCAGCGCGAAGAACAACGAGGCGTCGAAGCCGGGCGCGCGGGCATGCAGAAGCTCGGTCGGGGTGACGCGGCCGGAGCCGTTCAGAGCCTCCGGCAGGCGATCACGGCCAATCAAACGCAGCCGCGCTGGCATGCCGCCTTGGGTGAAGCCTTGGCCGCGCTCGGGCACAAGCGTGAGGCGCTCGAGTGCTACGACCAGGCGTTGATCCGCTTTTCAGAAGACGGCGAGTGGCGGCTGGCGCGCGCGAACCTGCGCGCCTCGCTGGGAGAGCGCTCTGTCGATGTCGAAGCAGACTACCAACGCGCTGTTGAGCTGCTGAGAGACCCGACGCCTGCCGTGGTCGACCAGCTTCGTTACGCGCTCGCGGCGGGTCGGGACGTTGCAGGGCCGGTACACTGGCTGAACCAGACGCCGGTCAAAAACCCAAGCGCAGAGGCGCTCGGCGTGTTGGCGCTCGCCGAGTGGTCACGGGGTGACCTGGAACGAGGCCTGCACCTGTTCGAGAAGGCCGAAAGCTTGCAACCGTGGCTGGCGCAGACACTGTTTCCCCTGCGCGCACTCAGGGCTCGCGAAAAGGACGACTGGGCGGCTTCCCTTTACCGCCGCATCAGCCGCCGGCCGCCGCCCGCGCTGGTCGCCGCCGTGGAGGGCGGCTCGCGCCTTGCGATCTCGACCACCCATTCGCGCACCGAGGAGTGCTTGCTCATCGCGCCAGGCGCTGGGGGGGACGATGCGATCGTGCATTGCATGCGAACGCCGCGCGAGACGTCGGCGGCACACGTGTTGTTGCCCGAAGTCAGCCTACGCGCGCCCACCTCTGGCTGGGCGTACCTGGGCTGCCATCGCCTGCCGCCTTCAATAACGCTGATCTCCGTGGAGTTCAGTGCGAGGCTCGAGCAAGAACTGGGGTTCGTTCCGAGCATGGAGCTACTCGCCGTGCTCTGGCTCAAGGACCACCTAGGTCCCAGCCTACGTCTCGACGGGATGAACTTGGAGTTGGCGCGCCCCGAGTCCGATCAGGACTCGCCGCGGCGGAGACGCGAGAAGCAGTACTATCGCCGGCTGCACCCGATCGAGTCGGGTGTGGGCGCCGCTCAGCTCGGTCGGGTTTCGTAGGCGCCAGGCGCGGTCAGCGGCCTTTGGTGCCGACGGCCACCAATCCCTGGGCCGTCACGGCGTAGGGGCCGTTGCCCTGGCGTTCGTGGAAGCTCTTCACGAGCGCCCTGGTGAATTCTGCCTTCTGACCGCCGGTCATGCGGCGATACAGATCCATCCACGACGGCGTCATCTGCAGCACCGAGCGGGCGAACAAATCGACGTGCTCGAACGTCCACACGTGCGCGAGCGCGACCACGTGGACCGAACGAAAGCCAGCGTCGCACATGAGCTGGGTGAGCCGTCGTGGGTTCGAGAGTGAAGTCCAGAGCGACTGAGGGGACTCACGCTCGGGCAGCGCCGAGTCGACCTGCATCAAAGCGTCGCCGACGATGCGCATCAGCTCGACATGGGCAGGGATGGCCCAGGTGGCGATGACAGCCTGACCCCCGGGCTTCAACACCCGGTACATCTCGCCCAGCCCTTGAGCTGGGTTCGGAAAAAAGACCAACCCGAACAGTGACCCCGCCGCGTCGAAGGCGTGACTTTCCAGCGCCAGTGCTTGACCATCCATCAGGGCCGTCCGAATCGTGCCGGGCGAGCGTCTGCGGTTGGTTTCGACGAGCTCGAGCATGGAGGGAGAAAAGTCGGTTGCGAGGACGTCCGCGCCACGTTCGGCAGCGGCGATCGCAAACTCGCCGGTACCCGTTGCGACGTCGAGGACGCACGAGCCGGTCTCGATCCGCACCAGACGTACCGCGTCCCACGCGAAGGGGCGCGTCAAGCCTGCGGCGAACGCTTGATACGCGGCGGAGCAGGTGGTCCATGCATCGGCGCGGGATTCGGGCGCGACCGCTTGGTCGTCTGCGTCGTAGCCGTGGTCACGCTCGCCCAGAATGAATTGACCACTCTCGCCGGGGGCGTCGCTCTGGGTGTGAGGTACTCGATGGTCGCGTCGTTCGTCAGCCCCCTGCATGAATCGACCCATAGTGTCCTCCTGTGACATACATAACTGAAGTCGCCTGGGCGGCGCAAATACTCATAACAGGGTCAGCGTATGGTTACGCTGACAGCGTGCCGATTTTCGCCAGCGATTCATGATCCGCGGCCGGTGTCCGCGCGGACACAGCCACGATTGGCGCGGTTTTCGCCGAAAGGGCACGCAGCGTCGCCGCGAACACCTTCATTCCTGTCAATTTCCCTTGAAACACGAGCGCCATGCTGTCGTCGCAGAGCAGGTGTAACGTCCGCCGCACGTGATGACTTAATTGATAGTGAGCCCACGGGTCGGTACGTGAATCTTGCAAGCGCAGGGCTCGCCGTTGAATCCAGGCAAGCGAAAGCGGGCGCAGCCACCCGGAGCTTCGACGCTGGCGCTCGAAACGCGTACCCAAGGGCGCAGCGTTGCAAGTGCGTTGCCCTTGTATTGCGAAACGCGCCGGCATTTCAGGGCCGAAGACGCTTGCACGCCAGCAGGTGAGGGGACGCGCGATCACGGTGGAATCTGCCGAGTGTCAGAAACCCACTCGCGCTTCGGCAAAGCTGGCGATCCACGCGAGTTCGAGCGCGGTTGGGTGTGGCTTGGCAGTTCTGGCGGTGCTTCGAGCATGCTTTCCAGCACCTCATTGTCCAGAAGGCTCGAGGTCGGGTGTTGCCAAAGCGCGCCGCAGCGGGGGGCTTGGATGCCCGTGGGCACTGGACTACGGACTCGGGACCACCTCGCCACATAGAGTACGCTCAAACTTCTGTCATGACCGTGAAACATGCAGTAAGCGGAGGCACACTCACCTGAAAAGGTCGTCAGCGTTGAAGTGCCACGCTGACCATGGTCCAATAACGTCACGCACTCCTTAATGAACCGCTAACCGTAACTTCTGGTTCTACGATGCAACCTAACAACATGCCCACGGACCCGATCGCACGGCTACTGCAGCAGGGGCTGGACCACTATGGCCGCAACGAAATCGCGGAGGCGGTGCGCTGTTGGCAGGAAGTGCTCGAGCTCGCGCCCCACCACCCGGTTGCTCGCGACTACCTCGAGTCGGCAGGCGCCGACGCGCACGTGCCCCAGAGCGCTCGGCGTGCAGGGCGTGATGCAGAGATCATCGACTTCGGAGTGGCGCGCGCAAACCTCGCAGGCGTCGAGCGCGACAGTTCGGGCGCGACGGCCGTCTCCAACGCGCTCCGGCAAAGTTTCAAAGCAGAGGTCGCGCAGCTGTTGCGCGACAAGCGCTACGAAAGCGCGCTGGAGCTCCTGTGTGCGGCCCGTGAGCGACACCCTGACGACCTCGAGATCGGTCGCAGCATCGAACTCTTGCGCGCGCGGCTCGAGACGAAGACCTTGCCGCCGTTTGCGTCCCAGCTGCCCCAAGCTTCGCCAGTGCGCCAGGCGTCGTCCGAGCGACAGAGTCGCATGCCCACCGTTCCGTCTCGCGCCATCACCGGCCTTCCGCCCGCACTTGACGTCGGAGTAGCCGAGGAGGACTATCCGAGTCTGTTCAAGCGCGCCACCGAGGCCTACATGATTCGAGATTTCGAACTTGCCATTCAGCTCTTCGAGAAGTGCCACCAAGAGCGTCCGGACGATCGCCGGCCGCTCTACAATCTCAACGCACTTCGCCGGCGAATGAGGGGTGAGTGAAGACAGCGGTAATCGCTAGCCAGAAAGGGGGCGTGGGCAAGACTACGCTGGCGCTCAACCTGGCTTTCTCCCTCGCACGTTCGAACTTTCGCGTGCTCTTGATCGACGCAGACCCGCAAGGCGCCGTAGGTCATTCACTCCAGGGCGTGCGTCAATCGGCAGGCTTGTACGGGGCGCTGGGCGAGCCGGGCGCGCTCGAAGACGCATTGCTGCGAACGCGTATGAACGAGCTCAGCATTCTACCGGTGGGCGAGGTGCCACCCGAACGCGCTCACGAGTTCGCCAATCAACTCGCCGACGGCAATGCCCTCGGCGATCTGTGTGCCCGCATGAACGGCACCTACGACTTGATCCTGATCGACACGCCTTCAGGGTTCGGCGGCGCCACGCTCGGCGCGCTGCGCGCCGCGAACTACGTGCTGTCGCCATTGCAGGCCGAGCCGGTAGCCTTGAAGACGTTGCCGCAGCTCTTGGCGCTGCTGGGCGCACTGCGCGCCGAGGGCGTCGACATCGAGCTGGCGGCTATAGTGCTTTGCATGCTGCAACAACGGAACGCCGAGTCGCTGGCGGTTGCCGAAGAAGTGTGGACGCGCATGCCACGCGAACTGGTGGTCGAAACGACGATCCCGCGCGACGCGACGGTGCTCGCAGCGAGCGCTGCGGGTGTGCCGCTCGGTTTGTTGAGTCGCCTGCGGCCGCCGCCCTTGGCGCTCGTATTCGATCAGCTCGCCTTGGAGCTTGCGCCGCGCTTGGGGTTGACTAGCGAGGGTGACGATGGTCCGGTCGGCCTATTTGCCTGACACCAAAGTTTTGGCGAATCTGGTAGCGGGGCTGAAGGCGCCGCTCGGTGGTGCGACGCCCGAGGGTGCCGCGCTCGGTGCTCGCCGCAGAGGCGAGCTGCCCGGAGCTCGCTCGGCCCCGCCGGGGCCGGGGCCGGCCCCGCCAGCCCCCGTGTCGCCGGGTTCAGTGCCCCCGGGTTCGGTGCGCGAACCCGCCCGTTCGGGCAGCTGGCGCGGCGAACCACCACTCGCGTCCGAACCCCCGGTCGCCGCGCGGCGCTCGTCGCGCCCCGCCGAAAGCCAGCCCAGCCCGCGCGAAGCTCGCCCCCTCGATGAGCCTTTGGGCGAAGCCTTGCTCCTCAGCGAGCTCGCCGGACAGCTGCGCGGCGTCTCCAGCCTCGAACGCGGCTTCTCGAGTCTGGCGACCTGGCTCGAGCTGCGAACGGGGGCGCGCGCGGTGTTCGTGGCCGACGCCGAGGGGCTCGGTATGACTCGCGCCGGCGAGGACGAACCCTACCTGGCGGCGGCCGGTGAGATTGGCGTCGCGCTCGACAAGCTGACCTCGGTCGTGCCCGGCGTGAGCGAGGGCGCTGTCACGTTCGAGCTCGCAGACGCTCAGCGCCTGGTGCTAATTGGTTGCGTTACGGAATTCGGTCGCATCAGCGTAGGGCTCGTGATGAACACTCCGCTCGATCCGGTCTGGACGACGGTGATTAGGAAAGCGCTCCACGACGTGGCGCTGCGCGGCAAGACGACGAGGTAGGACAAGCGATGGCAGAAAGTACTCTCGCTCAGGCGGTGGAAGGGGTCCCTTCTCTCAGGGGCCTTTTCGTGACGGCAATGCCCGATTGCTTGCTGTTCGACGCATGGATGCGGCCGAACGAGGCCTGGTCCGGCGAAGACGTGGCCTCCTACTTCGGTGACCTGGTGCGGGCCAACCGCGAAGGGTTGAAGGCGCTCAGAGCTTGGTCCGCGGAGATGCAGGTCACCATCGAGTCCACCGAGCTGCTCTTGATCTTGCGCGAGCTCTCTTCGGATTTCGTCGTGGGGTTCATCTTCGAGCATGCGACACCGCTCGGCATGGTACGGCTGCACGTGAAGCGTGTGCTCCTGCTGCTGCAAGACATTCTGCCGAGGATTCAGCCCGAAGAGCGGCCGCGCGCCATTCGTATCGCCGAGTTCTTGACCCGCTATGCGCCGGACACGCATACGGCCATGCAGCGCGCGGCGCTTCGGTCCGGCATCGCGCTGGACCTGCTCAGGACTCCGGAAAACTTAGCGCCGAATCAGATAGAGCTCTTCGAGCGCTCGGTGTGCGACATCCTTGGCCTTGAATCGCTAAACCTGTGAGGACGTTGTGGAGTCGCTGAAAATCAACGCGTTGCGTCGCTATCTGTTGGAGCAAGATCTGATGTTTCTTGCTGGCCAACCGGTGGTCTATCATTGTCACCACTTCAACCTGTTTCTTGATCAAACGATCGACGACGCCTTGGGTACGCAGGCGAGCTTTCACTTGCGCATGAGTGCGGCGCGTGAATTCTCCGGCCATTTATTGAGTGCCGTGTGTGAGCACGCGGAAGCTCGCACACCGCCAGAACGGCTCTCGCTCGCGGCGCAGCTGTTCAAGCTGATGGGCCACGGCAGTCTCGATTTCGACGCAGACTCTAGCGGTGGGACGGCCCACGGTTCGCATTTGCACTACGGCTTCGCCTGGCTCGAGAAGTACGGCAAGCAGGTCCGGCGCAAGCACCCCGCCGACGCATTTGCCGCAGGCTTCGCGGCAGCGGCGCTCGAGATCGCGTACGACTTGAGTCCGGGCAGCCTCGCGGGTGTGGAGCACGAGTGCGTGGCGCTGCGCGCGCCGCAGTGTCGCATTCAGGTCGAACGTGACCCGGCACCCGAATCTGGTGGAGCAGTGATCGGTGAGCGCGAGTCCGAGAGCGTGGTGGGGGCACCCGAAGATGGGTTGTTCGAGGACGTGATCCATCCCATCGTACTCGGTTTGAAGGAGTTCACCGCTGGCGTGCATGGCGATGAGCGCGGGTTGGTGCAAGCGTTCGGCGTCTTCGTCACCATGCACTTGTGCGGCTACTACAACCGCATTTCGTACGATGCCGTAGCGCACATCGAAGCTCGCGCGCCGCAATCGGTCGGTGTGCTGGAAGAACTGCTGCGCGAGTCTGGGCACGTCTGCGTCTTCAACACCTTCGGGGGTATCTTGCTCTCGCCGGAGTGGGAAGGATTGGTGGGGGCGCCCACGAACGATCCGGCGAAAACTCTGGCGTGGTGCATCGCCATCGGTCGCGCGCTGGGGATGGGTCACTGGACCATCGCCGAATTCGAACCAGAGCGTCGCTTGGTAGTGCGAACGTCGAGCTCGTACGAGTCGGTGTATTACCGCACGCGCCACGGGCTCGCCCCGCGGCCGGTAGAGTACCTATTTCAAGGGGCTGCGCTCGCGATGGCTCAGCTCGTGCACCGCGTGGACTGGGAGTCGAATCCGCAGCTCACGGCTGAGTACTACAAGCGCCTGTTCAAAGGCGGCGTGCCCTGGCGCGCGGAGCAAACCAAGTCCCTCGTACGCGGGGACTCCGTCAGCGAAGTCGTGGTGACGAAGGTCAGCGTGTGAGGCGAGGGGTCGAGGAAAGCGACGAGCCGACTGCGTGCGACGGGCCGGCGCCGTGCAGCGA
>Ga0315910_10001647_pt1 | contig 20335 bp, 14 predicted proteins | sample EdamamesoilMG_FD_204470 | JGI IMG/M metagenome (GOLD analysis project Ga0315910, IMG submission 204470) | Garden soil microbial communities collected in Santa Monica, California, United States - Edamame soil | ecosystem: Environmental > Terrestrial > Soil > Garden | place: USA: California...
AGATCGGCATCGGCTGGCGCGAGGCCGACGTGCGCGAACGGCGCGGCCGGGCCGCCGAGACCCGCGAGCAGGCCGTGGCGGCCGCCCGGGGTGTGGAAATACACGCGGTTGCGAAAGCCCGTCTCGGTCGCGACCGAGCTCAGGCCGATGGCCTTGATGTCGGTCAGGCCGAGATCGTTCGCGATCCCGACGAGGTCCTGCGGGATCATCGCCGCCTCGGGCCGGTCGCCGACGACGGCATCGATGATGCCGCGCAGGCTGGTGGTGAGCCGCTCGACGTCGCCGTCGATATCCATGTAGCCGTAGACGGTGCCGCCGGTCTCGAGCTGGCGGTTGACTGCATCGAAGTGCTTGCTGCGGGCGGCAGGAGCTTCGGCCGCGTGGAGCGGGGCGACAGCGGCGATGCCGGCGGCGAGCACGAGGCCACGCAGGCCGTTCACGTAGGGTTTAGAGAGCATGGTCATGCTTGGGTGCGGTTGGGTGGACCGCGACGGGCGATGGTGCGCAGGAATCCGACGCGATCAGGTCAGTCGCTAGACATCCGCGCGCCGGCAGGCGAGAGAAGAACCGCCTCATGGGCCGGTCGGCCGCGTATCCAACACGATCGTATGTGCGTCGCGGAAGGTCCGGCCGGCGCGGACGCGCGAGGATGGCGGTTGCGAGTCGACGGTGTGGCATGCGATCGTCGCTCCGCCGTCACCCCACCCCCGCCCCCATGATCACCGTCCTTCGCACGATCATCCTCTCGACGCTTCTCCTGGCCGGTCTCACCTGCGCCCGGGGCGAGAATGCGCCGCCCATGGATGATCGCGCCTTCTCGGTGGATGTGCTCACGCGCGTGTCCGAGCCGGTGCTCGTCGCGCTGGCCGAGGGCCGGCTGCGGGAGCGCCTGCCCGTGCACGACTGGGAGCGCGATCGAGCGGCCTTCACGCATCTCGAGGCGTTCGGTCGCACGCTCGCGGGCATCGCGCCGTGGCTCGAGCTCGGTCCGGATCCGAGCGCGGAGGGTCGCGAGCGAGCGCGGTTCATCGAACTCGCGGTGCGTGCGCTCGTCCAGGGCACAGACCCGGAGTCGGCGGACTTTCTGAACTTTTCTCACGGTGGCGGCCAGCCGCTGGTCGACACGGCGTTTCTCGCGCACGGCCTGCTGCGCGCACCCACGCAGCTGTGGGGCCGGCTCGATGCCGTGCAGCGCCGCCGCGTGCTCGAGGCGTTGAAGAGTTCCCGCGTGATCCAGGCCGGTCAGAGCAACTGGTTGTTGTTTCCCGCCATGGTCGAGGCCGCGCTCTGGGAGTTCACCGGCGAATGCGAGATCGGGCGCATCGAGACCGCGGTGAACCGCCACATGGACTGGTACGTGGGCGACGGCACCTACGGGGATGGACCCGAGTATCATTGGGACTACTACAACAGCTTTGTCATCCAGCCGATGCTCGTCGACGTCGTCCGCGTGGCCGCGCGGCGCGGGCATCCTCTGGGCGCGCACCTGCCGGTCGTGCTCGCGCGGGCGCGACGTTTCGCGGTGGTCCAGGAGCGGTTGATCTCACCGGAAGGTACGTTTCCCGTCATCGGCCGATCGAGTGCCTACCGATTCGGCGCAATGCAGCATCTCGCCCAGATGGCGCTGCAACACGAGTTGCCCGCCGAGTTGCCTCCGGCCGCGGTGCGGAGCGCGCTCACGGCGGTGATTCGCCGCATGGCGACCGCGCCCGGCACGCTCGATGCCCGCGGCTGGCTGCAAGTCGGCGCGGTCGGGCACCAACCGGCGATCCGCGAGCACTACATCGCGACAGGCAGTCTCTACCTTTGCCTCACCGGATTGGTGCACCTGGGTCTGCCGGCGGACGATCCCTTCTGGAGTTCGCCCGCGCAACCCTGGACGCAGGCCCGCATCTGGCGCGGCGACGACTCTCCGGCCGATCGCGCGCTGCGCGAGCCTCACTGACCATCGCGCGTCGCGTTCAGCGATTGCCGGTCCAGTCGAAGTCCATCTGCCGCGCCGTGCGTTCGGCGAGTGCGCGGCCCGCGAGCCGCTCGACGACGTGCAGGCTCACATCGATGCCGGCGGAGATCCCGGCCGAGGTGATGATGCGCCCTTCGTCGACCCAGCGCAGCCCATCGCGACCGACGACCTCGACCCGGGAAAACATCGCGCGCATATCCGCGAGGTCCTCCCAGTGCGTCGTCGCCGTCCGTCCGTCGAGCAGGCCCGCGCGCGCGAGCAGGAATGCACCTGTGCAGATCGATACGGTCAACTCGCTCGTCGCGGCCTGCGCTGCGATCCACGCCGCCACCTCCGGGCGCTCGAGCTCCGCCGTCACCACGCCGCCCGGCACGACGAGCACGTCGAGGCGCGGATGATCCGCGAAGGTATGCTCGGGCGTGAGCACCAACCCGGCCCGCGCACGCACCGGTGTCGCGGTCCGCGCGATCGTACCCACCCGGAACGGTGCGGGCGCCTCCGGCGCGACCCGCCCCGCCATGCGCGAAGCGGTGGTGAACACCTCATACGGCCCGGCAAAATCGAGCACCTCGACGTCGTCGTAGATCAGGATGCCAACACAGCGCGTCATGCCCCGTGAAACGGCACGCCCGGGCACGTGCGTCAAGGCCGTGATCGCACCACGCACCGGACCGTCTCGATCGCCGAGCGAGCCCGGCGTTTTCCCCTAGATCCGCGCTCCAGTCCACCCGGCCCGCGCCGAAGGGAGGGTGGAACGACTCATCCTCCGCCTGCACCGGCTCGCGCCGGCGCATCCCTGTCCATTTCATGAACAACGGCATCCGCTGGCTCGCCTGGCTGTGCATCGAAAAGGGCCTGTGCAGCCCGGCGCAGTGCCGTCGCGCCCTCGAACAGGTCGGCGCACAGGCGGACCTGCTCACCTACGCCCAGCACCTGCTCAACACGGGCATCGTCACCGACCTGCCGGTGCTGGAGGAGCTGGCCAACACCGCGCACGCGCGCACCGCCGGCGAGGGCCCGCCGAACGATCCGTTCGCCGCGCCCCGGCCGCCGCGACCGGCCGCAGCCGCGAGCGCATTCGCCCTGCCCTTCGTCTTCGACGAACTCGGCGCCATGTCCGACGAGGATCTCGCCGCGGGCCTGCGCGAACTGCTCCGCGCCACCGCCCGCTTCGGCGCGAGCGACCTGCACCTGTGCACCGGCGCGCGGCCCTTCGTGCGCAAGCACCGCGAGGTGGCCTACATCGCCGACTACGTACTCACGCCCGACGACGCGCTCCGGCTCAATGTCGCGCTGCTCTCCAGCGGCCAGAAGCGGACGTACCTCCTGCGCAAGGACTACGACTTCGCCCTGGCCCTGACCGACAGCGAACGCTACCGCGTGAACCTCATGTTCCACCGCGGCGGCGCGGCCGGGGCCTACCGTATCATCGCCTCGGAGACGAAGTCGCTGGGCGACCTCGGTTTCGCCACGCACCTGCCGACGCTGGAGAAACTCCTCTCCTACCACAACGGCCTGATCCTCGTCACCGGGCCCGTCGGCTCCGGCAAGACGACCACGCTGGCCTCGATGGTCGCTCACCTCAACGCCACGCGCACCGACCACATCATCACGGTCGAGGACCCGATCGAGGTCGTCCAACCGCCGAAGGGCTGCAACGTCACGCAGCGCGAGGTCGGCCCGCACACCAAGTCGTTTTTCACCGCGCTCAAGGGCGCGCTGCGCGAGGATCCCGACGTGATCGTGATCGGCGAGTTGCGCGATCTCGAGACGATCGAGATGGCGATCACCGCGAGCGAGACCGGCCACCTCGTCATCGGCACGATGCACACGAGCGATGCCGCCACCACGCTCAACCGCATCCTCGATGTCTTCCCGCCGTCGCAGCAGACGCAGATCCGCGCGAGCGTGGCCGAGAGCCTGCGCGGCATCGTCTGCCAGCGCCTGCTCCCCGGCACGAGCGGCGGGCTCGTCCTCGCCTGCGAGATCCTGGTGAGCAACATCGCGATCCAGAATCTCATCCGCGAGGGCAAGACCCAGGGCCTGCGCAACACCATGGAGACCGGCGCGCGCGACGGCATGTGCCTGATGGAGCCCGTCGTCTTCAACCTCTGGCAGGAGCGGCGCATCACGGCCGAGACCGCCCTGGCCAACATCTCCAACCGCGTCATCCGCGGACGCATCACCACCTGACCATGGCCGCCCTCGACGACCTGTTGCGCACCATGCTCGAGCGCGGAGGCTCCGACCTCCACCTCACCGTCGGCCTGCCGCCGAAGGCCCGCATCTCCGGCTCGCTCGTGGCGATCGGCGACACGCCGATCGAGCCGCAGGCGATGGAGGCGCTGCTCAAGGAGATCTGCCCGGAGAAGCGCTGGGCCGACTTCCTCGAGCGCAAGGACCTCGACCTCGCGCACGAGATCCCGGGCCTCGCGCGCTTCCGCGCGAATTTTCTCTACAACTACTGGGGCCAGGCCGCGGTCTTCCGCCAGATCCCGGCGAAGATCATGTCCTTCGAGGACCTGAAGCTCCCCGAGCAGCTCAAGAAACTCTGCCACTTGCGCGAGGGTCTCGTCGTCGTGACCGGTCCGACCGGCAGCGGCAAGTCGACGACGCTCGCCGCGATGATCGACTACATCAACACGCACCTCGCGCGTCACATCATCACGATCGAGGACCCGATCGAGTTCGTGCACCCGGTGAAGCGGAGCGTGATCGTGCACCGCGAGGTCGGCGAGCACACCGAGTCGTTTGCCGCCGCGCTCAAGGGCGCGATGCGCCACGACCCCGACATCATCCTGCTCGGCGAGATGCGCGAGATGGAGACGATCAAGCTCGCGATCTCGTGCGCCTCGATGGGCATGCTCGTCTTCGGCACGCTGCACACCAACAACGCGCCCAAGACGGTCGACCGCATCATCAACACCTTCCCGTCCGAGGAGCAGAACCAGGTGCGCGTGATGCTCGCGAGCTGCCTCTCCGGCGTGGTCGCCCAGCTGCTGTGCAAGCGCGTGCCGAAGGGCCGCTGCGCCGTGCACGAGATCCTCCTGCCGCACGAGGCCCTGCCGAACACGATCCGCTCCGGCCAGATCGCCAACATCAAGGCGATCATCGAGAGCGGCAGCGCAGATGGCATGGTCACCATGGACAACAGCCTGATGGCGCGCGTGAAGGACGGCACGATCGAGCCGAAGGAGGCCTACATGAAGGCCGCGAACAAGGCGCTCTTCCAGCCCCTGCTCAAGCCCGGCGACCTCGGACCGGAGCACTGAGACGGTCGGACGGTCCAGCCCGTAGCGCAGGCTTCCAGCCTGCCCCCGGGGTGCCACGGAACAGCCGGCTGAAAGCCGGCGCTACCCGAGCCCGCGCACGTATCGCCGCCGTTTGGACGGCGCGGCCGGCGCCCGGTCGGAAAACCGCTGCACGATGGCCGCATCCGGCGGTGGCGGGATGTCGCGATGATGTCGCCGGCCCGCGCGGGCCGGGTCGCGCGCGATGTCGAGGTGGAACTGCTGCATGCGGTCGAAGACCGCGAGCAGCTGCTCCGGGCGCTCGTAGCGATCCAGCCCGTGGCGCTCGAGCGCGAGCAGGGTCTCGTGCACGGCCTCGAGCGTGGAGAGGCAGCCGGCCTGGGGCTGGCGCTTGATGACGTAGCGACTCGGTGCTGACGGCGTGAATACGACACGCGGCAGCCGCTGCAAGCCGGGCGAGAGCCGGAGCATCTTGCGCGCGCAGTTCCACGTCGCGTCGAGGACGAGGACGACGAGCCGGCGCCCGCCAAGATCCGCAGCCGTGAGCTCGCCGCGCGAGAGGTTGCGCGCCTCCGCTCCCGGGTAGAGCAGCACGGGAAAGTTCGCCGGATCGGCGAGGATCGCCTGCACGGCCGGGTGCGCGTCGCACTCCAGCGCCATGTGCACCTCACTGTCCGCGAGGCACAGGTGCGTGAGCCGGCCGGTGGCGGCCTTTTCCTGCTTCCACTCCTTCGGGTGCATGAGCAGCACGAAGCGCGTACGCGTGCGCACCGGCTCGATCGAGGCGCACCAGCAATGCGCCTTCGGCCAGAAACAACGGTAACACATCTCGCGGCTCACGCCGCCGAGTGCAGGCGAAGTGAGCGCGCGGGTGAACCCCGAAGTCGCGCGCGCGGCAGGATCAGCGCTCGTCCTGGTCGCAGGCCGGGCTCTGCATGTCGCCCTGTTCCTCGCGCGGCGCGGCGTCCGCGGGGGACGCGTCGACCTGCACCCCGGCCCGCAGGAGCTCGAGGCGCACCGGGCGCTGGAAGCGCGCGGCGACATCCTCGAGGTCGAAGACGATCTCCGGCCCCTGCACGTCGAGCGCGTAGGTGAGCACGTCGACCAGGTCCACGATGTCCTCGTCGGAGAAGTGCTCGTCGATGACGGACTGGTGGCCGAGCAGCGCGGTGAGCGAGGGCCAGGGGCGCCCCGCCTCGTCGTCCGCCCGCTTCAGGCTCACCGGCCCGCGCAGGCGGCCGCGCGCGATGCGGGCCACGAGATCGCCGAGGCGCTCGTGCGCGAAGGCGAGGTTGGCGAGATGCGCCTGCCGGAGCAGGGCGTCGCGTTGATGCAGAAGTTCCGAGATGTTCATGAGAGTTTCTCCGTGTTTTCGCAGACGTTGAACCACTCCTGATTCCCTGTTTCTCGTGCACGCGGGCCGGCCTGAACCGAACCGCGCCGCGAACGCCTGGTGCGCCGGAATGGAGCCGAAGCTCCGCCCGGCGCGCGCTCGCGAAAAGTCACTCCTCAAAGATCAAACGGTAGCCTGACGGACTGCCTGTCTTTGCTTCGATCCCTGGCAACGAACTTGAACTGCCTGCTGTCGATCCTGACCTCGAACCCAGTCAAAGTCACTGACGCTTCCAGTCCACTGTCTCGCTGTCCTGCACGGCCTGCACCTTCGGGCGCGGGCCTGCCTGTGTGATCGGACGCCACGACCACGGACTTGAATCCCGATCGGTGCAAGGACGAATTTTCGACCGGCTTTCGATCGACGGACGCGACACGCCCCGACCGGGCGGACCGGCGTGCGCCGGCGCGGTCGCGGCGGCCTCCGGCCGCGGCGCTCAGAGTTCCTCGTCGTCGCAGGCCGAGCCGTGCAGGTCGTCCTGCAGCCAGGCCGGAGGAGGCAGCGCGGGGCATGCATCCACCGACACACCGGCCTCGTCGAGCGCGAGGCGCACGGGACGTTGGAAGAGGGTCTTGAGTTCACCGAGTTCGAAGGCGACCTCGGCGTCCTGCACATCGATCGCCGTGGCCACGACATCGGCCAGGTCGATGATGTCCTCGTCGGAGAATTGCTCGTCGATCACCGCCTGGCTTCCGCGCAACGCGATGAGCATGGGCCAGTCGCGTCCGTTCTCGGGATCCGCGCGCTTGAGCACGACCGGACCGCGCATGCCGGCGCGCGCGATGCGCTGCGCGAATTCACCGAGCCGCTCGTAGGCGAACGCGAGGTTGGCGAGCTGCGCCTGCCGGAGCAGGGCCTGCCGCTGGGCGAGAAGTGCTGAGAGTTTCATGAGCGTTCCTCCGTGTTGTTGCAGACGTTGAACCACTCCCGATACCTGAGACGCTCGAACCCCGGTGTTTCTTGGCCCGGGTCGTCGCCTCCCGACTTGATCGCGAACCTCTTTCAAGACAGTCCATCGACCGAACCCCACTCGCGCTTGAACCCCGATTCTGCGATCCCCCACCGGCGTCCCATCACTCGCTCACCGCGTGCTTCGTCGCTGCGAAGCTCGTGGGTGCTGCTCCTCGCCTTGCTCGCTCCCCTGCACGGCGACGACGCGCCCCTCCCGCGCGGCGAGCTCATCCCCCAGGTGCCGTGCACGGCCGACGACGGACAGCACTACGCACTCTACCTTCCGCAGGGCTACGATCCCTCGCGCGCGTGGCCGATCGTGTACGGATTCGATGCGAGCGCGCGGGGCGTGTTCGTCGTGGAGCGCTTCAAGGTCGCGGCGGAAAATCGCGGCTACATCGTCGCGGTTTCAAACAACTCCCGGAACGGTCCGCACGAGCCCAATGTCGTCGCCGCCAACGCGATGTTTCGCGACACGCAGAGTCGCCTGAACATCGATCGTCGCCGCATCGTGCTCACCGGCTGCTCGGGCGGCGCCAAGTTCGCCCTTTCACTCGGCACGCAGCTCGATGTCGCGGGCCTGATCGCATGCGGGTCCCCGTGCGAGCCGGGGAACGAACCCCTGGTGCGCCCGAGCGTCGCCGTATTCGGAACCGCCGGGATCGACGACTTCAACTATCCGTCGATGCGGCACCTTCACGAGCATCTCTCGACGCGGGCCGTGCCGAACCATCTCGCGATCTTCGATGGCGGCCACACGTGGCTGCCGGCCGGGCTGGCCGACGACGCCCTGCTGTGGATGGACATTCGCGCGATGAGTCGCGGCTCGCTCGCGCGCGACGAGGCCGTGCTCAACGACTCGCTACAGCGACGGCTGTCCGCCGCGGCGACGCTGCCACCGCCGGAGCGGCTGCTGGAGCTGCGCTCGATCGCCGCCGACTTCGACGGCCTGCTCGACACGGAGGCCGTCGTGCGCGACGCAGAGACGCTCTCGGCAAAGGTCGACCTGAAGGCCTGGCGCAAACGCGAACTCGCCGACGCCGATCGTCAGGGCGAGGAGATGACCCTGCTCTTCGCCAACGCCGCCGCGGGCGACGAGGACGAGGTCGAGCTGCACGTGGCCGACCTCGAAAAACGCAGCAAGCAGACAAAGAACCCGGCGCAGCGGCACATCGCGCGCCGGATCATCTCCGGCACGGCCGTCGGCGCGATGGAGCAGGCCCGCATGGCGGAAACGCGTGGTGACCACGCGGCCGCCGTCCGCATGACGTGGCTGCGTACCCGCGTGGCGGACACGGATCCGCGCGCCCATTTCGACCTCGCGCGCGCGCACGCCCGCGCCGGCGATCGCAAGGCGGCCCTCGCCGCCCTCGAGCGCGCGGCCGCGCTCGGGTTCGATGTGGCCAGACGGGCCGCGGTGCACCGGGACTTCGAGGCCCTGCGCACCGATCCCGGATTTCAGCGCCTGACCGCGGGCGGGGCGTCGCCGTGACGGCCCCGACCCGGGCCCGGCAAACCGTCAACGCACTTCGTAGACCTCGACGAGGGCGATGCCCGTGTCGCGGCCCACGCCGCTCACCACGGCCGTGTAGGAGCCGGGCGGGACGGTGACGATCACCGCGGAATCGCGCAGCCCGCGCGGCAGGCCGAAGGCGCCGACGAGCGCGCTGGTCTCGACGATGTCCTCGTCGTCGCCCCAGACCTCGTTGGTGATGAAGGCCTCGGGATCACCCGCGCGATAGATGGCGATGCGCGTGCGCGCGAGCGCTCGCGGCAGGCCGAACTTGAGCGAGAGCGTGGGCCCGATGCCGCGGATGAGCAGCGTGTTCGAGGTCGTGCCCTCGACGACGAAGCCGGCGGCGAGCACCTTCTCATCCGCGCCGACCCAGGCGCGCGCCGAGATGTTGACCAGTTCGGCCGTCGGCGCGTCGAGATCGGCGTCGTAGATCTCGGCGAGGGCGACGCCGCTCGCGTCCTCCTCACCCTCGACCCAGCCGGTGAACAGGCCGGTCGGAAGCGTCGCGAGCAGCGCGGCGTCCGCGGAGTCGAGCGGTAGTTGAAAGGCCCCGACGTCGGTGAACGCCTGCACCAGCTCGGGCGTGCCGCCCCAGTCGAGGTTTTCCTCGAGCTTGCGGCCGAGGCGATGGTTGAGCCGGACCATCGGGTCGGGCAGGCTGTTGGCCACGCCGAACTTCGTGCCGAGCGTCGGGCCGACGCCGCGCAGGAGCACGCGCTTGGTGCCGGCGCCGTGGATGACCATGCCGACGATCATGCGGTCGGCGCCGGTGCCGACCACGCCGCGGGCCGAGAGATTCACCAGCCGGGCGTCCGTGTGTATGCGCAACGTGGCGACGTAGCGCGCGAGCAGGCCCTCGGTGCCGCTCACGTCGACGAGGTAGGTGCCGGCGGCGGTCGTGCCGGCGTTGTCCACGAGGAGGGTGGCGTCGGTCTCCTCGCGCAGCGCGCGCCCGTGGAAGCGCCACTGGTAGGTCAGGGTATCCGCGCCGCCGGTGACGGCGAACGCCACGTCCGTGCCGTTGTCGACACGCTGGCTCTCCGGACCGGTCACGCCCACGAGCGACTCCGACGCGACGGAAAGCGCGGCCGGCAGCGAGCGCACCCAGCCCGGTCCCCAGCGCACGACCACCGAGTACGTGCCGGCCTGGCGAAAGGTGATGTCCTCGAGCGTGAGCGTCGTCCCGGTCGCGCCCTCGATCGGCCAGCCGTTGAAGAACCACTGGTAGGTGAGGATCTCGGGAGCGAAGAGCTGGATCTCCGGGTTTTCCACCGCGGTGACCGACAGGGTCACGTCCGCGCCGGGTGCGACGGTCTGGGAGTCGGGTTGATCGGTGATGATCGGCGGATAACCGTGGCCATCGCGTTCGCCGTGCCAGCCCCACCACCAGCGCGAACCGGCGGCGAAGGAAGTGGCGGCGTTTGACGCAGACTCCGTCGAGGCAGTGTCGGCCGAGGCAGTCGAGACAACAAGGGCGCACGCACATCCGAGCGAGGCACCCAGGACGAGAGAACGGGCGAGAGGCGTCTTCATGGTGACAGCAAGATCCGAGGTGGATGCAGCTGGAGACTGAGGGTTACACTAGCGTCGATCGCGGACGCGGCAACGGTCGCGACACCCCACGGGGAGACAGCACCGGGTTCCCTCCTTTCTCGCCGCTCGGGCCGAACGGCCCGGGTCCGGCGGTCCATGGTATTTCTACAGGTTATCCGGTAGGATCACCGCAACACTAACACCAACCACATGCCCTCCATGAGCACCCCCACCCGCTCCTTCCTCTCCGCCTCGATCGGTCCCGCCATGACCGTGCTCACCGCCGTCAGCGCTTTCATCAACGGTCCTCTGTCGGCCGCGACGACCATCGCGTTCGGCCTCACCGTCGTCTGGGGCATCATCGAGATCGCGTTCCTCTCCTACACGCCGATCGCGTCGATCGAGCTGCCGGGCCCGTCCCTGCTCGAGGACACGGCCGAGACGCAGGAAACTGCGATGCTCGACGACTCGACGGACAAAGTCATCCCGTTTTCCGATCCGAACCCGAGCCACGCGCAGCGCGCGGCCTGAACTGCATCCAACTCAGGAACAACCGGCCGACGGCACCGTGAGGTCCGTCGGCCGATCCGCGTACAACGGGCGACGTGCGCAGGGGCGCGCGGCGCACCCCGCCTGCCGCCGGCGCTGCCGGTCCGCGCGATGGCAAGCGAGTCCGCAAAACCGGCTCAGCCGGACTTATTCCGGTGCTTGGGTCCAAAGGGAACCGACCGGCAGTGAACGGTGGACGCGCCTGTCCCCAGGCGCGTGGTGAGGGCGCCGCACTGCGATGCGGACGCGGATGATGCGGACCACAGAACGGCCGTGGGACACGGCCGACCACCTCTGAATGCATCCGTCCGGCTCAGCGCGCGTCGTCCCGCGCCTGCACGACGACTCGCGCCGCCGCGAGGCCCTCGCTCGAGGCCGTCACCACGATCTCGCCCGCGCCGCCGCTCGACTGGACGATGACCTGGGCAAGGCCGTTGAAGACCGAGCGCGACCACGACGGCGCCGGGGTCGCCATACGCCAGGCTGCGGGATGGACCAGGCGCACCGACTCGCGTGCGGCCCATTCGGGGAAACGCGCGGCCTCGATGCGCAGGACGTTGCCCGTTGACTGCAACGCCAGGTCCGCCAGCCGCAGTTCCACACGCGCCTGATCGGGCGGCGCGTCGCGCAGGAGCACGCGGCCGTTGAGCCACACGGTCTGGCGCGGGCCGAGGGCGTTGAGCAGAAGGGTCGCAGAGCCGCCGGGCGCCACGACCGGTGCGTCAAACGTCGCCTCAAAGGTGATCAAGCCTTCCGTCACCGCAGCCTCGGGCGGCGTCCACGCGCCGAGGGGCGCGGTCGACACCGATCCGACGTACACATCGGGCTCGTGGCACGACGGATCGCCATTGCCCACGCCGATGATCCGGCCGGGACCGCTGAGGGCGAAGTCCACGCGCTGACCGGCGGTCGGCACGAGGCGCCCGCTCGCGTCGCGCACGGCGACCGTCAGGACGGAGACATCGCGGCCGTCGGCGGCGATCGTCGCGCGGTCCGGGGCGAGCGACACCGCGGCCGCCGGGCCCGTCGTCTCCACGCGGGCCACGGCGATCTCGCGGCCCCCGCGGAAGCCGCGCGCGACGAGCGCGCCCGGCGCGTAGCGCACGGGCCAGGCGAGGTGGCCGTTGACCGGCATGCGCTGCCGGCCGAGCGAGACGTCGTTGAGAAAGAGCTCGACCTCCTCGCAGTTGCTGTGCGCGCGCACCTCGATCGTCTCGCCCTCGCGACCCGGCCAGTTCCAGTGCGGAAAGACGTGCAGCACTGTCTCGTCGGTCCACCAGCTCTTCAGGTAGAAGAACCCGTCCTTCGGAAAACCACATGTATCCAGAATCCCGAACTGCGAGCTGACCGCCGGCCAGCCGAAGGGCGTGGACTCGCCCCGGTAGTCGAAGCCGGTCCAGTAAACCACGCCCGCCGCCCACGGGCGCGCGGCGTAGAATTGCCAGCCGATCTCGGCATTGCCGCCAGAGGAACCGTCCTCGACCGGCGCGAGGTGACAGCGGGCGCGGTCGTCGACGTAGATGCCTCGCGTGCCCTGCGTCGTGGTTTCCTCGGTCCCGAGGATGATCTGCTGCGGGAAGAGGCGGTGCTGCTCATCCACGCGCGCCTGCTTGATGTAGTTCACGCCGGCCACGTCGACCGTCGTCGAGGTGCCGCCCCAGCCGCCGGAGATGGCGACGGTCGTGCGGCGCGTCGGGTCGAGGCGGCGGGCGAAGTCCTGCATCGTCGTGGTGATGCGCGCGCCCTTGATGTTGCCCTCGATCGCCCACTCCTCGTTGCCGAGCGACCAGAGGATCACGCTCGGGTGGTTGCGGTCGCGGCGGATGAGCTGCTCGAGCGGGCGCAGGTGCACGTCGTTGATGCCCTGGAGGCGCGCCTCGTTGATCACGAGCATGCCGAGTCGATCGCAGGCATCGAGGAGCTCGGGCGTGGGCGGATGATGCGACGTGCGGTAGGTGTTCGAGCCCATCGCCTGGAGGGCGCGCAGGCGAAACTCCTGCATCGCGTCGGGCAGGGCGACGCCGATGCCGGCGTGGTCCTGGTGGTTGTTCGTGCCCTTGATCGTCACGCGCTCGCCGTTGAGGAAGAAGCCGCGATCGGGATCGAAGTGGATCGTGCGGATGCCGAACGGCGTCGTGTATCGATCGACCGGATGCCCGTCGCGCAGCACCGTCGTCTCGAGACGGTAGAGCCGCGGCGTCTCGAGGGACCAAAGCTGCGGCGCGGCGACCGAAAGCTCGTGCTCGCGCACCGAGCGGGCGCCGGCGGCGAGACTCGCGTCCGCGGGAGCAGCCGTGCGCGCGACCGGGCGGCCCTCCGGATCGAAGACCTCATGGACGAGCGCGACGACGGCGGCCTCGCGGGCCTCGCTCACCACGGTCGTCTCGATCCGCAGGCGCGCGACCGCACCCTCGACCTCCGTGCGCACCCACGTGCCGAACTGTGCGACGTGCACCGGGTCGGTCTTGAGCAGCCAGACGTGACGGTAGATGCCGGCGCCCTCGTAATACCAACCCTCCTCCATCGAGGCGTCGACGCGCACGGCGACGACGTTTTCCCCGCCGTAGTTGAGATAGTCCGACACGTCGTAGCTCGCGGCCATGTAGCCGCTGGGCTCCTCGCCGACATAGAAGCCGTTCACGAACACCCGGGCGGCGCGATACACGCCGTCGAACTCGATCCGGATGCGGCGGCCGAGATCGCTCTCCGGGATGGTGAAGCGCTTGCGGTACCAGCCGACGCTCGACTCAGGGAAGCCGGGCCCGACGGCCTTGTAGCCGTGGCTGTGGCTGCCCCGCGCGTCGAACGGCACCTCGACCGCCCAATCGTGCGGCAGGTCGACCAGGCGCCAGCCACGGTCATCAAACGCCGCCGCGGCGGCGCCGTCGCCGTAGCCGGTCTTCGCGAGGTAGGAAAAATAGCCGGTGGCGTGCTGAAAGTCCTTCGCCCGGTCGGTGGCGTGACCGAGCGCGAAGCGCCAGCCGGCATCGAAGAGGATTCGCTCGCGGCCCGGCGCAACGGTCGAGGCCAGCCCCTCGACGGAAGACACGACGACCAGGGCCGGGACCAGCGACACATACAGGAAGCGGAGAAAACGAATCAGGGGCATGATTCGCGCACGTTGATTTATCGATACATCCCGGTAAAGCCTAACCCGCCGAACCGAGGCTCGACGCCGTCGGACCGAGGCGGTTGAACCGTGCCGCCGTGTCGACACCCCCGATCGCCGAAATCCTCGAAGCCCGCCTCGCGGCGCTCGCGCCGTCGCCGCGCGATCAAGGCCAGGTCATTCGCATCTGCGTGCGGCCCGATCTCGATACCCGCGCGTTTCCCGCGGTGGTCGAACTCGATCCGCGGCGCGGCGCGATCGGGGATCGCTGGGAACGGCGCACCTGGATGCACCTGCCCGACGGCCGGCCGGATCCGCGCGTGCAGGTGGCCGTCGCACACGCCGCGACGATCGCGCTGATCCAGGAACTCACGGGCAACGCCACGCATCCCGGCGACACCCTGCTCGTCGACCTCGACCTGTCCGAGGCAAATCTCCCGGCCGGCACGCGCCTGCGCGCCGGTTCGGCCGTGATCGAGGTGAGCGATGTCCCGAACGACGCGTGCGGCAAGTTCGCGGCTCGTCACGGCGCCGACGTGCTTGCGTGGATACGCGCGCCGGGACACTCCGCCCACCGGCTGCGCGGGCTCTTCGCGCAGATCGTCGAGGGCGGAATCGTCCGCCCGGGCGACGCGTTTGCCGTGATCCGCCGGCCGGGCGCCTGATCGCCACCCGCCGTTTCGCGACGCCCGCGAGTCGCGCAGGGTCCTACAGCAGTCCCGCCAGCGCCTCGTCCTGCGTGAAGCGAAACGCCGCGCGCACCTCGCCGAAAGCCTCGATCAACTCGCGCGGCGAACCGGCCCGCGGAAAAACCAGCTCGAGCGTCGCCCCGGTGCAGCGCACCGTCGCCTCGACCTCCGGCACACGAAGCGTGCACTCGGAACAATCCGCCGGATACGCGACCGTGAGGTGCGCAGGCTCGGGCAGCGCCTCGACGGCGTCGATCACCGCCTCCACCGGGACGCCACGCGAGAGGGTGAAGATGATCTGCGAGAACGTGCCGCCAAACACCGCGTCGCACGCTGCACCGAGGGCAAACTCCGCCTCGCGCACATCGCGCAGGGTGCGCGTGATCGTGTAGGTGGCGGGATCCGACGGATCGAGCGCCCAGGCGATCTCGAAGGAGAAATCCTTCGCGAGGAGCAGCGCGCTCGCCGAACCGAGTTCGAGCCGCAGCTCGGCGCGCTTGTAGCCGAAACTCGAGCGGGCGCGCTGGAACCAGCTTTCCGCCTCCTCCGCGAGTTCCTCCGCGCAGATGCGCGCGAAAAAGGCCTGCGTCGCGCCGTTGACGGCGTCGGGCACAGTGTGCCGGTCCTTGCGAAAGCCGCGCAGGCGCTTCACCACGCCGCCCGAGGTGCCGGACAGGCTGAGTGCGGCGAGAGTGCCGGTCGAAAATTCCGCGGACGAGGACACACGGCAAGGGAGGCGATCGACGACCGCGTGCGCGAGCGCGGAGTGTCGCGCCCGGACGCCTCCGAGCCTGACACAAACATTTTCAAACCGTCCGCCGGCGGATCGACACGACGTGCCCAGAGACCATTCTCCCGGCCCGCGAGCCCCGGCACGACCGCGCCTGACCGTCAGATGCGCGCGCCCCGGGTTGACGCACTCCGGGCGACCACCATGATGGCTTCGCGCTACGAGCGCCCCCGCCGGTCGTGCATTCCCCCCTCGTATCCATTCTCCTGGCGTTCGCCGTGTCCACCCTCGTCCTTGTGCCGACCACGATGGCCGACAGCCACGTCGCCGTGCGCGCCTTCGCCGACGAGGCCTACACCGCGCGCAAGTTCGGGCCCGACGGCCCCAAGCTCGAGACCTACGTCTTCATGGAGGGCCGTTTCCACCCGGGCGCGACGGTCGATCGATCGCTCAGCCGGATGCCGTTCCGGTCGATCGCCGGGATGCTGGCGCGCGATCTCGTGCGCCAGAACTACCGGCCCGCGAAGGACCTCAAGTCGGCGGACCTGCTCATCCTCGTGCACTGGGGCACGACCCGTCCGAATACCAGCATCAACGAGATGACCGCGCGCACCTCCGTCGGCGCCACGCAGGAACAGGCGGACGCCGCCCAGGCACGGACCCTCGATGTCCAATTCGACATTTCCCAGGGTGCCTCCGATGCCGACCCCACGGCGACGCAGGCCGAGGCATTTGCGCGCACCGACGACATGTGGGGCGACGTCCAGTTCGAAGCGATGGAGAACATGACCGAGCGCATCGCCGCCGACATGTACTCGAAGTCCAATGCGGAACTCCTCGGCTACCGCTCCGACCTCAGCCGCTACAACTCCAGTGCATTCACCCGCGAGGAGGAGCGGACCCTGCGACTCGACCTTTCGACGGAGCGATACTTCATCATCATGAAGGCATTCGACCTGAAGAACCTCGGAAAGAATGCCAAACCCGTCTGGACGGTGTATATCAACACGCGTTCGCCGGGGATAAACTTCACCACCGCCGTGGGCCGGCTCGGGCACGCAGGGTCTCACTACTTCGGCCGGCAGAACGACCGGGTCACGAGCGTGCGCACCAAGGATCCGAAGGGCACGGTCACGATCGAGCCGGCCATCATCCTCGGCTTCGAGGAGTAGGTTTTGTCTCGATCGACCCGTCCTGACGGGCGGCCGTCGCGACCTCAGAGCCTGTCATGCACGTCGAGACCCGGCTCCGTGGGTAGGGCGCGCTCTCCGAGCGCGCCGGATTCGTCGATGCGTCTTCGCGGCGGGTTCGGAGAACCCCTCCTACCTAGGGAGCCTGGATAGTTGAAGCGCATGACGGGCTCGTGGCGCTGCGGTGCGGACGCGCAGGATGCCCGCTGCAGAACGGCCGTGGGACACGGCCGACCACCTCGGATTGCATGATGCTGGCTGAGCCCATGCAGCGGCGTGCGGAGTCACCTCGTTGCGGCCGGGGTCTCGAAGCCTGCCCGGCCGATGCACCGTCCCGGTCGCCGCGCTCTATCGGCAGCCCCGCCAGTCCGCACGAATCCGGCCAGGGCCCGGGGACCGTGAGCCGACATCCACGGCGAAACCGGCATCGCCGGCCTCGCGCGCTCCCGTGAGTCGCGATTCCCGCACACGTCTGCGAACACAAGAAAAAGCGCCCCGACCTCTCGGTCGGGGCGCTGATCAAAACCCAAGTACTGATTCCAGCGAGTCGGCTCAGAAGTCGAACTTCGCCGACAGGATGAAGCGCCGCGGATCGACGATGCGGTACGAGTTCGGCGAGCCGTCGAGGTTGACGCCCACGACCTGAAGGTCACCGCTCTCGGCCACGTTTTCGATGTTGAGCTGGATCTTCATGCGGACCTTGTCGTCCCAGATCTTGGTCGAGTAGCTGATCCAGAGATCGAGGTAGGTGTTGGCCGAGTCGTAGATCGGACGGGACGTGTCGGAGAGCACCAGGTCAGGCGAACCGGTGGCGGGATTCGGCATGCCGTAGTAGCCGATGATCGCCTTGTCCTCCCAGCGCATGCTGCCACCCACGGCGGTGCCGCGCAGGGCGCCTTCCTGGAAGCTGTAGTTGCTGAGCAACGACCAGCGGTACTTGCGCTGACCGGGCGCGGCCTGGCCCTCGAGATCCTTGTCGGAGAGCTCGTTCGGGGTCACGATGTTGTCGAAGTAGGTGCGCACGCTCTCGTTGCCGTTCACCTCGCCGAGGAACACCGCGGTGGTGTAGCCGTAGCTGTCCCAGAAGTTGGTCAGGTTGACCTCGCGACCATTGTCACGCGTGTAGGTGGCCAGGCCCTGGTACTGGGGCAGGAGGAAGTCGGCCGCCTGGGCGTCGTCCCAGACTGCGGTGCGCACTTCCTTCCAGGCGTCGTACTCGCGGAGCACGTCGGAATAGACCGTCTCCTGTTCGCCGAAGGTCGCCTTGATCGACCAGTTGCGGGTCGGGTTGTAGGTGACCTGGACTTCCATGCCCTCGGCCACGGCGGAGCGGGTCGAGGCGATGTTGCCGACGTCGCCGTAGTAGTTGTAGGACTGACCCCAGATCTCGGCGGTCGCATCCTGCACCTGCTGCTCCTGGTCCGGAGTGAGGCCGACGCCGAACGTGTCGGTATCGGTCGGATCCTGGCCCATGTTGATGAGCACGATGGTCCGGGCCCAGTTGCGGAACTGGTCGCGGTCGACCTGATCGCGGAAGCGGCTGAACGCGACGCTGTTGGCCGTGCGCTCATAGAGGTTGGACGCCTTGAACCAGTTGAAGCGGGCGAACAGCTTGTCGTCGAAGAGCGAGAACTGGAAGCCGTAGTCCTCGCCCTCGCCGGTGGGCTTCGGGAGTGAGTTACCGAACGCATCCACCTGGGCCGAGAGCGGCGGGTTGAAGTTGTCCGACTTGTTGTAGCTGACGCCGAAGCTGTTCACGAACTGCCAGAACTGCGAGCCGTCCTGGGCCTTGCGCTCGATGCTGCTCCATCCCATGAACGGACGGAGGACGCCGCCGTAGGTCGAGGTATCGCCGCTGAGCTTGTCCCAGTAGTTCCAGCGATTGAGCACCGTCTTGGTCTGGTAGACACCGTTGACCCACTTCTGCGGGTTGGTCATCGCCGGAGCGATCTGGGGACCGCCGGCATAGGCGAGCAGGACACCGTTGCTGGTGTTGCGGGCCTGATAATCGTCGGTGCGGAAGCCGAAGGTCGTGACGAGGCGGTCGTTCCAGAGGTGGCTGGTGAGGCCGAAGCTGAGCGAGTCGACCTCGCGCTTGGCGGCACCGGTGGAGGCATCCATGTCGATATACTCGTGCGTGATGCCCATGTTCTGCCAGGAGCGGGAATCGAAGTTCCAGACCTGCACCTCGCCGGTGGCGCTCTTCGCGTTGCGGTAGCGACCGGTCGCGCGGGTGACGCTGCCGTTGGTCGGATCGCCGGGTGAGGCGAGGTAGTAGTGACGCTGGGCGCCGCGGTTCTGGTAGCTCCAGCCGGTCGCGCTGCCGTCGGCGCGGTTGTTCGGGTTGGCCGACCAGAAGATCATGCCATCCTCGAGTTCGTCACTTTCAGTGACGAACATGCGCTGGCGGATGAGCGTGGTCTTGTCCAGCTGCCGCGAGAAGACGCCGAGCAGCTGATGGCGGCCGAGCCAGCGGGTCCATCCGTCGTTGCGGGTGAAGTCCGGCGTATAGGCCATCATGGCGCGCACGTTGTCGTTGGTGCGCTCGTTGACGAACTGGTCGGGATCGAAGTCGAGCACGTAGGGCAGGCCGAAATACGGATTGGCCCGGCCGTCCGGCAGCCGGACGTTCGTGTCGACGAAGAGTGTCGAGACGTTGAGCTGCGACACCGTGTAGTTGGAGAGCGACGTGTAGTCCTGGTAGAACCAGCCGGCGGCGAAGGTCAGGTTGTCGAGAAGCTGCTGCTCGAACTCGACGTTCAGCGTGGTGTTGTCGGCCTCGCCGAAGTTCATCGAGAGGGTGTTGATCTTCTCCCAGTTGTAGATCGATTTGTCCGTCACGCCCGGGTAGCGGTACTGGCCGACACCGTTGCCCGTGGCCGTCCAGAAATTGGATACGGCCCAGGACGTCTCGTAGGCCGCGGCGTTGACCGGGTCATTGAAGATCGTGGACTCGGCGGCCGGATAGACCGGGGCGTTGGCCTCGGGGTTGGTCGCCGTGCCGTAGACCTGGCGGTAGCGCTCGACCTGCGGGTAGAACCAGTTGACGAGCTCGCCCTGGTCGACCTGCTGGAGCGGGCGCGAGGTGGTGGCGAGACTCAGGCCCGGGGTGTAGAGGGCCGACCGGGTGTCGGTCAGCGCGCTCACGCCGAAGATGTTGACGCCATTGTACTGTGTCTGGGCCGCGTTCCAGAGGGCCGGGTTGTAGTTCGGCAACGACTGGATGTAGGAACGGGTGGTCGCGATGCGCGGCGAGCCCGCACGCATGGCGATGACGCCGGCGTTCTGGCCGTTGCGGGTGATCTGCCCGGTCGTCGGGTCAAACGTCGGCGATCCGGCGCTGCGCCACTGCGTGACGGAGTCGCGCGGGGTGAGCGTGTTGGGACGGCTGTTCTCGTTGTGGAAGTCCTCGATGCTGGCCCGCAGCGTCGTCTTGGAGAACGGCTTGAAGGTCAGCGCGC
>Ga0315910_10001648_pt1 | contig 20331 bp, 14 predicted proteins | sample EdamamesoilMG_FD_204470 | JGI IMG/M metagenome (GOLD analysis project Ga0315910, IMG submission 204470) | Garden soil microbial communities collected in Santa Monica, California, United States - Edamame soil | ecosystem: Environmental > Terrestrial > Soil > Garden | place: USA: California...
GTTAGATGCACCCGTAATGCGCTGTGCAAGTTTGGACACGCCTATTCCATTTAATATTGAATTAGAGAAAAATTTTATGGCTAAGACGCGATTGGATGAAGCAATACAAAAATTAATTTCTTACTAAATAAAAAAGCTGTCCGCCATATGGCGGACAGCTTTTACTTTGGTGAATAAAGAATGACGACTTATTGCTTTATTAGCTTCACAATCTTACTGTTTGTCCCCTGTATTACCTCAACCATATATATTCCATTCGTGTACTTATGTCCCAGTTGGAATAACTGTCCAGGTTGAATATTCTCTTTTACTTCAACCAATCTTCCCAATGCATCTAAAACTCTTGCACGGATTTTATCGTTTCCTTTTCCGGTTACAAGTAAAATAAAATGAGTGGAAGATGGATTGCCAAGAACTTTTACATTAAACAAGCCGGTAGGCTCTTCATTAGTAACAGTATTGTTTACCTGTGTTCTTACTTGCACCGGTATTGCACAACCTTGCAGGCACTGACCATAATAGGAACCACTATTAATAAAGTTTTGAACAGCGCTGACAGGAACACAGATGGTTTTACAATTCTGCGGATTGCCTTCCGGCCTGTGACAGATTGTTACTTTTTGATTGTTCCCATTATTTGAACATGAAATATTTATAAACGTCAACTGAACAGTAGCAGTACCTGTACATCCGTTCGCTGCAGTTACAGTTAAAGTATAAGTGTAAGTAACTTCCGAAGTGTGACAGACAGAAAGTGTTGATGCACTACTGTTCGGATAAGCAGGGTCGTTACTTGTCCAGCTATAAGTGTAAGGTGCTATACCACCAGTGATGGTTGGAGTAATAGTGCGGCAACCTACATAATCTAATGCGCCGTACATGATATACATATCTGGACCTAATGAAACAGTAAGACCAGGCGTAGCTATTCTTTGAACACAGGTAGATGAGTTACCTGATGGATCAACAGCTTTCCATGTTCTTATAATATAGCACCCTTGCGAAGGCTCATTACTGTCGGTATAACTGATAGTTGCTGAACAATTATCTGTTGCTGTTGCCCAACCAGTTTGGTTTGGATGTATTGACGTAACAGCCGAGTTAATATCTGCAGGGCAAACAATAACTGGCGCAGTTATATCTCTTATTGTAACCGGGATTTGTAATGAAACAAAATTGCCGGTTCCTGCTCCACCAATATTTCCATTTTGAGATCCCGGTTGTCCGCTTCCCGCAAAAGTTGTTACAGTAGCATCCGGTGTAATCTTGCGTATATTATTTAAATACCAGTCTGCTACATATAAATTACCTGATTCATCAATACCAATTCCTTCGGGGCTTCTGAATGTGGCAGCCGTTCCAGTGCCATTAATAGTTGTTACACCATAATGTCCGGCAAATGTTGAAACCTCTGCCGATGAAGTTATTTTAATAATTCTTCCATCTCCTTCCTGTGTAGCAAATAAATTACCTGATGCATCAAATACCAAACCCATAGGCCTTGCCATTCTTGCATTGGTACCTATGCCCGGAACATTACCCGATACAGTGCTGCCTGCAAAAGTTGATACAATACCAGCAGGAGTAATTTTCCTGACTTTGAATTGTTCACCAACATATAGATTACCGGCATTATCAATTGCAAGTGAAGTCACATAATTAAATGTTGCATTATTTGCGGGTCCATCTGTTGACCCAACAGTGCCGGTACCAGCATAGGTGCTTACAATTCCTGATGTACTAATCTTCCTGATCTTATTACTACCAGCATCAGCAACATAAATATTTCCTTGTTGATCCAATACAACAGAATATACCCAGATGAAGCTGGCAGATGCAGCGGGCCCGTCAGTACTTCCGGTTGCTCCACTTCCTGCAACTGTTGTCACAGTTCCGTTTGGAGTAACTTTTCTCACTTTACGACTCCAAACTTCCGCAGTGTAAATATTTCCATCAGCATCTATTGCCAATCCGCGAAGTCCGTCGAAGCTTGCATTCAGACCTACACCATCAGTAGTACCAGCAACGCCACTTCCAGCTAAAGTAGTAACAGTTCCGTCAGGCGTTATTTTCCTGATTTGATTGTTGGCGGCAACATAAACATTTCCAAACCTGTCTGCAACTGCTGTCTGCGGATTGGTAAAACTTACGGCAGAAGGATTAGGTAGAGTGGGAAAGCTTCCATCAGTTGCTTCTACTGTTACGGTTTGTAATCCTGTTGTTGAACAGTTGAATGAAGATGGACTTATTCTTACTAATGGCGCACTACAATTATCCGTAACCGTTACAATATCTGCCGCTGTAATTGTTTTGTTACCACTTGCATCAAGATTAAGAGTAATGTTAGTTGAAACAGGAGTGACAACAGGAGCAGTTACATCTTTAATTGTTATTTGTAATGTTATTGATGATTCATTACCGGTTCCTGTTGTTCCTATGTTTCCATTTTGAGAAACAGGATTACCGGATCCCGCTAAAGTCGTAACAAAATAACCCGGTGTCATTTTCTTTACTTTATGATTCTCTGCATCTGCAATAAGCAAATTGCCGGCGTTATCAAATGCAACAGCAATTGGGCCATTGAACCTGGCTGTTGATCCCGGTCCATCAATATCTCCGGAATCACCATTGCCCGCAACTACCGTAACATTTCCTGAAGGGGTTACTTTGTAAATCTTCTGACTATAATCTCCTGCTACATAAATATTATTATTCTGATCAATAGCCAGGCCATATGGATTTAATAGATAATTCTCGGAATTGATATCGCCTGTTAAAGTACTTACCAAACCAGCAGGCGTTATTTTTCGGAGTCGTTGATTACCTATCTCCGAAACATAAACATTGCCGGCGCCATCAGTAGCAATTCCACTTAAGCCATTAAATCTTGCTGCTGTACCCATTCCATCAACAAATCCAGGCGTCGGTTGACCGGCAAATGTTGTTACAGTACCAGCTGGAGAAATTTTTCTTACACAATTATTTCCATTATCTATAACATAGACATTTCCTGCTTCATCAACTGCTACTGCATCAGGTTGGAAAAATTTTGCAGACGAAGCTGGTCCATCCACATAGCCAGCAGTTCCAGTTCCCGCCAAAGTAGTTACTACACCTGCTGGTGTTATTTTACGAATGCTATGATTTCCGACATCGCCAACATATATATTACCGCTTGCGTCAATGGCCATTTGGAATGGATCTCTGAAACTCGCTGCTGTACCAATTCCATCTGCGAATCCTGCAACACCACTTCCTGCAAATGTTGTCATCACACCTGCGGTAGTTATTTTCTTTATAGTATTAGAACCGCCATCTACTATATAAATGTTTCCAAACGCATCAACAACGATTCCCTGAGGCCAATGGAAACTAACTGCTGAAGGATCATGATTTGATCCAAATGTTCCATCCGTTGCTTCAACAGTTACAGTTTGTAAGCCTGTAGTAGAACAATTAAATGAAGATGGACTTATTCTTACTGAAGGAGTGCTGCAATTATCTATAATTGTTACAATATCCGCAGCAGTAATTGTTCTGTTGCCACTTGCATCAAGATTAAGAACAATATTATTTGATACTGGTGTAATAACAGGAGCTGTTGCGTCTGCAATTGTTACTTCAATTGATAATGAAGTATAGTTGCCGGTGATGCCGCTTATATTTCCATTTGTTGAACCCAGAACTCCACTACCTGCGAAAGTTGTAACTACGCCAGCGGTCGTTACTTTTCTTATTTTATTGTTATTATAATCAGCAACATAAAGAACTCCATTATATCCGGTCATACCGAAAATGCTATTGAAACTTGCTACCGCACCTGTACCATCAGCAGTGCCGGCTGCACCACTTCCGGCAATAAAAGTTACCGCTCCCGCGGATGATACTTTATAAATAATGTTATTATCACTATCACACACATACATATTACCAGCGTCATCAATTACAATTCCATTCAGGTAACCAAATTGCCCAGAACCTCCTGCTATTGTAGTTACTACACCTGCAGGAGTCATTTTTCTTACACGATAATTAGCTCCGTCGGCTATATATAAATTACCTGAAGCATCCGTAGTTAATCCACTTAAACCCCAAAACTTTGCAGCCGATCCAGTGCCATCTGCAAAGCCTGCAGTTGTTCCTGCTATTGTGGTTACCACTCCACCTGGTGTTATTTTTCTTACCCTGGTAAAATCACCCACATAAACATTTCCCTGGTTATCTACTGTTATACCAATTGGGTTTTCAAATCCCGCTGCTGTACCAGTTCCGTCAATAGCAATTGAAGATCCACTACCAGCAAGAGTTGATACAGCGCCAGCAGAAGTAATTTTTCTTATCCTTCTGTTTCCGGCATCAATAACATAAAGATTACCTGCTGCGTCAGTAGCAATATCAAATATTATATTAAACCGTGCAGCAGTACCAGTTCCATCAAGGTAACCTGCCGTGCTTCCTGCAAATAATGTTACCTGTCCTGCTGCACTGATTTTTCTGATAGTATGCGATCCCCTGTCTGCAACATAAAAATTACCAGCATTATCTGAAGCAATAGCAATTGGATTATTAAAACTTACTGTTGATGGATCGGGTGGTCCGAATATTCCATCAGTCGCTTCAACAGTTATTGTTTGCGATCCAACAGATGAACAATTAAATGTATTCGGTGAAAATCTTACTGCAGCATTACTGTTGCAACCTCCCGTTACCGTTGCAATATCTGCAAGTGTTATTGTTCTATTGCCACTTGCATCAAGATTAAGAACGATATTATTTGATACAGGTGTAATAACCGGCGCAGTTGAATTATTTACAGTAATTGTAAATGAACAACTATTACTACAGCTTGTAGTTTGATCGGTATAAGTATAGGTGATGGTGTGTGAGCCAAGACCCGCAGTTGCAGGATTGAACATGTTATTGTTTACTCCCGTTCCGCTGAATGTTCCTCCAGCAGGGGATCCACTACTTAATGCAAACGCTGACTGGTTCAAACACACAGACATATTTCCATTATTACAAGTTACAGTTGGCAATGGCCTTACTACAATTGTAAATGAGCAACTATTACTACAGAACGTCCACGAATCAGTAACCGTATAAGTGACCGTATGTGATCCAACACCAGCAACAGCAGGGTTAAACATACCATTACTTACTCCTGTTCCGCTAAAAGTACCACCTGCAGGTGATACATTGCTCAATGCAAACGGCGCCTGGTTCTGGCAGACATACATTGTGCCCACATTGCAGTTTACAACTGGTAATGCCCATACATGGATAGTGAATGAGCAACTGCTACTACATCCTGTGGATGGATCGGTAACTGTATAAGTGATTGTATGATCACCAACACCTGCAACTGCAGCATTGAACCTGCCATCGCTTACTCCAGTTCCACTAAAGGTTCCGCCAGCCGGTGTTACATTAGCCAATATAAATGGAAACTGGTTAAGACACACATACATCGTTCCTACATTACAAAATACAGTTGGTGCTGTCTTTACATTTATAGTAAATGAGCAGCTATTGCTGCAACCAGTAGAAGGATCGGTATATGTATATGTAATATTTTTTATACCCGTACCTGCTGATGAAGCATTGAATTGATTATTGTTTACACCCGGTCCGCTATATACACCACCTGTTGGTAATCCACCAGTAAGCGCAAAAACAGGTTCGCTTGAACATACTTCTAAATTACCCGAACAACTTACTGTTGGTATTACACCTTCAGTTACTGTAACAGGAATGCTTGTAGCAGAACTACCGCTTGAATTTGTAACAGTAACCGTATATGTTCCGGGAGTATTTGTTTGTATAGTGTTATTAGTTCCCACACATCCAGTTTCGTATTTCATTACCGTAGTTTTGTAATCAGTGGGCTCATCTGCAAAAGCTATATATGGGGTATTGCCATTAAACACAAGACTTTGATAATTTGCAAAGCCTGATGAAAACCCTGCGCCGCCGACTGCAACCCATGCTGCTCCGTTGAATTTCATCACCGTGGTTTTATAGAAATTTGCATCATCCTGGTAAGCTATATAAGGAGTGTTATTATTAATCGCCAAACTTAGATGGGAACTCGATCCCGCAGACAAACCCTGGTTACCAACATACACCCAATTAGCACCATCAAACTTCATCACAGAAGTTTTAAAATTAAGTGCATCTTCTACAAATGCTACATAAGGTGTATTGCCATCAATAGCCAGGCTTTGATTTCGTGTTGCTCCCGGCGTGAATTGAGGAATACCAACATATACCCAATTACTACCATCAAACTTCATCACCGTAGTCTTTTGTGAACCATTACTTGCATCAGCATACGCTACGTAAGGCGTATTGCCGCCGAATGCAAAACTCATATAGTTTACACTACCAATAGAGAAGCCAGGATTACCAACATATACCCAATTTATTCCATCAAACTTCATCACCGTTGGTTCATAATTATTAACCTCATCCTGGAAAGCAACATAGGGTGTGTTGTTATTGATTACGAATTTTAAACTTCCCGCCATACCACCAGTAAATCCCGCATTACCAACATTTATCCAATTGGCACCATCAAATTTCATTACGGTGCATCTACCATTAAAATTTGAGCCCCAATCCATAAACGCAACGTAAGGTGTATTACCAATAAAAGATAAATTCTGATTAGCACTGTAGCCGGAAGAGAAACCAGGATTACCAACATGTACCCAATTGGAGCCGTCAAATTTCATTACCGAAGTTTTATTGCCATTTGCTTCATCCTGGTATGCCACATACGGAGTGTTGCCATTAAATGCAAGGCTTTGATGAAAACTTCTTCCGGTTGTAAATCCGGAGGTTCCTACATTTTGCCAGGTAGTAGACGATGATGTGTTTTGCCAGCAATAAGTATATCCTGTTTGTGCAGCAGTACTAAGTGTAGTACTTCCGCCGGTACAAAAAAAAGTGTTACCGGTAATAGCTGGTGTTGGTAAAGTTTGTGCAAACGATGCCCCAACAAAAAATAAAAATGAGATTACAGGCAGCAGGAGTTTGCTGCAAGAATAAAGACTACGCATACGGTTCGTTTCAGGTGGTTAATAAAAAATATTTTATAAAAGAATGGTGGCTTGCACAGGGACGAATGTTTTGAAAATATTCTTAGATAAAGAATACATCGCAAACTAAATCTGCAACACTGATATTTCAATACCTACTTTTAGGTAATTTCTTTTTATATGATTAAATGGGTGTTTTAACGGTATATAAAACAGGTGAAAAAATTCTTGTTAGTGCAGATTGATAAAAAGATCAGATGAGATCAAACGCTTGTGCAAACCGTGTTATATCATAAACAGACTCTGCGTTGATTTTTTTCTTGATGTTCCGACGATGTGTAGTGGCTGTCATTTCGGAAATATTTAGCTTCTTCGCCATTCGTGCGGAGCTAAAACCCAATCCTATAAGTTTCAGTATTTCTTTTTCCCTATTGGTAAGCGAATTAAATACCGGGAGATTAGCACGCAGAAAATTATTTTCTTTTAACAACCGCTGCGCCTTCGAAGCAATATGGTGCTGCGCATCTACCTGTGTGGCAGTTGTAATAGTGAGGAAAGGCGCACCCTTTTCATCATGCATAAATATTTTGGTACAACTCAGGTACCACTTCCATTCATTATTCTCGGCATGATGAACCTGCTGAAAAAAAGAAACTACTTCATCATCATTATTGCGCTCAAGCAGGCCTAAGATTTTTGGTACATAATCTTTTGCATCATCTGCATTGAAGAAACGGGAATGATAATCCTGTCCCATATCAACGACTTCCTGTAACGTGACTCCAAGGATTTTTAATCCGCGGGGCGACATATATACAACAGTTGCGTCTTTCAAATTATGAACGATGGTTACAACAGGCAGCTCATATTCTACTATTTTTAAAAGTTTGATTTTTTCATCAATCTTTTTTTGCAATGGTGAATTGCTTTTGAGTTTAGCGGGCAGGGATGACTTCATACATGGTGGATTTGCAAAAGCAATATAGATGCCGCGTAAATTTTTTTGTACCTACTTTTAGGTATTTTATGAGTTTTGAAAATTCTTGATCAGAATCCAGAAGAACGTCCTTTGCTTTTTTGTAAAAGGTCTGCAAGGTTATGAGCATCGAGTTTGCTCATAATATTTTTGCGATGTGTTTTAATTGTCATCTCACTTAAAAATAAACGAGTGGCAATTTCTTTATTGGAAAGCCCTACTGTTAACAGTTGAAGAATTTCTTTTTCGCGGGAACTTAGCTTAAGCCGGTTTGTAAAATTGTCTGTGCTATGATGGTTCAACCTTTTAATATTCGGGTCAAAATATCTTAAGCCAATGCTTACATCATCCAATGCTTTTATAAGAATATCACTTCCGGAATTTTTTAAAACATAACCATCCACCATTTCATCTTCAGGATTAAGTTGTATATCCGAAGGCATATACATGGTAAGCAGGATCACTTTTACTGCAGGTGATTGTTTTTTAATTTCCTTACATATTTCAATACCATCCTTACCGGGCATGTTTACATCGAGCAATACAATATCAGGGTTAGAACTTGCAACAGCTGTTACAACGGCATCGCCATCATGCACAGTCATTATTATTTCGTATTGCGGGGAAGATTGGAGGGAGTTTTTTACTCCATCTGTAAAAAAAGGATGATCATCAGCTATAAGTATCCGAATGTTTTTTTTCATCGGGTAGTACCGCAAATTCGATTGAGATTCTTGAGCCTTTATTTTCTGCTGAATCTACCAGCAGTGTTCCGTTTACGAATGTAACTAATTGTTTAATCTGAGTGAACCCTAATCCCTCATTTATTGATCCGGGTTCAAACCCGTTGCCATCGTCTTCTACATAAATAGAAATTACCTGGTCTTCGATCATCAGCTGTACAATTGCCTCGCTTGCCTCTGAATGCTTAATGATATTCTGGATCAGCTCCTGTATAATATTATATACAAGCAACTCGTACCGGAAAGAAGTCCGTTCTTGCGAACCAATCATTTCAAACTGAATATATATCCGACCACTTTCGTTAATAGGATTAATAAAAAGCTGCAAAGCCTCACGAAGCCCACGTTTTTGCAATAATACCGGCGAAAAGCTGTGAGAAAACTGGCGTACATCATTTGCCAGGTCATTTATTTCTGCAACCGCCTGGTTTATTTTTTCATTGCCATTTTCTTTGTTATTCGATTCAAGGTTTAAACGCAGAGCTGATAACCTGGCGCCTACCGAATCATGCAACAAGCTACTTAATCGTTGCAACTCTTTTTCCTGGTAGTCGGTAGCTGTTTTAAAAATCTGTACTTGTTGCTCGTTTACCTGCCTCAAAAGATTTTCAGAAGTCACTTTATATTTTTTAAACCGATGTGCCATTACGAGAGTAAGAATAGAGATTTCTGCAGCAATGGCAATACGCATCAGGTTCCGGTTTAAAAAATTATCTGGAATATAACCAGACAAGTAAAGTGAGAAAACAAACAATAATATCATCAATACGAGGGAGGCAACAATGATATAAATCGAATAAGAAATTCCTTTTTTTAAACTCTTCCAACCAATGAGCAGGTTGCTTATCATTAAAAAATTCAATACGAGATATGATATAGCACTTAATACAACTCTTATTGGGCCGGTATTAGCAGCCAGCACAAGAGACACAACCAGCAAAACAACATACGACAAAAGAATAGTGATCATCCATTTATAATTCTTCGGCAAATGTTTTCTTGTTTCCAATAATTCCATACTGAATAAAAGATAGATGGGAGTAGCCATTGTTATAGAAATAGGCCGTGTAAAATCTGATAACAATGGATATTGGGGAAAGAAATACATAAAGGTGAAACCCATATCGCTGAATATATAGAGAAAGCCCAGCACGATGTATATACCATAATAAATGTAGAGACGGTCCCTCATGTTCAGGTATAAAAACACATTGAACAGGAAAAGAAAAAAGCTGATACCTATAAACAAACCAGCGACCCAGTTTTTTACCTGTATATAATGAAGTAAACCGGTATCGGTTAAGACATGAATAGGAATATGAATAAGTTCGTTCCTTTTATCAATCATCAGCACAGCGCTGAAGTTTGTAATACTGTCTTTATTCAAGGGAAATAAAAAATCGGAAAACACGATAGGCCTTGTATTAAAATTTGTACGGTCACCCGTGGGTGCAAACTCTTTCATCACACTATCACCTTTAATTAACCATACGTTCAGGAAGTTAATATGCGGATTGCGGATCAAAAGATATTCGAGCTGGCCGGCAGCTTTTATGTTTTTGAAGTTTATCTTAATCCATACTTGCTGATTTTTATAACTGTTGTAAAACCTGTTTTCAGGATAAGCTTTCAGATTTTGTTCAATTTCTTTGAACCGTTTCCAGCTGTGATCTTTTGAGCTATCAGTATAAAAGTATAAGGTGCTATCAGGTAATTTGTAAGTGTCGTCATCATAAAAAAATGATATCTGTCCGTTGGAGACATTCGTTTGAAAAAGAAGGAGAAAAAATAGAACAACTTTTCCGGTTGTAGTATGCAGACATTTACCCATCCGCATTAAAGATATGGCTGCTGGTTTAGTTTTAAAACCGGGAATGAAGAATTACCCCCTTTTAGGTAGTAGTAGATTTTCTAAAACGAAACTATTTAAGGTGATATTCGTCTTTCAATAGATTTATCAACCTTGAGGCCTGTGCTTTTGTATCCTCGAGAAATGCAACATAATACCATGCGTATTGCCTGAACAACCGCATCCAGGTATTATATTTCCCCAGCATTGACTTTTCTTTTGTGAATAGTATTGTTGTTTTATTCAATTGAAGATTTTCCGGATCATTATATTCCATTGCGCTATTAATTGCAGGAATATTCAACAACTCTCCTATGTCCTGCATTTTATGAAATAGATTATTGATTCCATCCTGTTCAGTTAATGCATCTTTTATCCGGCTGTCATATTCAATAATACTGTCAACAGCACTTTTTTTTCTTATTAAACGCATACCACCTGCATTTTTTAGTTGCTGCATGGTGCGGTCATTCGGATGCAGGTCTTCAAAAAAGAAAAGATGATTTACATTTCTGAAAAATGGAACAGGATAACCCGATTCTAAATCAGGATAATAATCTATAAGGGTATCTATTGCTTTTATTTTTTTACTAAAGCTGGCAGCAATAAATGAAAGATGGGCTGTGTCTTTTTCCAAATCTTCCTTCATAGATTGTATATATACTTTCTCCCGCTGATGTTCGATATAATGCTCGAGCTGTAATTCAGCAAGAAACCCGCAGAACACTGCGAGAAAGAGCATAAAGAATTCCCAGAAATAATGTTTCCATTTTCTGCGGGGAGTATGTGAATGGTGGTGAACTTCCATTGGCTGAAAATATTATTTTTTTCAATGTGAAACTGGAATAAACCACAAAAACAGCCGGTATATTTGAAGAGCAAAATATTTAAATATGGAACAGACCACACTCGGAATAGGAACAAGATTACAGCATACACATTTTGGCCCAGGTGTTATTGTCGGATTGCGATATGCTACCTATCTAATTTCATTTATCAATCATGGCATTAAGGAAATTGAAAAAACAGATGCGAACCTTGAAGAGATAATTCCGGAGAATGTAACGGAGGAAATCGAAACGCATAGCGAGGTAGAAAAGTCCCTACTTAAGATTTTAAGGCTGTGGGGTGGTTTGAGTGAAGTAGTTCCATTGGGCGAAAAATGGATTAAAGGAACAATGCTGCTGCAGCCGTTTGATAAAACATTGAAGCCAAAGGAAATTCCGATTGATGATTTTTTTCATAAGATAGTAATGCTGCGGGACAGGCTGCGGGTGCTGGAACAAAACATCAATAGCAGCAAAACGCTGAATGATGAAGAGAAAGTAAATATCCAGCAATACATCACACGGTGCTATGGTTCACTTACCACTTTCAATGTTTTGTTTAAAAACAAAGAGCAATGGTTTGTGGGTGATAAAGGATCAAAAGCTGATTAAAGAAATCAGCTTTGTTCTTTTCTTTTTGTCTTGCAGGTATTTATTCCAACAATACTGTACAGCGGGCAATAGCCAATAATGCTTGTTAATGCAAACACTCCTCCAAGTACAACTAATACCAGCCCCAGTGTACCAGTTACCGTTCCACTAAAATACAAGTAGCCAAATACTGCGGCGGCTAATAAACGGATAATCCGGTCAGCATTTCCCATGTTAAGTTTCATAACTAAGAGTTTAAAATTGTTTAACGAGCCACACTGCCCCATACACAATAGCCGCACAAGCAACAACAGCGATCACTAAACGCAGCCATTTTGTTTCCATAAAAATTTATTTCTAAAGGTAGAAGCTTCGTGTACTACTATTACTGATTTTTATCAGTAACCTCAAAGATTTGATATAGAAGCAACCGGATTATTCAATATTTTTAGAGGAATAATAAACAAAGACATGAAAATTATAATTGGCTGCTTCCTGTTCTTTCTGCAAGTGGCTTGTCATGCACAATATCAATACGATATTCTAATCCGCAATGGAAAAATTATAGACGGAACTGGCAATAGCTGGTTTTATGGCGATGTAGCGATGAAAGATGGAAAAATTGTTGCGATAGGAAAACTGAAAGATCCGACAGCTAAAAAAATAATTGATGCAAAGGGGATGATAGTGGCACCGGGCTTTATTGATGTGCATGGTCATATTGAAGGCGGCATATTTGAAAACCCAACAGCAGGTAATTATATATATGACGGTGTGACAACCGTAGTAACGGGTAACTGTGGAGGTTCAGCAGACGATCTGAAAAAGTTTTTTTTGCGTATTGATAGCCTGAAGCCATCTATTAATGTGGCTTCATTAGTAGGACATAATACAGTAAGAAGGCAAGTAATGGGTTTGGACAACCGGCTTGCAACTCCTGAAGAGCAAAAGAAAATGGAAGAGCTGGTGGCGAAAGCAATGCAGGAAGGGGCAGTCGGATTATCAACCGGGTTAATTTATTTACCCGGCATGTACAGTAATACAGAGGAAGTAATCGGGCTTGCAAAATCTGCTGCAAAATATAATGGTGTGTATGCATCTCATATCCGTAACGAAGAATCAAAAGTGGTTGATGCAATCAATGAAGCAATCAATATTGGTAAGCAGGCAAATATCCCGGTGCAGATTTCGCATTTTAAAGTAAGCCATCGTGCCAACTGGGGCAGAAGTAAGGAAACATTACCATTAATTGAAGCAGCAAGAAGAGAAGGATATGATGTTACAATCGATCAGTATCCTTATACTGCAAGCAGCACTAATCTCGGTGTTCGCTTACCGGACTGGGCTATGGCGGGCGGACAAGATTCATTGAAAAAAAGAATACAGGATCCGGTGCAGCACAAAAAAATTATTGATGATATGCTGACGCAATTGAAAGAGTATAAATACAAAAATTACAGCTATGCAGTGGTCGCTAATCATTCAGCAGATACAACACTCAACGGAAAAAATATTTCTGAAATAAATAAACTGAAAGGACGTAAGCCCAAAGCAAGGGAAGAAGCAGAAACCATTCTGGATATGATGATGGCTGGCGGCGCTCAAATGGTATATCATGGCATGGATGAAGATGATGTTCGTTATTTTATGAAATATCCATTCAATATGGTTGGCGCTGATGCAGGCGTACCTACAATGGGGAAGAACATGCCTCACCCAAGAGCATATGGTACGAATGCAAGAGTGTTGGGCAAATATGTTCGTGATGAAAAAGTCATTACACTGGAAGAAGCAATAAGAAGGATGACATCATTAGCAGCACAAAAGTTTCAATTAAAGGATCGTGGTTTATTAAAAGAAGGTTATGCGGCCGATATTGTAATCTTTAATGAAACGGAAGTAAATGATAAAGCCACATTTGAAAATCCGCATCAGTATTCTGTAGGGTTTAAATATGTTTTGGTAAATGGCCAGTTAATAATGGACGAGGGAAAACATACTGGTACACGCAGCGGCGGATCATTAAAAGGAACCGCCACAACAGAATTAAAGAGTTTCTGATTTCTTATCTTCATACAAATACTGTTTATGAGCCCCCAAACAAAAGGAAGAATTATCCGGTTAATCATTTATATGATTATTGGATTTGCAGCCGCATTTTTTTATAGCTACTTCAAAAAAGATTAGTTATGGAAACCCACTACGAACCAAAGGAAAAAAAGAAAAAATGGAAGGACTATCTGCTTGATATTTTAATGATGTTTATTGGTATTTCTCTGGGGTTTGCTGCTGAAAATATCCGGGAATCCCGGCAGGAAAAACATCGGATCAAAAACTTTATGTGTAAGGTGTCACTTGATCTGAAATCAGATATTGCAGAAATAGAAAATCTAAAAGCGTCGCGTTTAAAAAGAAATGCGCAATGTGATAGCCTGATTCAAATGCTCAGCAGCTCACCGGCTACTGCAGATAGAAACCGGTTATATTATCTTGGCCGCATTGCTACTCGTCGTCTTCATTTTCGTCCACAAATCGCTACGTTGCAGCAATTAAAAAATATTGGTGATTTACGTTTGGTGGAAAACGATGAAGTGTTGTATGCCATCAATCATTATGAACAGATGCTTAAGCTTAATGACGAGAATGTGATTGTGGAGGAAAAAGAGCTATCAGAAATTGGCAGCCTCACTTCAGTGATTTTTGATGCATCTGTTTTCCAGAAAATGACAATAAACAAAGATCCCGAAATGCCCTCGGGTAATCCACTATTGGTAAGCTATGATAAAAAACTCCTTAACGAAGTCAATGTAAAACTTCATTACTGGAAAAGAACTTCACAGTCAGTGCTCGAAAATTTTGATGAGCTAAAGAAGGATGCTGAAGCGTTGTTGAAGTTGATAACAGACAACTACAACTGCAAAAACTAACCCTCTTGAAATCTATCAACACAAATCCGTGTTGAAAAAATATTATTTATAATAACAAGATTAATATGAAAAGAGTATTACTGATTTTTCTTTTTGCAGTAAATATCTGCAACGCTCAAACCATCGAAGAGTTTTTATCAGCGCCTTACCCAACTTCTCTTACCGCTTCTGCTGATGGCAAAACAATTGCCTGGGTATTTAATGATAAAGGCTCAAGAAATATTTATGTAGTAACATCTCCATCTTTTGTTGTAAAGAAAATTACAAACTATACAGGTGATGATGGAATGGATATCGGTAATCTTCAATTCACCCCGGATGGAAATAATCTTTTATTTGTAAGAGGCAATGCAAAAAATGGTAGTGGAGAAGCTGCTAATCCTGCTTTTCTTCAAACAAGCACAGCAAGTAATGTGTGGATGATTGCAAAAGATGGAGGCAGACTTAGAAAAATAACTGCCGGTTCTTATTATAAACTTTCTCCCGATGGTAAAACCCTGGCTTCGCCCTACCAGGGACAAATATGGACATTGTCATTAACCGATACTGCTGCAAAAGATCAAAAACTTTTTCAATCAAGAGGCGGTCAATCACAATTCCGCTGGTCACCTGATGGCAGTATGATTGCTTTTGTAAGCAACCGTGATGATCATTCATTTGTCGGCATATATAATTTCAATACAAAGAATGTTGAGTTTGTTGAAACAAGTATTGATAACGACACCTATCCTGTATGGTCGCCGGATGGAAAACAACTAGCTTATATCCGTATACCTAATGTAAATGATGCATTGCCGTTTTTGGCAGAAAGAGAAAGTAATCCCTGGAGCATAAGAGTAGTTGATATAGCAACAGGAAAAATAACTGAAGTATGGAAAGCAGATAAAGGCAGGGGCAGCATATTGAATACGGATATTCCCACAGAAGAAAATCTTTTATGGTGGACAGTAAATAACCAGCTTGTTTTTCCATGGGAAAAAGATGGCTGGCAGCATTTGTATGGATTAGATATAAATACCAAATCAGTTCGCCTGCTCACACCCGGCAAAGGCGAAGTGGAAAATGTTAAGCTTTCAAACGATAAGCAAACATTTTATTATACAACAAACATCGGCGATATTGACAGGAGGCATATCTGGAAATTAAAAATAGTAGGAGGCAATCCTGAATTAATAACAAAAGGAAATAATATAGAGTGGTCACCGGTAGTTATTGAAAATGGAATTGCAGTTTTGCGTTCATCGGCTGTTAAGCCTGCATGGCCTGCAGTAATGATCAATGGTGAAATAAAAAACATTGCCGAAGATTTATTCCCCCAGAGTTTTCCTTCTTCGCTGGTACAGCCGCAGTTGATTACTTTAAAAGCTGCTGATGGCATACAGTCTTATGGAAATTTATTTTTACCGGTTAACTATCTACCCGGAAAAAAATATCCCGTTGCTATTTTTATTCATGGCGGATCAAGAAGACAGATGTTGTTAGGGTTTCATTACGGACTGTACTATTCTAATGCCTATGCACTTTGCCAGTATTTTGCTTCACAGGGATATATTGCTTTTGCGCTGAACTATCGCAGTGGAATTGGTTATGGGTTTGAGTTTCGTGAAGCATTGAATTATGGAGCAGGCGGCGCTACTGAAGTAAAAGATTTAATCGCTGCCGGAAATTATTTGAAGAGCAGGAATGATGTGAATGCAAATAAGATTGCGCTGTGGGGCGGCAGCTATGGCGGCTATCTTACGGCACATGGATTAGCACAAGCATCCAACCTGTTTGCATGTGGTGTAGATATACATGGAGTGCACAACTGGAATACGGAGATACCGACGTTTGCACCGTGGTATGATTATGCAAAATATCCGGCACTGGCTAAGAAAGCATTTGAATCATCGCCGGAATATTTTATAAAAGGATGGAAAAACCCGGTACTGATGATACATGGTGATGATGATCGAAATGTACCTTTCAGTGAAACAGTGAATATGGCGGAGAAATTGCGTAAGCAAGGTGTGCATGTAGAACAATTGGTTTTACCTGACGAAGTACATAGCTTTCTGCTTCATAAAAATTGGGTGAAGACTTATAAGGCAACGTTTGAATTTATAGAAAGACAACTCAAAAGATAATTATGGAAGTTCATCATCATGCACATACTGCAAGAAAAAAATGGACACATTATTTCTGGGAATTTTTTATGCTCTTCCTCGCTGTGTTTTGCGGGTTTCTTGCAGAAAATCAACGGGAGCATTATGTAGAGCATCAGCGGGAAAAACAATTTATGCGATCATTAATAGAAGACCTGGAGACAGACACATTAGAATTGTATAGAGCTATTGAGAAAGCCGATACGGTTTCTCATTACTCTGACTCTGTAGTGATATTTCTTGAGTCTTATGAAATTTCAAAGTATGTTCCTATCAAGTTTGCTGGCCTTGTCAGAAGAGCAGGGCAAAATCAATTTTTAATAAATACAGACCGGACTTCATCACAATTGAAAAACTCAGGCGCTATGCGGCTTATCAGGAATAAAAAAGTAAGCGACTTCATACTTAATTACTGGAAGCAAATTGATGTTACAAACATTTCACTTAACCGGTATATGGTTTATAGAAATGCAAGCCGGGAACTTGTGTTCAAACTATGGGTAATATCTGAAGTATACAATGCCAACAGAAGCATCAAAAAGGATTCAATTACTGAACTAAAAGTGATTGATGAGGATCCTAAAAAATGGCAGGAGTTTGCAAACCTTACAGCAATGAGCGGTGCAATTACAAGAGACTCACATATAATAAATCTGCAGAAACAACTTATAATGGCAAAAGAGATGATTATATTGATCAAAAAAGAATACCACCTGAAATAAAATTTATGGAAGTACATGCACATACACATACAGCAAGAAAAAAATGGACACATTATTTCTGGGAGTTTTTGATGTTATTTCTTGCAGTGTTTGCTGGTTTTTTGGCGGAGAATCAACGGGAGCATTATATCGAACATCAACGGGAAAAACAATATATGCTCACCATGCTGGAAGATTTAAAGTCGGACACCACACAGCTTTCATTTGCCATGCAATATTGGGCTGCTATTAATAACAGCATAGACTCGGTAACAGAATCCCTCGTTCTTCCATTATCATTTACTGACTTTCGTAAAGCCTACCGCCATCTTAATAATGCATTGAACTTTTATAGTTTCGCATATAATGACAGGACCATTGCCCAGTTGAAAAATGCCGGAGGGTTCCGGTTGGTTCGTAAAAACAATGTTGCCAGTAAGATAATTGCCTACGACCAGTTTAATAATAATGAAATCCGGAATATCTCTAAACAATACAATAAGTTTTATGAGAATGTGGTGGAGTTGCGTAATAAAGTTTTTTCGCAGGCGGTCATAAATAAGATATTTACGCGGTATGAATATATAGACCCGCCCATTTCTGCGAATACATGGATTGATAGCCTCGTATTAAAAAACAAACCTCCTTTTACCAACGAAATTCAAACAGAGCTGGTATTTGAGTTTAAAAATGCTTTACTGGCTCTTCGAAAAGATTTTTCTAACATGGACTGGGCAAACAATACCCTTTTGAAATTACAGGATGAGCTAATAAAGCAAATTGAAGAAGAATACCATCTCAAATAAATTTTATGGAAGTACACCACCACTCACACTCTTCACGGAAAAAATGGACACATTATTTCTGGGAGTTCCTCATGTTGTTCCTTGCTGTTACCCTTGGTTTTTTTGTAGAAAACCAAAGAGAGCATTATGTCGAGCATCAAAGAGCAAAAATATATGCTACCAATTTGTACGAAGAGTTAAGAAAAGATACAGCAAAGTTGAAGTTTGTAACTGACCGGATTACTATAACTGCTGGTAAGCTGGATACTTTTTGCCTGTTGGTTAACGAAAATAACCGGCAAAACACTACTACTGGTATGCTTTATTATTATGCAAATTTTGTTACACAAGTAGAATATTTTTCTTCGAGCAATACAACGATTGAGGAATTAAAGGGCTCCGGCAACTTACGGATCATGGGAAATAAGCTTGCCAATAAATTAAGCGAATATGATAGAATAATCAGGGAGCTGGAAAAAGAATATGAATTATCGAAAATGGAATTTGCTAAAATGGAAGACCTGCACTTTAAAGTGATAGATGTTTATTATTCTGAAAAGATGTTTGCGCTTCGCCAGGAATTACCAAGAGATTCGGCATTTAAGGTTAACAACCTCACTATAAGCAATGATCCTGAATTGATGAAGGCATATACAGGCTGGTTAACGTTTGAGTCCAACATATATCGTTACCAAACTCGTCGTTACCTCTCATCATTAAGAGATACTGCCACTGAACTATTAGCATTATTACAAAAAGAATATCATCTCGATTAAATTAATTGTAAATTCATTTTTCTTTCTCCGCACCTCCTGGAACAAACCCGATTGTTCATTTAAAAAATTCTTTTATGCAACGCCGCCGTTTTATTAAAGACACTGCTTTTACCGCAATGGCAATAACTGCTGTTGGTTATATCCGCTACAATGGAACTACTTATGTTGGTGACTGTGAAACAACAACAGATATACTCGGACCCTTTTACCGACCCAATGCACCTGTGCGCAGCGATATGCGTATAGCCGGTGATAAAGGACAGAAAGTTATATTAAGTGGTATTGTAAAACATAAAGATTGTAAAACGCCATTAAAGGGAGCAACAGTTGAACTCTGGCATTGCAGTGCTGATGGTGTGTATGATAATGACTCACCTGACTTTAAATATCGTGCTAAAACGTACAGTGACCAAAATGGTAACTATAGTTTCCAGACTGTTTTACCAGTGCCATATGATGTAGGAGATAGCACTACAAGGCCTGCACATTTTCATATGCTGATCTCTGCTCCAGGCTATCAAACACTCATCACACAATTATATTTTAAAGGAGATGAGCATGTTGAAAAAGATCCTGCGGCTTCATTACCTGCAGCTAAAAGCAGGATACTGGATATAAAGAATGATGATGAAGGCGGTAAACAGGTTTTATTCCATATTACCATGATGAAAAAATTGCCTGCTGATATTTCAGTAATTGATCGCCTAACAGGCACTTACAAAAAAGCAGATGGAAAAACAGAAGAGCTCTATAAAAAAGATGGAATGCTTTGGTTAAAAAGCGCAGACAGTATTAATGGTGGCTACCCGCTTGAATATACAGGTGATAATACATTTAAAGACTATGGATGGGATGGTACATTCAAATTCACCATCGAAGCAAATGGTTCAATAAAACTTTCATACAAAGGCACTACATTTTCTAATGTTAAAGAAGGATGGGATGCCGTGAAAGGAAAATAACTTGAAATTT
>Ga0315910_10001649_pt1 | contig 20324 bp, 14 predicted proteins | sample EdamamesoilMG_FD_204470 | JGI IMG/M metagenome (GOLD analysis project Ga0315910, IMG submission 204470) | Garden soil microbial communities collected in Santa Monica, California, United States - Edamame soil | ecosystem: Environmental > Terrestrial > Soil > Garden | place: USA: California...
GCCGCGATCGTGAACAACGCGCTGGCGGGCCGGCGCTTGATCGAGCGCGACCAGCCCGACCACAAGGAGGTCGCGCAGATCCTGGTCGACATCGCGCGCCAGGGCGAGCGCGCCTCCGAGGTGATCCGCCGTCTGCGCGAGTTCCTGCGCAATCACGAAAGCCTGCGCCAGGAAGTGGACGTCGAGCGGCTGGTGCGCGAGACGCTGCCCCTGCTGCGGCGCGAACTCGAGCAGCATCGCGTCGAGCTCGAGCTGCTGATCGACCCCGCGCTCCCCCCGCTGCAGGCGGATCCGGTGCAGCTGCAACAGGTGCTGGTCAATTTGCTGAAGAACGCCTGCGAGGCCGTGGCCGACTCCGGCGGGCCGCGGCGCATCGCGATCCGCGCCCAGGTCCTGGGCAGCAGGGTCGCGATCCTGATCCGAGACAGCGGCTCGGGCATCGCCCCCGAGGTCGCCGAGCGGCTGTTCGATCCCTACGTGACCACCAAGCCCGGCGGCATGGGACTCGGGCTGGCCATCTGCCGTACCATCGTGGAGGCGCACGGCGGTCGACTGAACGCCACGAGCACACCCGGCCCCGGGGCTGAGTTCCGCGTCGAGCTTCCCATCCCTCCCCCCGCATGAACCCGCAGAGCACGGTCTTTCTGGTCGACGACGACGAGGCGCTGCTGAAGGCGACCTCGCGTCTGTTGGACAGCCATGGATTCCGCGTGCAGGCCTTCGCCAACGCCGAGGAGTTCCTGGAAAAGTACGAGGCCAGCGTGCCCGGCTGCCTGCTGCTCGATCTGCGCATGCCCGGCCAGAGCGGCTTGGAGCTGCAGCAGGACTTGCGCCGGCGCGGCTCGCTGCTGCCGGTGATCTTCCTCACCGGACACGCCGACGTGCCGACCAGCGTCTTCGCGATGAAGGAAGGCGCGATCGACTTCCTCGAGAAGCCCGTGGCCGAGGACGTGCTGGTCGCCGCGCTGACGCGCGCGATCGAGCGTGATGCGGCGCTGCGCAGGGACGACCTCGAGCACAAGCACCTGGAGAAGCGCTACGCCAGCCTGACGCCGCGGGAGCGTGACGTCTTCGGCGAGATGATCGCGGGACAGCGCAACAAGCAAGCGGCGCACGCGCTGGGCATCGCCGAGCGCACGATCAAGCTGCACCGCGCGCGCGTGCTGGAGAAAATGGGCGCGCTCACCCTCGCCGACCTGGGACGGATGGCCGAGCGCTTGGGAATGCAGAAGCCCGGCGGCGGCAGCGCAAGCCCGCGCTGAAGCCGCGCGCGAGCGGGCGTGCAGCCCTTTGGGGAGCCCCGCCTTGCATCGAATGCAGCCGTTGATTCAACGGACCGTTAATCGCATTCGCGTTCGCCTGCCCCAAAGTGCAATTGTCCGCCTCGACGATCGAGCGCAACATCGCCTTGTTCCAGTTCGCCGCACGCAGTCCCGAGGGACGTGTGCACGAGCCGATCGGCAGGCATTGCCCGCCGAGAACCGCGAGAGCGCCGACGTCGGCGTCGAGTCGCGCGAGGCCCATTGAGCGTTCTCCGGGCCGTCTTCCGCCAGCTGTCTCCAACCCTAATTCGCACCATGCAGTTCAGTCCTTCCTCCTCGCGCGCCGTGCTCGTCGCCGCCGCAGTCCTTTCCAGCCTGTCGGCCGCGACGGCGCAAAGCCTGATCCAGACCTCGGGCGTGATCATCGCCGCGACCGATGACCCGGTCCCGGGCGTCCCCGGCGCGCTCTTCGGCGGCTCCGGCACCTTCGACTCCGGCGTGATCGACGAGAGCGGCAACGTGTTCTTCCGCGGCCGCATGCTGGGCGGCGGCGCAACCCTGACCAGCGACCGCGCGCTGTTCTACGGATCCGACCGCAGCAACCTCGCAATGGTGATCCGCAGCGGAGATCCGGCCCCGGGATTGAGCGGTGTCGCGCTGCAGACGGCCACCGGCAACGGCCCCGGCGGTTCGCCGCGCCTGAGCCCGGATGGCGATATGTTCTGGGGCAGCAACCTCAGCGGCACCGGCATCACGACGACCAACGACAGCGCGATCTTCGTCGGCACGCCCGGCAACTTCAGCATGCTGGTGCAGGAGGGCGACACCGTCCCGAACACCTCGGGCGCGGTCTTCAATGCCTCGGTGTCGAACATGAGCCACCAGCCGACGGGCATCAACCGCGGCGGGCGTGTGCTGTTCCAGAGCACCTTCACCGGCGGCGACGTGATCGGCACGAACAACAACGCCGCCTGGTTCACGGGCACGCCGGGCGCGTTGGAGTTCGCCAACCGCAAGGGCGACGTGCTGCCCAGCGGGGCCGTGATCGGTTCGCTGGGCTTCGTGAGCCAGATGAACGACAGCGGTCAGATCCTGCTCGACGCCAGCCTCTCGCTCACCGTGGGCACGCCCCCGGCCACGAGCGCCGACAACACGATCCTGGGCATCTACACGCCTGGCAGCGGCTTCGCCCAGATCTGGCGCGAGGGCGATGCGGCTCCGGGCACCGCCGGTGCGGTCTTCGCCGGCTCGGTGAATACGGGCGCCACTTCGTTCAACCGCAGCGGCGAAGTGATCATGCAGTGCGACCTGCTCAATGGGGACGTGGTCGCCGGACTCAACGACCGCGCGGTCTACATCGTCTCGGCCTCCGGCATGTCGATGGTGCTGCGCCGCGGTGACGTGGCCCCCGGCACCGGCGGCGCGGAGTTCGACTCGATCAACAACGTCAGCCAGTACCTCAATCAGTACGGGCAGGTCGCGTTCCAGACCTCGCTGCGGGGCGCGGGTGTCACGACCGCCAACGACACGGCGATCTTCGCCGGAACGCCGGGCGCACTGAAGCTGGTCATGCGCGAGGGCGACGCCGCGCCGGGCACCGTCGGCGCGACGATCGACAACCTGAGCGGACTTCCGATGCTGTTCAACAACCAGGGTCAGATCCTGACCAACGTCAAGACTCTGGGCGGCGACACCACGGCGACCAACAGCTCGGCGCACTATGGCTGGCACGAGTCGACCGGCCTGACCCTGGTGATCCGCGGCGACGACCTGATCACGGTCAGCGGCGCCGTCACCAAGAACGTGAGCAGCTTCGGCGGCATCCAGTTCAACAACGGCGACAGCTCGCCGCTGTCCTTCGGCAAGGACGGATCGTTCACGATGCGCGTGACCTTCACCGACGGCACGGGCATGATCGTGCGCGCGAAACTGCCGACCCCTCTGGGCGTCGTCAGCACCTACTGCACCGCCAAGCTCAACTCCTTGGGCTGCTTGCCGGCGATGGCCTTCAGCGGCACGCAGAGCGCCGCGGCGACCTCGGGCTTCACGCTGAGCGCGAGCAACGTGCGCAACCAGAAGTCGGGTCTGCTGTTCTACGGCATCAACGGCCGCAGCGCGCTGCCCTACCAGGGCGGCACCTTGTGCGTCAACGTGCCGATCAAGCGCACGCCGGTGACCACCTCGGGTGGCAGCGCATTGCCGGCGAGCGATTGCAGCGGCGTGTTCGCGATCGACATGAACAACTACGCGACCGGTGGTCTGGGCGGCACTCCGCTGCCGGAGCTGATCGTCCCCGGCACGCTGGTCGACTGCCAGTGGTGGGGCCGCGACCCGGGTTTCCCCGCGCCGGACAACACCACGCTGTCCAACGGCGTGGAGTACCTCGTAGCGCCGTGATCGGATGAAGGACCGGGCGCCCGGCGATGCCGAGGTGCCGGGATCAGGACCTCAGGGGCCGGCCGCGCGATCGCGCGGCCGGCCCCATTCGTCGCCTGAAGCTCGCCGCGCCGCGGAACGCGCGTGGTGATGCCTCCGCACGCCGCTACGATCTGCGCGATGCCCCTTCCGCCCAGCGAACTGCGCGCGAACCTCGCACGCTTCAACTCCAAGTTCAGCCTCTCCCACCCGGCTTACACCATCCACCACATCGGCACGCGCGCGATCCGTGCCAGCGCCGAGCGCTACTTCAGCGGTTCGCTGATCGAGATCGGCTGCGGCACCAAGAGCAGCACGCTGCTGCTGGGCGACCTGGTCTCGCGCCACGTGGGCATCGACATCCCCGAGTGCTATCACGACGTGAGCCTGGTCGACGCCTTCGCCACGGCTTACGCGTTGCCGTTCAAGGACTCGAGCTTCGACTGCGCCTACGCCGGCGCGGTGATCGAGCACTTGAATCGGCCGCAGGCCATGGTCGAGGAGGCCTTCCGCGTGCTCAGGCCCGGGGGCCACGCGATCTTCACCGCGCCGCAGTACTTCCACCTGCACGAAGAGCCGCGCGACTACTTCCGTTTCACGCGCTTCGGCCTCGACCACATGTGCCGCGAGGCGGGCTTCGAGCCGCTGGAGATGATCGCGCTCTCGGGATTCCTGACCACCTTCGGCTTCGAGTTCGGCTACTGGCTGCGCAGCGTCGCGCGCGGCCCCTTGAAGCCCTTCGCTCGCGCGGCCGTCGCGCTCAACAATCTCGCGCTGCCGATCCTCGACCGCGGCTGGCTGCGCCGCGAGGACTACACCTGGATGAACCTGGCGGTCGTGCGCAAGCCGCTCGCGACCTGAATCACGCGCGCGCGCGCTCGACGGCCGCGTCGCGGCTCGCCAGCGGCAGATCGCGAACCCGTTCCGGCTCCTCGATGCCGTAGAGCACCGCCTCGGCGATGGACTGTCCCCCCATTCCCGCCGTCTGGATGTTGCGCGACCAGATGCCGCAGTGCCGCATCAGCGGACCTTGGACGAGCATCACGTCGGTCACGCGATCGGGCGGGATTGCCTTGCGCTTGAGGAAGTAGACGCCCTGGGCGACGCGCAAGGTCGAGCCCTCCAGCCAATAGCGCAGTTCCCCCGACTGGCGCGTCGGCAGCCACTTGCCGACAGTCCACGCGTAGATCAGCGCAACCAGGATGCCCGGCACCATGATCCAGATTCCGATCGCGAGAATCGCGAGGATCTGCGTCCAGGAGCAGTAGCGCGCGACAGGCACCGCCTGCACGGCGAACGACGTGGTGGATGGTTCATGGAGATTCTCCCGGGGCTGCGCCGGTCGATTCCTTGGCGAACCAGGCTGGAAGTCTGACGCCAGCGCAGCGCCTGAGCAGAGTTCCGCGTGGAGGCGGGCCCTGAGTACACTGCCCAGGTCGCTCTCTGGGGATCCCATGGACGAATCAGCTCATCGCTCGCGCCGGTTCTTGTCGTGGATCGCGGCGCTCGCCTTCGGCCTGCTGGTTTCATGCTCGTCGCGCGCCAGCGCACAAGCACCGGCTCCAGCCCGCGCCGCGTCGGCGCGCTTGGAGGTCGTCGCGCTGCCCGCGCCGCGCCACGGCCACCGTATCGAGCGCGTCGACGGCGGGCTCTTGAGCTTCGGCGGCTTCGGCGACGCCTCGGTGCCCGACCGCGAAACGCGACAGACGTTCTGGCTCGCCACCGGCGCGAAAGCATGGCAGCGGCGCGCGGACATGAACGTCGGTCGCGCGTTCTTCTCCTCGGTGACGGTCGATGGCGTGGTCCATGCGATCGGCGAGGGTGTCGAACGTTACGACGCCGCGGCCGATCGCTGGACCAGCGTGCTGCCCGCCGACGGTCTGCCGCGCTCGCATTTCGCCGCCGCCGCGGTCGGACGCACGATCTACGTGCTCGGCGGTTACGGCGCCGAAGGCACCGAAATGTCCGTGATCGATCTCGACGGACCCAAGCTGCGCCGCGAGGCCGCGCCGCCGGGCTTCGATCTCGGAGACCACTTCCATTTCGTGCACGCGCTCGGCGGGCGCTTGCACGTGATCGGCGGGCTCGACGGCGAAAAGTTCGAGCCGCAGACCGAACACTGGATCCTGACGGACGTCGGCTGGAAGGCGCAGCCTGCTCCCCCACCGGGCCTGTGGGCCAAGTTCTCCGTGCAGGCGGCCGTCGGCGACAAGCTCTACCTCTTCGGCGACTTCGGTGCGTTCTGCTTCGATGCGAAAGCGTCGAGTTGGACGCCGCGCGCGAAGCTCGAGCCGATGCTGGTCATGCCGCAGGCCGTGGGCATCGAGGACGTGATCTGGGTGATCGGCGGCGATCAGGTCGAGGGTTCCGCGGGCAGGTTGCTCTTGGCCTACGACATCGACAAGGACTCCTGGCGGCCCGCGGCGGCACGCTGAGAGTTCCCGGGGGCGGGCCGCGCGCGCGCGCGGCTCAAGCTGCCGCGCGGATCCGCCGAACGGCGAGACACGCAGGCCTTCGCGGCGGCGCGTGCATGAGACACTCGATCGTTGTCGGCGGCGGTTTCCGCGGCATCCTGAGCGCGCTGCTGCTGGCGCGCGGCGGCGAGCGCGTGAGCCTGGTCGAAAGCGCGCCTGCGCTCGGCGGCGTGCTGGCTTCGAAAGCCTGGAACGGCTTCGACCTCGACCTCGGCTGCCACCTTTTCGACAACAAGAGCGACGAGGAGACCGACCTGATCCTGGAGATCCTCGGCGAGGATTTCCATCCGGTCGCGGTGCGCTACGCCTCGAAGTTCCTGGGTGCGAAGTGCGAAGGGCTCGCCGTGCCCAGCTTCGCCAGCTGCGACCCGATCCTGCAGAGCACACTGCTGCAGGAAACGCTGCACGCGGCCTCGATCGATCACCCGGCTGCGAGCTCGATGGCGCAGCTCTTCGAGCAGCGCTACGGTCCCTCCGCCGCGCGCCTGCTCGCCGTCGCGACGCGCAAGGCCTACCGCGCCGATCCGGCGGAACTCGACCCGGCCTCGATCGACATGACCGTGCTCGGCCGCGCGGCGCTGTTCGAGGATCGGCTCTCGCGCACGCTCAAGCAGCTGCCGCGCCTGGACGCCGTGCTCGCCGTGCGCTCCGACCACGATCCGCTGCAGTTCTACCGCGACCGCGTGCGCCGCCGCGACTTCCGCAATTTCTATCCTTCGCGCCACGGCATGCGCGGCTTTTGCGAGCGCGCGCAACTCCTGCTGGAGCAGCTGGGCGTCGAGATCCGCGTGGGCACCGAACTGCTGGGCATCGAGCGTCGCCCGGGCCGCGTGCGCGTGCAGCTGCAGGAGCGAGCTGCACGGCAGTCCTGCAGCGTCGACGCCGAACGCATCGTGTGGTCGCTGGGCATCGAACGGCTCGCGGCCCTGTGCGGCCACGGGGAACAGCTCGCGCAGCACGTGATCGGCGTGCCGCTGGCGCTCTACTACTTCACCTTGCCCGAAGCCGACGCGGGCGAGTACAGCTACGTGCACGACTTCGACGGCGACACGCTGGTCTTCCGCGCTTCGTGCCCCGGCAACTACGGCCGCGGCAATCGGCCCGCGGGCATGAGCTACCTGTGCTGCGAAGTGCCTACTGAGCGCGGCTCGGAAGTCTGGAACGATCCCGCGGCCTTCACCGAACGTGTCTGGGGCGAAGCGCGCGCGCTGGGATTGTCCCGCGGCCCTCGCGTCGAGGCCGTGCTCACGATGAAAGTGCCGGCTTCCTACCGCGTGCTGCGCCGCGGCTACAGCGCGATCGCCGAAGGTTTCGCCGCCGATCTCGCGGGCCAGGACCAGATCCGCTTCAGCAACGACCAGAACACGAGCAAGTCGCGCATCCTCGAATCCGTGCGCGCGGCGCTCGAGGTCTAGCCGGTCACTTGGCGGGGGCGGCCTCCAGCTCGTCGAGCCGCGCCTTGGCATCGCGAGCCGCGCGCGTCCCGGGAAACTTGTCGACGAGCTCGCGCAGCGCCTTGCGCGCCTCGGCCGGCTTGCCGCGATCGAACTGGTCCAGTGCCGCGGCCAGCTGCGCCTGGGTGCCCTGCGACCAGACGAAGACGCGCGTGCGCGTCGTCTCGCCGCTCAAGTTGTTCGCGCCGACGTAGGACAGGCCCAGCTGCAGGCTCTTCGATCCGATGCGCGTCAGCACCAGCGTGCGCCCGTGGTGGGTCCCGACGAAATCGCGCTTGGGCGGCTTGGCGCGGTCCAGCGTCGGGTCGAAGTCGACCCAGCCGTGACCCGGCAGCCAGACCTGCGCCCAGCGGTGGTGGCCGTGATCGTGGAAGGGCGGCGCGGACTTCGCCGGAAAAATCGAGGCGCCGATGAAGCGCGTCGGCAATCCCGTGGCGCGGCACAGCGCACAAAACAGGTAGGTGAACTCCGAGCACGAACCCGAGCGCCGCTCGAGCACCACCGGCGCCGGATCCCAGCCGTCGCCGCTGTCGTACTTCAGCGTGCCCGCCACGAAGTCGTGGATCGCGAGCACACGATCGACGGGGTTGGGATGCGCGTCGAGCAGCTGCTTGGCCTTGGCGCGAATCTTCTCGCTGCCCAGTCCGAAGATCGGGTGGTCGAGCGTGAAGCGCGAGAGCTCCGCGGGGATCGCCTCGCCTGCCTTCGCGGCGTCGAGCACCACGCGCCGCGGGGGCGCGAGCTGGACCACGCAGGAGAAACCCACGTCGACCTCCTCGTTCGGTTGGAGATCGGCGATCGCGACGCGCTTGATCTTGGTCCCGTAGGCGTCGGTGCGGTTGGAGATGCGCACCGCGCGATCGCGCTCGACGCGGAAATCGCGCACCTGCTGGTACTCGTCGCTCTGCGGCACGGGCAGGTAGACGACGACTTCCTTGAGCGGCGCCTGCGTGCGATTCCTGAGCTTGTGGTGGTAGACGATTTCGTACTCCGTGGGCGGCGGTGACGGCGGTTCGCCGGGCGATTGGGAGCTCGGCGGAAGCAGCAGCAAGGACAGGAACAGCGCGCGCACGGCGTGTCGAGACTATCTCGGGTCGCTGCCGGTCGCCAAGAGCAAGCCGGCGGGGACTGCCGTGCTACGCTGAAGCCGGGCGCGGAGTGACCATCGCGGGGACTCGAGGCTGCGGACGGACCCAGGAGGCTTGGTTGCATGACGAAGGAAGGAACCCTTGTCGGCGCGCTTGCGCTCGCCATCGCGCCTGCGTGCATCACGTTTCCCGGGCCGGCGTTCTGGGCCCAAGGGACGGAGCACTTTTTTCGCGTCGATGCAGCGCAGGACACGCTCGAGTGGATCGAGATCCGCCACGGCCTGCAGCTCGCGGACGAGCAAGGACCCGCCGCGCTGCAGGCTGCGCTCGCCGGCGCGCGCGTCTATCCTCCGGGGGGCGGCTTCCTGTCGATCGACCTCGACACGCTGGGCGATTCGCCAGAGGACCTCGAGCTCGAGCTGGATCCGGACATCGTGGAGTTCAAGCTGCTTGCCGCAGGCGTTTGCGTCGTGGAGACGCGGCTTTTCGCGCAGCCGCAGGGTGCAGTGGGCTGGTGGCGTCGCACCCGCGTCGAGCGCGTGAGCGACTGGCTCGAGTTTTTCCATCGCCATGAACTGATGCCGACGTTGCCCCTGTACGCCCTGGGGCCTCCCGGGTTTTCGTGGACGCTTCCCTCATTCGACGAAGCCACTCTCGCGCTTACACGCGGGGCTGCTCTGCAGGGTCGACGACCCTGGTCGCTGCGTGGCGACACCATCGTCTTCGAATCGGAAGTTTCCGAGGACTACGCAGCGAGGTGCCTCGACGAGGCCCAGCACCAGGCGCTGGACGATAATGACACCCAAGCACGTTGGACGATCGAGGGTACGCACGTGGAAGCGATCTTCGCGCCCGGCCCATCGGGTTGGATGAGCTGCATCGATGGAGGAAACGTGAGGGATCGCGGACAGCCCGCACGCAGTGCGGTCCGCCGCAACCAGGTCCCGCTTGCCTCTTCCGAGGACTACACCGGCTGGCGCAAGAGCGCGGGCCTGCCTGCGGAGCGGCAGCCATGGCCCCGGTGACATCGCGTTGACAGATCCGCGCCAAGGAAGCCTAGGCTCGCCGGGTCCGCGATCATGAAACTCGACACCTCGCCGTCCCTCGAGCGCTGGGCGCTCGGGCTGGGGCTCGCCTCCAGCCTGTGCCTGGCCGTCGCGGCCTTCGCGGCCTTCGGCGATTCGCGCGACGTCGGCTGGAGCCGCGTCGACGACCTGAGCACGCGCGCACGCAACCACGTGCGCGAGGCCTGGGTGGAGCTCCTGCGCGTCGATTCGAGCGCTGCAAAGGCATTGCAGCCGGCGAGCTCGCTGATCCTGCTCGACGGGCCGCCGCTCGCCGCGCCTCCGCTGGCGCTGCGCCCGCGGCCGATCGAGCCGCCGAACCTGTTCAGCGTGCTGCTCGCCGAGTCGGAGCACTTCGCGCTCGCCGCGGCGGACCTGCCGCAGGCGCTGGCGATCATGACCGAGGCGGTCGACAAGCAGGCGCCGCCTGAGCACCTCGCGCAGGCGCGGCTGCGAGCGATCCAGCTTTCGCAGCAGTTGGACCGCGGCGAAGAAGCGCGCGCGCACTGGGAGTTGGCGCGCCGGCAGATCGATCCCGCGGTGGCCAGCCAGGACACTTCGACGCTCTTGTTCTGCGCGCTGGCCGCGCTGCCCGCCTTCCCCGCGGCCGAGCGCGCGGCGGCGGTCGAGGACGTCGTGGGTCTGTGGACCGCGAACGCGCTGGTGCTTCCCGATGCCGGACGCGGCTTCGCGCGCACAGGCGCCGACGGGCGCGGCCCCTTCGAGTGGTCCCCGGCTCTGCGTGAATCCGCGCTGCGCGCGCGGCTTGCGGAGCTGGTCGAGTTTCCGGCGCACTGGAGCGCGAGCTTCGCCGAGTTCGACGAACGCGCAGGCCGCAGCGATTTCCTCGAGCGCTTCGGTGAAGTCGGCGCCAGCGGGCTTGCGCGCGAAACCTGGAGCCTGTTCCCCGCCGCGGATGAGCTCGTCGCGGTGCGACTCGATGAACAGGGAAGGCGCGTGGCCCAGATCGTGGAGCGCTCCGCCGCGGAGACCGCGCTGCTCGAATCGCTGGCTGCACGCCGCGGTCTGCCCGAGGGTTTCTCGCTGGATCTGCGCGGCGAGAACGCGGCCCAGGGCGAGATGGTCGGCCCGTGGATCGACCTGGGCGCGGCCTTGCCGCGCGTCGCGCTGCGCCACCCCGACATCGCAGGCGTGCTGCGCGAGGCGCAGGCGCGCACGCGTTGGCTGCGCATCGGGATGCTGACGCTCGCGCTGTTCGTCGCCGGCGCGGCGCTGGCGACTTTCCTCGCGCTGCGTCGCGAGCGGCGGCTGGCCCAGGCGCGGTCTTCGTTCATCGCCAACGTCAGCCACGAATTGCGCACGCCGCTGGCCTCGATCTTGTTGATGTCGGAGAACCTCGAGAGCGGGCGCGCGGGAGAACACGCGGTCCTGTATCCGAAATTGCTGCGGCGCGAATCGCTGCGGCTGCGGCGCTTGATCGACGACGTGCTCGACTTCTCGCGACTCGAACGCGGCAAGCGCTTCCAGACGCGCATCGAGGACGTCGACGTGGCCGCCTGGTATGAGGCGCTGTGCTCGGACGCGCTCGCGACCGCCGCGCAGGCCAAGGTCGCGCTCGCGTGCACCAGCGACGCGCTGCCCGCGCGCGCAGCCTTCGACGGCGAGGCGCTGCGCCGCGCCGTGTTGAACCTGATCGACAATGCGCTGCGTCACTCGGGCTCGAAGCAGGTCGAGCTGGACGCCCGCGTGCGCAACGCTGGCCAACTCGTGTTGACGGTCTCCGATCGCGGCCGCGGGATCCCGCCCTCGCACAGATCGACGGTGTTCGAGGCTTTCGTGCGGCTCAACGGCTCCACGGCCGCCGGCGCGGGCCTGGGCCTGGCGATCGTGCGCGAGATCGCGGTGGCGCACGGGGGCAGCGTGATCGTGCGCGATCCGCCCGATCACCCGGGCGCCCTGTTCGAGCTCTCGATTCCGCTGCGCGAAATGGCGAGCATGGCGCACGAGGAAACCGCATGACGAGCCCGGTGCGAGTCTTGGTGATCGAGGACGAGGACCCGCTGCGGCTGGCCTTGGTCGACGCGTTGAGCGCGGAGGGTTTCCACGTCAGCGAGGCGGCCGACGGCGAGAGCGGCCTGCAGCTCGCGCTGCGCGAGGCGCCCGATCTCGTGCTGTTGGACTTGATGCTGCCGCAGCGCGACGGATTCTCGGTGCTGCGCGCGATGCGCCAGGATCGACTGGAATCTGCGGTGATCATCCTTTCCGCGCGCGGCGAGGAATGGGATCGCGTGCAGGGCTTCGAGTACGGCGCGGACGACTACGTGGTCAAGCCCTTCTCCGTGCGCGAGCTGCTGCTGCGCATCCGCGCCGTGCTGCGCCGCGCCGAGGGTGAAGCTCCCGGTGTCACTGCGCCCAAGGGACGCCTGAAGATCGGCTCGGTGTTCGTCGACTTCGCGGGCTACTGCGTCGAGCGCGACGGCGTGCGCGAAGGCTTGTCGCGTCGCGAGCTCGACCTGCTGCGCTATTTCATGGCCAACGCGGGCCGCGCCCTGGATCGCCAGAAGCTGCTCGACGAAGTCTGGGGCGCCGACGACTTCCCGACCACGCGCACGATCGACATGCACGTCCTGAAGCTGCGCAAGAAAATCGAGGACGACCCCGAGTCCCCCAAGCTGATCCAAACCGTCCACGGAGTCGGCTACCGCTTCGACCCGCGTGGGGGCTGACTGTACGGTACCAGGCTCGACTTCATCACCTCGCGTGTTGCGCCACGAAGCGCGACGCAACACGCGAGGTGATGAAGTCGAGCCTGGTACCGTACAGTCAGCCGCTACCGCAGCGCGTTGACGAATCGTTGACGAACTTGGGTGCGAGCTGTGACAAGTTTTTCGCGCGCCGATCGACCATGGCTGGCGAGGGGGCCGATGCGTTGCATGGTGCGGCGCGAGGGTCCGAAGGGAAGAGAATCATGAACGCCAATGCTCGCTGGATCTGGATGCTCGTCGTGCTCGCTGCGCCGATGTTGGACTTCGCGGCCATGCCGGTCGCCGCGTGCGCGCGGCCTGCTGCGCAGGATTCGAAGCCTGACGAGATCCTGCTGAAGGTCTGGAGCGGGCAAAAGAAGGCGGCCGATGGCAGCGTGAGCGAAGTTCCGCTGCCCGCCGATGCCGCCAAGGAGTTTCGCAAGGAACTGGCGGCGATCCAGGTGCAGATCGATGTCGACGGTGCGCTGCCCGCGGCGCTCACACCGCTGGGGGAGCTCGCACTCCGCGCCTCGCGCCGTGGTTATGCGCAGCGCCAGGACGTGCTGGTCGAAATCGCCGTGGTGGCCGTGGATGCGCTGGAGCGCACGGGAAACAAGCGGGCTGCGCTGCTAGCCGCGACGCATGTGTTGCCCAGCATCTTCCGACCGGAGCTGGTCATGCTCAACGCCGACGAGAGCGATCTCGCGCTCGACGCCAAGGCCGCCGCGGACCCGCGATTGGTCGCCCTGCGCCAACGACTCGGCGCGATTGCGGCGCCCCAAGCCGCCGATCCCATCGACGACATCGTGCGCAGGGCGCTCGAACGCGGCGATTCTGTCGCGATCGTCGATCTTGGCGAACGCGCCGTGCCCGCACTCGAACGTCTGATCCTTGCCGAACTCGAGTCGCTGCCTGACTCTGCCAGGGATCCGCTGCGCAACCTGATGGACGTCAACCCGGGGCGCGCGGCCGAATTGATGCGCGTGAACTTCGATCGCGGCGGGCCGATCTGGAAGACACGCATGCTGCGCGCGGTCAAGCGCTCCAACATCTACAACTCCTGGCGACCCTGGCTGCGCGAACCCTCCTCGTCCTCCTCGTCCGCGCTAACCGATTCCCAGTGGCCCGCGCTGCTGGAACGCCTGCTTGACGAACCCAGCACGCAGACTGAGTCCCTGGCGCTGGTGGCTCTCGGCTTCGAATACGACGCCCTGACTCCGGGGCTGCAAAGGCTGCTCGCGAAGCTGATCTCAGGCAAGGACTCCGCGTTAGCGCTGAGTCTGTGCAACTCGAGCCTCAAGGGTGGCGGACGAGAGAGCGTGCGGCCTGTCTACGAGGCGGCGCTGGCCAGTCCCTTCCCTCAGGTGCGCGCCTTCGCTGCAACCAGGCTGCCGGAGTGGCCGGCGAGCCCGGCGCTCTTGGCTGCCATCAATCACGAAGATCCGGCCCTGCGAGCCGGTGCAGCGCGCATGCTGCAAGCGCGCATGGTCCCCGTGCGGCGTCCTGGCCAGGGGGACGATTCGATCTACTCGCGTCCCACGATCGGCGAACGCGAGCGCCAGATCCTGACGCGCCTGATCGCCGACCCGCATGCCGACGTGCGCAATCAGGCGGCCGCCGCGATCGTAGGCCTGGAGGTTCCGCTCGCCGACGCGATCTACGAGAAGATCGCCACCGATCCGGACGCGCGTGTGCGTGCGCAGCTGCTCTCGGCCAGGAACATCTCGCTCGCGCTGCGCGCGAAGGTCGCGACGGCCGCGGCCTCCGATTCGGACTCCGCGGTGGTCAAGAGCTTCGACAGGTTCCTGTGGGAGTTGATTCGCCCCAAGGATGGCAACACCCCTGCGGAGGACATCGACCCTGAATACTATCCGGCGATCCGGGCGCGGAGGCTCAATGAGGCGATGCGATTCGACAACAACTATGCGCTCAGCCAGTCCGTGTATCCCCTGCTCGTCGGCAGGCCAACCGGCCTGCACACGATGATCCTCATGGTCGCCGAGAAACCCGACAAGGACTGCATGCAGGCTACGGTCCGGCAACTCGAGTCGTTGATCTCGCAGGCCACGGGATCCGCCAGCGGCGCGAACCCGCCGCGTCGTGTCCGAGCCTCCGATGCCGGCGTGTTGGCTACGCCGGGCGAGCTCGCGGGCCTGTACACCGCCACGATGCGACTGGACGCGAACTATGCGGAGAGGCTGGCGCGCGCGCTGGTGCAGTTGAGCGACGACCTGTCGGCCAGCTTCCTTCCGATCGCCGAGGATGAGCGTGCATCCATGCCGCTTCGGCTCGGCGCCCTGCGCGTCGCTTCGGCCTCGGCAGGCGAGCGTGCGGGCAGGATCCTGCTTTCGCTGCTGAGCCCTCGCGGGGAGGAGCTGCTGGCAGAGAGGAACAGTCCGTCCGACATCTATCTGATCGCCGCTGCCCTCAGCGGCTCCTCGGCGAAGCCGATGCTCGACGCGGTGCTCGCCGACAAGCGACTGCATCCGCGCCTGGCTTCGTCGTTCGTCAACGGCTACGCGAGCGCCAACGCTCTCGATGCGACTTCTGCAGACATGATCTTGTCGCGTTGGTTCGAGAACGCCGACGTCGCGGAGGGAGCGTTGATCGCCGCGCTGCGCCAGGTGGCCACTCGGCCGCGCGAAGCCCAGGGCGATTGGCTCTTGCGCGCGGCGCGCGACAAGCGCACCACCGAGACCGCGTTCACGCTGATCGGAGATCTGCGCGATCCCAGCTATCTGGAACTTCTGCGCACGGGTTTGACTCCTGCATTCACGCTGGAGAACCGCCAGCTGGACCCCGCCGAGACGCGCACGCGAGTCCTCAACGCGCTGACGCGCTACTTCGATGATGCCGCCGCGGACATCATCCTCTCGACCGCGGGCTCCACGGCGAGCCCCAACCTGCGCGAGCAGTGCTTCAAGGCGCTGGAGACGATCCGCCAATACCAGGAAGAAAAAGGCCGCTGGGTCGGCGACCGCGCCTCCCGCGAGGCGACCGCGACGGCGATCCGGGACTTGCTGACGCTCCTGGACGACAGCAACCCTGCCGTGCGCGCCCAGGCCGTGCGCGGCTTGGCGACGCTGCAGGCGATCGAGCAGATGCCGCGCATCGTGCGCATGCTCAAGGACTCCGACGAGGGCGTGCGCAAGGCGGCCGGCGAGGCGCTGGGCGTCCTGAACGCTCCGCCGCAGAAGCAGGACTGAACCCGCGCTGGACCCGCTGCCGCTGGACCAGGATTTCTTCGCGCGCGACACGCTGCGTGTCGCGCGCGATCTCGTCGGCGCACGGATCGTGCGGCGCATGGGTTCGCGCCTCATGGTCGCGCGCATCGTCGAGACCGAGGCCTACCGCGGCGACGAGCCTGCGTGCCACGCCTTCGTGAATCTCGCGCGCGTGCAGCGCGGCCTCGCGCCGCGCGGCCGCAGCGCGCTGCTCTTTGACGAGCCGGGGCTCGCCTACGTGTACCTGAACTACGGCGTGCACTGGCTGTTCAACGTCGTCACCGAACGCGCCGGCGTCGCCGGGGCCGTGCTCGTGCGCGCCGCCGAGCCGCAGAGCGGCGTCGAGCACATGCGCCGCCTGCGGCCGGGCATCGAGGACGAGCAGGACTTGGCCAGCGGGCCCGGGAAACTGACGCGCGCGCTCGACATCGGACCGCGATTCAACGGCCGATCCTTGTGCGTCGCGCGCGAACTTTGGCTCGCCGCGCCGCAGGTGCGCGTGCCGCCGCGTCAGATCGAAGCCGGTCCGCGCGTCGGGATCAGCAAGGCGCAGGGACTTCCCTGGCGCTTCTGCCTGCGCGGGCATCCCTGCGTCTCGTAGCGCGGAACGCGCACGCGGCGCTCACAGGTGCTTCAACCACTCTTCGAAGCCGCGTTCGAGCTTGGGCAGGTCGGCTTCGAACATCTGCACGAAGAGATCGTTCGCGGCGCGCGTGTTCGCGGAGCGCTTGGAGCCCAGTTCGAAGCCCAGCAGCTGGCCGCGACAGCGCGCTTCCCACTCGGCGAAGCGCGCGGCGATCTCGTCGCCCGCCCCGCTGCGCAGGTAGCGCAGGAAGGCCCACGACTGCGCATAGAAGGCCAGGCCCACGTCGTGTCCGCGGCGCCACTGCTCGAACTGGTCGGCCTCGAGGAAGTCGCGCAGCGCCATCGTGCCGCCCTCGACCTGCAGCGCCTCGATGCGCGAGCGCTCGAACATGCCCTTGACCACCAGTTTGCTTCCGTCCCAGCTGAACGTCCCGGTGCCGCCGAAGGTGTCGGCGAAGCCCTCCGAGTACCAGGGCGGCAGCACGCTGCGCGAGACCGAGAACGCGAACAGGTGCGTGGCTTCGTGCAGGATCACGCCTCGCGCCACCTCCTCGGGCAGGCCCTCCATGCAGACCATCGCGACCGGCGGCGAGGGCATGGCCACGCCCGCGACCAGCTTGTGCTCGCCCATGCCCAGCGCATCGAGCGTCGCTTCGTAGTCCGGCTTGGACGCGAACAGGAACAGCGAGAGGCGCCGCGTCGGCACGGCGCCCATCTCCGCCGCCAGCTCGGGCAAGAGCTGGCTGCACATCGCGTGCGCGTCCTGCGCGTGCTCCAGCGAAGTCGTGGTGCGCACGCGCAGCGCCGGGCTGGAGACCTCGTGGATCTGCTCGAGCTTGGGCAGCTTCGCCAGCATTTCGTCGCGCACGTACAGACGGCCGTTGATCGAGATCGCCTCGGCGCGCAGTTTCTCCGAGGCCTTCTTCGGGATCACGCCGGCGCGGATCACGATCTGGCCCTTGGCGTCGAAGATCAGCGGCTCGTCGCTGTCGCCGAGCAGGTCCTTGTATTCCGCTTCCGCCTGCTCGATCAGCTCGCGATCGAAAGCCCAATTCGCCAGTTCCAGCCGTTCCTTCCGGTCGACGGCCGCCATCGACGCAGCCTTCTTGTTGTAGGACTCGACCTTGCCCTTCGAGGGTCGCGAACCGTAGCGCTTCCAAAAGGCCGCGTCGTACTGGCGCATGATCGAGAGCACTTGCGCGGCCGCGGGGTTGCGGCCCGCGCCCAGCTGCGCCGCGAGCACGATCTCCTCGGCGGCCTGCAGCGTCATGCCCTGCTTGCGCAGATCGAGTCCGTACTCCAGGTGGCGCTGGCTCTGCTCGAGCTGCATCTGCGCGCGCTTGGCATCGAACTGCGGCACCGCCGAAGCCTTCGACTGCGCGGGCGCCAGGGCGGCGAGCAGCAAGAGCAGCAGGGGCGTGAGCACGCGCAGCGGATCGAACATGCGCTCCATGCTAGGAAAAGCACCGAGGCCGGCCGCGCGATTGCGCGTCCGACCTCGGGACTTCCATCAGCAGACGATCGCCCGCGGGACGGGGCAGGCTGTATGGTACGCCAGATTGGGCCTGGCGGGCGCCGGGTCGCCGCGACCCGGCTTCGCGGGGGCTGCGGGCTAGTGTTGGACGCGGATGCAGTCGCGGGCGCTGAAGCTCTCGCCGGTCAGCAGGGTCCCGGTCAACTCTACGGAGAGGTAGCTCTTGTCGGGCAGCGAGGCCAGGCCCAGCTGCTCGACCACGGTGTTCTTGCTGAACTTCAGCGCCAAGTCCGGCAGGCCGTCCGCGGTCAGCGTGTGGCAGTCGCAGTCGTTGTCCTCGAAGGGCGCGGCGACGTCGGACTCCACGATGTGGACCGGTGCGGCAAAGCCGCCGATGCCGTCGGTGCGCGCCAGACGCAGGCTGGACCTGTCCACCAGGCTGACGTCGAAGGCAAGCGTGCCGACCAGGGCCGCGGGCACCAAGCCTCCTCCCGTGGTCTGCACCGGATTGGGGCAGGAGCCGGGGTGGATGTCCAATTCGGCGCTGATCGTCCCGTCGATTTCGATGAAGAAGCGCGAGAAGGTCACGTTGACGCCGTCCGAGATCCGCAGTCGCACCGAGCAGCTGACCGCGCACCCGCCCGAGGTGTCGACCAGCAGCGAGGTCACCTGCGCGGCGGGGTCCAGGATCACCTGCCCGGGACAGCCGGAGCTCCACTGGAAGCTCAGCGGGGCCCCCTCAGGGTCGTAGACCGAAGTGGCATCCAGGGGGATCGTGGTCGTCTGGCCCTGGCAGGCGTAGTTCACGGTGACCGGCGGGAAGCCGACCGGGGGCAGGTTGACGGGAGACTGTGCGGGGGCGGGTTGCAGGAGCAGCAGCAGGGCCAGAGCGGAACCGAAGGTGGCAAGGTGGAGCATGGTGAATTCCTCTTCAGTTGGTGTGCGCGGAATGAGTTGAAGGAAACCTACACCCTCCCGCGAGAGTAGGTCGGCCAAGGGACAAAACAGCGCGCGCCGGGGTCGCGGAGGCCATTTAGGGAGGGGCGAGGTGCGGGTAGCCACCGGCAGCTCGGGCCCGCCGGAGGCCCCCTGCAGCCGCGGCGAACCGGAGGGGCGCAGACGTCGGGCCTGGCCCGGCCTCCGAGGGACCGCTGGAATCGACCGGAATCGCGCCGCGGGAGGGTTCGGCGTAGCCCGAATCGGCCGCCCCCACTGCATGAAAAAGCCGTTAGCCTAGGGGGAGCGAGGGCGCGTGCCCCATCGAACGCCTGCAACGGAATTCGATTCTGCCCGCGTCCCTGCATTGTCCCGTCATCAGGTTTGCCGCTTCGCAAGTCCTGCCCATCAGGCATTTCTCAGGAGAACGCAAATGATGTCTGCTTCACAGTTCCGCATCGCAACCGCGCTGGCCTTGCTCGCCAGCGCCGCAAGTGCCCAGTCCGGCGAGACGGACGCTTCCCCGCAGTTGGATCGATCGTCGGTGCTCGCACCGCCGAGCACCCCCGGCTACAACGCGCTGGGCTCGCTGGTCGCCGGTCCCTTCGACGTCCAAACCGCGAACGCGCCGTTCAACTCCCTCCAGGTCGTCGGCGTGGAGCACGCCTTCGGCTACTACTGGATCACGCAAGGCGATGGCTCGACCACGCTGCAAAACGCGGTGATCGACCAGTACACGACCGCCGGTGCCTTCGTCGCCCAGTTCCCCCAGAACTCGGTCCTGTCGAGCACCTTCAACAACCGCGACGGGGCTGCGGTCGACGTGACCGCCAGCACGGGCTTCCTGTACTTCGGCGAGGAGTCCAACCGCATCGTCGAGTACTTCTGGGACGGCGCGACGTTGGTCAACACGCGCGTGCTCACGGTCGTCAACCCGGGCGTGGGCGGCTTGCCCAGCGTGGTCCGCGCGCTGGCGCGCGATCCGGCGACGGGACTGTTCTACACGGCGAACTTCGGCTCGGCGGTGTTCGAGATGAGCTTCGACGCCTCCCCCGGCACGAACGCCACCGTCACTCGCGTTTTTCCCAACCCGACGCTGCCGACGACCGCCTTCTATGGCATGGCCTGGGACCCGGTCAACGGCACGCTGTGCGGCTGGAGCCAGAACGGCACGCCGGCCTGTCGCTTCGACGAGTTCACGGTCGGAGCCACGGCGCTGACCGCGACGGGCAAGACCTTCCAGGGTCAGCAATTGCCGATCGCCGCGCCCCTGGCGGGCGGCGCTGACATTTACGACGACCCGCGCAATTGCGGCTCGCTCTCGCTGATCGGCTTCCACCAATCGACGCCGGACGCGATCCTGCTCTACGACATCGCGACGCCGGTGCCGATTCCGCCCTTGGTCGCGACCAACTCGACCCCGGGATCCCTGATTCCCGCGCTGGGAACCGGCGGCACGGGTTCGACCTGGCCGACCACCCTGCCGGCGGATCCGACCTCGCTCAGCGTGACCACGACCTGCCCGATCACGTGCATCGACAAGATCACGATCGACAACCCGTTCCACACCTGGGTCGGTGACTCGCACTTCGTGCTCGTCGATCCCAGCGGCGTGGCGCACAACCTGCTCGTTCGCCCCGGCT
>Ga0315910_10001650_pt1 | contig 20320 bp, 18 predicted proteins | sample EdamamesoilMG_FD_204470 | JGI IMG/M metagenome (GOLD analysis project Ga0315910, IMG submission 204470) | Garden soil microbial communities collected in Santa Monica, California, United States - Edamame soil | ecosystem: Environmental > Terrestrial > Soil > Garden | place: USA: California...
GGAAGCACGACCACCCGATGCGTGCGGTTCTGGCCCGAAACGCCGATGTCGAGCACGGTGTTGAGCGACGCCCAGTTCACCGGAGTCCAGACGCCCGTGGTGTTGACGTAGGTGCGGCCCCCGGGGCTGAAGCACACGCTGACGCTGCTGCCGGCGTTCACCGCCGTCGTCCCGACGAGCGCGCTGGTGGTCACGTCGGCCGGTACGGCTGCGTTGGTGACGACGCGCGCTGTGCCGACAACGGCGCCCGGGGCGAGGGGAGTCCAGTTGTTGTTCAGGCAACCGCGGGTCGGGAGGTTGTCGCAGTTCGCTGTTTGCGCGGCGGTCGCAGCGGCGGTGCCCTGCACGCCTTCGAGCACGTTGACCGTTCCAGCGCCGGCTGCGTCCGGGGTGAGCGTCACGACGATGGCCGCGCCACGACCGAGCGCGCGGGCGCGGGCGCCGCGATAGATATCGGCGATGGTCTGCGCGCTCTGGAGCACCCGCTGCTGCCGGAACCGCTGCGCGAACAGCGGGACCGCGATCACGGCCAGGATGGCGATGATGACCACCACGACCATGAGCTCGACCAGCGTGAAACCACGCTGATTGGTGCGAGATGTAGGCAAAGGGAACACGGAGACCCGATCCGGTATGCAGCAAAGGGCATGCCGAGCCTCGTTTCCCCAAGTATTGGATCTGAAAGGGGATATTGCTGTGCTCTCGGACCCCGAGGCGGTAACGATTGCGTCTCTACGAAACGGTTGCGGGGCAGGGGGTGACCGGACGAGAAAGGGGGGTGCGTTCGGAGCTCGTGGTCCTGCTTCTCGCCGTGGCCGGCTGTCGGGGTCCGACCGAGCATCGGGAGGCACCCGTTTCGTCGTCGAGCGCTCGCCCGGAGGCTGCCGCAGCGCCGTGCGCGAAGGGCCCACCTCAGGGTGACGGCGAGGCGGCGCTCTTTCCGCTCTCCGCGGGTGGCCTCTGCATCGATCGCCACGCCGAGCTCAGCCGTCACGGTCGGCCCGGTGATCCGCCGCTCGACGCGGCGTGCGCGGTGCTCGGCATCGACTGCGATCGCCTTAAACGCTTTGGCCTTCGCCGGCTGACATCGCTTCGCTACGCCGACGCCGCCGGTTCGCCGACGCGGGCGACGCTGAGCGTCCTCGGTTTCGACGACGCGGAGCTCGCACTCGCGGCGTCGAGCGAACGGATCGCGACGGCCCTCGAAGTGGGCCAGCCGGTGCGAGCGCTCGACGGCCCCGATCTCACTTTGCTCGGCGATACGAACGTGGTCGTCGTGCGCGGCGAAAGGATCATCCTCGCCGGGCTCGCGAACGAACGTCTGGCGCCGGCCGAGCTGGTGCGGGAAACAGAGCGCCGGCTGCCCGAGCTCACGCGCGGGCTCGCGGCGCGGCTTCCGCGGGACACTCCGCCGCCCGCGCTGTCCTTGCTCCCGGACGAAGGCCGCCTTCCGCTCTCCGTCCGCTACGAGGGCTTCGATCTGCTCGGCATCACCGGTGTCGGGCGTGGTGCTCGAGCCCGCTACGAGGAACCGGGGCGCCGCTACGAGGTCGTCGCGTTGGTCAGGGGTGACGCCGACGCGGCGGACGACGTGATGGAAACGGTGAGAAAGGTCGAAGGGGCGCGGCGGATCAAGCAAGCGCCCTACGGCGCCGTCCGCTTTCGCCTCAGCGACGGCCCCGAACCGGTCGACTGGGTTTTCGGCCGCCGGGAGAGCGTGGTGATCGGGGTCGGCGCTCCGGTCCCCGCGAAGGGGCCCAAGCGCTCGGCGAAGCCGCCGGACCGGAACCTGCTGCGGATGAAGGCGCTCCTCGACCGCCGGCCCGAGCGCGTCACCCCGGCTGGACGGGGCGGGGCCTCGACGCGCTGATCCTGGGCGTACAAAGCTGGTAGGGATCAGGTCGTGGACTTCGATCACTCCGAACAGCACGCGCTCATGCGCTCGATGGTTCGTGACTTCTGCGAGCGGGAGGTAAGGCCTCACGCCGCAGCATGGGACGAGGAGGAACGCTTCCCGAGCGAGCTCGTCCCGCGCCTCGCGGAGCTTGGTCTGCTCGGCATCCGCGTGCCGGAGGCGTACGGCGGCTCCGGGCTCGACATCACCGCGTACGCGATCGCCGTCGAAGAATGCGCGCGAGTCGACGGCTCACTCGCGCTGACGGTGGCGAGCCACAACGGCCTCGGGCTCGGGCATATCCTCGCCGCGGGCACGGAGGAGCAGAAGCGCCACTACCTGCCGCGCGCCGTGAGCGGGGATAGTCTCGCCGCCTGGGCGCTCACCGAGCCCGGCTCCGGCTCGGACGCCGCCGCGCTCAGGACCACGGCGCGGCGCGAAGGCAACGACTGGATCCTCGACGGAACGAAGATGTTCATCACCCAGGGCTCGGTCGCGGGGTTTTGCGTGGTCCTGGCGCGCACCAACCTGGCCGTGCCGCCGCAGCAGGGGATCAGCGCGTTCATCGTCGACACCGGGAGCCCCGGTTACTCGGCCAGCAAGAAGCTCAAGAAGTACGGGTGCCGTTCGAGCGACACCGTGGAGATCACGCTGGACGGCGTGCGCGTGGCCGACAGCGAGCGGCTCGGCGACGTCGATCAGGGCTTCCGCGACACGATGCGGATCCTCGACACCGGACGCATCTCGATCGCCGCGATGGCGCTCGGGCTTGGTCGCGGGGCGCTGTCGCTGGCGCTCAAGTACGCGAAGGATCGCGCAGCCTTCGGCCGGCCGATCGCCGAGTTTCAGGCCGTGCAATGGATGCTCGCCGATGCGAAGACCGCGCTCGATGCGGCCGAGCTCCTCGTCTACCGCGCCGCGTGGCTTGCCGATCGCGGTCAGCGCTACACCCAGGAAGCGTCGATCGCCAAGCTGTTCGCGAGCGAGGCCGCGACCCGCGTCTGCAACGACGCGCTCCAGATCCACGGCGGCTACGGCTACACTCGCGAATTCGAGATCGAGCGCTACCTGCGCGACGTGAAGCTCTGCGAGATCGGGGAGGGGACGAGCCAGGTCCAGCGCATGGTCATCGCCAAGCACTTGCTCCGCGAGTAGTCACTCCGTGCGCTGGATGACGTGAAATCCGAACGCGGTCTCGACGACGTCCGAGATCGCGCCTGGCGCGAGCGCGAAGGCGGGGTTCGAGAACTCCTTCACCATCATGCGCCGGTTGAAGCGGCCGAGGTCGCCACCGCGTTCTCCCGCGCCGGGCTCGTCCGAGTACTCCTTGACCAGAACCGCAAAATCCTCGCCCTTTCGCGCCCGCGCGAGCGCTTCTTCGGCGCGCGCCTTCGCCTCGTCGCGCGTCCGCTTGATGGCCGGACCGGCGCGCTCGGAGCCGAGGTACTGCACGAGCAGGTGACGAGCGCGGATCTCGCCCTCGTTCTGGGCTGGCGCCTCGGCGAAGGTTCCGTCGCCCTGGCCGCCGGGCGAGCTCGGGCGCTCGGGAGGCGGCGGTACCCGCGGCGGCTCGCCCGGTCCCTCGAAGGTCGTGACCACGCAGCCGCTTGCGGCGAGCGTCCAACCCGCGAGCGTCAGCGCGGCGGGTAGAGAAAACGTAGACGCTCGCTTCACTCGGTACGCTTGATGACGTGGTAGCCGAACTTCGTCTCGACGATGCCCGAGAGCTGTCCGACCTTGAGCGCGAACGCGGCGTCGGAGAACTCCTTCACCATGTTGCCGCGGGAGAATTTCCCGAGCTTGCCTCCGCGCTGCGCCGCCATCGGCTCATCGGAGTACTCGGCCACGAGTTTTTCGAACTCCTGGCCCTTCTTGGCCTTGGCGAGGGCTTCCTTGGCGCGCTTTTCCGCCTCTTCCTTGGTGCGCGTCACGGTCGGCTGGGCGCGTAGCGACCCCTTGTACGAAACGAGGAGGTGGGAGGCGGCGACCATCTCGCCGTCCTCGGGGCGTTGCGGGCGGGGCGGGCGCGCGCTCGCCGTGGAACGAGCCGTGGCGGCGGGGGTGGCGGCGGGTGCGGCAGTGGCCGGTGGCTCCGCCGACGCGACAGCCGGCGTCAGATTGCAGCTGATCGGCAAGATGCCGATGCCGCCGAGGAAACCGAAGAGGAGCAAGCCCCCAAGGGTCGCCCACGGCGCCCAGTCGGGGATCAGGTCGTCGAAGCCGCCGCCGGTCGAGGGGCTCGCCGCCCGCTTTCCCGAACGAGCGCTGCGACGAGACTCCTTCTCGTCCTCCTCGTCGTCGTCGTCATCGTCGTCATCGTCGTCGTCGTCGTCGTCGTCGTCATCGTCGTCGTCGTCGTCGTCGTCGTCGTCGTCCTCGTCGCTCTCGTCCTCTTCGTCCTCGTCCTCTTCGTCCTCGTCATCCCGACGCGAGGCTTTCTTCTTGGGTGCCGCCGATTTCTCCGCGGACTTCTTCGACTCCGAACCCTTCCCTTCCGCCTTACCGGACCCCGGCGAAGCGGTGCCGCTCGAGCCCCACTCTTCGTCGATCTCGTCCGTCGGCGGAGCCGGGAGGGAATGAACCTTCAGCTTGTCTTCGTCAGCCATGCGAACATCACGCTCCTCGAATCGGGGAAACTTCTGCCCAAGCGCCGGTGATGACCGGATCGGGCTTTTCGCCCGCGAATGCCTCCAGGGCGACGCGCCCGCCTTCTAGCACGTAGCCCGTGGTCCTGATCGGCTCCGCAGGCCAAACCGGACGGCGGAACTGGGCTCCAAAGGCCTTGATCGAGCGTTCGTCGCCGCCAAGGCCGGAAATCAACGCACGCCCGACGATCCCGAAGGTGCAGAGCCCGTGAAGGATCGGCCCGTCGGCGAAGCCCACGGCGCGCGCAAACTCGGGATCGGCGTGCAGCGGGTTCAGGTCGCCGGAGAGCCGGTAGAGTAGCGCTTGCTCGGGTGAGGTCGGTGACACGACCGTGAAATCAGGGTCGCGATCGGGGACGCGCGGTACGTCTGCCTTGGGCGGGCGCGGGCCATCGAAGCCCCCGGCATCGCGAACCAGGAGCGACCATTCCGTGTCGAAGCAGGGCTCGCCGGCGAGCGTGGTCGTCGTCGTGATCACGAGCTGGGCAAGCTTCTTCATGTCGTAGATGCCCTTCACCTGACCGACGGTTTCGAGCTGCGCCGCCGGGGGGATCGCACGGTGGAGGCGAATCACCTGCCCGCCGTGGACGAGCCTCGTCATGTCGGCGCGCGTCTTTTCGAACAGTGCCGCTACGGCGGGATAACTAGGCACGACGGCGAAGGTGGGGAGCACCCGCGGCCCGCGACCCTCGTACAGAAAATCGAGCTCGCTTCGCGTCGCCCCCACGCCGAGGGCGTAGAGAACGACCGTCTTCCAGTCGTATTCGAAGGAGAACGGCTGGGTCTGCTGACCCACGGTCGAAAGATCCAGGCTCATCGGTATCCGTCCGCGTCGGAAAACAGCACGGGGCGGCTCCTCCGGGCACGAACGGTTAGCGCGCGTCCGCGTGGGCCGTCAAATCGTCCGTCGCGTCAGACCGCCGGCTGTGGTCGAAATAGGTGCTTTCCGAGGCGCCCGAGTCGTCGTCGATGCCGAGCCTGGTTCAGCTGTTCGAGCTTCTCGAGACCGCGCTCGGGGCCGATGCGCGCGCCGTCCTCCTCGCCTGGGCGCGCGCGCTGCCGCTCGTCACGATCGTTCCGGCCTTCGGCCTCGGAGCGGTAGCGCTTCCGATCCGCATCGCCCTCGCGCTCGGCATGGCGTTCGCCATCGCGCCTTCGCTCCGACCGCTCGCGCTCGACGGCGCCGCCCTGCCTCTCGCGATCGTGCGCGAGATCGGGCTCGGGCTGCCGGCGGCACTCGCGACCGCCGCGTTGCTGTGGGCGGCGATCATGGCGGGCGGCCTGGTCGACAACTTGCGGGGTGGTCACGAAAGCGCCGACCTCTTCGACGAGCCCACGACGCCGCTTGCCGCGCTGTTCGGGCTGATGGTGGCGCTCGCGTTCCTCGAAGCGGGCGGAGCGACCCGGCTTGCGGCGGCCCTTGCCGAGCCACGCCTGTCGACGAGCCTCGGCGTCGCGGCGGAACGCCTCGCGCAGTCGATGGGCGTGGCGGTGGCGATCGCCGCGCCGCTGGTTGCCGGCTCGATCGTCGTCGAGCTCGGCGCGGGCCTCGTCGCGCGCTCCGCGATGCCGGCTCACGTGTTTTCCTTGCTCTTGCCGCTCCGCTCGCTGTCGCTCTTGGCGCTCCTGTGGCTTTCGCTCGATCGGATCGTCGAGCTCCTGGTGCTCTTGGCGGCGCGGCCGCTGTGACGATCAGAGCGGCACGCGGTAGGCCAGACCGAACGCCAGGGAGAGCACGGAGTTGATCCCCGTGAGCGACGCTTCACTGCCCAGAGGATCGGTAGCCGGCTCGTTCGGCAGGAACCAGGTCGTGTAGCGGAGCGTGCCGCCGAACGAAAAGTGGTCGGTCAAGCGGTAGGCGAAGCCGGTGGCCGCACCGAGTGTGCCGCCTTCGGTGCGGATGGTCACGCCCTGGTTTCCGAGGAGCGCCCGGTCGTCCTCCGTGGTTTCCACTACCTGAAAGCTGTCGTTGACGACGACGCCGCCGCCGACCACGCCGACCCAGGCCTCGAGCGATTCACCGACGAACGGGTAGTAGCGGAGCGAGCCCTCGAGCGTGAGGTAGCTGCGGGAGTGATCGCGTTCGACCACCTCCGGATCCTGCCGCGGGCTCGCGGTGGGGATCAGCCCGAGCACGACGCCGGCTCCGAAGGCGAAACGTTGATTGAACCGGTAGAGCTGCCACACCTCGATCGCGAAGCTCACGTCCCCCTTGCTGCAGCCCTGGCTGCGTTCGGCGCACACCTCCGCCCGCGGCAAGGTCAGGACCCCGACGCTACCTTCGGCGATGCCCATCGGGCGATCGGCCGCCGCGAAGCCCTGAAGCAGGCGCTCGGGGGCGGGGTCCGCACCGCCGGCCGGCGGCTCGCTGTCTGCACGAGCAGGCGTGGTGACGATGGCGATCGAGGTGGCGACGACGAGCCCCGATGCCGACGGACCGAGGCGAAATCCCCTCACGGCCACGCGCTCCCGCACCCGCCGAGCTGGGTCGCGATGGTGATGGCACCCAGGACGCCCACCACGAAGCAGGCGAGGACGATCCCGGCGGGACGCAGCGGCGCCCCCGCCGAAGCGGGCTCGCGCCGCGCGGCGGGCGCGGTTTCCCGCTCTTTCTCCGCGGCTTCCCGCACCGGCGAGGAGGCGGCATCGAACGAGCCGAGCACCCTCGTCGGATCGCCGCGCGCTATCGCCGCCACGCCGCCGAGCAGCGTCGGACTCGGCAGGATGTCGCCCGGTGACATGCCGCACTCGACGGCCGCCTGAGCGATGGCTCGACCGAGCGCCCGCCCGTCGGCGGGGCGTTCGCGGGGATCCTTGGAGAGCGCCCGAGCGAGCAGCGCGGCGAGCGGCGCACCGACGGTGCGCGCGGGGTCGAACGAACGGACGTCGGGGGCCTCGCGCTTGACCTGGTCGACCAGGATCGTGACCGGCTTGTCGCCGTCGAAGGGTGTCCGCCCGGCGAGGCACTCGAACAAGATCGTCGCGATCGAGTACACGTCGCCCTCCGGTCCCACCGGCTCGCCCCGTGCGCCCTCGGGTGACAGGTAGCGCGCCGTTCCGAGGATGGAGCCGGCCTGCGTTTCGAACGAGCCACCCTGGTCGTTCCAGCGTGAGAGCCCGAAATCGAGCAGTTTGACGAAGTCGGGGTCGCCGCCGCGTCGCACGAGCATCGCGTTCTCGGGTTTGAGGTCGCGGTGGACGATGCGGTGCTCGTGGGCCTCGCCGACGGCGTCGCAGATCTGCAGGACGATGTGGAGGGCGCGCTGGATCGGAAGGACGCCGCGCGCGGCGAGCAGCGCCGAGCGCAGGCTGAGCCCCTCGAGGAACTCGAGCACCAGGTAGGGCTCACCGCCGGCCTCCGGCGTTACCTCGGGCACCGTGCCGAGCGCCATGATCTCGACCACGTGCGGGTGGCGCAGGTGTGCGGCCGCGCGCGCCTCACGCTGAAAGCGAGCAACCAGCACCTGATTCTGACGGAGCTCGCGGTGCAGGATCTTCACCGCCACCTTGCGTTCGACGCCGGATTGATGCGCGGCGTACACGCTGGCCATCGCCCCGACGCCGATCAGGCTCTCGATGCGGAGGTCGGCGCCGAGAGAAAGGCCGAGGTACGGATCGCGGCTCGGGTCGCTCGGACGCGTCGTGACCGGCGCGCCGTCGAGTGGACAGAACGTTACGACCGCAGCGTAGGCGGCCCCACACTTGGCGCAGCGCCGTAAGGGCTCGGGCATTGGAGCCTCAGCAGGCCTTCCCAAGATAGCGCGAAGCGCGAAAAAGCGCGATGGTTTCCCGCGGGTACGGCCGTGACGCCGTGCGCCGCGGCACTCCTCTTGAGGCGATTCGATGAATCGCCTCTTTCTTCCCTGGATACTTTTGTGGTGGCGCTCGGCGGGCGTGTCACTAGGCTCCGCCGGCCATGAGCGAGCCACCCCTTCCCGACGCAGAGAGCCCAGCGGCGACCCCGCTGGACCCAGCGCCTCCGGGTGGCGAGGGCGGCGCGGCGGCGAGGGTCGACCAGGGCGGCTACCGCATTGCGCTCCCGACGTTCGAAGGGCCGCTCGATCTCTTGCTCCACCTGATCGAGGAGCACGAGCTCGACATTTTCGACATCCCCATCGCGTTCGTCGCCGCCAAGTTCGTCGAATACGTGACGCTGATGCAGGAGGTCAACATCGACGTCGCGAGCGAGTACCTCGTGATGGCGGCGACGCTCGCCCACATCAAGTCGAAGATGCTGCTCCCGGCGCCGCCGGCCGACCAAGAGGACGAGCAAGAGTCGGAACTCGACCCTCGGGCGGAGCTCGTTCGGCGGTTGCTCGAGTACCAGAAGTACAAGCACGTCGCCGCGCAGCTGGCTGGGGCGCCCGTACTCGGGCGCGATGTGTTCCTGCGCGGGGTTCCCGGTTCGGAGGCCGAGGCAGCGGCGCCGATCGCCGGGCTCAGCCTGTTCCGGTTGCTCGACGCGTTCCAGATCGTGCTCTCGCGCGTCAAGGCCTCGGTCGATCACGAGATCGATCTCGAGCGCTTTTCCATCACCGATCGGATCAACCAGCTCTCCGAGCTCCTGCGAACGAAGACGCGGGTGGGGTTCCTCGATCTTTTCGAGGGGCAGTCCTCGCGTGCCGAGCTGATCATCACGTTCCTCGCGCTGCTCGAGATGACCCGCCTGCGACTCACGCGCCTGTTCCAGGACGATGCGCTGGGGCCGATCGAGGTGGAGCTTGCCGTGAAGGACGACGAGCCGGACGATTCAGGAGAGAGTAGGGAAAACGCGTGATGGTCGAAGAACAGAACACTCCAGAGGTCGACGAGGCCGAGGCTCCGAACGAGGAGACCGCCGGCGAAGGCGCCCCCGCCACCGAAGGCTCGATCGAGGAGACCGGTGCATTCCTCAAAGGCTTGATCGAAGCGTTGCTCTTCGTTTCCGACCGTCCGCTCGAGCTGAAGGAGGTCGCTCGCGGAGCCCGGATCGATCGCGCCCGCGCCGCCGAGCTGCTCGAAGAAATCCGTCGTGACTACGAGGGTCGCGGCATCCGCCTCGACGAGGTCGGGGGTGGCTACACGTTCCGCTCGAGCCCGACGTTCGCCGAGCGCGTGCGTCACTACCTATCGCTCCGGCCGGTGCGTTTGTCGCGGGCCCAGCTCGAAACGCTGGCCATCGTCGCTTACCGCCAGCCGATCACGCGGCCGGAGGTCGATGACGTGCGCGGTGTCGACTCGGGCCCGGTGCTGAAAGGGTTGCTCGAGCGCGATCTCGTCCGCATCATCGGCAAGAAGGACGAGCCGGGGCGTCCCATGCTTTACGGGACGACGCCCGGGTTCCTGGAAGCGTTCAGCCTGAAGTCCCTTCGCGACCTGCCGACACTGCGCGAGTACACGGAGCTCAGCGACGAGTCGCGGCAGATCTTCGAGGCGGAGCTCGGAGAATCGGCGCCCGAGGACGCGAGCTCCCTGGTTGCCGACGGGCTCGGCGCAGCGGAGCCACAGGCCCCGGAAGGCTCGGCCCCGGCGGCGGAGGCGGAAAAGGCCGACGACGCGGACGAAGCGAAGGCTGACGAGGATACCGACGAGTCGAGCGCTGAGGCGGGCGACGAGGACGAGGGCGACGAGGACGAGGACGACGAGGACGAGGACGAGGACGACGACGACGACGACGAGGACGACGACGACGACGACGACGACGAGGACGACGACGACGACGACGACGACGACGACGAGGAGAAGGACAAGAAGGGCTAGCCGCCCCCTTCTGCCGAAACCAGCCCTCTGGCCGGACCGATGAAGAGGGCGTGCGACCCGCCCTGATCGGTCTCCTTCTCGCCTCCTGCGCTCCCGACTGGGACGTGCCGCCCGTGCCTGGCGCCGGCCTCTTCCCGGTCGAGGTGGAACCTCTGGGCGGCACCGGGCCGGCGCCCGCCGTCATGCGCCTTCGGGTCCGCGGCGGTTTCTCGGCGACTCCCCTCGCTGACTTTCGCCTCTTCAGCGGTGCTCTCTCGAGCTCACACCTCGGCCGGATCCGAAAGCGGGAACTCCCCGGCACCTTGCTCGAACGCGAGATCCCGCTCGTCGTCTGGGGCGAGCCGCCGGACGTGGTCGTCGCGCCCGTTCGCGCGCTCAGCGCGGGTGTGGTCTCGCTCGCCACCCCCGAGCTCGGCCTGCTCGCCGAGGTCCCCGTCGATCCATCCCTCCTCCCCTGGGTCGAGCGCACCTGGCCGCCGCCCGACACCGAAACGGGCGGGGGCCTCGTCCTCCATTGTGGTCCCGACGCGGCCGCGATCGAGGGCGGGACCGTGGAGCTCGCGCCGCAAAGGCTCGCGGCCACCATCCGTCGCGGGCTCGATGCCGCCGGGAGGTTCTCCGAGGACTGCATTCGCCTGGAGCCTCAGGACGAGCTCGCGGAGGGCAGCTTGATCCTGCCGCCGGCGCTCGTCGACGGTGTCGGACTCGAGCCGATGCCGCTCATCGTGGCGAGGCCGGCGCCGGCCAAAAATGCTTGCGACGCGGCGGAGCTGTCACTCGGTCCCGCCTGTGCCCTGGTCGGCGATGATCGCGTCGTGCTGCGCGCTCCGAGCGGCCCCTCGTTGTGGGCGGTGAGTGAACCGGTCCCGCTGCTCGGTGTGGCGGGCCCGGAAGAGAGCCTCGTGATCCGCGGTTTCGAATCGGACCGAAGCGAGCGCCTGGTGGCGACGGCGTTCGACCTCGGAGGCACACCGAGCTCGATCGAGGAGACACTCGCGCTCCCGCCGGATGCGGTCCACGTCGTGATCAACGAGGTTCTTTCGAACCCGAACGGCCCCGAGTCGTCGGGCGAATGGATCGAGCTCTACAACGATGGGCGCCGGTCGGTGGATCTCGGCGGCTTCGAGCTCCTCGACACCGGTGGCGTCACCGTGCTCCCGGCTCACGAGCTCCCGCCCGGAGGGTTCGTTTTGCTCGTGTCGTCGGAATTTGCACCGGATCCGGAGCTCGATCTCGTGCCGCTGCCGGGGGTGCCCTTGATCCAGTTGGTCGACGTCGGCGTCCGGGGCCTCAGCAACGCGGGTGAGCCGCTTCGCCTGGTCGATCGCGAAGGAGTCGTCATCTCGCGCTTTCCCGCGCTTGCTGCCGCCGATCCGGGCCAAAGTCTCGCACGGGTGCGTCCGGATGCTCCCGACGGCGAGACCGCTTCCTTCGCTGCGCACGCAGCGCCTGGGGCTTCGCCCGGCGCGCCCAACGCGACGCCCGACTAGGCGCCGCTGATCGTCATCTGGGCCACGCGGAGCGTGGGCGCGGCGGTCGCGGTCTTCGCTTCGAGATCGGAGCCGACGGCGTCGATGCCTTTCAGCATCGCGTCCAAGGTCGACGAGATGGTGACCTCGCTCACCGGGAACGCGAGCTTTCCGTCTTCGATCCAGAACCCGGAGGCACCTCGTGAAAAGTCGCCGGTGACCGGGTTGAAGCCGAATCCCATCAGGTCCGTGACGTAGAGCCCGCGGGCGGTGGACGCCAGGATCTCGGCGGGTGACGCACTGCCTGCGAGAAGGTGAAGATTCGTCGTGCTTGGGCCAGGGCTCCCGCCGCCGCGGCCGGCCGAGCCCGTGGAGCGCCGCCCGAGCTTTCTCGCCGAGTAGCAGTCGAGCAGGAAGGTGCGAAGGACCCCGGCCTCGACGACGGCGTTACGGCGCGAGGGCAGCCCTTCGCCGTCGTAGGGGCGCGAACCCGGTGCTCTCGGGATCAACGGGTCGTCGACGATCGAGACCAGGGGGCTCGCGACGAGCGTTCCTTCGCGCTCGAGGAGATAGCTCGATTTTCGCCAGATCGAGCCGCCCATGATGCAGCCCGCGAAGCTCCCGACGAGCGAGCGCGCCACGTCGGGGTCGAAGACGATCGGCGCCTCCGTGGTGGGGACCTTTTTCGCGCCGAGCTTGTCGAGCGTGCGGCGCGCTGCTTCGCGACCGACGCCTTCGGGATCCTCCAGCAGGCTCGCGTGTCGTGATCCCGTCCAGTAGTGGCCGCGGCGTTTCTTGCCGCCCTCGTCTTCGGCCACGGGCGCCACCGAGAGCGAGGCGTACGTCCCGCGTGAAAGGCCTTCGAATCCGTTCGAGAGCACCAGCGCGCCGACCGAATCCGAACGCGCGAACGTCGCTCCCTCACTCAAGGTGATCCGCGGATCGAAACTCATGGCGGCGCGCTCGGCGGCGAGTGCTCGCTCGAGTGCTGCGCCACCGTCGAGCTCGGCGACGGTGGGGTCGTACAGGTCGAGCTCGGGGTAGGGTGGGCGCGCGAGCTCGGCGGGATCCGCTGGGCCGGCGGCGGGGTCCGCTTCGGCGAGCTCGGCGAGCTCGAGCGCGTCTTCGATCATGCGCTCGATGCCGGCGTCACCCAGATCGCTGGTGCTCGTGACCGCGACGCGGCCGTCGCGGATGACCCGAAGCGCCACACTGTGGTGGCCGGCTTCCTCCACCAGATCGGCTTTGCCGAGCCGCACCCGCACGCTGAGCTCGAAGCCGCCGCGGGCCGTGGCCTCCGCGACCGTCGCTCCCTTGTCGAGGGCACCCTTCACCACGCGTCGCGCCAGGGCGAGCAGGCGGTCGTCGCGATCGTCCGGCATCCCGTTCGTCGTACCAGATGTGGGGTCAGCTGCCGAGGCGCCTGAGCGCCGAGCCGGTGTACGTGGTGGCCAGGGTGAGGACGAACAGGACCCAGAAGAGGCTCCAGCCGAGGGCCGTGCCGGCGACCGGCTGGGTACCGAAGTCGCCATGATACTGCGCGTAGCTCGCTCGCACCGAGAGGCGCGGAAACAGCGCGAGCGTCAGCGCGAGTGCCGACAGGCCCGAGGCGGCGCCGAGACGCACGATCTCACCCGGGCGCCGCGCGCGTGTCGGGCGTGCCGCGAGGACGAAGCCCGCCGGCACGCTCGAGAGGGCGAGCAAAGCGCCGGCGACCTGCAAGAGCCTCGCGCGCCCGCCGTCGAAGAGATACGCCCCCGCCCAATCCGGCTCGAGAACCAGGAAGATCGCGCAGGAAGGCGCGAACGCGAACAGCGCGTAGAGCGACACGATCGCGAGGGATCGCGACGACAGGCTCCCGGGCGCACCGCGCGCGATATCGTCGCGCCCGAGCCAGGCGAAGAGCACGCCGAGCGTGAAGCCGATGAGCGGAGCAGGGACCATGCGAGAGCCATCTTTCGCTTCTTCGGCTGCGGGCGGCAAGCCGTGCCTCGATGGTCGCCCCGGCCCGCCCATTCGACGGCGCGAGGCCGGTTTGCTAGGGGTCCGTCAGCGTGAGCCCCGAACGCCTCCTCGCCCTGCTCGAGCGCGTGCGCTCCGGTGCCCTCGACCCGGCGCGGGCGCTCGAGGAGCTCGCCACGCTGCCGTTCGAGGACCTCGAGTACGCGAGGGTGGATCAGCACCGCGCGCTCCGTCAGGGGCTCCCGGAGGTGATCCTCGGTCAGGGAAAGACGCCCGAGCAGATCATCGGCGTCGCCGAGCGACTGCTCCTCGCCGGGCACAACGTGCTCGCCACGCGGGTCGAGCCGGAGGCGGCCGCCATCGTGTGCCGGGCGCTGCCGGCGCTCGAGCATCACGCCGTCGCCCGGACGCTGCTCGCGCTGCCGCACCGGCCGTCGCCGATCGGGGGTGCGCCGGTGGTCGTGGTGACGGCCGGTACCAGCGACCTGCCCGTCGCCGAGGAGGCACTCGTCACCTTGCGCGCGGCGGGCGTTCCGAGCGAACGCGTGGTCGACGTGGGGATCGCCGGTTTGCATCGCGTGCTCGAAGCGGTGCCGGTACTCCGCCGCGCTCGTGCGGTGATCGTGGTCGCCGGCATGGAGGGCGCACTGCCGAGTGTGGTCGGAGGCCTGGTCCGCGCGCCCGTGATCGCGGTGCCGACCTCGATAGGCTACGGCGCGGCGCTCGAAGGCCTGACGGCGCTCTTCGGCATGCTCACGTCGTGCGCTTCCGGGATCACGGTCGTCAACATCGACAACGGGTTCGGCGCGGCGATGGCTGCCATCCGTCAGGTCCACGTCGAATCGGGGCTCGCGTGAGCGCGGGGATACGCCGCCCCGAGGGCGCGACGCACGGCCACGGCCACGGCCACGGCCACGACCACGATCACGATCACGACCACGACCACGACCACGATCATCATCATGGTGCGCCAGCGCCCGGCGCCCGTGTGACCCTTCTCGCGGGGGACGCCGAAGCGCACCGTCCACCCCTTCCCCGCGGAGCTGGAAGCGGGAAGGTCGTCTTCCTGGACGTCGGGAGCGGGATTGCCGGCGACATGACGATCGCGGCCCTGGTCGACCTCGGGGTTCCGTTTGCGGTCGTCGAGGACGCCGTCCGCGCGCTCGGCGTGTCCGGCTACCGCCTGGTTCTGTCGCGCGCGCGCACCGGTGCGCTCGGCGCCACGCATTTCAGCGTCGAGGATGCCGGAGCGCAGCCCGAGCGCCGCTACCGCGACGTGCTCGCGCTCCTCGCCGCGTCGCGCCTAACCCCTTCGGTTCGCGCGCTGGCGGAGCGCATCTTCGCCCGCCTGGCCGCTGCGGAGGCGGAGGTGCACCGGGTGCCCGAGAGCGAGGTGACGTTCCACGAGGTCGGTGCGCTCGATTCGCTGATCGACATCGTGGGCGCGGCCGCGTGCTTCGAGCACCTCGGCGCGCGGGTGACGGCTTCGCCGGTTCCGCTCGGGCGCGGCTCCGTCAAGACGGCGCACGGCGTGCTTCCACTGCCGGCGCCCGCGACGCTTTCGTGCCTTCGGGGCGTTCCGACGTTCGCGGCCGATCTCGACGGCGAGCACGTGACCCCGACGGGTGCTGCCATCCTCGCGAGCGTCGCCGCCGGCTTCGAGCGCTGGCCCGCCATGATCCCGGAAAGCATCGGCTGCGGTGCGGGGACGCGAGCACTGCCGGGGCGACCGAACGCCCTGCGCGTGGTGCTCGGTACCGAACCGGCGGGCGTGGCGACCGGGGGCGCGCTCTGCCTGCTCGAGGCGAACGTGGACGACATGACCGGGGAGCTCGCGGCGCACGCGATTGCCGTCTTGCTCGGCCTCGGCGCGCTCGAGGCGTTTGCGACACCGGTCACGATGAAGAAGGGTCGGCCGGGCCTCTTGCTCTCGGCGCTCTGCCGCATCGAGCACGCCGACGCCGTCGGGTCGGGGCTGCTGCGCGAGACGACGAGCATCGGTGTCCGCCGCACGGCGGTCTCGCGGCTCGAGCGGCCGCGCCGCGTCGTCGAGGTCGCCACCCGTTTCGGGCGGATCCCGGTCAAGGTGAGCGAGGGGCCGTACGGCGCGCCACAGGTGAAGCCGGAGTTCGACGCCTGCGCTGCAGCTGCCGCTCGAGCGGGCGTCCCCGTGCGCGAGGTGCTGGCCGAAGCACTCGCGGCGTACGGCCGCGCGCCGGGCTGACCGGCGTCAGTCGGGCCGTTCGATCGGCAGGCCCACGGCTTCCCAGGCGAGGACGCCGCCTTCCAGGAAAGCGGCGGCGACGCCCTGCTCGGCGAGCTTTCCGACGAGCTCCTTCGAGCGGTCGCCCGAACGGCAGTAGAGGACCGGCGGAGCGCCGAGCATGTAGAGCTCGGCCAGGCGACCTTCGATCTCGTCGCCCGGCATGCTCGTCGCCCCCGCAATGTGAGTGCGGTCGAAGACGGCGCGCTCGCGGACGTCCACTGCCTTCACTCGCCCGGCGCGAAGCAGCTGGTTCAGCTCCTCGGGCTTGAGGGCTCCCTCGGCGCGCGGCAGGAACGGATCGAGCATCTCGCGAAGCTGAGCGCGTTTGAGCGCCCCCACCTTGCCTCCGACCGGCCGTCCCTGATGAAAGACGACGAAGGTCGGCACTGACTGCACGCCGAGCTGGCGAGCCAGCATCGGTGAACGGTCGATGTCGACGGTGACGATCTTGGCCTTGTCGATCAGATCACCGGCGAGCGCCTTGAGCTCCGGTGCGACCAGCTTGCAGGGCGCGCACCATTCAGCGGAAAACTCGACGAGCACGGGAAGCTCGGAGAGCAAGACCTCGCGTTCGAAATCCTGCTCGGAAACGCTGGGAACCATGGCGCTCCTTACCTAGCCCCATCGGTCTCGTCCAGGGACCGCGCGTCTGCCTCTGTAATCCTCGGGCTGCTCGCGCTTCCAGCGCGTCGCTTGAGTGCCAGGACCACGTTCGAGCTCGGTGTTTCCCCGAAGGCCTCCCGGGGCGAGAGCTCGACGGCGAGGCCGAGTACCGAGGCGCCGAGCGCGCCCAGGAACAGGAGCACCGCCACGCCGAGGGTCCCTTCGCCCGCGGGCGCCGCCCCGAGCGCGAGCAGGGACGCCGCGGGTGCGCGGTGGAGGGCCCGCGCCGCGGCTTCGAGCCCGAAGGCCCAGGGCACGGACAACGCCAGCGTCACCGCCGTCGCGCGGATCGAATCAGGCAGCAGGCGCCGGAGGTACGGTGCGAGCGGGGTCCCGCCGACGCTCGGGGCGGAGAGGCCTTCCTCGAGTCGCCGTTCGTTGAGGCGGCGGCTCAGCGAATGCGCGACCTCGGCCGCACGCACGACGGCAATCAGGGCGGCGCCGACCAGGCCGCCGAACGTCAACGCCGCGCACGTGACGAACGGCTGAGGCATCGCTCCGGCGATTTCGCGACCGCGTGCGAGTACCGCGCTCGCGGTTCGCGAGAGGCCACCCGCGAGAATACCGAAGCTGATGCCGAGCGAACCGGCAACGCCGATGATGACGAAGGCGCTGAGGATCGTTCCCCTGAGCGCTCGTGATGCGGGGCCGATGACGAACGGACCTATTAGTGCGGCGAGCAGGAGGAGGGCAAACCAGCCGGCGAGGGCGAATAGGACCGACGCACGCCGCTCCTTCGCCTCGTACGCGCTAGAAACACGTCCCGCGCGGGGTGGGTCGAGATCACCGACGATCACGCCAGCCAGGCCGCTGGCCGAGATCGGCAGCGCCGCCCACATCAAGGTGACGATGTCCCCCGTGGCGAGCGCCCGCCGGGCAATGGCACCGAGACCCTGACCGAGCACTGCCTCGACGGCGAGCTCCGCCGACAACGCGCTCGGGATCAGAAGGCCGACGCGGGCCACGACACGGGAGGGGCGCCACCTCGTCCCGCCATGCGCCCACAGGTCGAAGGCGAGGACCGCAGCGAGGACGACCATGAGTGCCGCCGTCGCCAGGACACGCCCGATTCCGTTTGCCTCGATCGCTGCGACGCTTGCCGGGATACCCGCGAGTAGTACGAGAGCGCCGGCAACACGCACCCGCCGCGCTCTCCGGAGCACGCGGCGGCCCGCCACGACGAGCGCTGCCGCGCCCAAAAGCGCGAGCAGCGCGAGGGGCACGGTCCTCCCCGTCGCTGCGAGCACGCCCAGGGCGAGTGCTTTGCCGTCAGGATCGTTCGGGCCGAGCGCCCGCATGGTGGCCGACAACCAGCGCGAATATCGCGTTTGGGTGATGGTGGCGCTGACGCGCGCAGGGCCGTCGAGCGTGGCGAAGTCCGCCCCGTGCTCCGTTGCAAAGCGCCTCACCTCGGTCACGATCGCGCGTGCCCGTTCGAGTGGTGCCTCCGGTGACAGTGCGAGGTCGAGCTTCGTCACGTGGGCAACGACGGGCAAGAGTCGCGCGATGCGCCGCACGTCATCCGGACCGCGCAGCGTGCCGAGTGCGCCGAGGAGCTCGGGCAGCGCGAAGGTATCGAGCTCGGTGACTTCCTTCACCCGCAACGGCAGCGCTCGTTCGGCAAGGCGCGAGACCTTGCGCTTCACCGCGGCGGCGCGAAAATCGGCGCTGCGGTCTTGCCAAAACCGCGTGAAGAAGCCGATCGCCCGTTCCGGCGTGTCGATGTCGTCCGCATCGGCGACCCCCATCCGCCGTGCGACCGGGCCGAGCGCCAGCGCCACCCGGCCGCGCGCTCCCGGCTCGAGCGCATCGAGGTGCGGGATGACATGGGGGAAGGCCGCGCCTCCGAGGCGCTCGAGCTCGCGCCTTCCCTCGGCCCCCAGCGGGCCCCCGCGCGCGACTCGGTCGGCGGCGGCGAGCGAGAGATCGCGCACGTTGCGCGGTGTGGTGTTGAAAAGCAGGGGCAGCGTCGTCGAGCGCGCGTCGTGAGCGCCCGCCATGCGGGCCAGGATCACGAACGTGAGGAGCGAGGCGACCGCGAGCGAGAGCAGCGAGAAGGTAAGCTTCTCGATCGCGCGTCGCATGGCGGACTCAGCGCAGGAGCCAGAAACCGGTGACCGCGACGGCCGCCATGGCGAAGAGCACGAGGGCGCCGACGAGCGCCGGTGGCAAGCCGTCGACCGGGATGGTCACGGGTTCGTCCTGCCCGCCGAAGGGCCGTGGATCGCGGGGCTCGATGGCCGGGCTCGCGGGTGTCTGTCCGGCGTCGGGTAGCGCGAACTGGATGCCGACCATCGTGTGCCCGACCTTCAGCCGCCGCGACTCGCGCGCCGCTTCCTCGCTCGGCACGCCGGTCTGGATGTCGTCGGCCGAGATGGCGGACACGCGCTGCTGCTCCCCGGGGTAGTCGGGCAGCGCGTACTTCTTGTAGACGAGCTCCTCGGCGGGGAGCTTCTCGGGCAGGCCGGCGCCGTCGAAGTCCGCCACGATCACCGTGATGTTGTCGTGGCCGCCCGCGCGATTCGCGCGATCGGTGAGCTCCCGGCAGGCCTCGAGCGGGTCGGCGTTCGACACCAGCACCTCCCTGAGCTCGTCGGCGCGCACCATGCCGGAAAGGCCGTCCGAACACAGGAGCAGGCGATCGCCCCGCGCGAGGTCCACGAACGTGAGGTCGACCTGCACCGTCTCCGCCGTGCCCAGCGCTTGCAGGATGATGTTGTTGTGCTCGAAGGTTTCAGCCTCTTCTTCGGTGAGCTGGCCCGCCTCGATCAGCTGATTCACGAGTGACTGGTCACGGCTCACCTGGACCAGGCGATCACCGCGCAGCACGTACGCGCGACTGTCCCCGACCTGCGCCACGAAGAGCCGGTCATCCATCAGCGCCGCGATGGTGGCCGTCGTGCCCATGCCGCGGCGGGTCCGGTCGGCGCGCGCCTCATTGAAGATCCGCGACCCGGCATCCTCGACCGCGTGGACCAGGCGCCGCGCGAGGTCGTCGTGTTCCTTCGGTGGCTCGCCCTGAAGCAGGCGCTCGTAGATGATGTCCACCGCCAGCTGGCTGGCGATCTCTCCGGCGGCGGCCCCGCCCATGCCGTCACAGACCCCGGCGACCGAGCCCCATTCGCCGACGATCTGCTCGCGCTCCCCCTCCATCAGGCTGCGGCTCCTGCGGGTCAGGTCGGCGACCAGGAAATTGTCCTCGTTGTGCTCGCGGATCTGACCCACGTCGGTGCGCCCGAACAGGCGCATCCGGATCTCCGAGCGGGGAGGCTGCGGGCCGTTCATCGGGGGGCCCCGCTCACGTCGAGGCGAAACAGGTGCTGGCCTACCCGCAGGTGATCCCCGTTCGCGACCTCCTGCTCACCCCTGATGGCCAGGTAGGTCCCGTTGGACGACCCGAGGTCGGTCAGGGTGAAGGTCCCGAGTGAGGGGTCGCGAGTGACGGAGGCGTGGCGGCGGCTCATGAAGGGATCATTCGTGAAGACGACGTCGCCGGACTCTCGTCCGACGATCGTCTCGTCGCGGCAGAGGTAATAGACGTCCCGCGGCACGCCTTCTACGGTGAGCTGGCAGAGGCGCGCATGGCGCGTCAACGCCGGCGAGCCGAACACGCGGGTTCCCCGCTCCGTTGCCGGGCCGAGCCCACGTTCCGCGTCGCTCACGAGCTCGAACCTTAACACCT
>Ga0315910_10001651_pt1 | contig 20320 bp, 20 predicted proteins | sample EdamamesoilMG_FD_204470 | JGI IMG/M metagenome (GOLD analysis project Ga0315910, IMG submission 204470) | Garden soil microbial communities collected in Santa Monica, California, United States - Edamame soil | ecosystem: Environmental > Terrestrial > Soil > Garden | place: USA: California...
CTGGTGACCATGTTGACCCCCGGCGTGTTGACCCCGCGCGCGGTCATGCAGCTGTGGCTCGCCTCGATCACCACCGCCACGCCGCGCGGGTGGAGGTGTTTCTCGATGCAGTCGGCGACTTCGGCGGTCAGCCGTTCCTGCACCTGCAAACGCCGCGTATAGGCGTGGAGCACCCGGGCCAGCTTGGAGATGCCAACCACCTTGTCGGTCGGGAGGTAGGCGATCGAGGCCTTGCCAATGATCGGCGCCATGTGGTGTTCGCAATGCGACTGAAAGGGGATGTCCTTCAACAGCACGATCTCGTCGTAGCCGCCGACTTCCTCGAACACGCGCGAGAGGTGATCGGCCGGATCCTCGGTATAGCCCTTGCAATATTCCTTCCACGCGCGCGCGACCCGCTTGGGTGTATCGCGCAGCCCCTCGCGGGCGGGATCGTCGCCCGCCCAGCGGATCAGCGTGCGGATTGCATCCTCGACCTCATCGGGAACGGGGGGCTTGTCGCTCATGTCGAACGTCCTTTCGGTGTCCACCTAGAAGCCGGGCGCGCGATAGCCAAGGGAGGAAAGGTATTGGAAGCCGCAGTTCCGCCTTCGGCGAAAGCGCCCGGAGCGATTGTCCTCGCCCTTCGGGCTCGTTCGTCTCGGCTTCGCCTCGACTCCGATCCAAATCGTCGATGGCACAACAACAAAAGGCCACCCCAAATGGGATGGCCTTTTGTTGGCGCGCCCGGAGCGATTCGAACGCCCGACCCCCAGATTCGTAGTCTGGTGCTCTATCCAGCTGAGCTACGGGCGCGCGGGAGAGGCGGCACATAGGCACATGGCCGCGCCAATGCAATCCCCTAGCTGGAGGTCATTCGAAGCCTGTCGAGCAGCTCCACATCGACCGGTGGCATCGGAAGCAGGGCGGCCTCATCGGGCCCGAACCACCCCCATTTCTGGCCCTGGCGGCCGACCGGATCGCCGCTCCACGCGCCGATTATGTAAAGACTCATGACAATCGCGGGAAAATTACCGGCCGATTCCTCTCGTGCGGAGCCCGCCAGAAGCAGGGAATCGGGATCGAGCGACAGCCCGAGCTCTTCTTCGATCTCGCGAATCAGCGCGTTTTCCGGCGTTTCGCCATCATCGACCTTCCCGCCGGGAAATTCCCACAGGCCGCCGTGCCGCCCGCCTGGCCCTCTGCGCTGCAACAGGAAGCGCCCGTCTACAGTGGTTAGCGCCGCGGCAACCACGTGAATTTCTGTCGGAAAATCTTTCAACTCAGGCAGCAGTGGAAACCTTTCGTTAGGACTTTTGCGGGAGAAGCCAACAGTCGGACCGTATTCCCGGGGGGTGACAGTGAAGACGAACAAACTCTTCAAGGCAATTCTCGAAGATAGTTCGGGGGCCACCGCCATCGAATACGGCCTGATCGTGGCATTGATTGTGATCGCGTTGATCGGCGCACTCAACACCTTCGCCAACGAGACCATTTCCATGTGGGATAGGGTCGATACATCGTTGGAAGAGGCGGCGACTTCCTGATCGGCTTAGCGATTTGTCAACCTATGACACGTAACTGAAGCAAAGCCCAAACCAGTCTCCAACGGGGGTGGCGCGGGCATGAAGACTGAACCAGGAGACTAGCGATGAAGTTCATCAACAAGCTGCTTCGTGACGAAGCCGGCGCGACCGCCATCGAATATGGCCTGATCGCCGCCCTGATTGCCGTTGCTGCCATCACCGCGATGCAGAGCCTCGGCAACAGCCTGAGCGACACCTTCGGCCGGGTGAGTGGCGACCTCGACGCCGCCAACGCCGCTTAAGTCGAAGCTCAAAAAAAATAGGAGGGCGGCAGGGTAACCTGCCGCCCTTCTTTTTTGCGCGCCGTCCGAACCCTAATTCGCGGCTCGCACCACCAGCTTGACCCGGTCGCCCGCCAGCACGGTGGCGTTCGAGGCCAGCCCGTTGAGCACCCGGAAGCGCTGCTCCCGCGCATCGTCGAAGGCCATGCGCGCGGCGAGCGAGGCGACCGTATCGCCCTGCTGAACCGTCACCACGTCGATCCTCCGCGGGACCACCGCGGCCGCTTCGGTCGAACTGATCCGCCGCATCGAATTGAACATCGGGAAGAATACGCTGCCCTGCCCGGCCGGTACGATCGCGGCGAAATGAAACGCGCGATCCGATGCGAATTCATAGGCATAGACATAGACATCGACCTGGCTCTGGCCGTTATTGACGCGCGCCGCGCCATAGGAGACCGGAAGCCCGTTGATCGTGGTCCGCTGCACGTTCTGCGGAGCCAGCTGCTGCTCGCCGCCCAGCTCGGTGAACACCGAACGGACATAGGCATCGAGATTGCCGTTATAGGGCGCAGCGGTGAGTTGCGCCTTGCCGCTGTTCCCGGTGATCGAAACCGCGCTCGTCCCGTTGAGCATGTAGAATCCGTCGGGCGCGGCGAATTCGAACCGGAACCCCGGATGAATGAATTTCCTGCCCTCGATCACCCCCTGCTCGGGATCGTCGCCGTAAATGATGTTGTCGATCTGGGCGAGGAAGGTGTCGCGATTGGTGGCGGTGCCGGGAACCCCCTCAGCCCTCGAGAGTGCGCTCGAAACACGTTTGGCGGGATCGGGATGGGTTGAGGCCCATGCCGGCATGCTCGCATCGTTGCCCTGCAACTGCGCTTCGAGCGAGTTCTGCAGCGCAAGGCTGGATAGCAGGGTCGACATAGCGCGCGGATCGTAGCCCGCGCCGCCGAGGTAGGTGATGCCCAATTGGTCGGCCTGGAGTTCCTGCTTGCGCGAATATTTGAGCGTCAGGAGCTGCGGCGCGGCCGAGGAAATCTGCTGCCCGAGCTGGCCCAGCGCCGAATCGCCAAGGACCGCCCCCGCCAGCACCTGTCCAAGCACACCGAGAATCTGGTTCTGGGTCGCCTTCTTCTGCCGCTTCGCCGAGTGCCGCGCGGCGACATGGCCGACTTCGTGGCCCAACACCGCCGCCAGTTCCGCCTCGTTGTTCATCAGCGCGGTGAGCTGGCGGGTGACGTAGACATAGCCGCCGGGGATCGCGAAGGCGTTGTTGACCGAGGAATTGAGCAGGGTGACGGTGAAATCGGTCGGTGAATTCGCCAATCCCGACTGGTAGGCGATCTTCTGGCCCACACCGATCACGTAATTGGCCTGCGGCCCGCTCATCGCACCACCGAACTCCTCGAGCAGTTGCGGATGCGCCTCGGCGCCCTGCTGCGCCTCCTTCGGGGTAATCGCCTTGACTGTCTGCGCGACGGTCGCGCCGACACTTCCAAGGAAAACAAGGCTCGCAACGCCGATCAGGAATGACGGTTTAGAGCGAATAATGGTGGTTGAAGACATGGTCTGGCTCCTCTTGCGCCCCGAAAAGCCCTCTCGCGCCTATGTAATGCGCGGCGAACAATATGGTTTCAAGTTGGGGTTTTGCCTGACCCGTTATGCCCCGATCCTCAGGAAGCGATCTTCGCGCATTTTGCGGATTTTCGCCGGGCTGAACTTGGCCAGCGCATCGAGCTCCTCGCCGAGCACCTTACCCAGTGCCTCGGCGGTCCATTCGGGATCGCGATGAGCCCCGCCGATCGGTTCGGGCACGATCCGATCGATCACCTTGAGCTTCAACAGGTCCTGCGCCGTCACCTTCATCGCTTCGGCGGCCAGCGGCGCCTTTTCCGCGGTGCGCCACAGGATCGAGGCGCAGCCTTCGGGCGAGATCACCGAATAGACCGCGTGTTCGAGCATCAGCACCCGTTCGGCGCTGGCCAGCGCGACCGCGCCGCCCGATCCGCCCTCGCCCACGATCGCCGCCACCAGCGGCGTCTTGAGCGCGAGGCAGGCTTCGGTCGAGCGGGCGATGGCTTCGGCCTGGCCGCGCTCTTCGGCCTCGATCCCGGGGAATGCGCCCGAAGTATCGACCAAAGTCACCACCGGCAGACCGAAGCGCCCGGCCAATTCCATCAGGCGGATCGCCTTGCGGTAACCCTCGGGCTTGCCCATGCCGAAATTGTGGCGGATGCGGCTTTGCGTATCGTTGCCCTTCTCGTGCCCGATCAGCATCACCTTGCGCCCGCCGAGCCGCGCCGGGCCACCGATGATCGCCTCGTCCTCGCCGAACACGCGATCGCCTCCCAAGGGCATGAAATCGGTGAACAGGGCGGCGACATAATCCTTGAAATGCGGCCGCGCCGGATGCCGCGCGACCTGGGTCTTCTGCCACGGGGTCAGCGCCTTGTAGGTGCTTTCGAGCAGGTCGGCGCTTTTCGCCTCGAGCCGCTTGATCTCGCGCGAGACGTCAACCTCATCCCCGTTGGCGGCACGCAGCTCGGTAATTCGTGCCTCGAGCGCCGCGACCGGCTTTTCGAAATCGAGATAGGATATCATCGGCTTGCGCTAGCCGCGCCTCGCGCGCTCGGCAAGGGGATGCCGTTCATTCACCAGTGCCACCAGCCGCGCCGAATCAACATGGGTGTAGATCTGGGTGGTGGCGATGTCGGCATGGCCGAGCAGGGTCTGGAGCACCCTGAGATCGGCCCCGCCCTCGAGCAGATGGGTGGCGAAGGCATGGCGTAGCACATGCGGGCTGAGCCGGGCCGGGTCGATCCCTGCGCGCGCCGCAAGCGCCTTGAGCAACTGGAACAGGCGGACGCGGGACAGGTGCCCGCCGCGCGATTGGAACAGGAACCTGCCCTCGGGCCGGACATCGAGCCAGCGGCCCAGCGCCTGCTTCGCGCGGCTGCCGACCGGGACCATCCGTGCCTGCCCGCCCTTGCCGGTCACCGTCAGGAACGGCGCGTCGCGCGGCACCGCCGAAAGCGGCAGCGAGACCAGTTCGCTGGCCCTGAGGCCCGAACCGTAGAGCAGCTCGATCAGCGTCAGCAGCCGCACCGCCTCGGGCCGGTCGCTCGCGGCTTCGTCCTCAGCGTATGCGAACAGGCGTTCGACTTCGCCATGTGAGAGGATTTTCGGCAGCGGCCGCCGCGCGGCGGGGCGCGGCAGGGCGGAAGACGGATCGTCCTGCCGCAGCCGTTCGTCGACCAGGAAGCCGTAGAATTGCCTCAGCGCCGAACTCTTGCGCGCGACCGACGACGGCGCGAGATCGGCCCACACCGCCCCCAGCCGGGCCAGCGCCTTGCGGTCGGCCCCGGCAAGCTCACCGATCGCCTGTTCGGCCGCTTCGAGATCGCGGCGATAGGCCGCCAGCGTGTTCCTTGCCGCACCCCGCTCGGCAGCGAGCATGGCAAGGAAATCGTCGATCGCGGACATTAGCCGCGCGCCACGGCCTCCGCCGCGATCATCCGCGCCTCGGCCGAGAGCCCGACGCGATCGAGCGAGCGCACGATCAGGTAGAGATGCCGCGCGGTCATCTTGTCCCAGCCGCTGCCCTGCATCCCGAGCCCGGCGAGCAACGCGACCAGCGCCGGATTGCCGACCGAAGCGGCGCCTTCGATCATCCGGCTCCAGTTGCTCTCGCGGCCAAGGCCCACGCCCAGCCGACCGGCAAAGTCGTTGGCGGTATCGAGATCGATCCGCCCGAGCCCGGCGAGCCCGGCGACGAGGAATTGCGACTTGCGCTGCTCGGTGCTCGAATCGTCGTCGATGAAGCTGTCGACATCCCCGGAACTGACTTCGTCGCGCCCATCCCGCGCCAGCGCCAGCAGCGCCCAGCCCTGGCTGCCGTCCTCGACGACATTGGCCCAGCGCAAGGCGTTGCGGTCGAGCCCCGCGGCAAGCATCGAGGCGATCAGCAAATGCGCATCGCCGGCAAGCGCGCTGCTCGGGGCGATCCGCGCCGCGGCATAGGAGGTCAGCACCAGCCGGCCATAGGCGTTGTCGGTGCCCCAAATTTCCTTCAGCGCAACGAGCCGATCGGCCGCCTCTGCGGCAACATAGGCCTCGCGCAGAGCCAGCGCCCGATCGCGAGCCTCGCCCTCGACGCCTTCGTCGGCATAGATCTGCGAATAGAGATCGACCATCGCCCGGCTCGAGAGGATGCCCTCGCTCCCGGCGCGGTCGGCCCCGGCGGCGCGCTGCGCCAGCGGCAAGGCAGGGGCCAGCGCGGCAAAGCGCTGGTACCAGGGGTCGTCCCCGTCCATCAGCGAATCGGGAACCTCGACCCCCAGCGCTGAGGCTATCGAATAGCGAAACGGGGTGATCCGTTCGGCCTCGTCCCATTCGATAGTCACCGCGCGTTCGCCTTCGCCGGCGGCGCCGGCATAGCGCTGGGCGAGCAGGACATCGATCCGCGGGGCGATCCCGCGCGACAAAGCGCGGTCGAGCTCGCGGGTGGAATCGCGCCCCTCGCCGGCGAACGCCATGCAGACATAGCGCGACAGTTCCCACAGCGGATCCTGCCTTATGCCGCCCTTGAGGCGCGCCACCGGGCAAATTCCGACGAGGTCGCCGCTGGCGAGATATGCCTCGAACGCGGCATCGGTCAGGCCCTTGTCGTAATTGGCCGAATCGACATCCTGGACCAATGCGCGCGAGACATTGGCTTCGCCCAGCGCATTAAGCGCGGACGCGCGCAATGCGGCGAATTCGACCGGGTTCATGCCCAACGGCGCATCGAGCCGGCTCGCCAGCGTTCGCCGCAGGAGGATATGGCCCCAGCGCGAGACCAGCCCGTTCTCGATCCCCGCCAGGGCTCCCCGGATCAGCGAAACCGGCTGCCCGGCGAGCGCCTGCGACGGGAACCCGCCTTCGGTCATGGCGATCACCCCGACCCGGCGCACGGCGCGCCTGGCACCAGCCGGGATGTCGAATTTGGGCTTCAATCCGAAGAGTTCGTCGATCTCGTCCGAGGTCATCGTTTCGAGCTCTTCGATCGACGGGAAATTGGAGGGCAAGGTCACGGGCGCAAGGTCGACCCCGCCATTGTTGAGCGGCGGCAGTACCTGCGACGGGGACGTCCGCCCGGCGCCGGGATCGGGCGCAACCACGGTCGGCGCGGGCGCCGGGCGTGCCGGGGACGGCGCCGGGGCCGGGGCAGGATCGTTGTAGACATCGGGCAGCAGCGAATCCGGCTGCGCCAAGGCGAGGCTTGAGGTCAGCGCCAGCAGCGCCGCGGCTGTGAGCAGGCCGCGCTTCGCGCCGCCGGTCATTGGGCTTGCCCGGGGACGGCGACCGGCTCGGAGAATTCGCGCAACGGCCGTTCGCCCCCGTCGTACCACGCCAGCGCGAGGACGAGGACGGCCAGCACCGCCAGGATGATCCGGTTGCGCCGGGAATTGATCGCCAATGCCTCTACCCTCGAACGATTCACAGCACCCTCGCGTGCTTGCGCTGCCGGTTAGCGCATCTATAGGCAAGGCGGCAATGACCAACACCGACACCACCCTCTCGCCCGCGGCGACGAAGGCGCTGGCGCGGCGCATCGACCGGCCGATCACCCTGGTCGGGATGATGGGCGTCGGCAAGTCGACCATTGGGCGCAAGCTGGCGGCCACGCTCGACCTGCCCTTCGCCGACGCCGACGAGGAAATCGAACAGGCCGCGCAGATGAGCGTCAGCGAAATCTTCGAGAAACGCGGCGAAGCCGAGTTCCGCGACGGCGAGCGGCGGGTCATCCGACGGCTGGTGCGGCAGGGTCCGGCAGTGATCGCGACCGGCGGCGGGGCCTTCGTCAACGACGAGACCCGCGCGCTGCTGCTCGAGGAAACCATCGCGGTGTGGCTCGATTGCGATACCGCTGTGTTGGTCGAACGGGTCAGGCGCAAGGACACCCGCCCGCTGCTGCGCAACGGCGATCCCGGGGAAATCATCGAGCGCTTGAAGCGCGAGCGCGAGCAGTTCTATGCCCAGGCGCCGATCCACGTCACCAGCCGCACCGGTCCGCACGAGCAGACCGTGCAGCGCATCTTGAAGGCGATCGAGCCATGCCTGTAGTCGACGTCGAACTTGCCGGGCGCTCCTACGAGGTGCGCGTCGGCTCGGGCCTGCTCGCCGATCTGGGCGAGCAATGCGGGAAGCTGCTGCGCAAGGCGCGGGTGCCGATCGTGACCGACGAGAATGTTGCTCGGCACTGGCGCCGGGTAGTCGAATCCTCGCTGGCGTCGGCGGGCAAGGAAGCGAGCTGGTTCATCCTCCCCGCCGGCGAAGGCACCAAGAGCTGGGAAGGCCTCTCTCGCACCGTCGACTGGCTGCTGGCCGAGGAAGTCGAACGCGGGGATCACATCGTCGCGCTGGGCGGCGGGGTGATCGGGGACCTGACGGGCTTTGCGGCGGCAATCCTCAAGCGAGGTTGCGGTTTCATCCAGTTGCCGACCACTTTGCTCGCGCAGGTCGATTCCTCGGTCGGCGGCAAGACCGCGATCAACGCCACATCGGGCAAAAACCTTGTCGGCGCGTTCCACCAGCCGGCTTTGGTGCTGGCCGATCTCGACACGCTCGACACGCTGCCCGCCCGCGAGATGGGCGCGGGCTATGCCGAGGTGATCAAATACGGGATCCTTGGCGATGCGGGGTTCTTCGAATGGTGCGAGGCCAACGGCGCCAAGGTGATCGCCGGCGACAAGGCCGCTCAGGATTATGCGGTGAGCGAAAGCGTCAAGGCCAAGGCGCGAATCGTCGCCGAGGACGAGCGCGAGACCACCGGCACGCGCGCCTTGCTCAACCTTGGGCACACTTTCGGCCATGCGCTCGAGGCCCAGACCGGCTTTTCCGACCGCCTGCTACATGGCGAAGGCGTCGCGCTTGGGATGGTGCTGGCGGCACGCTATTCGGCGCACAAGGGCTTGATTTCAGGGGCGGATTCTGAGCGCGTTGCGGCTGCCATCTCCACTGCCGGGCTGCCGAGCGAACTCTCGACGCTCGGCCTCAATTGCGACGGCAAGACGCTCACCGCGCATATGCTACACGACAAGAAGATGGACGCGGGAACGCTGCCCTTCGTGCTGCTCAAAGGCATCGGCGAGGCCTTCCTCGATCGCGAAGTGGCGCTGGAGGATGTCGCCGCGTTCCTCGACGAGCAGCTCGCCTAGTAGCGGTACAGCCGCACCGCCTGCATCGTGTAATCGCCCGGCGGCAGGCGGACGTGGCGGCCCTGGTGGGTCTGGTCACCATTGAGCCGGCGGGTGACGGTCCATTCGCCGCCCACGAAATGCCCCTCTTCGACCACTTCGAGCCCGACCTGCCCTTTGCCCTGCGCATCGGCGACGGTGAAGGTCACGCCCTGCCCGGCGACGAGGAACTCCTCCCCGCCAAGCCAGATCAACAGCGCGCCGTGGGTCGATGGGTCCTGCGCCGCGCGGTCGGTCCACGGATCGATGGTGGTGGCGGTGAAGGTGAAGCCGCCGAAGCTGGTCGTTATCGGCGCAAGATCGACCTCGCCCGAAAAGCTCACCGGGTTGGAGAAGCCCGCGATCCGCCCGTCGGCCTGTGCTGCGAGCACCAGCGGTGATAGCTGCTCCAGCATGCCATAGAGCGAGGCGATCCGCCGCGCCCCCTCACCGTCCACGGTGTCGATCGAGAACGGGCTGAAGCCCATCGCCTCGTTGCGCCCGATTGCCCGCAAGGCATTGGCGCCGACCCGCGGATCGCTCGCCCGGTTGGCCTCGGGGATGAACAGCGGTGCACCACTGGCGACATATGCGTCTGTTATCCCGGCGAAATTATCGAAATAGATGTCGGGGGCTATGAAATCGATGCTGGGCGCTTCCTCGCGCCATTCGCGCGCCAGATGGGCGAGCGGCCCGCCGCTCGGATAATCTCCCGGGGCCACGCCGGGACGCCCCTGTGCCCCGTTGACGAACATCGGCAGCTCGTATTCGGCCTTCCCTGCCTTCGCGACCGCCTCGACGAACCGCGCATAAGCGCGCGCCTGCACGCGCTCGTCGGCCGCCGGATCGCCGGTCTGCGCGCCTTCCTTCGCCAGCGGCAGGAAGCCGACCTCGTTTTCGACCTGGACCATGATCACCGTGTAGCGGGTACCGTCGATCACCTTGAGATGCCGCATCAGCGCGGCAAAGGCGCGGGCATCGGCATCGCGGACATTGTCCGACTGCGCCGAGAGGATTTCCTGCTTCTTGCCCTCGGCATCGAGCGTGCGCGGGAACCGCTCAGGATCGCGCTTCACCCAGCCGGGGACGTAGGTCGACATCGAATTCTTCCACGTCCCGAACCACAGCAGCACCAACCGCAAATCGTGCGCGCGGGCATCCTCGACCAGCCAATCGACGGTCGAAAAATCGAACTGACCCTCCTCGGGCTCGACCAGCTCCCAGCTTACCGGCGCAAGCACGGTGTTGAGGTTCATCGCCGCCAGCCGCTCCCATTGCGGCGCGAGGTAGTCGCGGTGCGAGGCGGAGCTATTGGCCAGCTCGCCGCCGAGCACGAGGAACGGCTCGCCATCGACGATCAGCTGGGTGGCATCGCTGCGCTGCTCGGCCTGCGGGGCCTGGGCGGCGGCGGGGGCGGCAGCAAGCGCGAGTGCGGCGAGAGACCAGAACCTCACCCGTCGAACTCCACCAAAGCGCGCAACTGCTGGGTGCGTTCGCGGGTAAGCGCGGCCTGGCAGCCATAGATCATCATCGGCTCGCCACTGCCGCCGCGGAACAGATAGCCCTCGCTGGCGCAATGATTGTCGCGATATTCGAGCCATGCGCGCTGCGCGGCGAGCAGCGTGTCGAAATAACCGGGGCGGCCATCTTCAGTGGGACCGTCCTCGTCCCATTGCTTCATGGTCTCGGAGGTGATTTTCCACTGCGCGTTCAATTCCGCGTCGGCATTCTGGAAATCGATAAAGGCGCATTGGTTGATCTCGTGCTGGTTGACCGCGTTCCCGCAATCGAGCGGCGGTTGTTCGGCCGGGTCGGCGGCGGCCATAAGGAGTGGGAGGAGAAACATCAGTGCAGGCTCACCCCATCTCGTCACCCCGGCGAAAGCCGGGGTCTCGTGCCATCTGACAGTGCTTGCCCGCATGAGATCCCGGCTTTCGCCGGGATGACGAATAAGGGTTCATTCCGCCGGTTCCCTCACCGCCCGCAACGGCTCCTCGCCCGTTAGCGCCTTCAGCCCCAACCGCGTAAACAACGCCGCGTCGGCATCGTCCCCCGCATTCGGTGCGGTGAGCAACCGGTCGCCGGTGAAGATCGAATTGGCCCCGGCGAGGAAAGCCAGCGCCTGGGTCGCCTCGCTCATGCTCTCGCGCCCGGCGGAGAGGCGGACCATGCTGAGCGGCATACAAATCCGCGCTGCCGCCACGCAGCGGACGAATTCGATGTCGTCGATCTTCGAGATCTTTCTGGTCGGATCGCTGGTGCCAAAAACCGGTTCCCACTTTTTGGCGCGATCCTCCGCCGGCGTACCCTCCAGCATATCGCCCAGCACCGTGCCCTTCACCGGCACCAGCGCGTTGACCGGCACGCTTTCGGGGTGCTGCGGCAGGGTAGCGAGCGTGTGGATGAAGCCCACCCGGTCCTCGCGCGTCTCGCCCATGCCGACGATCCCGCCCGAGCACACCGCGATCCCGGCGTTACGGACATACGCCAGCGTATCGAGCCGGTCCTGATAGGTGCGGGTGGAGATCACCCGCTCGTAATATTCGGGGCTGCTGTCGATATTGTGGTTGTAATAATCGAGCCCGGCCTCGGCGAGCATGTCGGCCTGCTTCGGGGTCAACATGCCGAGCGTCATGCAGGTTTCCATACCCATCGCGGCGACGCCTTCGACGATCTCAACGATCGCCGGCATGTCGCGGTCCTTGGGGTTGCGCCAGGCGGCGCCCATGCAGAAACGCTGGCTCCCGGCATCCTTGGCCCGCGCGGCGCTCTGCAGCACTTCGCGCACATCCATCAGCTTGGTGGGTTCGATGCCGCTATCGGCCTTCACGCTCTGCGAGCAATAGCCGCAATCCTCAGGGCAGCCGCCGGTCTTGATCGACAGCAGGGTGCAGAGCTGGACCTCGTCGGCCGCATGATGCGCGCGGTGGATTTCGGCGGCGCGGAACACCAGCTCGGTGAAGGGGAGATCGAACAGGGCGGCGATCTCGTCGCGGGTCCAGTCGGTGCGGGTGACGGTCAATTTCTGTCTCGCATGAAGAATTTGAGCAGCAGCGCTCCCCCGATAACGGCAGCGATGGCCGAGCCCGGGAATATCAGGAACCTCTTCCAACCGGGCATAGGCGGTTGGTCCCAGCCATCGAATACGACGATCGTCATCGCCATAAAGACAACGACAAACACCGCAATGAGATAGACGGCACAGCCAAGCATTTGCCAACCGGTCATTGCGGGCCGGTCGAGGAAGCTCATTTGCCTTTGAACTCCGGCTTGCGCTTGGTCAGGAACGCCCCGATCCCCTCCATCGCATCGGCAGTCCCGGCGGCATCGCGCTGGGCTTCGGCTTCGGCCTGCATCGTAGCGCCATAGGAATGGTCGAAACCGTAGAACAGGTTGCGCTTCATCGCGCCCAGCGCCTTGGTCGGCCCCGCCGCCAGCCGCGCGGCGAGCGCCTGCGCTTCGGCTTCCAGCGCATCGGAGGCCACGCTGCGGTAAATCAGGCCCCATTCTGCCGCCTTCGCGGCAGGCACCTTCTCGCCCAGCATCAGCATCTCGGCCGCGCGGGCCTTGCCGATCAGGCGCGGGAGCAGCCAGCTGGCCCCGCCATCGGGCACCAGCCCGATATTGACGAAGGCCTGAAGGAAATAGGCATCCTCGCTCGCGACGCAGAAATCGCAGGCCAGCGCCAGCGAGCACCCGACCCCCGCCGCCGCGCCCTGCACTTCCGCCACGATCGGCAAATCGTGCTCCATGATCGCCTCGGCGAGCGGGTGGTAATGTTCGGTGAGCGATTCATAAGCGCCGTCCGCCGCCGAGCCCTTCGCCATGATCGCCGACAAATCCGCCCCCGAACAGAACGCCCGCCCCTCGCCCCGGATCAGCACTGCCCTCGCCTCGCCGGTATTACCCAGCGCATGGCGCATCTCGTCGGCCATCTGGGGCGTGGCGGCATTGAGCTTGTCCGGCCGCGCGAGGGTGAGCGTGGCGATGCCGTTCTCGATGGTGAAGCGGATCGATTGGTAGGTCATCACCCGGCCACCAACGAAGCGAACGCCACAAACACGCCGATACCGGCGAACGCCAATCCAAGCAGCGCGCTCACTGCCGTGAGACCGACGATGGTCCAATACCCACTTGGCCAGTCTTCGCGGCGGACCGCACCGTATCTGCCCTGCCCTACGCCCGACCGCCATTCACGCCATGCTGCCCGTCCGCACTTCACCATCCAGAACGCACCGCCGAGCGCCATGAGCGATCCCATCGACACACCGGAAGTCTGGCCGATCACAAAGCAAACTCCCTTGCTTTTCTGGAGCTTGGTAGCTCGGGCACCAAAACTCTTCTCCCGTTGACGGGAGAAGGATAGCGCAGCTTGCTTCGAAGAAGCTAGCGCAGCTTGGATGAGGGTTGTTGTTCGCTTCGAAGAAAGGCCAGCCCTCACCCAACTTCGGCTAAGCGGCTACGCCGCCAAGCCTACGTATCCCTCTCCCGTCAACGGGAGAGGAGTTAGCGGAGAAGCACCAACTCCTCCGCCAAACTCGGATGCAGCGCAACCGTATCGTCAAACGCCTGCTTGGTCATCCCGGCCTTCACCGCAATCGCCGCGATCTGGAGGATTTCCGGCGCTTCCGGCCCGATCAGGTGGATGCCGAGGATCTTCCCCGAGGCCTCGTCGCAGATCATCTTGAACAGGCCGCGTTCGGGCTTGGGGGAGAAGATGTTCTTCATCGGGCGGAAGTCCGAGGAATAGACCTTGATGTTGCCGTAGGTCTCGCGCGCATCGCATTCGGTGAGGCCGACGCCTGCCAGCGGCGGCTGGCTGAACACGGCGCTGGGGATCGCGTCGTATTCGACCTTGCGCGGATTGTTGCCGAACACGGTATCGGCGAAGGCGTGGCCCTCGCGAATCGCCACCGGGGTGAGTTGGACACGGTCGGTCACGTCGCCGACAGCGTAGATGCTGTCGCAGGCGGTCTTGTTGTAGTCGTCGACCGGGATTTCACCGCGGGTGCCCAGCGCGACACCGGCGCTCTCGAGCCCCAGCCCGGCGGTGTTGGCGCGGCGGCCGGTGGCGACCAGCACCTGGTCGGCGTGGAGCGGGTCGTCGGCGCCGATATCGACCAGCAGCGTGCCGTCAGCCTGCTTCTCGACCGACTTGACCAGCGAATCCATGTGGAAATCGATCCCGCGCTGCATCGCGATGTGGAGCAGCCTTTCGACCACGCCCTCGTCATAGCCGCGCAGGATCGTGCGGGTGCGGTTGACCAGCGAGACATGGCTTCCCAACGCGTTGAAAATCCCCGCGAATTCCAGCGCGATATAGCCCGCTCCCTGGATAACGAGCCGTTTGGGCTGTTCGGGCAGGAGGAACACCTCGTTCGAGCTGATGCAATGCTCGGCACCGGGGAAGCTCGGCATCGAAGGCCAGCTGCCGACGGCGACGAGGATATATTTGGCGGTGATTTCGCGGCCGCTAGCCAGCCTGATCCCGTGCGGTCCGGTGATGGTAGCGCGTTCGCGGAACACCTCGCAGGAGTGGCTGTCGAGCGTCTTGCCGTACAGCCCCTCGAGCCGATCGACGTCATTGTTCACGAAATCGCGTAGAGTGCCCCAGTCGAAGCTCGCACCCTCGATCGTCCAGCCGTAATGGCTCGCATGGCCCAGTTCCTCGGCGAACATCGCGCCGTAGACCAGCATCTTCTTGGGCACGCAGCCGCGGATCACGCAGGTGCCGCCGATGCGGTATTCCTCGGCGACCGCGACCCTGGCCCCGTGGCTCGCGGCAATCCGGCCCGCGCGGACCCCGCCCGAGCCGGCGCCGATCACGAAGAGGTCATAGTCGAACCCGGACATGAAAAAGCTCCCTAGGCCGCGCGATATGGCGGGCCAAGGGAGCTTTGCCAATCAAGATTGGCTGTCAGCTGGCGAAGTTAGCCCCGCTGGCCGCCGCCTGAAGCCGAGCGGTTACCGCCACGGAACTTGCGCCGACGATTACCGCCGGGCTTGCCCTGGTGGTTGCCGCCGGGCTTGCCGCCGCGGTTCGGACGGTGCTGGCGTTCGCTGCGTTCGCCCTGTGCGGGTTCGGCCTGGCGCGGACGATGATCGCGGCGCTGCTGATCGCCCTGCCCGCCTTCGGCATGCCGGGGACGCTGCTCGCCGTGGTGCGAGCGCTGCTGCTGGCCCTGCCCGCCCTCGCCCTGACGCGGGCGCTGCTCGCCATGACGCGGACGCTGCTCACGGCGCTGCTGCTGGCCCGCCGGGATCGGCTTGACCCGCGGCTGGCGCTTGCTCTGCGGCAGCCGCGAGTGCTCCTCGAGGCTGTCGACCAGCGCGCGGAAGCCTTCGGGCAGCGGCACCTGGTCGAGCGTAACCCTGGTGAGCTTCTGGATGTCGCGCAGATACTCGCGCTCATCCGCCGCGCAGAAGGCGATCGCCACGCCCGCCGCGCCGGCGCGCGCGGTGCGGCCGATGCGGTGGACATATTGCTCGGCGACATTGGGCAGCTCGTAATTGATCACATGGCTGACGCCCGGGATGTCGATCCCGCGCGCGGCGATGTCGGTCGCCACCAGCACCCGGATCTTGCCCTGGCGGAACTGCTCAAGCGCCTTTTCGCGCTGCGGCTGGCTCTTGTTGCCGTGGATCGCGCTGGCGGGGAGGTTTTCCTCGGCAAGCTTGCGGACCACGCGGTCGGCGCCGTGCTTGGTGCGGGTGAACACCAGCACGCGGTCGATCTCGCCCGACTTGAGGCCCTTGCGCAGCGAATGCGCCAAAAGCGCCTGCTTCTCGCTCTGGTTGACGAAACACACGAACTGGTCGACCTTTTCGGCGGTGGTCGCCGAAGGCGTCACCGAAACCTGCGCCGGATTGGTCAGGAAACCACTCGCCAGCTCGCGGATCGACTTGGGCATGGTGGCCGAGAACAGCAGCGTCTGCCGCTCCTTGGGCACCAGCGTGGCGATCCGCCGCAGCGCGTGGATGAAGCCGAGGTCGAGCATCTGGTCGGCCTCGTCGAGCACCAGCACCTCGACCCCGGTGAGGGTCAGTGCGCGCTGGTCGATCAAATCGATCAGGCGGCCGGGCGTGGCAACAAGGATGTCGGTCCCGCCGTGGAGCTTGTTGCGGTCCTTGCCGACCGAGGTCCCGCCGACGATGCAATCGACCTTGAGGCCTGCCATCGCGCCGTAATCCTTGGCGGACTTGGCGATCTGCCCGGCGAGTTCGCGCGTCGGCGCAAGCACCAGCATGCGGCAGCTCTTGAACGGCGTGCGCTTGCCCGCCTCGCGGAGATTGTCGATCGACGGCAGCATGAAAGCCGCGGTCTTGCCGGTGCCGGTCTGGGCGATGCCCAACAGGTCGCGCCCTTCGAGCACGGTCGGGATCGCCTGCACCTGGATCGGCGTAGGGGTAGTGTAGCCTTTCAGGTCGAGTGCCTGGAGGACGGGCTGCGACAGCCCGAGTTCATTGAATTGCATTGGTATTATCTAACTCGCAAAATATGCGGCGCGCAGCCGGAATCGGCGCGCGGCGCGGGTGTCAAAACGACCCGCGTGAAAAGGGAAGTCTCTTGAAAATAACAACCGAGGCGCGGCCGGGGTGGGTCTGTTTATCCCGCCAGTTCACGCTGCCGAGCGCTTCGATGGGCGGGCATGTGGTCGCGAATGATACGAAAGTCAAATTATTTCGCAGGTGCGAAAGAAAATGATTCACTCGTCCTGTCCCGGCCAAAACCGCCCGCGCAAAGCGACTTCAAGCTCTTTCATCCTCTTATCAGCGCCTTTTCTGAAATCCTCATCATCACGCTTGAGGCCATCCAGTCCACCCAGACCAAGGCCTTCTTGCCTCACTTCGCGAACTATCTCCCAAGCGATCATCGCCTTCCAGGCCCAATCGAGAAACTCATCAAGCTCGCCATGAATCTTCTGATCCAGAAAAAGTGCATTCCTTACAATGTGGCCATTGGCCTTACCGATCGCGAACTTTGCATCCGCAATCTCGTGAAGCGCTCTACGTTCGTGAAAATAGCGATTCCGTTGATCTTTTTCTCGTTTGAGTAGTTCTTCGATTTCCCATTCTTCTAGCCCGCTCTGACTCGCTGCAATCTTTGCGAGATTATCGGGCAGCTGCGAGAAATCATTCGATTGCCGAAGGCCGGGCAATGCCCTCATCGTCCTAACGTGAGCATCAGTTACAAGTGACCATGCCTCTGCTGTCACTTCAAATTCGCGCTCACTCAGGCGAGTAAATCGATCGAGTGATTGTGAACTTTGGAGACGGACCAGTTCCATCTGGCGCTCGTGCTCGTGTCGCAGGTCCTGCAGTCGTCCAGCAAACTTACTGTCGAGCCATTTCTCACCAAACGAGCGTGCAATGGCAAACGCAATGATTGCACCGCCACCGCCGGCTGCCACGAATCCGACTATTATCTCGGTCAGAGTCATAATCGATCAATGCGATTGCACAGTTCTTTGACTAACCCAACCCCGCCGCCTTCAGCAGCGCCGCGGTGCTCGCATCGAACTCCACCCCGCCCGCCTCGATGTCCTTGGCCATCTTCTTGCCCAACTCGACCCCGAACTGGTCGAACGGGTTGATCCCCATCAGCACGGCGTTGGCGAAGGTGCGGTGTTCGTGGAACGCGATCAGCGCGCCCAAGGCGGCGGCGTCGAGATCGTCGCACAGGATCGTTGCGCTGGGTCGGTCGCCGGGGAAGCCGCGGGCGGGATCCTTGCCATCGGAGCTCATGTTACCGCCGGCCATCAGCGCCGCGCCCTGGGCGAAGCAATTGGTCAGCAGGATGCTGTGATGCGCGGGATCGAGCGCATCGCCCGGCGCGATGCTGGCGATGAAATCCACGGGCACGAGGTTGGTCCCCTGGTGGAGCAGCTGGAACACCGCGTGTTGGGCGTCGGTGCCCACCCCGCCCCAGGTGATCGGAGCGGTCGGGCCTGAAACGGGCATGCCGTCGACCGTCACGCCCTTGCCATTGCTCTCCATTTCGAGTTGCTGGAGATAATCGGGGAGCAGGCCCAGCCGCTCGTCATAGGCGAAGCAGGCGCGGGTCTGGCAGCCGCGGATACGGGCGTAATAGAGATCGGCAAAGGCTGCGCGCAGCGGCAGATTGGCCGCTCCGTCGGTATCGCGGAAATGCCGGTCGACCGCCGCCGCGCCTTCGAGCATCGCGGCGAATTCGTTCCACCCCACCGCGAGCGCGACCGGGAAGCCGATCGACGACCACAACGAATAGCGCCCGCCGACCCCTTCGTTGAACGGCAGAATCCGGGTCTCGTCGACCCCCCATTCGACCGCCTTTTCGGGATAGGCGGTGAGCGCGATCACCCGCCCCATCGGATCGGCGACGCCGCTGGCCTCCAGCCAGGCGAGCGAGCTCTGGGCATTGGTCATGGTCTCGATGGTGGTGAAGGTCTTCGAGGCGACCGCGACCAGCGTGGTCGCCGGATCACAGGCTTTGAACGCGGCTTCGATTGCGCAGCCGTCGATATTCGAGACCACATGCACATCGACCAGCGCCAGATCGCGCGCCAGCGCATCGATCGCCAGCGCCGGGCCCAAAGCCGAACCGCCGATCCCGACATGGATCAAATGCTTCACTTCGCCCAAGGCGCCCTCGTGGATCGCCTCGACCAGCAGGCGCATCCGCTGGTGCAGCGCCACGGCTTCCTCGACGCTTGCTTCCTTGCCCACCCCGCGCTGGGCGGTGTGTTCGGCGGCGCGGCCCTCGGTCGGATTGACCACTTCGCCGGAGAGCAGTTTCGCGCGCATTCCGGCGAAATTCATCGCTTCGGCCAGAGCCTCGAAATCGGCGATCAGTTCATCGGTCAGGTGGGTCTTGGACCAGTCGAAGCGGATCCCGCCGTCTCCAAGTTCGATCCGGCCCGTCAGTTTCTCGACACGACCGGCATCCTCGAACAGCTGCTTGAGCGGCCTGCGCTCGTGCCCCGCCAGCTTGCTCCAGATCGCCTTGACAGCGTCGTTCATCGAGACCCCTTTCCTACCGCACCTGCGAAGGAGTAAGCCGTGCGGCGATGATTGGAAAGCCTCTCGCCCCACCTTCCCCGCGATTTTCGGCAAGGAATCCGCATGACCCGGATTTTCTCTCTGAACCCTGTAAAGCAGTGTAAAGGGCCCGCCCGGCACAGCATTTGACTTGACGAGCCCATGACCAGCCAACACAGGCAGCCGCGATGAGCGACAACGCACTTGAAAACATCGATCCCGACCGCGAGTTCGTTCCGGTCGTCGAGGAGGACGAGCAGCAAGAGACCGTTCTCGGTTTCCTGGTGTTCCTGCTCAAGCTGGTGGTGATCGTGTTCGTGATCCGCAGCTTCGTGATCGCGCCGTTCAGCATTCCAAGCGAGAGCATGCAGCCGCGGCTGATCAACGGCGATCACCTGATCGCCAGCAAATGGAGCTACGGCTTCTCGAACCATTCGCTGCCGTTCGGCTTGCAGCCCTTCCCCGAAGGCCGGATCTTCGCCAGCCAACCCGAACGCGGCGATGTCGCGATCTTCAAGCACCCGCTCTCGGGCGAGGATTACATCAAGCGGGTGATCGGCCTGCCGGGCGACGAAATCCAGATGAAGGGCGGCGTGCTGTTCATCAACGGCGTAGCGGTGAAGAAGGAACCGGTGGCGGATTTCGAGATCGAGGTTTCGCCCAACACGCGATGCACGATGCTGCAATTCCAGGCGATGCGCGCGGACGGAACGGCGGTCTGCCGCTATCCGCAATTCCGCGAGACCCTGCCCAACGGGGTCACTTACAACGTGCTCGATTTCGTCATGCGCAACGGCGACGACACCCAGGTCTATATCGTCCCGCAAGGCCAGCTGTTCGTGATGGGCGACAATCGCGACAATTCGCTCGACAGCCGCTTCCCGGCCTCGGTCGGCAGCGACGGCACCGGCGGGGCGGTCGGCATCCTCCCGCAGGACCTGCTGGTCGGCAAGGCGCAAGTGATGATGTGGTCGACCGATGGCGGGGCCGAGTGGCTCAAGCCGTGGACCTGGTTCACCGCCGCGCGCTGGAGCCGCATCGGGGGCGGGATTTGAGTGGGGCCTGTACTCAAAGCCGGCAACGGCCTGGATCGCCCTCAGGAGCCCGCTGGCAAGGAGCGCAGCGCAGTCGCGTAGCCGAAAGCTACGTGCAAGCAAGCGACGCCGTCCAGCGGGTTCCTGAGGGCGACCGCGCAGCGGCGGGGGGGGTTTTGGGCGAGTGGGGGGGGGGCGGGAAGGGGCGGGGTGGTGCCGCGGGGGCGACCACGCGGGGGGGGCGGGGGCCCAAAAAAGCC
>Ga0315910_10001652_pt1 | contig 20316 bp, 21 predicted proteins | sample EdamamesoilMG_FD_204470 | JGI IMG/M metagenome (GOLD analysis project Ga0315910, IMG submission 204470) | Garden soil microbial communities collected in Santa Monica, California, United States - Edamame soil | ecosystem: Environmental > Terrestrial > Soil > Garden | place: USA: California...
CGATCGGCGACGAGAACTGAAATGGTAGGGCGAGGCCTCCGGCCGAGCCGCCCCCGTACGCCCGTCGCTGGTGCGGCTCGGCCAGAGGCCTCGCCCTACCTCAGGCATCGGCCGTTGAGCCGACTTTCAAGAAAGTGTTTATCCACGCCCCCGGGGGTCCGGAGGAGGCCCGTCCCTGCCGATACCACAGGGAGAAACCCTCAGACCACCTTCCCCGGATGAGCTACGAAATGAACGACCTGCTCGACCTCGTGGTCGAGACGAACGCTTCCGACCTCCACATCCACGTGGGCCAGGCGCCGACGTTGCGCGTCAGCGGCGACATGACGCCCGTGGACGGCCCGCTCCTCAAGCCCGAGGACACCGAAGGGCTGATGCTCTCCATCACGCCGGACTTCTTCCAGCAACAGCTCAAGACCCAGGGCAGCGCCGACTTCGGTTTCGCCTTCGGCGAGAAGGCGCGCTTCCGCGTCTCCGTCTTCCGTGCCAAGGGCTGCTATGGCATGGTGCTGCGCCAGATCCCGAACACGCTCTTCGGCCTGCGCGACATCGGACTGCCCGACAAGGTCAAGGAACTGCTCTACCGCCCGCGCGGCCTTATCCTCGTGACCGGCCCGACCGGCTCGGGCAAGTCCACCACGCTCGCCTCGATGGTGAACTACATCAACGAGAACCGCGACGGCCACATCATCACGATCGAGGACCCGATCGAGTACTACCACAACCACAAGCGCTGCGTCGTCACCCAGCGCGAGATCGGCGTGGACGTGCCGTCGTTTTCCGAGGCCATCCGCCGCGCCCTGCGGCAGGACCCCGACATCATCCTCGTCGGTGAAATGCGCGACCTCGAGACGATCGAGGCCGCGATCTCCGCGGCCGAGACCGGCCACCTCGTGTTCGGCACGCTGCACACCAACGGCGCGGCCAAGACCGTCGACCGCATTGTCGACGCCTTCCCCGCGAACATGAAGGAGATGATCCGCACGCAGCTCGCCTCGTCGCTCATCGCCGTGATTTCCCAGGCCCTCTGCCGCAAGCAGGGTGGCGGTCGCGTCGCCGCCTTCGAGCTCATGGTCACGACCAGCTCGATCGCCCAGCTCATCCGCGACAACAAGAGCTACCGCATCAACTCCGACATCCAGATGGGCGCCAACCTCGGCATGATCACGCTCGATGCCCACCTCCAGGCGCTCTACAACCGCGACATCATCGGTGCGGACGAGGCGCTCGAGCACTCGCAGGACGCCAATGTGATGCGCGAGAAACTCCTCGCCTCCGGCGCCAAGCTGAAGGATCTCTGATCGCACGGCCCGCCGGGCCGTGGTCGACACATGACGGTGATCGTAGGCCGCCCGTTCGCGGGCGCCCGCCAGCGCGGGTTGCCTGCGTCGGCCGCGTGTGCGCCACCCCGGTCGCCGCACGATCCATGTTCGATAGCGAGAACCTTGCCCTCTACGAACTCCTGAAGGAGCGCAGCCTCGTCGAAAACGGGCGCCTGCACGACCTGCACGACGAGTCGCAGAAGTCGGGCAAGTCCCTCTCGCGCCTGCTCATCGACCACGACATCTTCGACCGGCAGTCGCTGCTCCGGGTCGTGGCCGAGTACCTGGGCTGGGAATACATCGCGCAGCCCACGCGTGTGATCGCCGAGGATGTGGTCACGCTCATCGAGCCGGCGATGGCGCGGATGTACGGCGTGATGCCCCTGCGCGCCGATCCCCAGTCCATCGACCTTCTCGCGCGCGACCCGTTCAACAGCCAGATCGTCGACGACCTCACCTTCGCCCTGCGTCGCGACGTGCGCCTGGTCGTGACCGACCCCGAGACGGTCGACTCGCTCATCGCGCAGTTCTACGGCAGCGAGGACGAATCGATCGAGAATCTCCTCACCGAGCTCGGCACCGGCCAGGTCGTCTCCGGCACGGCCGAGGATCAACTCACGACGGAGGACATCGAGGCGATGGCCTCCGAGGCGCCGATCATCCGCTTCGTCAACCTCGTGCTCTCGCAGGCCATCCGCGACAAGGCCTCCGACATCCACTTCGAGCCCTTCGAGACCGAGTTCAAGATCCGCTATCGCATCGACGGCGCGCTCTACGAGATGGCGCCGCCGCCCAAGAACCTCGCGCTGCCGATCATCTCGCGCCTGAAGGTCGTGGCCAACCTCAACATCGCCGAGCGCCGCGTGCCGCAGGACGGACGCATCAAGCTCACGGTCGCCGGCCGCCCGGTCGACCTGCGCGTCTCCACGTTGCCCACACAGTTCGGCGAGAGCGTGGTGCTGCGCGTGCTCGACCGCTCCGTCGTCCAGCTCGACCTGGAAAACCTCGGCATGCCCGACGATGTTTTCCGCGCCACGCAGGAGATCATCCGCCGGCCCAACGGCATCGTGGTCGTGACCGGCCCGACCGGCTCGGGCAAGACGACGACGCTCTACAGCTGCCTGCGCGCGATCAACACGCTCGACCTGAAGATCCTCACCGCCGAGGAGCCGGTGGAGTACGACATCGAGGGCATCATGCAGGTCGGCGTGAACCCGCAGGTCGGCCTCACCTTTGCCTCCGCCCTGCGCTCGTTCCTGCGCCAGGATCCCGACGTGATCATGGTCGGTGAGATCCGCGATCTGGAGACGGCGCAGATCGCCGTGCAGGCTTCGCTCACCGGCCATCTCGTACTCTCGACCCTGCACACCAACGACACCGCCGGCGCCGTCACGCGGCTCGTCGACATGGGCGTGGAGCCGTTTCTCATCTCCTCGGCGCTCGAGGCGATCGTCGCCCAGCGCCTCGTGCGGCGCATCTGCACGGAGTGCCGCACCCCCTTCGAGCCCGACGCCAGCCTGCTCCAGCAGCTCAGCCTGGCGGGCGACGATCGACACGGCCGGCAGTTCTTCTACGGCCGCGGGTGTGAGGTCTGCCACGACACCGGCTACCGCGGCCGGCTCGGCATCTACGAGCTGCTGCGCATGAGTGATGCCCTGCGCGAGCTCATCACCAAACGGGCGCCCGCCCTCGTCCTGCGCCGCAAGGCCCTCGAGCAGGGCATGCGCACCCTGCGCGACGACGGCCTGCGCTCGATCTTCGCCGGTGAAACGACGGTGGAGGAAGTGATAAAGTACACCTGACCAAAGATCGGTCGGATCGGTCCGATCCGACCGATCCGACTGATCGGACCGATCCGCGGCCAAGCCTAATGCCCAAGTACACCTTCACCGCCATCGACACCTCCGGCAAGGAGCGCACCGGCACGGTCGAGGCGCCGTCGCTCGATCTCGCGACGACGCAGGTCAAGGGCATGGGCCTGTTCCCGATCCACCTCGGCGAGGACGCCGCGCGCAGCGCCGTGCCGGCCGCGGCCCGACGCAAGCCCGTCGGCGGCGCCGGCGTGAAGAGCAAGAAACCGATGGTGCTCGGCGCGGTCATCACGCGCAAGGGCCTCACCGTCTTCACCCGCCAGCTCGCCACGCTCACCCAGGCCGGCCTGCCGCTCCTGCGCGGTCTCGAGGTGCTGGCGCGCCAGGAGCGCAACCCCGGCTTCAAGTGGGTGGTCGAGCAGCTCGCCGAGAATATCCGCACCGGCAATACGTTCTCCGAGGGCCTCGCCCAGCACCCGCGGGTGTTTGACCGGCTCTATGTCAACATGGTGCGGGCCGGCGAGGCCGGCGGCGTGCTCGACGTGGTGCTCAACCGCCTCGCGCGTTTCATGGAGAAGGCCGAGAAGATCAAGGGCAAGGTCAAGGCCGCCATGGTCTACCCGGTCGTGGTCATCTGCGCCGCCGTGCTCATCATCTCGGCGCTGATGATCTGGGTGGTCCCGAAGTTCCAGAACATCTACCACGACATGCTCAAGGGCGCCGAGCTGCCCTGGCTGACGAACATCGTGCTCGGCGTGGCCGACACGATGAAGAACCAGTGGTGGGTGTGGCTCATCGGCATCGGCGCGGTCGCGCTGCTTGTCGCCGCCGCGCGCCGCCACCCGCAGACCGCGCGCCTGATCGACTGGCTCGCCTTTCACGGCCCGCTCTTCGGCGAACTTTCGCGCAAGGCCGCGATCGCCCGCTTCTCCCGCACGCTCGGCACGCTGCTGTCGTCGGGCGTGCCCATCCTCAATGCGCTGCTCATCACGCGCGACACCACCGGCAACACGCTCCTCCAGGATGCGATCAACCTCGTGCACGACCGCGTGAAGGAAGGCGAGGGCATCGCCGGACCGCTCGATCAGACCAAGGTCTTCGACGGCATGGTCACGAGCATGATCGATGTCGGTGAGGAGACCGGCGAACTCTACGAGATGCTCAATCGCATCGCCGACACCTACGAGGAGGAGGTCGACAACGCCGTGGCCGGCCTCACCTCGGTCATCGAGCCGATCATGATCGTCGGCCTCGCCCTCGTCGTCGGTGTGAACGTCATTGCGCTCTTCCTGCCAATCAAGGACATGATCGAGCAGATGCAGTCGCGCTGACCCGGTCTCGTTCGGTCGGGGCTCGGATCCTGAGTGAAACCATCGGCACCGAATGGTGGACGCGCCCGTCCCCGGGCGCGTGGTGAGGGCGGCGCGCCGCGATACGGCTGCGCGCCATGCCGGCACCGGAACGGCCGTAGGATACGGCCGACCACCTTGGACGGCGTGAGCCTCGATTCCGCACGACGACCCTGTTTCGACCCGGTCGAGCCGTGCGGCCGCCGTTACGGCGTCTCCGGATCGGTGAGCACCTCGCGCAGCACGCGGGCCGCGATGGTCGAGACCGAAGCTTCGTTCTCGTCGATCGGGTTGAGCCCGTGCTGGCCGCCCGCGAGATCGCTCAGGCCGCGGATGATCAGGATCGGCTTGCGGTTGACGTAGGCGACGTGGGCGAGGGCGGTGGACTCCATGTCGAGGCAGCGCGCCTGCCAGACGCGGAAGATCCACTCGCGATAGCGCGCGTTGTCGAGAAACACCGGGCCCGCCACGCCCGTGCCGCCGACGAGCACGCTCACGGGCCGGCCGGCCTTGCGCATCTCGGGCACGCGCGAGACGGCGGTGCGCGCCCGGGCCAGCAACGCCGGATCGGCGGGAAATACCGGCACGTCGGCGAACTTCGCGTCGCCGTCGCGCCGCACGGCCACGTCGTCGGGGAAGATCATGCCGAAGTTCTCGTACTTCGGCTTGAAGTATTCAGGGACAAAATACCCGCCTTTGCCGTCCTCGTTGAGGTAGGCGGCCTCGGCGTGGTAGGCCCAGTGCTCCGGGATCACCACGTCGCCGACGTGCAGCGACGGATCGATCCCGCCCGCCACGCCGGCGAAGAGCACGTGCGTGATCGGCAGGTGGTCGAGCGCGGCCTGGAGGCGCATGGTCGCGTTGACGATGCTCACGCCCGTGCTGAAGACCACGAGGTCCTTGCCGGCGAATGTGCCTCGGTGGAAGGTGATGCCCTTCCACTCGGAGCGCACCCACCCGGCGGACTCGCTCACGCCGAAGGCCGCGTGCAGCGCCTCCATCTCCGGCGGATAGGCCCCGAGGATCGCGTAGAGCGGCCCGGGCGCACCCGTGGCGGCAGGTTCGGCCGCGTGCCCGGCGGGCAGGGCGAATGAAAGGAGGCAGGCGGCCGCGAGCAGCCGGAGAAAACCACGACGGGAGGAGGTCATGAGTGGAGCGGGAGTGTCTGGAGATGCGGATACAGCCATGCGGTTCAGAACAGGGCCTCGAGCCCGCGCCCGATCGGACCGCGGAAGAAGTGGGCGAGACACAGCGCCGCGAGCACGTAGCCGAGCGCGGGCATCTCCTTCGCGCGACGCGCGGCGGGCAGCAGCACCGCGGCGACGACCAGGCCGAAACCGATGCCCTCGCTGATGCTGAACGTGACCGGCATGACGAGCATCGTCGTCACCGCGGCCGCGGCCCACGGGAAATCGCGCAGGTCGAGCTCGAGGGCCGACTGCATCATGAAGATGCCGACCACGACCAGCGCCGGCGCGGTGGCGACCGCCGGCACCGCCAGGATCAGCGGCGAGAAGACGAGCGCGAGGAGGAAGAGGGCGGCGGTCGTGATCGAAGTGAGCCCTGTGCGCCCGCCCGCCTCCACGCCCGCGGCCGACTCGATGTAGCTCACCACCGTCGACGTGCCGAAGAGCGAGCTGAGGATCGCGGCGCTCGAGTCGGCGAGCAGCGCGCCGCCGATTTTCGGGAGTTTCCCATCGGGCTGGAGCAGGCCGGCGCGCTTGGTCACCCCGATGAGCGTGCCGATGTTGTCGAACATATCGACGAACAGGAGCGTGAGGATGATCGGCACCGCGGCCCAGAAGTGCTCGCGCACGTAGTCGAAACGCAACTCCAGGGCGACCGGGCCGGGCGAGACGGGCGCCGAGACGAGCGCCGAGGGCAGCGTCGTGATTTTTCCGCCCAGTCCGTCCGGCACGAGCACGCCGACCAGCGTCACGGCCAGCACGGTGAGGATGATCGCGCCCGGCACGCGCCGCGTCACGAGCACGAGCATGAGCAGGATGCCGGCGAAACACAGCGCCGGCCCGGGTTGTCCGAAGTCGCCCACCGTCACGAACGTCGCGGGATGGCTCACCACGAGCCCGCCGTTTTTCAGGCCGATGAAGGCGATGAACAGCCCGATGCCGCAGGTGATCGCGATCTTCAGCGGGTGCGGGATCGAGGCCACGATCTTCTCGCGCAGGCCGGTGACGGAGAGGGCGAGGAAGATCACGCCATTGATGCAGACCATGCCGAGCGCGTCCTGCCACGGGATGCCCAGGCCGAGGCAGAGCGTGAAGGTGAAGTAGGCGTTGATCCCCATGCCCGGCGCGAGCGCCAGCGGGTAGTTGGTCAGCAGGGCCATGAGCACGGTGCTGACGGCGGCGGAGAGCGCGGTGGCGGTAATGAGCGCGCCGCGATCCATGCCGGTGTTGGCGAGGATGAGCGGATTCACGACGAGGATGTAGGCCATCGCCGCGAAGGTCGTCAGGCCGGCCTGCATCTCGCGGCCGGCCGTCGTCCGGTGCTCCGCGAGTTTGAACCATCGTTGAAGCATGGGAAGGAACTGAGCCATGAGCACGGTCGATGCCATACCCGAACCGCATCGAGGCACGGACGCTGCTCCATCCTCGCCCCATGATCCGCATCTCCGTCTCTCGGTTCGCCCAGCTCCTCGTTGCCGGTGTCGCGCTCGGCGCGCTGCCGGTGCGCGCGGCCGGACCGGATCCGATCAAGGTCAAGGTGGTGGTGGTCGCGATGTTCGAGCCCGGTGAGGACACCGGCGACACTCCCGGCGAGTTCCAGTACTGGGTCGAGCGTGAGAAACTCGAGCGTATCTGGCCGCTGCCGCACGGCTACCGCGATCTGCGCACCAACGCCGACGGCAGCATCCTCGGCGTCGTCACCGGCGTCGGCACGGCGCGCGCCTCGGCCACGATCATGGCGGTGGGTCTCGACCCGCGCTTCGATCTCTCACGCGCCTACTGGCTGGTCGCCGGCATCGCGGGCATCGACCCGCACGATGGCTCGCTCGGTTCCGCCGTGTGGGCGGACTGGCTGGTCGACGGCGACCTCGCGCACGAGATCGATGCGCGTGAGATCCCGCCCGACTGGTCGACCGGCTACATCCCGCTGCGCCACAAGAAGCCGTACGAACTTCCGGTGACGCGCGACAACGGCGAGGCCTACCGGCTCAATGCCGGCCTCGTGTCGTGGGCGTATGCGCTCACCAAGGACACGCCGCTCGACGACTCCGAGCCAATGCGGCTGCGACGCGCCGGCTACACCGGCTTTCCGCATGCGCAGCGTCCGCCCTTCGTGCTGCGTGGGGACAACCTCGCCGCGATGACCTACTGGCACGGCGCCCGCATGAACCAGTGGGCCAACGACTGGGTCGCCTACTACTCCGAGGGCACGGGCAACTACGTCACCACCGCGATGGAGGACACCGGCACGATGCAGGCGCTCACCTGGCTCGAGCGTGCCGGAAAGGTCGATACGCAGCGCGTGCTCGTGCTGCGCACGGCGAGCAACTTCGACATGCAGTGGCCAGGCGGGACCGCCGCCGAGAGCCTCGCTGGAGAAAAACTTGGCGGCTATTCCGCCTATCTTCCGTCCCTCGAGGCCGCGCACCGCGTGGGCAGCCGCGTGGTGCACGAGTTGGTCGGCGGCTGGGAGCGCTACGAGAAGGAGATCCCGGTCGGAAGGTAGGGAGGCCTCGCCAAGTCCGACTCCTCCGAAGAAGCGGAGTCTTTGAGCGCCAAAAGGCCGCCGGGTGTGTCGTCAACTCGTGCCCTCGCGCGGAAGCGCGCTCCGTGTAGGCCGTCCGCTTGCGGACGCCATTCGCGCCCGCACCCGTGTCGCCCGCGAGCGGGCGGCCTGCACTCGAAAGAAGAATGTGAAGACGCACCACGGCGCGGGTCATCAATCGCCCGATGCCGGTACGCAAGGCAGGGATGCCTCGGCGAGGCATCCCTGTCCAAACGGGCGGCGTGGCGGAGTTTCGGCCGGTTCTAGAACTTGTACTTCAGCGTGAACTGCACCTCCGTGCCCGGCAGGGCGAGGATCGAGCCGTTGCCGTAGACCGCGTTGGGTGGCGCCCAGTTCTCCTCGTTGGTCACGTTGAGCACGGTGACGCGCAGATCCCAGTGTTCGTTCACCGAATACGCGGCGGTGGCGTCGATCGAGTACTGCCATGGTATCACCAGCGTGCCGGCCGTGTTGTTGTTGATCTCGGAGGTCACGAGCGCGTTGGCGCTGAGCGTGAGCTTGTTGTCGAAGGTGTAGGAGATGAGCCCGTTGAAGAGGTGCTCGGGCAGGCCGGGCACGCGCGTGATCGTGCCGATCGGCACGGTGGCGCCCTCGCCGACCATCTCGCTCGCGCCGCCGAAGAGGCCGTACTGGAAGCCCGCCGAGCCCTCGGCGTCGATGTAGGAGTAGGACACGGTGGTGTAGAGTTTCCGGCTCGGCTGATAGTTCATCTCCGTCTCGAAGCCCTTGTAATTGTACTCCTGGATGACCGTGCTGCTCGTGCTCTTGGCCGTGCGCTCCTGGTCGAAGACGGCGACGTTGAAGAAGAGCTTGTTCTCCTTGAGCGAGAACTTGGCGCCGGCCTCGAGGAGGCGGCTCGGCTGGGTGAAGTTCTCCTTGTCGAGCTCGGTGCCCGCGCTGTTCCAGCCGGTGATGCCGCCGCCGTTGCCCACGGCGCCGGAGGTGTTCTGGCTGTAGTTGTAGGTCACGTACGTGCTCATCGTGGCCGACGGCGTGTAGATGAGGCTCAGGTTCACGTTCGGGATGCTCACGTCGATGTCGTCCTCGACGAAGGGCGGCAGGAGCGGCTCGCGCACCTCGGCGTGGAGGAAGTCGTAGCGCGCGCCCGCGACGATGCTGAACTTCTCCGACGGCTTGATCGTCGACTGGATGAACGGTCCGATGGTGAGGCCGGAGCTGTCGTTGGTGTCGCCGTTCCACACGCCGGGATCGGCGTAGCGGTTCTCCCAGCCGGGCACCTCGAAGATGGCGGAGTTGGTGAGGAAGTCGGTGGAGTTGTAGACGTTGATCAGGTTCACGTCGCGGGTGAGGTCCCAGACGTTGACCGGCTCGAAGAAGTACTGGTCGTAGGCCTTCGTCTCCTGGTAGCGGATGTCGAGGCCGGTGTTCACCGTGGCGTACTTGCCGCGGAAGATGAACTCGGTGCGGTTCTCGGCGAAGATGGACGGGTCGATGATCTCGGAATAGTAGTAGCGGCTGAGCGTGTTGCGCTCGGTGAAGCTGCCGAAGGTGGTGTTGCGCAGGGTGGCGTCGGGCCCGAGCTTGAAGGTCTGGATCACCTGCGCGTTGTACTCCTGCCCGTAGGAGTGATCGCCGGGGCGGATGAGGCGCACGTGGCGGTTGGCCTTCACCGGCGCCTCGAGCGCGAGCGTGTTGCCGGCGCCCAGGACGTTGACGGAGTTCTGCGCGTCGGAGGGCGAGCCGGCCGTGCCGTTGTTCACGTTGATGCCGGGCAGGTAGAGGCCGTCGTCGATGAGCGACTGCGTCACGCGGTTGATGCCCCAGTTCTCGGTGTAGGTGCCGACGTAGGCCTGGGCGTTGGCGAAGAGCTCGTAGTTCTCGTTCGGCCGCCAGGTGATCGCACCGTAGAACGAGTGCATGCGCCGGTAGTAGTCGTGCCAATACCCGTCGCTGTAGTCGCCGGAGTAGCTCACACGGTAGGCGAACTCGTCCGAGGTCGGCCCGCCGAAGTCGATCGTCCACTTGTTGGTGCTGTAGGAACCGACCGTGTAGCTGACCGAGCCGGAGAACTTGTCGAAGTAGGGCCGCTTGGTGATGAGGTCGCTGAAGCCGCCGACGTACATCGACGCACCCTGCACGGCGGTGGCGGGACCCTTCACGATGTTGACCGACTCGATGGCGTTGAAGTCGAGCGGCATGCCGTTGCCGTTGCTCGTGATGCGGGCGCGCACGCCGTTGACGAAGAGGTCGGCGCTCTGGCCGCGGATGCTCGGGTTGGAGGGTGCTCCGAAGTTGGTCGTGGTGTAGGAGCTGGACGTGAGCTTGGAGAAGTCGCGCACGTCGCTGATCGCGATGGCGGTGAGCTGCTCGCGCGAGATGATCGTGACGTTGCGCGGCGTGGTGAGGATGCTGTCGTCCGTGCCGAAGACGGAGTTGAACGGCCGCGAGGTCGGCATGATGTTCTCCTCGATCGGCACGTCGTTGACGGCGAGTTCCGCCAGCTCCACGACATCCTTGTCTTCAGGATCGGTCGGGGCGGGTGCGGTCTGCCCGGGGGCCAGCGTGGCGGCGGCGAGCGACGCCGCGGCGAGGAACGAATGTCGAAGACGATGGTTCATAGTGTGACAGGGAGGGTTGGGGCCACGTGGCAAATGTCGTGCCACGGCCGCGCCCTCGGGGCCGCCCGCCGCCTGGAATGCAGGAATAGAACGCACGCGCGCCGACCGATCGATTCCAGTCATGCGCAGCTATGCGCGCGAACACGGCCGAAACGACCTCGAACCGGGCCGGGGACCGAAGACCGGTCCATCGACGCAAAGCAATGTTGCGGACGGGCCGTCAACCGGATGAGCGGCGAATGCGCAGGCCGGGGCGCGCAGGATCAGGCCGTCGTCTTCTGTACCCGGCTTTCGATCACACCTGTGGCGATGGCGTGCCGGGTGAGGCCGGCGGTATCGTGGATGTTCAGACGGTTCATCAACCGCTGCCGATGTTTCTCGACGGTCTTGATGCTGATGCCGAGTTCCTGGGCGATCTGCTTGTTGGGTGCGCCCTCGGCGACGCGCTGGAGCACCTCGGCCTCTCGGGTCGTCAGCGGTGCTGTCGCGGCGTCATGGCTCGGGCCATGCTCGCGGCCGCGGCGTTCGGCGTCGCTCATGCGTTTGGCGATCGACGGGCTGAAAAAGGGATGGCCGCGCGCGATCTCGCGGACCGCGCGCACGAGGATCTGCCCGGAGTTCTGTTTCACCAGGTAGCCGGAGGCGCCGACCTCGGCCATGTGCGCGACGTACTCATCGTCGCTGTGCGCGGAGAGGACGAGCACCTTGGTCTTCGGGGCGGCGAGCAGGATCTGCCGCGTGGCCTCGAAGCCGTTCAGCATTGGCATGGCGATATCCATGACGACCACGTGCGGGCGGAGCTTGCGCGCGAGGTCGATGGCCTGCCGCCCGGTCCCGGCCTCGCCCACCACCTCAAATTCGGGACATAACTCGAGCAGCGAGCGCAGCCCCTCGCGGACGATGGCGTGGTCTTCGGCGAGGAGGATGGTGGTCTTGGGAGTCATGGCGGTCTTTTGCGTCATCGTGTCTTGCGTCCGTTCTTGCGCAGCGGGATCTCGGCGCGGACGGTCGTGCCGGCCGCAGGGGTGGAGTGGATGCTGAAAGTGCCACCGACCATCTCGACGCGCTCGCGCATGCCGAGCAGGCCGAGCCGCTTGTTCGAGCGCGAGTTGAGCACGCGCTCGGCCTCGAAGGAGCGGCCGTCGTCGTGGACGACGAGGTGCACGGCGTCTCCACGCCGGTGGATACGGACGGTGGCGGCGTTGGCGTGCGCGTGGCGCGCGACATTGGTGAGCGCCTCCTGGGTCACGCGATAGAGCACCGTGCGACGGGTGCTCTCGACCGCCTCGACTTCCGGGAACGCCGTGAAGCGGATCTCCAGGCCGTTGCGTCCGGGCATGGATCGGATAAACGACCGCAGGGCTGGAATCAGCCCGAGGTCGTCGAGCAGGGCGGGACGCAATTCGCGTGCGTAGCGATGGACCACCTCGACCGACTTCTCGACCAAACGCTGAGCTTGGGTGATCCTCCGGCGGAGGCTTCGGCCGTGCAGCGCGGCGGCATCCTTCAGCCCGGCGAGCTGCACGTTGATCCCGGCGAGGATCTGCGCGACTTCGTCGTGCAGGTCGCGGCTGATCTCCTTGCGCTCCTCCTCCTGGGCCTCGAGGACCTGGCGGGCGAGGCGCCTGGATTGTTCCCTCATGTGCCGGGATTGGGAGAGAAGCAGGCTGTAGTGCCGGCCGCCCTCCGCGAGCCGGAGCTCGACGGCCCTGCGGCGCGCCGTCTCGCGTTTCATCTGGCGACGGACCGACGCCAGCTCGGTCGTGCGCTCGGCCAGCAGGCGCTTGAATCGCTGCGCGCGCCTGAGGTTTCTTCGATCGATTGTCGACTGGTGTGCGATCGGCTTGAGGACCTCGGAGAAGAACCGTGAGGCATGCTGGAGGGAACCCGCGTGGGCCGCGATGGGTGGACGGTGCCGGTGAGAATCCATCGAGGCCAGCACCCGGTCGTGGATGCGAGTCAGGGTGAGTGCATCCAGCCGGAGTGCCATCGCCTTGCGGCCGAGCGCTCGCGCCCTGAGCCGATTCGGCCGACCGCGCTTCAGCAAGCGCATGTGATCGCGCAATGCGGCCTGATATCGTTCGGAAAAGCGAATCTCAGGAGCTGAAGTCATGGTTGAGCGAAGCGAACCGGCGCCGTTCCCACTCGGGACACGCCGTTCGATGAACGGAACGCGTGATCGCCCTCGCTCCCGCTACTATGCGCCAGATGCCGCCTGGAGCGAGCGTGCGTTTGTGGGGTATTGCCCTACCGGGCTCCGTCCGGATCGCAACGTCCCTGGAGGGCAGCGCGACTGACGGGTGGGCATAGACCCCATCGCGGCCGGCCCACTCCCGGAGTAGTGTGCTGCACCGGCACGACGGCTGAAGGCAGTCGATGCCGTGTCCCACATGGTGACCGACAACAACGCCGCACCTCCGGGCGACCCGTGCTCGCCAACGTCCTCGACGTCTGATCCAGCCGTGGAGCCGACGAGGCGCGTCCTCGTCGTCGACGACGATCCGGACATGCGTCACCTGATTTTTCACCTGCTGCGCGCGGACGGTTATCGCGTTGTCTGCGCGGAGGATGGCCAAGCCGGCTGGGAGGCGCTCTGTGAGTCGGGCTTCGACGCCATGATCACCGACCACGACATGCCGCGCCTCACGGGTCTCGGGCTGATCCGGCGCGTCCGCGCCGGTCCATCGCGGCTTCCCGTGATCCTGATCTCAGGCGACATGCCCTGGCAGGATCCTGATCTCGGGCGCCTCCTGACGCCGGGGCTCGCGATCGACAAGCCCTTTCGCTTGTCGGAATTTCTCGTGAGCGTGCGCGACACCTTCGGACGCGCCCTGAAGGCGGACCTGCGATCGGGAAACGACGGCGCCCACGCATGCTTGCCGAGCCGGCCACCGCGTATCGTGGTTCCAATCGCGTGACGGATGCGCGGCGTGCGTAGCACAACACCCCATGGGATTGCGCCGGACTTGGTGTAGTGTGTCGGCACGTTTGTGGACTCCGAGCCGCGCGAGGAGCGTCATCCCGACGCCCCTGGTCGCTCGCGTGTATCCGCTATGCGTGCGTCAACAGGAACACCATCATGTCGCTAAGCTTTGTCTATTGCATCGTCCCGACCCGGGGTCGGGTGGACAGCATCCTCGTCGACCTCAGGGACGAGGGGTTTTCCCCCTCTGAGATTTCGATCCTCTTTCTCGATCCGGACCCATCGCTCCAGGTGCCCGCCCCGGCGCAGGTGGCGCACTCGTCGACCGGGGCCATTCGCGGCGTGATCGCCTCGATCGATGGTATCCAGCGCCTGGTGATCCCCGGGTTGGGTCCGGTCATCGCGAGCGGTGCGATCGCCAGCGGCGCAGCGGCGGCGGGATCGGGAGCGATCTCCAGCATGTTGATCGGGTTCGGTGTCCCGGGTGCCGAGGCGACACGGTATGCGACCCGGATCATGGCCGGCCAGTTTTTCATCGCGATCCAGACATCGCACTCCGGGGCCGGCGACGAGGCTCGCGAGATCTTCACGGCCGGGAGAGCCGACGACATCTGCACCAAGCTCGATGTCGATCGTCCCAAGCTCTCGTCCATCCGTGGACCGGTGGCCCGGAGCGCATCCACGGCCGCCTAAGCGGGTTGGGGCGCCTTCCCTCAGATCGGACACGGAGACCCGGTCCGCACAAGCCATCCGCACGATCCATCTCTCGATCACCATGAAAACCCTTCGCGATCTCTTCATGAATGAACTCGCCGACATTTATGATGCCGAGCAACGCATGGTCGTCGCCCTCGGTATGCTCGAGAAGGTCGCGGCTGGTGCGTACTTGAAGCAGGCCCTGCGCTCGCACGCTCGGGAGACGACGAATCACACCGCGAGGCTGTCGAAGGTGTTTCAGCTCTTTGAGACCACGGCCAGGAGCCGTCCGTGCGAAGCGACGATCGGGCTCTTGAGGGAGGTCGACGAGATCGTCGGGGAGTTCAGCGGATCGCCGGTGATCGACGCGGCCGTGATCTCGGCGGCTCAGAAGATCGAGCACTACGAGATCGTCACCTATGGCTGCCTGCACGCGTGGGCGGAGCAGCTCGGTAACAAGGGTGCGACGGTGATCCTGCGGGGCATCCTCGATCAGGAACGGGCCTCGGACCAGCGGCTCACGCGTCTGGCTCGCGGGCGGAGCAACCAGCAGGCCCTGGGTGAAAGGCGCGCAAACGCCCGCCCAAGCACCCGCCTGCGGCGCACCGCCGCAGGCTAGCCAACTCCGATGCTACCAGAGTCCTCCATGGATATGGTCCTCCGGCCCAGTACCCGCTTCCGCATCTGGCGGGCGGCCGTCGTGCTTCTGGGTGTATTCGTCGCGGCGATCGGAGCCGTTCGCTCCGATACTCCGGAGGCGGTGGATGATGCAGCGTCTTCGCGCGAGAGTTCGATGCCGTGGATTCCGATCCACTCCATCTGGTTCTTCTCGAGTCGCACGGAAATCGACCAGCTGGAAAAGGCAAAATTCGTCGCGCTCGCGGCTTGGGTCGACGCACATGCCGGCTCCGAGATCGGCATCAGCCTTCCTGCGGTCGCTGCCGATCCCGAGTCCGCTCAGGCCCGCACCGGCCAGTTGCGGGTCGAGGCGATCCGGGAGGCGATGGTCGCGGTCGGCATACCCGAATCGCGGATACACGTGGGTGCCTACGGCGGACCGTTGTCCGCCGTCGACCGGCGGGTCGTGATCTACGTGCGCGCGGCCCCCGCCTCCGTCGCGGCGGCTGTCGCAGAGTGACGTGCATCGCCGCCGGAACGCGGGGGCGGGCGCAGGGGGCGTGCCGGCGGGTTAGGCCCCATATCGCCTCATCACCACGCAGGGTAGAGTCCGAACGTACAAAAGGACACCCATGACTCCCTCTACCATCATCGTCTCCCTCATCGTCGTCGGCGTGCTGCTCTGGCTCGTCAATACCTACATCCCGATGGACGGGAAGATCAGCGGCATCCTCAACGCCGTCGTCGTGGTCGGCGTGGTCGTCTGGCTGCTCTTTGGCACCGGAGTGCTGGGCAACGGCACTGAGATCCACATGCCGCAGATCAAATGACCCGGCTCCACGCGACCGCGCTCCACTCATGAAAGAGAAGATCTTCAAGCTGATCGAACTCACCGGCACCTCGACCGTCTCGATGGAAGGCGCGGTCAACAACGCCATCAAGCGAGCGCACAAGACGCTCAAGAACCTCTGCTGGTTCGAGGTGGTGGAAGTGCGCGGCAGCATCGGCACCGGCAAGGTGGACCACTGGCAGGTCACGATCAAGGTGGGCTTCGCGCTCGTGGCGTGAGGCCCCTTCCGGCCTGCACGGGCCGAGAAGATATCGTGCGTGCCATGGCGGAGGTGCCGCTCCGCGGTCGCACATACCGACGGCCCGGCCGGATGAATCGTCCATCGGGACACGCGTCCTCCCATGAGCTATCCCAACCGCAAGCCGGACCCCGAGCGCGGTCGCCCCGAGGTTTCCAGGGACGATGCGCTTCGGCCCGCGGATGACTTGGGCTCGCATCGTCAGCGATCGGGGCACCTGCGCGCCGTGGTGCAGGCCATCACCGACCTGATCTGGGGCTCACCGATATCGACGGGAACTTCGTCTCGTGCAACAGCGCCTTCGAGCGCTTCCTGGGTGCGAAGGAGTCATCCACCGTTGGTCGCCGCGTTCACGACTTTGTCGACAGGGAGCAGGCCGACAGTTTCCAGGTCCAAGGCCACGCGGCTATGGCGGCGGACGAGCCGACCACGAGCGAGCAGTGGCTGACCTCCGCCGACGATGGCCATCGCGGGTTGTTCCAGACCATCATGACGCCGATGCGCGATGCCGACGGTCGGCTCATCGGCGTCCTCGGGGTGGCGCGCGACATCACCGCACGCAAGGAGGCCGAGGCACGGTTGTTCGCCGCGAGGCTACGCTACCGGAGGCTCCTCGAGTCGGCCAAGGATGGTATCCTGATCCTCGATGCGGAGACGGGCATGGTCACCGAAGTGAACCCCGACCTGATCAGGCGGCTGGGAATCACGCGCGAGGAGTTCCTGGACAAGCCGATTGACCCCGCCACGCTGCTCGCGGCCGTCCGCCGGCAACTGAAGCACACCCACGCCCGGCAACCCTGAGACCTGTCGAACGGATACGGCGGGCAGCCGGGATGCCGACCTCGTGTATCCACGAACCAGGAGTACCGCCACGCCGGCAGACGCGGAATCCCAGTTGAGTTTCACCCACACTCGCCCCGTCCCCGCCCCTGTATGGTCGCGGCGCGAAAACTCCACACGTGAGATGTCTCGTCGCTGCAGGAGCGGCCCCTCTGTTCTGGGACGGGGTGGCAACCTGTATGCGACTTTCTACTCGATGCCGGACAAGTTCGACTTCGGAACCGGCCCGACCTGGGCGTCCATGCAGATCGACTACGCCGACCTCCTGTCCCGCGATCACGGCTCATACAAGCAGGCAAAGGAGTCTGTGCTCGCCCACCACTTTCGGCAGATCGCCGCCAGGGATTTCGTCCGCCGCAGTCAGGGCAAGCCATGCCCGGGTTGGGTTTGTCGGTCTGGAGTGAATCGGTAGAGCCGCGCGTACACCGACGTCGGAGGCGCCGCGTTGGTCCGGACCGCGGCCGGTGGCGAAGGAGTGTCGGGTATTGCCCCATACTGCGCGGGGACAAGTGAGGGTAGTATCGTGACCCCAAAGGAGAACTCACCTATGTCGCTCATTACCGTCGTCCTCACCCTCATCGTCGTCGGCGTGCTGCTCTGGCTCGTCAATACCTACATCTCGATGGCCGGATCGATCAAATCGATCCTCAACATCGTCGTCATCGTCGTCGTGATCCTGTGGTTGCTTCGCGGTTTCGGCATTCTCGACGGCGGAGCCGAGTTCAACCTCTCCGAATTGAAATGAGCGTTCGCTCCATGGCGTCGGTTGCGTCCTTCGACTTGTTCTCACACCTATGAAAACATCGCTCACGAATTGGGTGCTTCTCGCCACAATCATGGGCTTCGTCGTCCTCGTAGCCACCGGCTGCCAGACTGCCAAGGGATTCGGCCGCGACGTCGAACACGTCGGCGAGCAGATCCAGGGCAAGTAGCAGCGCGGGCGTTCATCGTCGCGCTGAGGTCGAGCCGGGGCGCGCCTGCGGCATTGCCGTGGGCACGTCGGCGACCGGGCGCCGTTCCGAAGTGTGCCGAGAAGACGGATTCAGTGCGCGGGATATGTCAGGACTCCCCACCTATCCCGTGTGGTCTGGCACACCTGTGCGTAAACAAGAGTGCCCTACCTGGGCGCGACCACCGGGGCCGGGATGGCGGGTGGGCTCGACTCAGGATGAACTCCCCAGTCGCGCAGCACATGCCAGGGACGGGCGCCGAGCTGATAGGCGGCGGGATCGAAATCCGTGCCGAGGACACGGACCTGGACGATCTGTTCGGGCACGAGCCCGAGCGGGTTGGCGCCTGTCGAGGCGGCCGGATCCCAGATCCAGTAGCGGTTGAGGTCGTCGGCTGAGCCAGGGGCCTGTCCGTAGTCGAGCGGCGCGCATTCGCGATCGACCGTGCCGGCGTCGGGACGGGAGTAATACACGACGCGGAGGAGTTTCCGTTCGCGAATGGCATCGATGAACTGGGTGTGATTCGGGATCATGGTGGGAGGGATGTGAGAAGTTCCCGCAGGCGGGAAGGTGCCGACACGGGGTGTTTCCGATGGCTTCGGCGCTCAGAGTTCGACTCAAGGCATTCAGCCGACGGCTGGAATCTGCCCCGCCTTCAGGGTCATGCCCGGGTAGGCGATGCGCTGACGTGCGGCCTCGGAGCGGGCGAGTGACTCATCCGACGGGAGTTCGAAGCCGATCTTTCGCTCGGCCACCTCGCGCAGCGCGGTATCTTCGGGCGAGAGACGCTCGAGCGACTCGACGAGCGGGCGGTGTCCGCGACGGAGTTGTTTCACCCGCGTGGATACCACATTGATCAGGACGTTGGCGTCGGGGATGACGAGGAAGGCGGCCTGGAGATAGTCTTCTCTCATGAGCGTGTGCGCCGGAGGGCGGATGTGGTGCGGGCGGTTGTGTGGATGTGCAGGAACAAGAGTCTGTCGATCGAGGGTGTGCGGATCACTCGATCTGCGAAACGACCAGCATCCCGGCTCCGCACACGGCGATGATGACGCCGAGCAGGACCGGGAGCAGGCGGCGACCCGCCGTCATTGGTTCACGGTAGCGCGGGAACTCGAGCGCCCGGCCACGCGCCGCCAGGATCGTCCTCAGGATCAGGGCGAGTCCGACGGCGAGGAAGAAAAGAGCGAGAAAGGTGGTCGTGAGCATGGTCAGGGCGCGTCGGTTGCCGCACGGGCGATCGAGGCGGCCGTGCGCGCCGTCGATTGACGGATGCCGCGTCAGGTCGACGGGCGAGCCGTCGGCTTGGGCAGGCTGGAGACACGCGGATAGACTACGCCGGGCGAATCATGCCGGCCATGGGGTGATACCCGACCTCCGCCGATTGATTCGCCAGCGCCAACGCCCGCGTGTCACCCCGCCCTGGGGAGCGAGGTCACGACCGTGTCGGCAAGCGTCCGGAGCGCGTGGCTCCCGATGAGCGGCGATGCAGGTGCCAACGGACCGATGCGCGTGCGGCCCGGCCACCTCGGACTGCATTCGTCCGGCTCAGGCGCGCAGGAACGTCATGCTCGTCGCGATGCTGGCGAGCGGATCGGGCGACTGGTCCTGCTCGACGTGGCACTGGTCCACGCCGATCTCGTCGCACACGGCGACGATCCGGGCCATGTCGAGCCCGCCGGCCCCGAGTTCCTTGAAGGCCGCGTGCGGCACCTTGCCCTCGTCCCACTCCACGGCCGTGTCCTGCGCGAGGTCCTTGAGGTGGACCTGCGCGACGCGGCCCTTGAGGTCGTGCAGGGTCTTGATCGGGTCGAGCCCGCCGATCGCGGCCCAGAAGACGTCGATCTCGAACTGCACCAGCGCGGGATCGAGCTCGCGCACGAAGATGTCCCACATCGTGGTCTTGCCGTCGTCGAGCGGCGCGAACTCGAAGGAGTGATGGTGATAACAGAGCCGGATGCCGGCGTCGCGGCACTTGCGGCCGAAGGCGTTGGTCGCGGCGGCGGCGGCCGACGCCTGCTTCACCGTCTCGCGGCTGCCCTTGCCGATGTAACCGAAAACCAGATACTTCAGGCCGTGCTCGCGCGCGATCGCGATCGACTGGTCCATCGACGGCGCGGTGCTGGTGGCGGGGCTGAGCACGGAGGTCCAGTCGACGAACGACGAGGTGACGCCGAGCCCGAGCGCGCGCGCCTTCGGGACGATCTCCGCCGCGGTGGCGGTGTTCATCAGCTCCACCTGCACGTAGCCCGCGTCCTTGATCGCGCGCAGCGTGCCCGGGAGGTCGGCGGCGATCTGATTGCGCACGGTCCAGAGCTGGACGCCGATGGAGGCGAGGTAGCGACGACCGGCCGGGCCGGCGGCGTGGAGGGAGCGGGGCAGGGTCA
>Ga0315910_10001653_pt1 | contig 20304 bp, 24 predicted proteins | sample EdamamesoilMG_FD_204470 | JGI IMG/M metagenome (GOLD analysis project Ga0315910, IMG submission 204470) | Garden soil microbial communities collected in Santa Monica, California, United States - Edamame soil | ecosystem: Environmental > Terrestrial > Soil > Garden | place: USA: California...
GTCGCGAGATCCCTGCCGCCGCGCGCGCCGAGCGAGACGCACGCCGCATGGATGAAGCGGATCGACGCGCGCATCCCCTACAAATCGGCGGACCAGATCCGCGAGGCATTGCGGCTGCACCAGCGCTACCGCTTCGACCCGGCCGGCCTGTCGCGCAACGAGCGCAACCGGCTGCGCGAACTGTGCCGCGCGCTCGCGCCCACGAGAAGAACCGCATGATCACACCGACGATACGCGCCTTCCCAGCGAGTGCCGGGGCAGCCTAGCTGCCCGGCTTCACCGAGCGGAGCTTGGCCAGGAGGTTCCGCGTCTGGGCGACGTCGGGGTGCGCTTCGCCGAGCGCCTTCACCCGGATGTCGAGCGCGCGCTTGAGCAGCGCTTCAGCCGCCGTATTCTGACCGCGAGCGGCGTACACGCCGGCCAGTCCTTGGAGCACCGCCGCCATGCGCGGATGGTCCCGGTCGAGCGAATCCTCGAGGATCGCCACCGCGCGCTTGTACAGGGCCTCGGCGGAATCATGCTTGCCCTGCCGGGCGTACAGCGTGGCCAGCCCCTGCAGCGGGCGCGACATCAGCGGATGATCGCGGTCGCGGGCATCGTCGATAAGCGCGATCGCGCGCTTGTACAGCGTCTCGGCCGCTTCGAACCGGCCCTGCCGGCCCTCGATGGACGCCATGCCTGAGAGCGCGAACGAGAACTGGTTGACCGTTCCCGGCGGCTGCGGTGTCTGGCCGAATGCTTTTTCCCAGATCGGCAGCGAGCGCCGGTACAGCGGCTCCGCTTCCGCGACCTTGCCCTGCTCGCGGTAGAGCTCGGCCAGGCCGTTGAGCGTCGCGCCGACGTCCGGGTGATCCGGCCCACCCGCCTTCTCCCGTATTGCCAGGGCGCGCCTGAACAGGGGCTCCGCCTCGGCAAGCCGGCCCTGCATCGAGTAGAGCTGCGCGAGGTTGTTCAGCGACTGCGCCGCTTCGGGCGAATCGGCGCCGCGCGCCCCCTCGCGAATTTCCAGGGCTCGCTTGTACAACGGTTCTGCGACGGCGAACTGGCCGAGCGCCCGGTACGACTCCGCCAGCCGGTTGAGCGAGGCAGCGACGGTGGGATGCCCCGGGCCGCGCTCCCGCTCGGCGAGTTCGAGCGACATTTTCGCCGCCACCACGCTGTCTTCGAATTTGCCCTGGAAGAAGAGGGCCGTCGCCTGCTGGAACAGCGCCTTCCATTCCTCACTGGGGGGAGTTCCCTTCCCCGCCCGTTGCGCAGCCGCAGGCCCGCCGAGCAGCAGGGCAGCAACACAGATTGCGCCGAGGATCGTCTTCAATGGTGAGGCCATGGTTGGTGCGGTTGACGGGATCGAATACTAGCTGGAGAGCCGCGCCATTCCGAGAGGTCGATGCCCGACACTCGGCCTGTTGCCCCCAGAGTTGCCCCCGCAGGCGTGCGGCATGAGGGGTGTTCTTAGCTTGCTGACAGCATACTTCCGCCTCTAGCGCAGGTCTCTCCCAAGGTTCGCCGTGGAATGCATTTTATTCATCGTCGTGGCCGTTGTCGTGCTGATGTTCATTGGCGCCATGCGCGGTCCATCGACGTCCTCCACGTCGAATCGGCGCGGTTCCGAATCCAGCGACGGCGCGACGGGGAAGCAGCGCATCCTGAAAGCCAACGAGCCGTGGCTCAAAGACCGCTGGCATATGGCCAGTGCCCAGAAGGCAGCCGGCGACCTGCGGCACTTCCCGCGGTGGTACTTCGATGAAGCAACCGATCGCCAGCGGGCCGGTCTTGTCGCCGATGGCGTCAGGATCACGCCCGGCGCCTCGAAGGGCCAGCTTTCGGACACGATCGGCCTGTTCGAAGAACCCGACAGCGAGGATCTTGAGAAGCTGAAATTCTTCGGCATTGCGCTCAAGGGACCCATGCTGAATCAGACCCGCGCGCGGCATGAGGTTGCACTGCTCGATTCCGACCCGGAGAAGCAGTGTGCCAGGCTGGCCCGGCCGGCGAGCGCCAATTCGAGTGGGACCCCGACACCGGGGAACTGCGCGGCTCAACGCCTTCAAGTCGGACGGCGAGGATCTGATTCAGCCGATCGAGGAGCCGGCCTGGTAACGAAGCCGAAACCTCTGTCGAAGGAACGACGCCGCCCGGTCGACTGCCGCGGCGAGATTGACACGCGTTTAAATCGGCACTCGCGCGTTCGCCTTCTTATCCTAGAGTCCCGAACTTCGACTACAAGTCGTCTCGCATGTAAAACCGAGCGTTTTCTCCAAAAATTTGTTGGTAGTCTCCGAACGTAGTTCGGGAACTATTTTGGAGAGCAGGCATGCTTCAGCTTGATTTGCAGACCCTGGTCACCGTCCTGATTGCGTTGAGCGTCGCGATCGGGGCCCCGCTGGCATCGATCGCAGGGCCGCGACGCGGCACGGGCGCGCTGTGGTACTGGGGCCTGACCCTCCTGGCACTTGCTTCCGGAAGTCTTCTACTGGTCCTGCGTGAAATCATTCCGGTTTTCGTGTCGATAGTAGCTGGCAACGCCCTCATCATCTGCGCGGTCGCGTTATTGGGAAATGTCGCATCTTCGCTGACGAAGCACTTTCTTGACGGTACGCAGCGTTGGTTTTTCGCGGTCATTACCGGCCCAATCCTCGGGCTGATGTACTTGGCGGTGGATCCAATCTGGCCGAGGGTTGTCTACATGGCTGCGGTCGAGTGCTATCTCGTCGGCCAACTGGCATGGCAGATGCGAAGAAGCCGAATAGACTCGGAAAAACCTTGGCGGAAGCCTGAATTTGCGTTTGAATTTCTACTATGGATTTTCTTGACCGAAACCGTTGTCCGGATTGTTGCCACCATCGCACTTACCCCGGAAGATCCATTTATCGGACAAATATCGGTGGCGGTCGCGTTTCTGGTCGCTATTCTTCTTGTCGCCTTTGGTACCTGCGTATTGATCTGGCATGAACTGGATGTCAAGGACAACCTGGTGGCGAAGTCAATGGACATCGCGTCTGGACTCCCGAATCAGACGGTGTTCTTGCAGTTGTTGGAAGGGCGTCTTGCGGCAATGGCCTCGACTGGCGGGGGGAGTGTTGCATTGCTGCGCGTAAGGCCTTCGCCAACGGACGGCAAGCATTTGGAGCCCCATGAGGTGGCCTCGGTCTTTAGAAAGGCGGGCGCGCGGATAGACCAGTTCCTGGACCACTCGGACGTGCTGGCGCGCGTGGGCGAGGATGAATTCGGGATATTGTTTCGCGGGGACGACGTCGCACGTGCGGTTCAAGCGCTGGGGCGCGCGCTTACCAGTCTGCGATCCAGGGCAATGGTGGACGAACGGGGTCACTACGTGATGGATGGAACTGCGGCCATAATCGCGTGCGGGCCATCGGTTCGTGCTACGGCACAGGTCATCAGAAACTTGAGAGACGGACTCGATGAGGTCCAGATGGGTGAAGTCAGAGTCGTGACCATGCAATATCCCGAGCGCGCCAGAGAGGGGAACGGGACCGTCGGCTAATATGCAATAGCTCGTTTGGGGCTTGTAAAAGTTTTCGGGACCGGAGTTCTCGCACAGATAGGCGAGCAGGTAAATGTCACGAAATCGGTGCGGCAACGCGGCAAGTCGCTGAGAATATCAAGACACTGTGCGATTATCAGTCCGCGCCGCGGGCTGTGGGCCATCCCGCAGCACGTAGCTGCCTGAGCCTGGCGTAGATGATGGGGGAATCCGTGCGGCGAATGGACGCCGCTGAACAGATATTTGGTGCCGGTTGACGGAATCGAACCGCCGACCTTCGGTTTACAAAACCGCTGCTCTACCAGCTGAGCTAAACCGGCGCTGAAAGGATTCTAATCCCAGGTCCCCGATTTCGCGGGGACGCACGGAGGCAGCTACTTGATACGCCGCAATTGCGGCTTGCCGCCCGTGGGCCTGGTCGGTTCCGTCGGCGCCACACCCGCCGGCGCGGGCAGCGCCGGGCCCGACTCGTTCGAAGGCCCGGGCCTGCCGGCCTCTTTCTCGGCGTCGGCCTGCACCGCCGGCTTGGGCGCATCGACATCGAACGTCATGCCGTGCCCGGTCTCGCGCGCATAGAGCGCGCTGATGCAGGGTACCGGCACGGAAATCTGGCGCGCGACGCCGGCGAAGCGCGCTGAAAATTCGACCAGCTCGTTGCCCATCTGCAGCTTATGCACCGCGCTCGGGGACACATTGAGCGTGATTTCGCCGTTGCGCACGTATTCGGAAGGCACCTGCGAGCGCGAATCCACCTTCACCGAAAGATGCGGGGTATAGCCGTTGTCCACGCACCACTCGTAGAGCGCGCGCAGAAGGTAAGGCTTGGTGGAGATCTCGGTCGGCATCGGCATCCGGTCCCGGCCTACCTGCGCATCACCTTTTCGGACGGCGTCAGCGCCTCGATGAACGCGGGCCGCGAGAACAGGCGCTCGGCATACTTCATCAGCGGCGCGGCCGGCTTGCCGAGCTTGATGCCGTAGTGGTCCAGGCGCCACAGCAGCGGCGCCAGGGCGACGTCCAGCATCGTGAAGTCGTCGCCCAGCATGTGCTTGGTTTTGGTGAAGATCGGCGACAGTTCGATCAGCCGGTCGGTGACGTGTGCTTTGGCCTTGTCCGCCTGCTTCTCCTTGCCCGATTCCAGCGCGTCGATCTGGGAGAACAGCTCGACTTCCATGTTGAAAAGCATCAGCCGCGCGCGCGCGCGCATGACCGGATCCGCCGGCATCAGCTGCGGGTGCGGGAAGCGCTCGTCGATGTATTCGTTGATGATGTTCGACTCGTACAGGACGAGATCGCGCTCCACCAGCACCGGCAGCCGGTTGTAGGGATTCATCACCGCGATGTCTTCCGGCTTGTTGTACATGTCCACGTCGATGACCTGGAAGTCCATGCCCTTCTCGTACAGCACGAAGCGACAGCGGTGGCTGAAGGGACAGGTGGTGCCTGAGTACAGTTGCATCATGATGCGGGGTTCCTAGACAGAGAAAAAAGCCGGGCAAGTGACCCGGCTAGATTTCATTACTCGTTGGGGAAGGGGGTACGGGGGAGGAGAGGTTTGGCGCGCCGGTCTCGCGCGCCAAACCGCGCACTCCACTGTTACTTGACGTCCTTCCAGTATTCCTTCTTAAGGGCATAGGCAAATATGAACAGGATGCCGAGCGCGAAAAGGACCCAGATGCCGATGCGCTTGCGGCTGTTGGCGACCGGCTCTCCCATATAGACGAGGTAATTGACCAGATCGCGCACCATGGTGTCGTACTGCACGGTGTCCTGCGTGCCAGGGGAGATCTGGGTCCACTTGTACTCGGGCGCGCCGTGGCCGTCCTTGGCCGGGATGATCTCCAGCGCGCGCTCGCCCTGCAGCGTCCACAGCGCGTGCGGCATCGCCACCTGCGGAAAGGCGGCATTGTTCCAGCCGGTCGGCGATTTCGGGTCCCGGTAAAAGGTGCGCAGATAGGTGTAGAGCCAGTCGGGACTGCGCGAGCGGCCCACCACGGTGAGATCCGGCGGCGCGGCCCCGAACATCGCCTTGCCGTCCTTCGCCGTGAGCGCCACCTTCATGGTGTCGCCGACCTTGGCGTCGGTGAAGATCAGGTTGTCGCGGATCTGCGCTTCGGTCAGGCCGAGGTCGGTGAGGCGGTTGTAGCGCATGTACTGCGCGCCGTGGCAATTGAGGCAGTAGTTGACGAAGATCCTGGCGCCCGACTGCAGGCTCACCAGGTCAGTCGAGTCGATGGGCGCCCGGTCGAGCCGGTAGCCGCCTTCGGAGGCCTGCACCGAAACTGCGGACGCGAGCGGCGCGAACAGCAGCGTGAGCAACAAATTCTTCATGGCGCGCTTCACATCGTCACCCGGTTCGGCACCGGCAAGGTCCGGTCCCTGGCCGTGTACCAGGGCATCAGGAAAAAGAACGCGAAGTAGAGAATCGTGAACACCCGGGCCGCGATCGTGGCGCGATCGGCATGACCCAGCCAGGCGCCGGCCTGGCCCCAGACCGTGACCGGCTGGGTGCCCAGGTAGCCCAGCACCAGAAAGGTAACCACAAAGGTCGCCAGCGCGCCCTTGTAGAGCGCGCCGCGGTAGCGGATCGACTTCACAGGGCTGCGGTCGAGCCAGGGCAGGAAAAACAGGATCAGCGTCGCGACGCCCATCGCCAGCACGCCCGGAAACTGCGAATTGAACAGCGGCGGCACCGCGCGCAGGATCGAATAATACGGCGTGAAGTACCAGACCGGCGCGATATGCGCCGGCGTCTTCAGCGGATCCGCAGGAATGAAATTGTTGTACTCGAGAAAATAGCCGCCCATTTCCGGCACGAAGAACAGCACCAGGCAGAACACCGCCATGAAGATCACCGCGCCGGCGAAGTCCTTGACCGTGTAGTAGGGGTGGAACGGAATGCCGTCCAGCGGATGCCCGTCCGGCCCCTTGATCTTCTTGATCTCCACGCCGTCGGGATTGTTCGAACCGACGTCGTGCAGCGCGAGGATGTGCGCCGCGACCAGCCCGAGCAGCACCAGCGGAATCGCGATCACGTGCAGCGCAAAGAAGCGGTTCAGTGTCGCATCGCCGACCACGTAGTCGCCGCGGATCCAGATCGCCAGGTCAGGCCCGATGAACGGGATGGTGGCGAAAAGGTTCACGATCACCTGCGCGCCCCAGTAGGACATCTGCCCCCAGGGCAGCAGGTATCCCATGAAGGCTTCCGCCATCAGCGTGAGGTAGATCAGCACGCCGAAGATCCAGATCAGTTCGCGCGGCTCCTTGTACGAACCGTACAGCAGGCCGCGGAACATGTGCAGGTAGACCACGACGAAGAACGCCGATGCCCCGGTGGAATGGATGTAGCGGATCAGCCAGCCGCCGGGCACGTCGCGCATGATGTATTCGACCGAGCCGAAGGCGAGCGCCGCGTCGGGCTTGTAATTCATCGTCAGGAAGATGCCCGAGACGATCTGGATCACCAGCACGATCATCGACAGCGCGCCGAAGAAGTACCAGAAGTTGAAATTCTTTGGCGCGTAGTACTCTGAGGCGTGCTTGCGGAACTCCTCGGCGACCGAGGGCATGCGCGCATCGAACCAGTCCCACAGCGCCATCAGCCTGGATGCCATGGCCTAGGCTCCCTTCCTGTCGTCGCCGATCAGGATGGTGTTGTCGGACAGGTACATGTGCGGCGGCACGTCGAGATTGACCGGCGCCGGGGCGCCCTTGTAGACGCGCCCCGCGAGGTCGAATTTCGATCCGTGGCAGGGGCAGAGAAACCCGCCGGTCCAGTCCGCGCCCATCTCCGCTTTCGCGTCTGCGCCCTTGGTTTGCGGAGAACAGCCGAGGTGCGAGCAGATACCGACGAGCACCAGAACCTCCGGCTTGATCGAGCGGTATTCGTTCCTGGCGTATTCCGGCTGCAGCGGCACTTCGGATTTCGGATCCGACACGCGGTCGTCCGACTTTTTCACCGACTCCAGCATCTCCTTGGTGCGTCGCATGATCCATACCGGCTTGCCGCGCCACTCCACGACCTGGAGTTCGCCCGGCGCGAGGTTCGAGATGTCGGCCTGCACCGGCGCACCGGCCGCCTTGGCGCGCTCCGACGGCCACCAGCTCCAGGCAAACGGAACCGCGACGGCAGCACCCGCCGCGCCGCTGAGGGCAGCCGTCGCGGCGATCAGATTGCGCCGCGTCTTATCGATCTTTTTTTCGCTCATGTCGGGCCGGGGGAACGGGGGTTCAAATGGGGAAGCGCGATTTTATCGGGATGCCTACGGAAAGTCCACGCATTCGCTTCTAAGTGATTAAAAGAAAAGGCAAAACATGATAAATTGGAAAGTCCCATGCGACGTCTCTGGATCATCTTTTCGCAGACGGCCACGATCTGTCTCGCGGTGCTGTTCGTGGTCGCGACGCTCAAGCCCGAGTGGCTGCCGGCGCGCGCGCCGCTGCTGCCGACCGCGGTAATGCAGCAGGAGGCGCCGGTTGCGGGCGCCACGGCGCCGCGCCCGGATTCGTATTACGCGGCAGTCAAGAAGGCGATGCCCTCGGTGGTGAACATTTCCACCTCGAAGGAGGTGCGCCTGCCGCGCAACTCGCCGTTGTACGAGCTGCGCCGTTTCCTGGGCGACGATCCCCAGAAAGCGACCAGCCTGGGCTCCGGCGTGATCGTGAGCCCGAGCGGCTACATTCTCACCAACAACCACGTGGTCGAAGCCGCCGACGAGATCGAAGTGTCGCTCTCCGACGGCAAGAAGCTGCTCGCCACCGTGGTCGGCAGCGATCCGGAAACCGACCTGGCGGTGCTGCACGTCGATGCGAAAGACCTGCCGGCGACCACATTCGGTTCCTCGGACTCGTTGCGCGTCGGCGACATCGTGCTGGCGATCGGCAATCCTTTCGGCTTCGGCCAGACGGTGACCTCGGGCATCGTTTCGGCACTCGGCCGCTCGGGCCTCGGCATCAACGTATTCGAGAACTTCATACAGACCGATGCCGCCATCAACCCCGGCAATTCGGGCGGCGCTCTGGTGAACGCCAGCGGCAACCTGGTCGGCATCAACACTGCGATCTTTTCGCGCAACGGCGGCTCGATGGGCATCGGATTCGCGACGCCGGTTTCGACCGCAAAGGTGGTGCTGGAACAGATCATCAAGAACGGCTCGGTGACGCGCGGCTGGATCGGCGTGGAGCTCGGTCCGGTCTCGCCGGCGCTGGCCGAGTCATTCAGCCTCGGGACTTCCGAGGGCGCCATCATCAAGGGCGTGTTGAACGGCGGTCCCGCCGACAAGGCGGGCGTCAGGCCCGGCGACGTGCTGGTGTCGATCGAAGGCAAGCCCATCCTCGATCCGCAAAGCGTGCTCAACGTGGTCACCGGCATCGCGCCGGGCAGCTCCGCAAAGATGAAGGTCAAGCGCAAGGGCCAGGACCTGGAGCTCGCGGTCAATGTCGGCCGCCGTCCCAAGCCCCCGGCAAGGCCTGAGTGAGAAAACGGGTGGCGCTGCCGCTGCCCGGCGATGCGGTCGCCATCCGCAAGCTCGCGGCCCATTCGATGTTCGAGCTGTTCTCCAGCGTCAGCCAGGGCATGATGCTCGTGGACCGCGCCGGCCGGGTGGTCTGGATCAACGAGGGCTACAAGCGCTTCCTCCCGGCGCTCGGATTCGCGCGCAGCGAGGATTTCGTCGGCCGACCGGTCGAGGAAGTGGTGCCGAACACCCTCATGCACCACGTGCTGGAGACCGGCAAGCCGATTCTCATCGACCTGCTGACCAACAAAGCCGGCACCTTCGTCGTGTCGCGCATCCCGCTGCGCGACGAAGCGGGCGAAGTCATCGGCGCCATCGGCATGGTGCTGTTCGACCATCCCGAGACCACGCTGCAGCCGCTGATCGCCAAGTTCGCGCGCATGCAGCAGGACCTGGACGAGGCGCGCCAGGAACTGGCGGCGCAGCGACGCACCAAGTACACGTTTGCCAGCTTCATCGGCACCAGTCCGGCGGCGCTGGAAGTAAAGCGCCAGGCCCGCCGCGCGGCGCAGACTGACTCGACCGTGCTGCTGCTGGGCGAAACCGGCACGGGCAAGGAACTGCTCGCCCACGCCATCCACGCTTCCTCGGCACGCGCCAAGCGGCCGTTCATCGGGGTCAACCTCGCGGCGGTGCCCGAAACGCTGATGGAAGCGGAGTTCTTCGGCGTCGCACCCGGGGCCTATACCGGCGCCGATCGCAAGAGCCGTGACGGCAAGATCAAGCTGGCGGACAAGGGGACGCTGTTCCTGGACGAGGCCGGCGACATGCCGCTCGCGCTGCAGGCAAAGTTGCTGCGCGCACTGCAGGAGCAGGAAATCGAACCGCTCGGCTCGAACAGGGTGCTCAAGGTGGATGTGCGCGTGATCGCAGCGACCAGCCGCGATCTGAAGGCGATGGTGGCCGACGGACGCTTCCGCGAGGACCTGTACTACCGCCTGAACGTGCTGCCGGTGAAGCTGCCGTCGCTGCGCGAGCGCCTTTCCGACCTGGAAGCGCTCGCCGAAAGCCTTCTCGAATCCATCGCCGCGCGCACCGGCATGCCGCAACGCGAGCTGAGCCCCTCGGCGCTGGCCGTGCTCGCCGCGCATCGCTGGCCGGGGAACATCCGCGAACTGCGCAATGCGCTGGAGCAGGCGGCCATGCTCACCGACAACCCGCGGCTCGCGGCGGAAGATTTCGCGCAGGTGATTCCCGCGCCGGCGGCGCTGGCCGAAGCGCGCAAGTCCGGGCCCCTGCGGCCGCTGCCGCAGCTGATCGCGGAACTGGAGCGCAGCTCGATCCAGTCGGCGCTGGCGGCCACCAGGGGCAACAAAGTCTCGGCTGCGCGCATGCTCGGCATTTCGCGCGCGACGCTTTACGAGAAATTGAGCGCCATGAAGTAGCTGTCCGGATTCCGGTCACACTGCCTTCTTTTCATACACATATATGTATGCATTTCGGACAATTCTGTCCGTTGCACATAAATTTCTCTTAAATTTCAACACTTTGTCGTCTGGCATCCGTGTTGCAACAGGTCGTATGGCTTTTTCAATCCTAGGAGGGAACATGAATCGCCTCACCACCCTGTTCGCGGCGTTTACGCTCGCGGGCACCGCCAGCCTGGCTTTCGCCCAGGACATCAAGATCGCACTGATCACGGACAAGACCGGGGCCCTCGAGGCCTATGCCAAGCAGACGCAAGCCGGCTTCATGCTTGGGCTCGAGTACGCGACCGGAGGCACGATGAGCGTGCTCGGCCGCAAGATCGTGGTGATCGAGAAGGATTCCCAGCTCAAGGCCGATCTGGCGAAGTCGCTTCTCGCCACCGCGTATGGCGACGACAAGGTCGACCTCGCCGTCGGACCAACGAGCTCCGGCTCCGCGCTGGCGATGCTGCCGGTCGCCGAGGAATACAAGAAGGTCCTGATTGTCGAGCCGGCGGTGGCTGACGCGATCACGGGCGACAAGTGGAACCGCTACGTCTTCCGCACCGGGCGCAATTCCACGCAGGACGCGGTCGCCGGCGCCGTGGCGCTCCCGGCAGACGCGCAAATCGCGATGCTCGCGCAGGACTACGCGTTCGGCCGCGACGGCGTCAAGGCGTTCAAGGACACGCTCGCCACCGTTGGCAGCAAGGCCACGATCGTGCACGAGGAGTACGTGCCGCAGGCAACCACCGACTTCACCGCCCCCGCCCAGCGCATGTTCGATGCGCTCAAGGACAAAAAAGGCACGCGGATCATCGCGATCATCTGGGCGGGCGCGCATCCGGCCACCAAGATCAATGACCTCAAGCCCGAGCGCTTCAACATCATCCTGGCGCCCGGCGGAAACATCCTGCCGGTCATGAAGGGCTGGAAGGACCTCGCCGGCGCCGAGGGCGCGATCTACTACTACTACGGGTTCCCGAAGAACAAGGTCAACGATTGGCTGGTTACGGAGCACCGCAAGCGTTTCGCCGGCGCGCAGCCCGACTTCTTTACCGCCGGCGGCATGGCGGCGGGCATCGCGGCGGTCGAGGGGATCAAGAAGGCCGGCGGCACCGACACCGAGAAGCTCATCGCCGCGATGGAAGGCCTGTCCTTCGAATCGCCCAAGGGGACCATGACCTTCCGCAAGGAAGACCACCAGGCGATGCAGGCGATGTACCAGTTCCGCATCAAGAAGACGCAGGCAAACGAGTGGGACCTGCTCGAGCTGGTGCGCGAAATCCCGGCGAGCCAGATTCCGGTCCCGATCCGCAACAAGCGCTGATTTTCGCCGTCGTTCCCGCGCAAGCGGGAACCCAGGTTGAGCGATGAAAACCTGGACCCCCGCACCCCGATGAATTCCTCGGGGCCAGGTTCCGCGGGGGCGACGGATCTCCAATGACCCCGGTCCTCGAAACCCGCGGCCTGACGATCCGCTTCGGCGGCCACGTCGCCGTCGACGCGGTGAGCTGCAACTTCCAGCCGGGCACGCTCACCGCGATTGTCGGGCCGAACGGCGCTGGCAAGACCACCTACTTCAACCTGATTTCGGGCCAGCTCCCGGCGAGCGCCGGGCAGGTACTGCTCTACGGCCAGGACGTCACCCGCGACCCGGCCCCGGTGCGCACCCGCAAGGGCATGGGCCGCGCTTTCCAGCTCACAAACCTGTTTCCGAACCTCAGCGTCCTGGAGAACGTGCGCCTCGCAGTGCAGGCGCGCGCCGGCCTCGGGCTCAATCTCGCGTCGATGTGGAGCAGCCATGTCGAGCTCATCGAGCGCGCGGAGCACTGCCTCGCGCGCGTCGCCCTCGCCGACCGCCGCCCGGCCCTTGCTTCGGAGCTCTCGCACGGCGACCAGAGGAAGCTCGAGGTTGCGATCCTGCTGGCCCTCGAGCCGGAAATCTTCATGTTCGACGAGCCCACCGCGGGCATGAGCGTGGACGAAGTGCCGGTGATCCTGGACCTGATCCAGGAGATCAAGTCCGGCAAGGACAAGACGATCCTGCTGGTGGAGCACAAGATGGACGTGGTGCGCTCGCTCGCCGACCGCATCATCGTGCTGCACCAGGGACAGCTGGTCGCCGACGGCGAGCCGGCGGCGGTAATCGCCTCGCCGGTGGTGCAGGAGGCTTATCTTGGGGTTCCGTCCGGTGGCTGACCCTCTGCTTTCGCTTGCCGGCGTGCACACGCACATCGCGCAGTACCACATCCTGCAGGGCGTGGATCTCGCGGTGCCGCGCGGCGAGTTGACGATGCTGCTGGGCAGGAACGGCGCCGGCAAGACGACGGCGCTGCGCACCATCCTCGGCCTGTGGCGCGCCTCCGCCGGCTCGGTGCGCTTCGAAGGCGCCGACATCACGAAGGCCGAGACCCCCGACATCGCCAACCTCGGCATCGCCTACGTGCCCGAGTCGATGGGTATCTTCGCCGGGCTCACTGTGCGCGAAAACCTGCTGCTCGCCGCGCGCGGCGGCCCGCCACGGGAGCAGCAGCTGGAATCGATCTTCCGCTTCTTCCCGCCGATGAAGCAATTCTGGGACCTGCCTGCCGGGAACCTTTCGGGTGGCCAGAAGCAGATGCTCGCCATCTCGCGCGCCATTGTCGAGCCGAGGAAGCTGGTGCTGATCGACGAGCCGACCAAGGGCCTGGCGCCGGCGATCATCAACAACCTGATCGAGGCCTTCCGGGAGCTCAAGAAAACCGACACCACCATCCTGATGGTGGAGCAGAACTTCCACGCGGCAAGATCGCTCGGCGATTCGGTGGCGGTGATGGACGCCGGGCGCATCGTCCACACCGGAAGCATGGCCGCGCTTGCCGCGGATTCGGCGTTGCAGCAGCGGCTGCTGGGTCTGTCGATGGAGGCCCACCAGTGAGCCGCATGGAAGCGCACCAGTGAGGGAGCGAATCGACTGGATTCCGCCCGCACTGATCGCCGCGATCGCGCTCGGCGCGCTGGTCCTGATCGGCAATCCGTCCACGTGGGTCACGCTGACGATCGCCGGCCTCGCCATGGGCTTGCTCATCTTCATCATGTCCTCGGGCCTGACGCTTGTCTTCGGCCTGATGGACGTGATGAATTTCGCCCACGGCCTGTTCATCACCGTCGGCGCCTACATGGCCGTGTCGGTCATGAAGCTGCTGTCGGCATCCGCAGGCTCGGAGAGCTTCCTGGTCAACCTGGGCGCGCTGCTGCCCGCGATGCTGGCGGCGATCGTGGTTGCGGCGCTGCTCGGCTTTTTTTTCGAGCGCGTCATCATCAAGCCGGTCTACGGGCAGCACCTGAAGCAGATTCTGATCACCACCGGCGGCCTGATCGTCGCAGAGCAGCTGATCCACGTGTTCTGGGGCCCGGACATGCTGCCGCTGCAGCGCCCCTCGGCCCTGCGCGGCTCGTTCCTCGTCGGCGACATGGCGATCGAGAAGTTTCGGCTCAGCGCCGTGGCGATCGGGCTTGCCGTGTTTGTCGCGATGATCCTGATCCTCAACCGCACCAAGATCGGCCTCCTGATCCGCGCCGGGGTCGAGAACAAGGAGATGGTCGAGGCGATGGGCTACAGGATCCGGCGCCTCTTCGTCGGCGTCTTCGTCGCGGGTTCGGCGCTGGCGGGACTCGGCGGCGCGCTCTGGGGCATGTACCAGGAGCAGGTCACGGTGCACATCGGCGCCAACATGATGGTGCTGATCTTCATCGTCATCATCATTGGCGGCCTGGGCTCGGTCGGCGGCTGCTTCGCCGGCGCGCTGCTGGTAGGCCTGGTGGCGAATTACATCGGCTATCTCTCCCCCAAGATCGCGCTCGGCTCGAACATCCTGCTGATGGTGATCGTCCTGCTGTGGCGGCCGCAGGGCCTGTACCCGGTGAGCAGGCAGTAGAGATCCGATCGTAGAAACCCCATCATGATCGCTACCCTCCTTTCCGGCGACAAGCCGCGTAGCCGGCTACTGACCGCGATGCTGGTGGCGATCTTCGTCGGCCTGGCGCTGGCGCCGTTCCTCTTCCCGGGCACGCGGCCCCTGGATGTCGCCGCCAAGGTCTGCGTGTTCATCCTGCTGGTGGCGAGCTATGACCTCTTGCTCGGCTACACCGGCATCGTATCCTTCGCACACACCATGTTCTTCGGCATCGGCGGCTATGGCGTCGGCATCGCGCTGTCCCGCATGGAGCCGGGCTGGGGCGCGATCGCCCTCGGCGCCGCCATCGCAGTGGTGCTCTCCCTGGTGCTGTCGTTCCTCATCGGCCTGTTTTCGCTGCGCGTGAAGGCGATCTTCTTCGCCATGATCACCCTGGCGGTGGCATCGTTCTTCGCCATCCTCGCCTCGCAATTGTCCAACGTCACCGGCGGCGAGGACGGCATCACCTTCAAGGTGCCGGAGATGCTGCGCCCGGCCTACCGGCTGCTCGAGGAGCCGTTCCTGGGCGTCACGGTGGGTGGGCGCTTCATCACCTATTACCTCGTGTTCCTTGGCTCGCTCATCCTCTTCCTCGCCCTGTTGCGGGTGGTCAACTCGCCCTTCGGCCGCGTGCTGCTCGCAATCCGCGAGAACGATTTTCGCGCCGAGGCGCTGGGCTTCCGCACCGTCATCTACCGCACCATTGCGAACTGCCTCGGCGCCCTGGTCGCCACGCTCGCCGGCGTGCTCTACGCGCTCTGGCTGCGCTACACCGGGCCGAATACCACCCTCGACTTCGCCATCATGATCGACATCCTGCTGATGGTGGTGATCGGCGGCATGGGCACGATGTACGGCGCCGTGATCGGCGCGGCGATTTTCGTCGTCGCGCAGAATTATCTGCAGGAGGCGATGAAGGCCTTCTCCGGATGGACGAAGGGCATACCGCTGTTGCCCGACCTGTTCCACCCTGATCGCTGGCTGCTGTGGCTGGGGGTGCTGTTCGTGCTCTCCGTCTACTATTTCCCGCACGGCATCGTCGGCCAGCTGCGCGCGCGGGCGAAGAAATGACCAGCGCTTCGCGTTACCTGGTCTGCGAAGGCAGGGAGATCCACTATACGCAGTGGGGCGCCGGCAATCCGCGCACGGTGATCGCGTGGCATGGTCTGGCGCGCACCGGCCGTGACATGGACGATATCGCAGCGCACCTGTCGGCGAAATACCACGTCATCTGCCCTGACACCATCGGCAGGGGCTTGTCGCAATGGAGCCCGGCGCCGGAGCGGGAGTACTGCCTGGATTTCTATGCCCGCGTGGCGGTATCCCTGATCGACCAGCTCGGCATCCGCGAATTGTCCTGGCTCGGGACCTCGATGGGCGGCGCGATCGGCATCCGGCTGGCTGCGGGATTGCTCCAGGGCCGCATCCGGCGGCTGGTGCTGAACGACATCGGACCGAAGCTGGGCGATTCGGCTGTCGAGCGCATCCGCAGCTATGCCGGAAAGCCCGCCCAATTCGATTCTGTCGGCGAGCTCGAAGCCTACTTCCGCACTATCTACAAACCCTATGGCTGGCTGTCGGACCAGCAGTGGCGCAGACTGACCGAAACCTCGATTCGGCGTACCGCCGAAGGCAAGGTGACGCCGCACTACGACCCGAAGATGGTGCTCCAGTTCACGCACCACCCGCGGGACTACGACCAATGGGAGGCCTGGGACGCGATCGACGTGCCGACCCTCTGCTTGCGCGGCGAGACCTCGGACCTGCTGCCGCCTGAGGTGGCAGAGGCCATGCGCTCGCGCGGCCCGCGCGCAGTGGTCGTGACGATTCCGGGCTGCGGGCACGCACCGGCGCTGAACGTGCCGGACCAGATTGCGCTGGTCGAGCGATTCCTGGACGGACGGTAGGAAAACCTGGATCCCCGCCACGCATTGGACCCCGCCTGCGGGGCCGGGGGATAGCGCTTCGCGCTACTTCTTGGTGTGGCCGGCCTGGTCAGCCCGGCCGCGGTGCTTGCCGCGCGCGATCGCGCCCTTGCGCAGCTCGGAGCCGAAATTGAAGCTGTTGTCCCCGGCTTCCTTGGCACGCTCGCGCATGCGCTGCTCGGCAATGGACTCGTTCTTGAGGGCGGAGCCGTATTTGCGTTTCATGGTCAGTTCCCGGTCAGTTCCATACGTGAAGGTGAATAGGCAGGGGCGCGATTCTACCCGACCTTAGGGGACGGTGGTCTGCTCGGCGGCAGCCTTGGGGCGCACCCCGATAAAGCGGGCGAAGAACAGCCCCGCCTCGTACAGCAGGCACATCGGCACCGCGAGCATGAACTGCGACAGCACGTCGGGCGGGGTCACCACCGCTGCCACGACGAAAGCGCCCACGATCACGTACGGCCTCACCTCTTTCAGCTTCTCGACGCTGACCACACCGGCGCGCACCAGGATGATGACCACGACCGGAATTTCGAATGTCAGGCCGAACGCGAGGAACATGGTAATGACGAACGTGAAGTAGGCCTCGATGTCGGGCGCCGGCGTGATCGACTTGGGCGCGAAATCGTTGATGAACTTGAATACGGTGCCGAACACGAAGTAATAGCAGAATGCGACACCGATCATGAACAGCAGCGTGCTGGCGATGATGATCGGGGCGGCAAGCTGCTTTTCATGTTCGTAGAGGCCCGGGGCGACGAACGCCCAGGCCTGGTAAAGCACGTACGGCAGTGCGACCAGGAACGCGAGCAGCGCGGTGACTTTCATCGGCACCATGAACGGCGTGATCACGCCGGTGGCGATCATCCGCGTGCCCTCGGGCAGCGCGTGCATCAGCGGCGCGGCGAGGAAATCGTAGATCGGGCCCGAACCCGGCCACAGGAACAGCAGCACGAACACCCCGAGCACGGCGAGCAGGGCATGCATGACCCGCCCGCGCAACTCGACCAGATGCGAGATGAAAGTGTCCTGTTGCATGCCTAGCCGGCCTTCTCGGGAATCCTGGGCGGTTCGGTTTCGGCCGGATTGGTCGGCGCGCCCATGGCGGAGTTCGCGGCCGCGTTCAATTCATCGGCGGTCTTGTTCAGTTCCCCCTGCACGGAATTCTCCATGCTGCTCACGCTCTGCTGCACGCTGTCCTTCATCTTGCGAAGCTCGTCCAGTTCAACCTCGCGGTTGATGTCGGCCTTGACGTCAGCGACATAGCGCTGCAGCCGGCCCGCCAGGATGCCGAGCGTGCGCGCGACGCCCGGCAGGCGCTCGGGCCCGATCACGATCAACGCGACCAGGCCGATCACCATCAGTTCCGAAAAGCCGATGTCGAACATGGGGTCCTAAGAACGGGGGTCCAGAGAAGCAACGGGCGCCCCGCAGGCGCCCGTGCGAACGTACGTCCCGGCCCGGATCAGGCCTTGGACTCTGTCTTGCTCTTGACTTCGCCCTCGACCGTCTTGCCGCTGACCTGCGGCGCCGACCCGGTGTCGGCGGCCTTGTCGCCGTGTTGCATGCCGTCCTTGAAGCCGCGCACGGCGCCGCCCAGATCCGCGCCGATATTGCGCAGCTTCTTGGTGCCGAACACCAGCATCACGATCACAAGAACGATCAGCCAATGCCAGATGCTGAACGAGCCCATAGCGCCTCCTTATTTCCTCTTCAGAATCATGGGGCCAACCGGTTCCGGGCCCCCGATTACGTGCATATGCACATGATACACCTCCTGATGGCCGACCCGTCCGGTGTTGATGATGCAGCGGAACCCGTCCCCCGCCCCCGCCTTGCGCGCCAGCTCGCCGGCAAGCGCCAGCATCTTGCCCAGGGCGCGATGCTGGGCCATGCCCGCGTCATAGAGCGTCGCGACGTGCTCCTTCGGGATGATCAGAAAGTGCACGGGCGCCTGCGGCCGCACATCGTGGAACGCCAACACGTCCTCGTCCTCATGCAGCTTGCTCGACGGGATCGCGCCGTCGACGATCTTGCAGAAGATGCAGTCGGTTTTGATGCGCGGGTCCTTGTTCATGTCTTCCCGCGCGCCGCCTTCTCGTCCAGCCCCGGAATGCCCTCGCGCCGATGCAGTTCGGCCAGCACGTCGCCCGGCCCCAGTCCGTGGCGCGCGAGCAGGATCAGGCAGTGGAACCAGAGATCGGCGGTTTCACGCACCAGATGGAGGCGGTCGCCCCCCTTGGCGGCCAGCACCGTTTCGGTCGCCTCCTCGCCGATTTTCTTCAGTACCGCGTCTTCGTCGGCCGCGAGCAGTTTCGCGACGTAGGACTTCTCGGGGTCGGCGCCCTTGCGTTCGCCGATGGTACGGGCCAGCCGTTCAAGGACATCGCTCATTTTTTGTAGATGTCGGCCGGATCCTTGAGCACCGGATCGGTCGTCACCCATCTCCCGTTATCGAGTTTGCGGTAAAAACAGCTTTCGCGCCCGGTATGGCAGGCGATGCCGCCAACCTGGTCGACGCGCAGCAGTATCGCGTCCGAATCGCAATCCAGGCGGATTTCACGAATCCTCTGCACGTGGCCGGACTCTTCGCCCTTGCGCCACAGCTTCTTGCGCGAACGCGACCAGTACACCGCCTCGCCGCTTTTCGCGCACTCGGCGAGCGCGTCTCGGTTCATCCAGGCCAGCGTCAGCACGCGCCCGCTGGAGGCCTCCTGGGTGACCACCGGGATCAGGCCATCCTTGTCCCAGGGCACCTCGCTCAGCCATTCCGCGGCGGGATTCGCCATTTGCCTCATAGCCGAACCTCGATGCCCTGCGATTGCATGTGCAGCTTCGCATCGCGCACCGTGAAATCACCGAAATGAAACACGCTGGCGGCCAGCACCGCGTCGGCGCGGCCTTCGAGTATCCCCGCCGCGAGATGCTCGCGCACGCCGACCCCGCCCGAGGCGATCACCGGCACGCTCACGGCCTCGGATACCGCGCGCGTGAGCGCAATGTCGAAGCCGTCGCGCGTGCCGTCGCGGTCCATGCTGGTCAACAGAATCTCGCCGGCGCCCGCCTCCGTCATGCGACGCGCCCAGGCCACCGCATCCAGTCCCGTCGCGTTGCGCCCGCCGTGCGTATAGACCTCCCAGCCACCGTCCTTCTTCTTGGCGTCGATCGCAACCACGATGCATTGGTTGCCGACGATGCCGGACGCTTCGCGCACCAGCGCCGGATTCTGCACCGCTGCGGTGTTGATCGAGACCTTGTCGGCACCCGCGTTCAGCAGCCGGCGCACGTCCTCGACCTTGCGCACGCCGCCACCGACTGTCAGGGGAATGAAGACCCGCGCCGCCACCGCCTCGATCACGTGCAGGATGATGTCGCGCTGGTCGGAGCTCGCGGTGATATCGAGAAAAGTCAGTTCGTCCGCGCCCTCGCCGTCGTAGCGCGCCGCGATCTCCACCGGGTCGCCCGCGTCGCGCAAGCTGACGAAATTCACGCCCTTGACGACCCGCCCCGCGGTCACGTCCAGGCAGGGGATGACGCGCTTGGCCAGGCCCATGGATCGAACGCCTCAGGCCTTGCCGGCCGGCTTGTCCGCGGCTTTGTCCGCGGAGCCGCCGGCGGGTTTCTCCGTCGCCTTGTCCGCCGCGGCCTGCGCTTTCTTGAACTCGATCGCCCCTTCATACAGCGCGCGGCCGGCGATCGCTCCGATCACGCCCTCGGGAACGAGTCTGCTGCAGATGGCCTGCACGTCCTTGATGCTGTGCAGTCCCCCGCTCGCGATGATCGGCGTGCGGATCGACTGCGCCAGCTTGAAAGTCGCCTCGATATTCACGCCGCCCATCATCCCGTCGCGGCCGATGTCGGTATAGACCAGCGCCTCCAGACCGTACTCCTCGAATTTTTTCGCCAGGTCGACCACGTCGTGGCCGGTCATCTTCGACCAGCCCTCGACCGCGACCTTGCCGTCCTTCGCGTCCAGCCCGGCGATGATGTGGCCGGGAAACGCGTAGCAGGCAT
>Ga0315910_10001654_pt1 | contig 20295 bp, 19 predicted proteins | sample EdamamesoilMG_FD_204470 | JGI IMG/M metagenome (GOLD analysis project Ga0315910, IMG submission 204470) | Garden soil microbial communities collected in Santa Monica, California, United States - Edamame soil | ecosystem: Environmental > Terrestrial > Soil > Garden | place: USA: California...
TGGCTGGATCCGGACGACACCCTCGAGGAGAACGAGCAGCTGCGCTATGGGCTGATGTACGAGTGGTCGCCGATCCAGTTCGTGCAGTTGCGCGCCGGCGTGCGCAAGTACGACGGCATCCCGCAGAACGACAACCAGAACCGCACGCAGGCCTTCGTCCAGCTGCACGGGTTCTTCTAGCGGAGACGTCACCGGGAGGCTACGTGCACGCATCGCCGTTCGACGAGTTGGCCTCCGGTTACGACGGGAGTTTCACCCACTCGGCCATGGGCATGAACCTGCGCCAGCGCGTCTGGGAGCGGGCGGCGGCATTGTTTCCACCGGGCGCGCGCATCCTCGAGCTCGGCTGCGGCACGGGTGAGGACGCCGTGCACCTGGCGCGCGCCGGACGCTGCGTGGTGGCGCTCGATGCCTCCACCGAGATGATCCGCCTCGCGCGACTCAAGGCCGCGGCCGCCCACTGCAGCGCGCGCGTGGAGTTCCATGCGCGGCCCATCGAAGCGCTGGACGGACTCGAATCGCATCCTCCCTTCGACGGCGTGTTCTCGAATTTCGGCGCCATCAATTGCGTGCAGGACCTGCCCGGACTCGCGGCCCTGCTTGCGCGGCGCCTCGCGCCCGGCGCGCGGATGTTGTGGGTCCCCATGGGTCGCCATGTGCCCTGGGAATGGGCCTGGTTCCTGGCGCGTGGTGATGCCGCGCGCGCGTTTCGCCGGCTGCGCGCCGGCGGCGTCGAATGGCGCGGCCTGAAGATCCAGTACCCGACTCCCGCCACGCTCGCGCGGCAACTCGTGCCGTGGTTCGAGACCACGCATCGCGAAGCGCTGGGCGTGGCCCTGCCGCCGAGTTACGCGGCCGGTTGGCTGGATGCCGCGCCGCGCCGCTTCGCGCTGCTGCGCGGCCTGGAACGCGCCACCCGGGGCTTCACGGCGGCGCTGGGCGATCACTACCTGCTCGAAGCGGTGCGCCGATGAATGCCGTGACGCAGGCCACAGGCGTGCAGCGCGGATTCGATCCGCGCGCGCGGCTGCCGCTGGTCACGCTGTATCTCACCGAGCGCTGCAATTCGCGTTGCGTGACCTGCGACTACTGGCGTCACGGCCGCAAGGATGCGTCACTCGCCTCCGTGCAACGCCTGTTGCCGGACCTCGCGACGCTGGGCACGCGCGTCGCATTGCTGTCTGGGGGCGAACCCCTGCTCAACCCGGAGTGGCCGGCCATCACCACGCTGCTGCGCTCGCGCGGCATCGAGTGCTGGCTGCTCACCTCCGGTTTGTCGCTGGCCAAGCATGCGCAGCGCGTGGCCGCCGAGTTCCGCTCGGTGACCGTGTCGCTCGACGGCACCTGCGCGACTACCTACTCGTCCATCCGTGGCCTCGATGCCTTCGACAAGGTATGCGAGGGCATCCGCGCCGCGGTGTCGGCGGGTGCGGCGGTGGGGCTGCGGGTCACGCTGCAGCGGGCCAACTACCGCGAGTTGCCGCGCTTCGTCAGCCTGGCGCGCGAACTTGGAGTGACGCAGATATCGTTCCTCGCGGTGGATGTCAGCAACCCCCATGCCTTCGCACGGCACGATGATTTCTCGCAGGGCCTGGCGCTCGCGCCCGAGGACCTGCCCGTGTTCGAGGCGCTGCTGGCCGACCTCGAGCGCGAACATGCCGCGGAGTTTCGCCGCAGCTTCATCGCCGAATCGCCCGCCAGGCTGCGTCGGCTGCACGCCTATTTCGCGGCCCTGCGCGGCCATGGTTCCTTCCCGCCCGTGCGCTGCAATGCGCCGGAGTTCTCGGCCGTGGTCGGCGTCGATGGCCGGGTCGCGCCGTGTTTCTTCATCGCCGCGCCGGCGGAGCCCGGGTCGGTCACGGGACTGCGCGCCTCGCTGGCCAGCGAGGCCTCGAGCGGCTTGCGCGACGACATCCGCGCCGGCCGACGCCGTGAATGCGAGCGCTGCGTCTGTTCGATGTGGCGCGAGCCCGAAGCGCTGATGCAGCCGTTCCGCCTGCCGGAGGCCGCGCATGCCTGAGCTGGCGCGTACCGATGCCGTCGGCGAGGACTCGTTGATCGTCCGCGAGCCGCGCACCATGTGGCGCGCCATCGCCTCGCGCCTGCTGCGCGCCTACTACCTGGTCACGGGGAAAAGCCGCTACGACGATTATCGCTTCGAGCAAGTGGACGGGCTGTCGTTGTTGATCCTGCCGAGCGTCGCCAATCCCAAGGTGCTGCGCACCGGCGCGTTCTTCGCCGCGCAACTCGATGGCTCGCACCTCGACGCGGGCACGCGCGTGCTCGATCTCGGCACCGGCTCCGGCGTATGCGCGCTGGCGGCGGCGCGCCACAGCCGTCACGTGGTGGCGGTGGACATCAATCCCGCGGCGGTGCGTTGTGCACGCGTCAACGCGTTGCTCAACGGCCAGGAGGCGCGCATCGACGTGCGCCACGGAGACCTGTTCGCGCCGGTCGAGGGCGAGCGCTTCGACCTGGTGCTGTTCAATCCGCCATTCCAGTCCGGCCAGCCGCGCGATCCGCGCGAGGCGGCCTGGCGTTCCAGCGACGTGGCGCCCCGCTTCGCGGCCGGCCTCGCGCAACACCTGGACGCGGGCGGCCACGCGCTGCTGCTGCTCTCGTCGTTTGGCGACGCCTGCGCTTCGTTCGAAACCGAGCTGCGCGCGCGCGGCTTCCGGCTCGAAGTGTTCGCCGAGCGTCGCTACGTCAATGAGTGCCTGACCCTGCTGCGGGTGACGCCGCGATGAGCGCCCCACGCAGCCGCGTCCTGCTCGTGAACCCGCGCATCACCTCGCGGCGGCGCGCGAGATTTCCACTGTCGCTGATGAGCCTCGCCGCCGCGCTCGAAGACCGCCACGAGTGCACGATCGTCGACGGCAATGTCGACGCGCATGCCATCGACTCGACGCTGCACGCGCTCGACGCGGGCGAATGCGCCGCGGTAGGCGTGACCGTGATGGGCGGGCCGCAGGTGCGCACCGCCATCGACCTGTCGCGCGCGGTGCGCGCGCGCCATCCGCGCGTGCCCATCGTCTGGGGCGGATATTTCCCGACCCTGTATCCCGACGCAGCGCTCAACAACGATTACGTCGACTACCTGATCCGCGGGCAGGGCGAAGACACGCTGCGCGAGCTGCTGGCGGCGCGCGCCGTGGGCCGGCAGGACTTCGCGAACATCGCCGGCCTTTCCTGGCGCCGCGACGGCATGGCCGTGAACAACGCCTCGCGCGTCATCAGCGCACGGCACGTGGCGCCGGTGATGGACTACGGCTTGCTGCGCGATCCGCGCGCCTACCTGGTGGACACCTTCCTCGGCGCGCGCACCGCGGCCCACCAGGCCGCGCTCGGCTGCCGCTTCCGCTGCACGTTCTGCGGCGTGGCGGCGATGTTCCGCGGCGCCACGCTGCTGCCGCCGGCCGAGCGACTCGATCGCGACCTCGCCTTCCTCAAGCACCAGGTCGGCGCGGATTCCATCCAGTTCTACGATCACAATTTCTTCGAACGCGAAGCCGACATGGGGCCGTTGCTCGAAGTGCTCGCCAGGCACCAGCTGCCCTGGTGGTGTTACGCGCGCGCCGACGCGCTGATCAATCTCTCGCCGGAGTCCTGGCGCCTGGTGCGCGCAAGCCGCCTGCGCATGGCCTACATCGGCGCCGAGACGCCCAACGATTCGCTGCTCAAGTCCATCCGCAAGGGCACGCGCGCGGACCAGACGCTCGAGGTAGCCGAGCTGTGCCGCCGCAATGGCGTGATCCCGGAACTGTCGTTCATGGTGGCGCCGCCCGAGGATCCCGAGGGCGAGACCGAGCGCACCTTCGACTTCATCCGCCAGGTGAAGAAGGTGAATCCGCGGGCCGAGATCATCGTGTACATCTACACGCCGCTGCCGGCCGCGAGCGTGCCCGACTCGCAGCGCCTCAGGCTCACGCCATTGCGCGACGTCGACGGCGCGCCGGTCCGATTCCCCACCACCACGGAGGAGTGGGCCGAGCGGCGCTGGGTGGACTATTCCTGCCACGCGGACGCGCCCTGGGTCAGCCCGCGGCTGCGCCAGCGCATCCGCGACTTCAATACCGTGCTCGGCTGCCGCTTCCCGACGGTGATGGACGTCAAACTACCGCGCATGGCGAAGCGCGCGCTGCGGCTGATGTCCTCGTGGCGTTACCGGTTCAAGCGTTACGACCGCCCGTGGGAGCTCGATCTCACGCGGCAGCTGGTCACGCTCCACGATCCCAAGGCGGCCAGCCTGTGAAGCGCCGCAAGCCGACGCCCGACCTGTTGCGCGATCCGTTTCGCGAACGCGGATCACGGGCGCGGCACTGGTGCGTGCGGGTGCTGGGCGCGGCCTGTGAGTTCACCAGCCCCAGCGAAGCCCTGCTGGCCATCGCGCGCGAAGCCTTCGACGATGTGCCGCAGCATCGCTGGCCGCGCGCGCCGCGTCGCCGGCTGCGGATCGAACTGCGGCAGGTGGGCGGCGACGCCTCGAATGGCGCCATGCCTCCGAAGCCCGTGCTCAGCTCGGGAGCGGGGCTGCTGTGCGCGCACGTCGATTCGCGCAATTTCGTCATCGTCGATCCCCGCGCTCGACGCGCACTGGTCCAGGTCGACGATTCGATGCTTCGGCATCGCCGCCTGGTGCGCTACGAATTCCTCGAGTTCGCGGTGTTGACCCTGGCCGCGCGCACCCAGGGACTGGTGCCGCTGCACGGCGGCTGCGTGGGCTCGGGCGGTCGCGGCGTGCTGCTGCTGGGCTCGAGCGGCGCCGGCAAGTCGACGCTGGCCTTGCAGGCGGCGCTCGACGGCCTCGACTTCCTCGCCGAGGACAGCGTGTTCGTGCAGCCGACGACGCTGCGCGCCACGGGCCTCAGCGCCTTCGTGCATGCGCGGGACGAGTCCGTGCGCCTGTTCGACGACCCCGGGATGCGGCGCCGGGTGCGCGATGCGCCCACCATCGAGCGGCGCAGCGGCGTGCGCAAGCGCGAGCTCGACCTGCGCGGCGACCACGCGCGCCTCGCGCCCGAGCCGCTGCGTATCGTGGCGGCGGTGGTGTTGTCGCCACGTCCTGCGCGCGGCAAATCACCGCTGGTGCCGCTGAGCCCGGCCGAGCTGAAGCAGGCGCTGCGCGAGGAACAGGTATTCGCCGCCGGGCAGCCGGGGTGGCAGGAATTCGAGCGTGGCGTGTTGCGCGCCGGCGGGTTTCGCCTGGACCGCGTGCCGCCGGGAGTCGGCGTGTCCTCGCTGCGCAAGCTGCTGGGAGGCGAGGCGTGAGCCTCCGGTCGCCAGGCGCGAGGTGGGGCGTCATGGCGGCCCTGCTGCTGGCGGCCTGCGCGCGTGACGAGGGCCCGCCGTCCGATCCGCGCGACGTGGTCGAGCTGCGCTGGCTCAAGGCCTATCCCGACGAGTCGCGCGCGGACGTGGAGACCGGCCTCCTGTGGGGTCTGTCGCTGGCCGGTGCGCATCTGCCACGAGGCGCGCGCGTCATCCGCTGGCAGGACACGCGCATCACGCTCGATCTGGCGCGCGCCCGGGTCATGGAGGGCACGCAACCCGCCTGGCGCGAGTTCGTCGCGGCGCTCAAGGCCAGCGGCGAATACCAGGCCCAGGGCGCGGTCGACGTCGGTCGCTTCATGGCCATCATGCTGGGTGATCCGCGGCGCTACTACGCGCTCACCGGCGCCGCGCCTGACTACTCGCGCGCGCGGGACCCATACCACTTCGACGCCAAGGCCGCGGCCATCGTGACCTCGGGCGTGGCGCTCGGCAGCCGGCGCATCGAGTTGTCGCGGGCCCGGTCGGCACGCGAGCTGGCGTTCGTGGGCTTCGAGGGCACGGGCTCGTTCCTGGACGGCAGCTTCGAGCCGCGTGAACGCGAGCTGGTGGATGTGATGCCGAACGGGCAGTTGCGGTTCGCGCTCTACGACCTCGACGGCCGCCTCAAGCAGGGCGCCTCGCCGCGGCTCACGCGCGCGGGCAAGCCGGCCAAATGCATGTGGTGCCACGAGTCGGGCCTGATGATCGCGCTCGCCGAATACCCGCAGGTTCCGGGCTACTACGGCCGCGGCGAGTTCGACGCGCAGATCGAACAGCGCCGCGAATTGCTGCGCGAGTTCCGCCGCGGCGTCGACACGCAGATCGAATACACGCATCGCCAGGACCACACCTTCGCCGAGCTGCTCTATCTCAGCTTCGAGGAGCCCTCGCTCGAGCGCCTGGCGCGCGAGTGGGGGGTCACGCCCGAGCGCGCCGCCGAACTGCTGCGGGACAAGCCCACGCATGCGCAGGAAGAGCAGAGGCAACTCGGCGAAGCGCTGTATCGGCGCGAGGATGTCGAGGGGCTGGCGCCTTACACGGCGCTGGCCGCGCCACGCAGCATCCGCGAGCCGGATGCGCACGAAGACCCGTCGCCGCGCGTGGTGGAGGCGCACCGATGAGCGCGGCCGACATCTCCATCATCATGCCCACGTGGAATCGCCCGCGGTTCCTGCGCGCCGCGCTCGACTCGGTGCTCACGCAGGATCTCGCGTTCCGCGAGCTGTTCATCGTCGACGACGGCTCCGACGCGGCGACTCGCGCGCTGCTCGAGGAATACGCCGCGCGTCCGCGCGTCCGTGTCCTGTGGCAGAACCATTGCGGCAATCCGGGCGCGGTACGCAACGTGGGCATACGCGAAGCCACGGGCCGCTATGTCGCCTTCGCCGACTCGGATGACACCTGGCACCCGCACAAGCTGCGGCGCCAGTGGGCCGCCTTGCAGGCACGGCCCGAATGTCGCTGGTCGTTCACCGCCTCGTCGTTGATCGACGCGCAAGACGAGCTCGTGCGGCTCGCCGTGCCCTCGACCACGCAGACTCGTCCGCTGCTCGAATCGCTGGCGTTGCTGGACTTCGGGATCGCGCTGCCCTCGGTGCTGGCCGAGCGCGCGCTGCTGATCGAGGCGGGCCTGTTCGACGAGGCATTCGGTTGCTACGCGGACTATCACCTGTGGATCCGCCTGGCGGCGCGTGCGCCGGCGGCGGCATTGCGGGATGAGCTGGTGAATGTGCGCCTGCACGATGGCCACTTCGCGCGCGGCCAGGGCGTCGCGGGCCTGCGCGGCCGCGAGAAATTCCTGGCGAGCGCATTGGCGCTGGTGGAATCCCCCACGGTGCGTGCGCGGTTGCGGCGCATGCGCGCGCTCGATGCCGCGCGCCTCGCACGCGTCGTCGCTGGTTCCGGCGATGCCGAGGAAGTCGAGCGCTGCCTGCGTGGGTCGCTCGCGGATGGCGGGCACCTGCCACGCTGGTGGCTGATCGCCGCGCAGGCCCGCGCGCGGCTGTGGTCGCGGCGCACGCGGCGCGTGCTCGCGCATTGGCGGTCCCGCGCATGAGTCCGCTCGGCGTCATCTGGACCACCCTGTCGCGCTCGCAGCGGCGCCGTTTCGTCGTGCTGCAGTTCCTGTCCGTGCTGATGGCTTCATCGACGGTGCTCGGCCTGGCCGCCGTCATGGTGTTCCTCGCGGTGCTCGCGGATCCCGCGCTCATCGACGGCCATGCGCCGCTGCGCGTCCTGCAGGACCTGGTCGGTGGCACGTCGCAGGAGTTCATGCGGCTGCTGGGCGCGGCCTTCAGCCTGGTGCTGATCTCGAGCGCGGTGCTCAACGTGCTCGGCACGCGCGCGGCCGGGCGCTTCGCCTACTCGGTGGGCGATCGCATCCGCGAGGTGCTGTTCGCCGGTTACCTGCGGCGCGACTATCTATTCCACGTGCGCGTCGGCGCCGGGCGGCTCATGGACAATGTGCTGAACCAGTCGGACCGCGTGACGCTGACGCTGCTCAACGGCCAGCTGCTGTTCACCAACGCGGTGCTGACGCTGCTGGTGGTGGTGTCGATCGCCGTGGTCAACCCGGTGGTGGCCGCGGTGGGCGTGTTGTCCCTGGGCGGTGGATACCTGGTGTTCTATCGACTGGTGCGCCACCGGCTGGCGGCCCACGGCCGATTGCAGGCCAGCCTCGGCGCGGAACGCATCGCGGTGGTCGAGCAATCGCTGTTCGGTATCAAGTACCTGCTGACCTCGCGCGCGCAGCCCTGGGTCGACCAGCGGCTGGCCGCGGTGACCCGCGCGATGTCGGGCTCCATGGCCGAGACGCAATTCATCGGGCGCTTCCCCAAGTACGTGCTCGAGTGCCTGGCGGGCGTGGCGCTGATCGCCTGCGCGTTGTTCGTCAGCCGCGGGGCCGCGAACGGCGCCTGGCTGGCGCAACTGAGTTTCTTCGGGCTCGCGGGCTTCCGCCTGCTGCCGGCCATCCAGCAGATCTACGCCGCGCTGGTGATCCTGCGCAACAACCGTCCGGCCATCGACAATATCGCGGCGGAACTGCTGAGCCATCCGCAAGCGCCGGCGACCGATACGTCGGCGCCGGCGCCCATCTCGCTGCAACAGGCCATCGAGCTCGACGCGGTGTCGTTCCGCTACGCGCCGCATGCGCGCCGGGTGCTGGACGAAGTGTCGCTGCGCATCGCCGCCGGCAGTGTCGTGGGCATCACCGGAGAGAGCGGCAGCGGCAAGACCACGCTGGTCGACCTGGTACTCGGGCTGCTGTCGCCCGAGAACGGGCGCATCGACATCGATGGACGCCGGCTCGAGGATGCGACCGTGCCGGGCTGGCAGGCCAGCGTCGGATACGTGCCGCAGGACGTCATGATCCTCGACGCCTCGGTGCGCGAGAACATCGCCTTCGGCCTCGCGCCCGGCGAGATCGACGAGGCGCGCGTGCGCGAGGCCGCGGCCGGCGCGGGCGCCGCGGGCTTCATCGAAAGCCTGCCGGGCGGCTATGCGGCGCGGCTATCGGCGAATGGCGCCAATCTCAGCGGTGGACAGCGACAACGCATCGGCATCGCGCGCGCGCTGTATCGCCGGCCGGTCTTCCTGGTGCTCGACGAGGCCACCAACGCGCTCGACCGCGACAGCGAGCGGGTCGTCATCGATGCCGTCATTCGCAATCGGGGTGCGCGCACCTTGCTCATCGTCGCGCATGGCGCGGCGTTGATCGATGCCTGCGACCGGGTTTACGAACTGCGCGAGGGCACGCTGCGCGAAAGAGTGCCGCCCCTGGTTCCAGTACGCGCGGCGCACGAATGAGCGCCGTCCCCGAACTCGCCCTGCCGATGCAGACACCACGCCTGCTGCGCGTCGCCGGCAAGGTTTTCACGCGCGGGCCCGCGCTCACGCTGCGGCAGTGGCGCAAGCGCGTGCTGCGGACCGACTACCGGCGCGGCGCGGGCGTGGCGCAGGGCGCGGTTACCGAGGAGGCCGACCCCGAGATCGTCCGCACCGGCCAGCGATTGAGGCGCGAGTTGCTGCACGCCCACGCGGGCAAACATGCCGGTGCCGGCTATCGCGTGCTGATGCTCAGGCCGACCAGCATCACCGCGGAGATCTGGTTCAACGACCTCGGCCAGTGCCAGCAACACGCGGGCATCGACTGCCGCGTGCTGCCGCCGCACACGCCGGCGGCCGAGATAAACGCGGCGCTGGAGGAATTCCGCCCCAACGTATTCGTCGCGGCCGAATCCACCGCGACGCTGCGCGGCCTCGATCTGGCCTTCCTGCATCGCTACAAGCGCATGCACGGCTGCCTGCGGATGTTCATCCCGGCCTGGCATGCGCGCGGGCCGCGCGAAAACGTCACCGCGAAACGCTCGACGCCGGCGGAAGACGACTGGCGCCGCGAACTGCGCTCCCGTGGCCTGATCGGCGACGCGCACTTCTCGATCTTCGAGCCCGAGTTCCACGACCGCTTCGCGCGCGACTCGCACGGACCGGAGGTCGACTACCTCGCGCTGCCCCAGGCCTGCAATCCCTTCAACGACTACCCGGTCGAGGCGCCCAAGCAGCACGATTACTTCATGGCCACCACCATGACGGATGATCGCGTGGAGGTGTCGTATCGCTACCTGCGGCCCATCCTCTCGCGCTATCGCGGCCTGTGGGCGGGCGGGCGCTGGGGCTTCGGCGTCAAGGGAATCGCGCCGTCGGACATGCCGCTGCACTACGCGCAGGCGCGCATCTCGCTCAGTCCGCTGGTGGGATTCGTGCACCACTACGCGGCCGAGCTCACGCATCGCGTGTACGCGGCCGCGGCTTGCGGTGCATTCCAGATCACCATGCCCACGGCGATCACCGACCGCTTCTTCGACGAGCGGGAGCTGGTGCGCGCGGCGTCACCGTCCGAATACGCGCGGCTCTTCGACCATTACGTGTCGCGACCGCAGGAACGCAACGCCATCTCGCTGGCGGCGCTGCGCCGCGCCTACGGGGAGCACACCTGCTTCCATCGTGTCGACAGGCTGGTGGCGCGCTGGGACGAGTGGCGCCGGCTGTTCTGACGTCCGACTGACTACCAGGCCGGGCGGCCGCGGTAACTGCCGTCGAGCACCGCGCGCCACCACGAGGCATGGTCGAGATACCAGGCCACGGTCTTTTCCAGGCCGCTCTCCAGCGTCTCGCGCGGCTCGAAGTCGAGCTCGCGGGCCGCGCGCGTGCTGTCGAGCGCATACCGCCAGTCATGCCCCGGCCGGTCGGCCACGAATTCGATCAGCGATTCGCAGTCCGAACCTCGCGCTGCCGGGCAGTCCGGGAAGGCGCCACGCAGTTCGGGGCGCCGCGCGAATTGCGCATTCAGCCGCCGGCACAGGGCCCGCACGATGTCGATATTGCGCCGTTCGGCGCGGCCGCCGAGGTTGTAGCTCTCGCCGATGCGGCCGCGCTGGAGCACGCGCTCCAGGGCGAGGCAGTGATCGTCCACGTGCAGCCAGTCGCGGATGTTTTCGCCGCGCGCGTACACCGGCAGGCGCTTGCCGAGCAGCGCGTGCACGATCATCAGCGGTATCAGTTTCTCCGGGAACTGGAACGGCCCGTAGTTGTTGGAGCAATGGCTGAGCGTGACCGGCAGTCCGTAGGTGCGATGGCAGGCGCGCACCAGGTGGTCCGCCGCGGCCTTGCTGGCCGAGTACGGCGAGCTCGGCCGGTACGCGTGCGATTCGGTGACGGGCGGATCGTCGCTGCCGAGCGCGCCGTACACCTCGTCGGTGGAAACCTGGTGGAAGCGCACGCCGTCGCGGAACTTCCCGTCGCGCGACCATGCGGCGCGCGCCGCTTCGAGCAGCGCATGTGTGCCGAGCACGTTGGTGCGGATGAATTCGCCGGGCGCGGCGATCGAACGGTCGACGTGCGACTCGGCGGCGAAATGCACCACGCAGTCGATGGCCTCTTCGTCGAGCAGCGCGGTGACCTGCGCGGTTTCGCAGATGTCGCCGCGCACGAAGCGCAGCCGCGGATCGGATTTCACCGCGCGCAGGTTGTCGAGGTTCCCGGCGTAGGTGAGCGCATCGAGCACCACCACGCGATCCGGGGCGTGATGCCGCAGCCAGTGATGCACGAAGTTCGCGCCGATGAAGCCGGCGCCGCCGGTGACCAGCAGGTTAGCCATTCGATGCGACGTACCGGTCCATGACCGCGTGCAGTGCCTCTTTCCAGTCCATGTCCTTCAACTCCAGCTGGCGGCGAAGGCCGCTGCTGTCGAGCACACTGTATGCGGGCCGCGTGGTCGTCGCCGGATTTTCGGCGGCGTACTGCGCGGTGCTTACCGGTTCGATCACCACCGGCGCGGGAAGCAGGCCGCGCGCCCGCGCGACTTCGATGATGGCGGTCACGAAATCGTAGCGGCTGAGTTCTGCGCCATCGGTGAAGTGCACGGTGCCGACGCAATCGGCGCGGCGCGCGGCGCGCCAGATGACATCCGCCAGCGTCCAGGCGCTGGTGGGGCTGCCCACCTGGTCGGATACCACGCGCAGGCGCGGGTGGTTGCGGGCGCGTTCGAGGATGGTGGGCAGGAAATTGCGTCCCACCTCGGAATACACCCAGGCGGTGCGGATCACGAGATGGGCCGCGCCCGCGGCGTGCACCTGGCGTTCGCCGGCGAGCTTGCTGCGGCCATAGGTATTGCGAGGGTTGGCGACGTCATCGGGACGATACGGGCGGCTGATGGCGCCATCGAACACGTAGTCGGTCGACAGGTGGATGAACCGTGCGCCGAGCGCGCTGCAGGTGCCGGCCATGGTGGCGGGCGCGGACTCGTTGATGGCATGCGCCAGCGCGCTCTCGCTCTCGGCTCGATCCACCGCGTTGTAGGCCGCCGCGTTGATCACCAGCTCGGGACGCGCCTCCTGCAGGGCGCGTTCGATGGCGCCGCGATCGCGCAGGTCGACCGCGGCACGGTCGAGGAACATCGCGTCGCGATACGGCGTGGTCCGGCGCAGGACCTGGCCGAGCTGGCCGCCGGCGCCGAAGACCAGCACCTTCAATCGAAACACTCCGCGTCGTCGAGTCCGGGCGCGGCCGCGTCGCGCGCGCTCAGCAGGGGCGCGACTCCGGGGGCCAGCGGCCACGGGATGCCGAGGCGCGCATCGCTCCAGCGCAGCGCGCGCTCGTGTGCGGGCGCGTAGTAGTCGGTGACCTTGTAGGCGACGTCGGCGTGTTCACTCAACACCAGGTAGCCGTGCGCGAATCCGGGCGGCAGCCACAACATGCGCCGATTTTCCGACGACAGCGTCTCGGCGGTCCACGCGCCGAAGGTGGGCGAGGCGCGGCGCAGGTCGACGGCGACGTCGTGGATCTCGCCGCTCAGCACGCGCACCAGTTTTCCCTGCGGCTGGCGCAGCTGGTAGTGCAGTCCGCGCAGCACGCCGCGATGCGAATGGCAGTGGTTGTCCTGCACGAAGTGCGCGTCGATGCCGGCCGCCGCGAAGTCGCGTGCCTGCCAGGTCTCGGTGAACCAGCCGCGCGCGTCGCTGAACACGCGCGGCGTGAGTACCAGCACGCCGGGCAGTCGGGTACGGCCCACTTCCATCCGGTCACGTTCCATCAGTAGATCCGATCCTCGACGATGCGCAGTAGATAGCGTCCGTAGCCGGTATTGGCAAGCGGCGCGGCCAGCCGGCGCACCGTGGCGGCGTCGATGAATCCGAGGCGGAAGGCGATTTCCTCCGGGCAGGCGACCTTGAGCGCCTGGCGCGACTCGACGGTCGCGATGAACGAGGAGGCCTCGAGCAGCGCCTCGTGCGTGCCGGTGTCCAGCCAGGCGTAGCCGCGTCCCAGGATTTCGACGTGCAATTCCTCGCGCGCCAGGTAGCCGAGGTTCAGGTCGGTGATCTCGAGCTCGCCGCGCGCCGAGGGTTTCTGCTTGCGCACCATGCCGGCCGCCGCGGCGTCGTAGAAGTACAACCCCGTGACGGCGTAGCCCGAGCGCGGCGTGCGCGGCTTCTCCTCGATCGACACCGCGCGCTTCTGCGCGTCGAATTCGATGACGCCGTAACGCTCCGGGTCATTGACGTGGTACGCGAACACGGTGGCGCCGCGCTCGCGCGCGGCCGCGGCGCGCAGCAGCTCGACCATGCCGTGGCCGAAAAAGATGTTGTCGCCGAGCACCAGCGCGATGGGTCCTTCCCCCCAGTGATCCGCGGCAATGGTGACGGCCTGTGCGATGCCGGCGGGCTCGGCCTGCGTGGCGTACTCGAACTCCAGGCCCCACTGGCTCCCGTCGCCGAGCAGCGCGCGAAAACGCGGCAGGTCCTGCGGTGTCGAGATGACCAGGTGGCGGCGGATGCCCGCGAGCATCAGCACGCTCAACGGGTAATAGATCATGGGCTTGTCGTACACCGGCAGCAGCTGCTTGCTGGTGACCAGCGTCAGCGGAAACAGCCGCGTCGCCGATCCGCCGGCGAGGATCACGCCGCGCACGGGGCGAGGGGCGATCATGTATCGCGCTCGCGCAGCGCGGTCGATATCACCGACATGGTTTGCACGCGCGGTGTGCGGGTGAACAACCAGCGAGCGATGCGTTCGGCATGCGAGGCGCCGTACCAGCGCACCAGCGCATGCTGGGGCTGGGCCACGAGCGTCGCCGCGACATCGTCGAGTGCCGCGCGGCTTGGCCAGATGCGGCTGCGCGCCAGGCGCAACGTCTCGCCCGCGGTGCGCGACCACTCGATGCCTGGCAATGCGGAGATGCGCAGGTTCGACCAGCTCGCCTCGTAGATTGAAGCGCCTTCGTAGTGTTCGGCCAGCCGTGGCGTGCACAAGGCGCGCAATTCTCCAAGAACGTGGACGGGCACCGAGCCCGGCACGTGGCGCGAGGCCATGACCAGCGGGGGAAACAACCACCAGGGTCGGGCGCCCGCGGCATCGGCGGCCAGCAATTCTTGCCAGTCCGCGGGCTGCAGGCATTGCGCCAGCCGCGCGACGTCGAGGATCTGGATGAAGCGCATCGTATGGCTGCGCAAGCCGCCCGCGGTGTGCAGGGCCAGGTGACGCAGCAATGCGGCGCGACTGGCGTAACCATTGATGCCTGCCCGCAGCCGCGGCGGACGCAGCGTGTCAGTGATGTCCGTGGCCATCACCGGCAAGTCTTCCGCGACGCGCGTGTGCAGTTCGACGGGCAGTGGGTGTCCGGCGTGTTCGCCGAGCTGGCGCGGTGCGGCCGTTCGGCCGGGCGCGTAGACCTGGTGGCGGCGCGTCTCGTACTTGAAGGCGTAGCCCAGCACGGCGAGCGGGGCGGCGCAGGATTCCAGGCGGCTGCTCTCCACCAGCAGATCGACATCGCCTTGCGGGCGTTCGCCAGGTTCGTACACGTGCTGCTCGCGCAATGCCGAGCCCTTGAGTGCGACGCAGGCGATGCCCGCCGCGCCGAACGCGCCGTCGAGCCGGGTGAGCAGCCGCGCGATCTCGGCGTCGCGTGCCCGCATCTGGGCGTGCTGTTCCTCCAGGAACTGCGGCCAGCCCTGTGGGCCACGCCAGCGCAGTTGCCGGGCGAGCAGCCCCGAAATCCCGTGCAGGGAGCATGCCGCCCGCGCCACGCCCCATTCGAGCTCGTTCCACATCGGCGCCGCAGATCGCGGCTCGACCACTTCGCTGACGAGCCGCGCGGTGACTTCGCGCAGCGCGGCCTCGATGAGCCGGAAGGGCGGCAACTCCGCCCGGGCGTTCACGCCGCGCTCCAGGTTCGCATGGCTTCGCTCGCACGGCGCGCGACACCCAGCAACTCGGCCGAGCGGCCGGGATCGGAAGCTTCGAGGCGCGCGGCCTCGACCTCGTTGCGCAGCCACTGGTCGGCAAGCTTGTAGTAATCCTTGCCGCGGCGGCCGGCCACCAGGTAGTCGCGGTCGGTGGCCTCGTGCCAGGGCAGGGGCGCGAGCACCCGCTCGCGCACCTTGTCGAAATAACCGGTGCCCTTGATGGGATAGGACACGGTGGTGAAGAACACGTCGGGGTTCGTGGCCTTGACGTGTTCGACGGTGGCGGCGATGTCCTCGAGCTCCTCGCCCTCGTAACCCCACATCAGGAACATGCCCACCTGGATGCCGTGGTCGTGCGCCAGCCGGCAGGCGCGCCGCACCTGCTCGACGCTGACGCCGCGCTGCATGGCGTCGAGGATGCGCTGGCTGCCGCTCTCCGAGCCGATCCAGATGCGGTAGCAGCCGAGCTCGCGCAGCTGCGCGGCGGCGGTCTCGTTCTGCAGGCGGTCGGCGCGCGTGATGGTCTCGAACGGCCGGTGCAGGCCGCGGCGCTTGAGCTCGGCCAGGTAGTTAGCCAGCCATGGGTGGCTGATGGTGAACACGTCGTCGGCGTACCACACCTGGTCGGGGTCGTAGCGCTCGACGATCCACTGCACCTCGTCGGCCACCATGGCCGGCGTGCGGCGGCGATGCGTGAAGCCGTACACCGCGTGCGAGCACCAGTTGCAGCGGTACGGACAACCGCGCGCGGTGATCAGGTTGATGCTGCTGGCGCCGTGGTGGGTCTTCCAGGCATCGAGATACTTCTGGTGATCGATGGCCTCGCGGTCCGGCCAGGGCAGGGTGTCGAGGTCGGGGATCCTGGCGCGCTCGGGGGTGCGAACGATCCTGCCGCTGTCGTCGCGGAACGCGATGCCGGCGACCTGGTGCAGGCGGTGTACGCCGGACTTCGCGAGATTCTCGATGAGCTCGCTCATCGTGACCTCGCCTTCGCCCACCACGATGACGTCGGCGCCCGCGCCGAGATACTCGGTGGCGTAGTTGGCGCTCTCCGGTCCGCCGAGCACCACCGTCCAGCGATGCCGCCTGGCGGCGCGCACGATCTCCAGCACCGAACGGCGCGTCATGAGGTTGGTGTAGATGCCCACCAGGCCGCCGGGCGTCGCGGCGAAGCGCGCGTCCAGCGCGGCGCGTTCCTCGAAGGTGCTGTCGAAGATGTCGACGGAGAAGCCCGCGCGCTTGAGATATGCCGACAGGTACAGGATGCCGAGCGGCGGATACGGCTTCATGATCTGCCGCTCCTTCTCGTCGTCGGCGAGGAAGTACCCGTGCGTGAGCAGGACGTCGGCCATGCGCGTCAGGTGAAAGCGGTGGCGGGCCGCAGCGGGCCGTAGGCGCCTTCACGCGACGGCGTACGGTGCGCGGCGCCATGGCGATGCTCGCGTTCGTGCGCGCACAGCGTGTTCCAGCGCGCGGCGATCTCCGGCGCGCCCGGGGTGAGCACCTCGTCGTGCAGCAGGTTGCGCACCGTGCGGTAGAAGCCCGACTGGTAAGTGCCGGCGAACATCATGTCGAGGTCGTTGCTCTCGTCCCAGTGCGTCTTGGCGCCGAGCTGCGATTTGACGGCCTCGTAGAACCTGGTGCCCGGCAGTGGATAGGAGACGCTGACGCCCACGTCGTCGGGGCGCGACTCTTCGACCAGCCGGCGCGTGGCGAGGATGTCCTCGAGCTCCTCGCCGAGATAGCCCAGCTGCAGGAAGTAGCCCACGCGGATGCCGCCTTCGCCCAGCGTGCGGCGCGCCTCGTGGATCTCCTCCACCCGCGTGCCCTTGTTCATGGCGTCGAGGATCTTCTGGCTGCCGCTCTCGGCGCCGATCCAGGCCTCGCGGCATCCCGCGGCGCGCAGCGCCTCGGTCATGCGCGGACTCACCAGGTCCGCGCGCGTCTGGATGGTGAACGGCACGCCGCCACCGCCTTCCGCGAGCGCGAGGGCGAACTCGTGCACCCAGTCGACGCGGAAGCCGAAGATGTCGTCGGCGAACCAGATGTGATCGGGCCGGTAGTGGCGGCGCAGGTAGATCAGCTCGGCGGCGACTTCGCGCGCCGGGCGTTGCAGGTACTGGTTGCCCCAGATGGGCTTCGCGCACCAGTTGCAGCGGAACGAGCAGCCGCGCGAGGCGGCCATGTTGAGGCTGAAGTAGCCATGCGCGCGCCGCCAGGCGCGGCGGTATTTTTCGATGTCGACCAGGTCCCAGGCGGGCAGCGTCGCGAGCTTCGGCTCGGGCAGACGCGCCGCGGCGCGCTCACGCAGGACACCGGACTCGGCGCGGATGCTGACGTCCGGCAGGCCCTGGGCGAGGCGCGCGGCGTCGAGCGAGGGATCGGCATTGAGGCGGTCGATGAGCGCCTGCAGCGAACCCAGCGCTTCGCCGTGCAGTACCGCATCCGCGCCGGCCTGCAGGTATACGCCCGGGGCATCGGAGGCATCCGAGCCGCCCACCAGCACGCGGGTGCCGCGCGCGCGCGCGGTCTCGAGCATTTCGCGCGCGGCTTCGCGCATGCGTCCCAGGCACATCTTGCTGAGGAAGTTGTAGTTGTCCTCGTAGACCAGCACCACCTGTGGCTTGAGCACGTCGAGCTGGCGCGCGAACCGGGTCAGGTCGTCGGCCAGCATGGCGTCGAACAGCGACACCTCGTGGCCCTGCGCGCGCAGCATCGAGGCGACCTGCAGCGTGGCGAGCGGTGGATAGGGCTTGGCGCGGTCCTTCTGTTTCTGGTCGAAGCGCAGGAAATAGGAATGACAGACGAGTACTGAAAGCATTGGCTCCCTCCGCCTCTCGTAGACAAACCCGGCCCCTTCCGTGAGCCGGCCCTGCACGTGGGTTGCACCAGCCGGGCTGCCGGTTCCCGACCGGGGAACAATTCCTCCGCCTGATTCATTTCAGTGCAGGACAGAACCTGCCTGGGGAAAAACCGATGTCGTCATTCCTGCTTTTGGGCCGCGAAGGCCTGCTCACCACGCGCCGCTCGTTTCTCGGCGTATCTGGCACCGCACTATCGGCCACCGCCGTGGCCCTGCTCGCGGGCCGCGAGTCCCTGGCCGCCGGTGAAAAAGCGGCGCCGGCCAACGACGTGGCCATCCTGAACAGCGCGCTCGCGGCCGAGCTCGAGGCCATCGCGGCCTATGGCGTGGGCGCGGGCAGCGGCCTGCTGAAGGGCCCGGTGCTGGCGCTGGCGACCACCTTCCAGGGTCATCACAAGCAACACGCGGACGTGCTCGCGGGGACGGTGAAGAAACTCGGTGGCACGCCCAACGAAGCCAAGCCGAAGTACGACTTCCCGGTCGAGGCGCTCAAGACGCAGAACGATGTGCTGCGGTTCGCGGCGGGCCTGGAGAAGGGTGCGGTCAGCGCCTACCTCGGCGCGGTGCCGCTGTTCAAGGACCGCGAGTTGTCGAAGGCGGCGGCCAGCATTCTCGGTGACGAAGCGATGCATTGGGCCGTGCTGCGCAATGCGCTGGGCGAGGAGCCGGTGCCCGCAGCATTCGTTTCGTGAGGCCAAGTTTTCATTGATTGCCAAGGCACGGGCGGCACTGCACAGTGCCGCCCATGCTTGGAATCCATCATTACTGGCTGTTCATCGCAACGGCTGTCGTCCTGGTCCTCACGCCCGGGCAGGACACGTTCTTCATCCTCGGTCGCAGTCTCGCGAGCGGACGTTCGGCCGGAATCGCCGCGGCGCTCGGGATCACCTGCGGCAGCGTCATCCACACGCTGCTCGCGGCGCTGGGCCTGTCGGCGCTGCTCGCCACCTCGCCCTACGCGTTCATGGCGGTGAAATTCGCGGGCGCTGCGTATCTCGTCTACATCGGTGTGCGCGCGCTGCTGTCGCGCGCGCAGGGACTTCCCGGCGCGGACACGCGCAGCGCGGGCGAGGGCGACTGGACGGCGTTCCGCCAGGGCATCGTCACGAACCTGCTGAATCCGAAGGTGGCGTTGTTCTTCCTCGCGCTGATGCCGCAGTTCATCTCGGCGGGCAGCGCGCACAAGGTCGCGGCGTTCCTGGTGCTGGGCGTGTCGTTCATGACGCTGGGCGTGATCTGGTGCCTGGTGCTGGCCGTGGCGGCGGCGCGCCTGCGCGACACGCTGATGCGACGACCCTCGGTGTCGACACTGCTCAACAAGATTGCCGGTGGCATGTTCATCGCACTGGGAGTGCGGCTCGCGACCGCGCGGCAATGAGCGCGCATCCCGAAGTGCCCGCACACGACGACTGGCCGCAGGCCGGGCGCAAGCGGCTCATCCTTCCGTCGCCCATCGGCACCATCGGCCGGGATGTTCCGGATATCGAGGCGGAGCTGTTCGCCGAGGCGGCGCGCGGCGCGGTGTTCATGATGGGCGACAACCCGGCGCTGCCGCGCATGCCGCAGAAGCCCCGGCTGCTCGACTTCTACCGGCTGCGCTTCGGGCCCATCGCGCGCATGCACCACGCGCAGTCCGCGAAGCTCGCGCTGCAATCCGGACAGGGCGAGAAGATCGTCATGGCGTGTTTCCTCCACGACATTTCCAACGGCGCGCTGGTCCGTTGCGATCACGGCTACTGGAGCTCGCAGCTGGTGGCGCCGTACGTGGACGAGGAAGTGGCCTGGGCCATCCGCTACCACCAGCCGCTGCGTTACTTCGCGGACGATTCGGTGGGCTACCAGTACCCCGAGGCGTACAAGAAATATTTCGGCGCGGACTACGAGCCGCCGGAGTACATCCGCCGCGACCACGAGCTGGCGCGCAAGCATCGCTGGTACATGAGCTCGCGCATGATCACGCTGTTCGACATCTACTCGTTCGAGCCCGGGCCCGAGCCCGACCTCGGCATGTTCGAGGATCTCATCGGCCGCAATTTCCGCCAGCCGGAAGAGGGGCTGGGTTTCGACGGCTCGCCGGTGGCGCACATGTGGCGCTCGATGATCTGGCCTAACAACTTCCTGTAGGAGCCGCGCGTCAGCGCAGCACGACGCGCGAGGGGCTGCGATCGCCGAACATGCTGACTTCGTTGCGGCGGTAGTCGATGACCAGCCGGTCCAGCACGCCCAGCATGTCCATGCCGATGAGCAGCGCGGGTTCCTGGTCGAGCTGCCACAGCTTGAAGACGTGGAAGTCGGAGAAGATCACTTCGAGATTGCTCAGGATCATGTCGCCGATGCGCGCTTCCTTGATCTGCTGCACCTGGCCGTCGGCGATGTCGGGAG
>Ga0315910_10001656_pt1 | contig 20286 bp, 22 predicted proteins | sample EdamamesoilMG_FD_204470 | JGI IMG/M metagenome (GOLD analysis project Ga0315910, IMG submission 204470) | Garden soil microbial communities collected in Santa Monica, California, United States - Edamame soil | ecosystem: Environmental > Terrestrial > Soil > Garden | place: USA: California...
TTCGCCTGAGCTGAAACTACTTCCCGGCCAGGCGCTTGACGTAGAAGTGCCGGCTCTCGCCGCGCGGCGAGCCCGCCATGCCGCCAAAGCGCTTGAAGCCCAGCTTCTCGTAGAAGCCCGGCGCCTGGAAGGAATAGGTATTCAGGTGGAGCAGCAGGCTGCCGCGCCGGCGCGCGCGGCGCTCGGCCTCCTCGATCAGCCGGCGGCCGGTCCCCAGCCGGCGCGCCTTTTCCGAAAGCCACAGCAGCTCGACGTAGCTCTCGTCCCAGTACGACTGCAGGATCAGCCCGCCCAGCACGCGGCCGGCGCGATCCCGCACGCTCAGCACGGTGCGCGAGTAGCGCAGCGGCCCAGCCTGCAAGCGGTTGTAGCGAATGAGGCCCGCCCAGAGCATGCGCGAGACGCGGGATGCATCCGATTTCGCGGCAACGATGCGATTCATGCTTCGCTGTTGCCGGGCTGGCGCGACGTCCGGGTGAGTTCCACGCCGTCCACGACCATCTTCCAGGCGTTTCCGTCCCGGTAGGGCGGCTTGCTGACGATGAAGGTCGTGCTCAGGGGTCCGTAGCCCACTTCGAAATTGTCCCCGTCAAAGCGCCTGAGCGGCGCCTCGATCGAGGTGGAGGCGCCGCCCTTGAGGCGCTTATAGCGCACCGATCCGTCCTGGGTGATCAGCAGGTACATCGATTTTTCCTGCCATTCGCCGACGTACTCCGCCTTGACGGACGGAACGGGACTCCCGCATGCCGGCAGCAAGAGCGCGAGCAGCAGCAAAACGGCTTTGTCCCTGAAGTGCATCCCGTCTCCGGTCGAGGCGATAAGGTACGCCGCGGCGCGCCTCCGGGCAATTCGCGCCGGTGTTATTCTTGTTCGATGCTTGCAAGACTATCGTGCCTGATTCTCGCGGCCGCACTGGCGCTCCCGGCAGCGGCGCAGACGTATCCCGCCAAGCCGGTTCGCGTCGTCGTCGGTTTTACGCCGAGCGGCGGCGTGGACATCAACGCCCGCATGCTCGCGCCCAAGCTCGCGGAGTACCTCGGCCAGCCGTTCCTGGTCGAGAACCGGCCCGGCGCCGGTACCAACATCGCCAACGAGCTGGTCGCGAAGTCGCCGCCCGACGGCTACACGCTGCTGATGACCACGGCCGCGCTGGCGATCAACATGGCGCTGTACTCGAAGCTGCCGTTCGATGCGCTGCGCGACTTCGTGCCGATCTCGGTGTTTTCGGAAAGCCCGAACGTGCTGGTGGTGAACGCGAAGCTGCCGGCCGCGAGCGTGAAAGAGCTGATCGACATGGCGCGCAAGTCTCCCGGCAAGCTGAACTATTCCTCGGCGGGCGTCGGCACCACGCAGCACCTGTCGGCCGAGCTGCTCAAGCTGCTCTCGAAGACTTTCATCGTGCATATTCCCTACCGGGGAACCTCACCGTCGCTGACCGCCCTGATCGCGGGCGAGGTGGACTTCTCGTTCGCCAACATCCCGGCCATCCAGGGGCACGTGAGTTCGGGGCGCCTGCGGGCGCTCGCCACGACCGGCGCAAAGCGTGACCCCCAGCTGCCGGGAGTGCCGACCATGAAGGAGGCCGGCGTCGACGGCCTGGCCGTCACGGTCTGGTACGGGTTGCTCGCGCCCACGGGCACGCCGCGCGAGATCGTGCAGGCACTTGCCTCGGCGACCGCGCGCGCAACACGCGACGTCGAACTGCGCAAGCGCATGCTGGAACAGGGCGCGGATCCGGTCGGCAACAGCCCCGAGGAGTTCGGCAAGCTGCTGCGCGAAGAGGTCGCGCGCTGGGCCGAGGTGGTGAAGGTTTCGGGGGCCACCGCTAACTAGCGGTCCTGCAGGCCGACCAGCGCCCTCCCTGCTTCAGGACCCCTTCGCCGCCTTGTGGATGCCCGCGCGGATGCGCGGATAGGTGCCGCAGCGGCAGATGTTGCCCGCCATCGCGCTGTCGATGTCGGCGTCGGTCGGCTTGGGTTTCTCGGTGAGCAGCGCCGTCGCAGCCATGATCTGTCCGGACTGGCAGTAGCCGCATTGCGGGACGTCGAGCGAAGCCCAGGCGGCCTGCACCTTCTTGCCCACTTCCGACGTACCGATGCCCTCGATGGTGGTGATCTTCCTGCCCGCGACGGCCGACAACGGCGTGCTGCAGGAGCGGATCGGCTTACCGTCGAGATGCACGGTGCAGGCGCCGCACAGAGCCGCGCCGCAGCCGAACTTGGTGCCGGTCATGCCTAGCGTGTCGCGCAGCACCCAGAGCAGCGGCGTGTCCGGATCCGCGTTGACTTCGCGCGCCGTGCCGTTGATGTCGAGACTTGCCAAGTTCCTCTCCAGGGGCGGGATGGCTGATTTATTATGCACCTCAGAGAGAGGGAAGAACATGCGTAAAAATTTTCCTACGGCAGTCTTGCTCGCGGTCCTGGCGGGCATGGTCACCGCGGCGGCAGCGCAGGATTTTCCCAATCGTGCGGTGCGCATCGTCGTGCCCTGGCCGCCGGGCGGCAACGTCGACATCACCGCGCGCACCGTGCAGGCGGCGCTCGGCGAAGCGCTCGGCCAGCAGGTGCTGGTGGAGAACCGCCCGGGCGCGGGCGGGACGGTGGGTTCAGGACAAGTCGCTAAAGCGTCGCCTGACGGCTACACCCTGCTGCTCGGCTCCAGTGGGACGGTGACCAATGCGCCGGCGGTCTACAAGAACATCAGCTATGACCCGGTGAAAGACCTGACGGCCATCGGCCCGATCCAGTCCACGCCGATGGTGATCACGCTAGCCGCCAAAACGCCGGCGAAGGACTGGGCGGAATTTCTTTCTTACGTGAAGAGCAAAGGCTCGCAGGTGAGCATCGCCACGGCGGGCAACGGCTCATCCAACCACCTCGCGCTGGAACTCCTCATGCACCAGGCGAGGCTGCCGCTGTTGCACGTACCGTACAAAGGCAGCGGACCGGCGATCACCGACGTGCTGGGCGGCCAGGTGGACGGCATGGTGGACCAGCTCTCCGCGTCCATCGGCCACATCCGCGAAGGCCGCATGAAGGCAATTGCGGTCACTTCGCGCGCGCGCTCGCCGCAACTGCCCAGCGTGCCCACGCTGAACGAGCTCGGCGTGAAGGATTTCGAAGTGGGCACCTTCACCGGCATCTTCGGCCCGGCCGGCATGCCCGCCGCGGTGACCGAGAAGCTGCACGCGGCGCTGAAGAAAGCGCTCGCGCAGGAAGCGGTGCGCGAAAAGTACCGCTCGATGGGCGTCGAAGTGCTGGACATGAGCCAGGCCGATTTCGCCGCCTATGTGAAAACGGACTTCGAGAAGTGGCTCAAGGTCGCGCGGGAGCGCAACATCGTCGTTGAATGAACGCCACCGTCCTGCCCCCGGACGGCCGACTGCGCGCGCCAAAGCGCCCGCTGCCACCTGGGACGGTCGACTGCCACGCGCACATCTTCGACCGCTTCGAGCGCTATCCGCTCGCGCCCGGGCGCAAGTACTCGCCGCCGCCCTGCACGCGCGAAGCCTGGCTGGCGCTGCACGCGGCGCTTGGCGTTGCGCGCGGCGTACAGGTGCACGGCAGCCCCTACGGCTTCGACAACTCGATCACCGAGGATTTTTTGCGGGAGTATCGAGGGCGATTTGTCGGGGTTGCAGCGATTCCCCCGGATATTCCCGAGGAAAAACTAAGACAACTCAATGCTTCCGGCTTTCGTGCGGCCCGCTTGATGGATCAATTCGCGACGGGCGCGACCACAAAGGACCTCGAAGCCATCGCCGCGCGCGTCGCGCCCTATGGCTGGCACATCGAGATCAACATCGCGAAGTCTTCGGACTGGGTCGAGCTCGAGCCGCGCCTGCAGCGCTGCGCGGTGCCGCTCGTCTTCGATCACCTCGGCCGCGTACGCGGCGGCGAAGGCGTGAACGCGCCAGGATTCAAGGTGCTGCTGCGCCAGCTCACGCAACGCGAGAATCGCTGGGTGAAGATCTCCAGCTGGTACCGCCTCTCTGACAGCCACGGTGCAGAAGACATGAAACCGCTTGCGCAGATGCTCCTGCGCGAACGTCCGGACCGCTGCGTCTGGGGCACCAACTGGCCGCACCCGGGCCTTCATGAATGGATGCCGAACGACGCCGACCTGGTGGATCAGCTGGAAAGTTGGATTCCCGACGAGGCGATGCGTGAGCCGCTGTTCGCGTCGAACGCGGCGAAGCTTTACCGCTTTTGAGCTTTCCGGGCCTGGTCCTCGTCCGTTGAGACGAACCCGATGCGGCGCCTGGGCGCGGGCACAGGTGGCGCCATCAGTTCCCGCATCGCGTCGAACACCACCTTGAACTGCCGGTCGTATTTCGATTCCAGGTCATCCAGCCGCCGGGCGAGATCCCTGTTCCGGCCAATTAATTCGCGCAGGCGCACAAAGGCCCGCATGATTTCGACGTTGACCTGCACGGCGCGCTCGCTTCTTAGCACCGACGACAGCATTGCCACGCCCTGTTCGGTGAAGGCATACGGTGCCGTGCGACGGCCACCACGCCCTACCGGCCGGGCGTTTGAGGTCACAATTTGTGACCTCAAAACTACAACCTCCTGATCCGTAAGCTGAAACACGAAATCGACCGGAAAGCGCTCTAGATTTCGCTTGACGGCCTGCACCAGCGCTTTGGTAGGCACACCGTAGAGCGCGGCCAAGTCCGCGTCGAGCATGACTCGGTGGCCGCGAATGCTGACGATGCGCGTATCAACTGTTTGCTCCATTGTCCGATCGATCTTCATCCCCCGAGAACAACGCTCCGATGTCAACCCCAGTTGACCAAGGCTGCTATATCGTTGAGCAGGAGCGCCACGTGCGCGAGCACGTGAAGGAGGAGGAACTCACGATCTTCGACATCCTGACCCGCCCGGGACCGAAGCTTTCAACTGAAGAGCGGGAAGAGGTCAAGAAGGTCGCGCGGCAGTTGCTGGAACGACTGAATGCGTTGCTGGTGCTTGGATGGCGGCAGAAGATTCAGGCGCGGGCGAAAATCCGGCTTGCCATCGAGGACACTCTGGATGAGGGATTACCGCGCGCCTACACCAAGGACCTGTTCGCAATGAAGTCCGACGTCCTGTTCGAGCACGTCTACGAGGCCTACGCCGGGGACGGCCGCAGCGTCTTCACCCCCGCGACCTGATTCCCAATAGCGGCCCAACGACGCCGACCACGTCGACCAGCTGGAGAGCTGGATTCCGGAGAAAGCGATGCGCGAGCCGCTGTTCGCCTCGAACGCGGCCCGGCTCTACCGGCTTTTCTGAGAGCAAACAGGCGTTCGCGTGTTCAAGGTCACAATTTGTGACCTTAAAGCCGCTTGACGTGTTACGCGTCCCGTAATACCTTTGTCGGATGATCAAGTCCTTCCGCTCGCCCGATACGGAAACCTTGTTCAACGACCGGCCGGTTCCCCGCTTCCGCGCGTTCGAGCGCCCGGCGCGGCGCAAACTCCTGTACCTGAGCCAAGCCCGGTCGCTGCGGGACCTGCTCGTGCCGCCAGGAAACATGCTCGAAGCGCTCAAGCACGACCGCAAGGGCCAGCACAGCATCCGCATCAACGACCAGTGGCGGATCTGCTTCCGCTGGGTGGACGGGCACGCACACGACGTCGAGATCGAGGACTATCACTGAACGGAGACACCATGGCCGCCAAACTGCTCGAACCGATCCATCCCGGTGAAATCCTGCACGAGGAATTCATGAAGCCGATGGGCGTGAGCATCAACGCGCTCGCGCGCGAGATCGCCGTGCCGCCCAACCGCGTGAGCGACATCGTCAACGGCAAGCGCTCGATTACCGCCGACACCGCGCTACGCCTCGGCAAGTACTTCGGCGTTTCGCCCGAGGTCTGGCTGAACCTCCAGGTGGACTACGACCTGCGCGTCGCCAAGCGCACGACCTGGCTGAAAGCCGAGCATCGCGTGCGCGTGCATAGCGACTAGGGGAAGGACCATGCGCTGGGTCGCACCAATCGAAAAGGAAAATTCGCTCCCACCGTAACCCGGATCGCCCGCGGGCACGTTCAATGGGGTATCGCGTACCCACGAACGGAGCTAAGACCATGTCTCGCAAACCGCTTTCCACCCTCGCCGCCGCATTCCTCTGCGCCGGCCTCGCATTCGCAGCGCCAACTTTGTCACACGCGCAGCAAAAGACCCTGACCGCCTTCGCCAGCGAAGCCGAGCTTTCGGAACTGTTCAGGGGCTGGGCCGAGGAATACAAAAAGAGGATGGCCGAGCACCGCGCGCGCCGCGACTCCGGCCCATCCACGGACATGGCGGCCAAGTCCGCGGCGGCGCCGCTGGCGCTCGCGTCCGCCGGCGCAGTCGCCAAAGAGTCTGAGTCGGTCACCAACGTGCAGCACGCGGGCGTGGACGAAGGCGGCATCGTCAAAGTGCACGGCGACCACCTCGTGATCCTGCGCCGTGGGCGCCTCTTTACGGTCGCGATCAACGACAGGCAGCTCAGGCCCGTGTCGCACGCGGACGCTTACGGCGAGGGCATCGCGCCCGGCGGCGCCTGGTACGACGAGATGCTGATGTGGGGCAACACCATCGCGGTGATCGGCTACAGCTACGCGCGCGGCGGCACCGAGATCGGCCTGTTCGAAATATCGAAAGCGGGCCAGCTCAGCTACAAGTCCACCTACCACCTGCGCTCGAACGACTACTACTCGTCGCGCAACTACGCGAGCCGCCTGATCGGCTCCAAGCTCGTGTTCTACACGCCGCTGTACCTGAATCCCTGGGGCGGCCTGCCGGCCGGGTCCTTCCCCGCGCTGCGCAAGTGGCGCGCCGGCGCGACGCCGGCGGAATTCAAGCGCATCGCGCCCGCCACGCGCATTTACCGCGCCGACGAAGGGCTCGACCCGCAGCAGGGAGTGGCGCTGCACAGCGTGTCGATCTGCGACCTCGCGAAAGCGGATATGAGCTGCGAGAGCACCGCAGTGCTCGGCCAGCCCGGGCGCGTGTTCTACGTCTCCGCAGGTTCGGTTTACGTCTGGAGCGTCAAATCCGGCGTCTTCCGCATTCCTTTGGATGGCTCGGCGCCCAGCGCGCTGAAGGCGAGCGGCAGCCCGATCGACCAGTTCTCCTTCCTCGAGGGCAACGACGGTCACCTGAACGTGCTGCTGCGCGCGCACGGCCGCGGCGAAGGCATGTGGGGCGGCGAAGCCGCGCCGGGCGATCTCGCGTTACTGCGCGTGCCGCTGTCCAGTTTCTCGGACGGCCGCGACAGCACGCCCGCATCCGCCTACCGCAGGCTGCCCAGGGTGGCCGGCTACGCACTGCAGAGCCGCTACGTCGGCAACTACCTGCTTTACGGCGCAGGCGCAGGATGGCGCCGGCCCTCGTCCGCGGCCGCGGCCGAGGGACGCGTTTACGCCGTGGACTACGCCGGCGACTCGACCTACGCGATTCCGCTGGCGCACGGTGTCGACCGAATTGAAGCGCTCGGCGCGAACGCGGTCGCCGTGGGCAGCAACGGCAAAGACTTGCACTTCACCAGCCTGCGACTGGCGTACAGTCCCCAATTGCGGCCGTTCGCCGCCGGCAGTTATGTGCGCGCGAACGCTTCGCAAGGCGAGACGCGCAGTCACGGATTTTTCTACAAGGCGGACAACGACACCGAGGGCCTGGTCGGCCTGCCCATCATCGGCGGCGGCGAGTCCGCCGGACGCCAACTGCGCCGGGAGTCCGCGTCCCTGCTCTACCTGCGCAACCAGTCGCTCACGCTCTCGGAGATCGGCACGCTCGATTCCCGTGCCGGCAGCCGCATGGATCCCTCTTCTGACGGCTGCAAGGCGTCCTGCGTCGACTGGTACGGCAATTCGCGGCCGCTCTTCCTGCGCGGGCGCGTGTTCGCGCTGATGGGCTACGAGATCGTCGAGGGGCGGCTGCAGGGCGGGCGGATCTTCGAAGCCCATCGCGTAAACTTCGCCCCGGCCACCATGGACATCGCGTACTGAACACCACGCAGCACAAGCTCGGCATCGGCGTGATGGTCGTATGCAGCGTGCTCTGGAGCACCGCCGGCTTGCTGACGCGCGCCACGTCGGTGGCCAGCGGCTGGGAGACCACGTTCTGGCGCTCGCTGTTTCTCTGCGCTGCCATCGGGGCGCTGCTAGTCGCGCAGCACCGCACCGACGCGCTGCGCCGGCTGGCCGGCATGGGCTGGTTGGGCGCGATCTCCAGCCTTGCCTGGGCGGCCATGTTCACCAGCTTCATGCTGGCGCTCAGCCTCACCACGGTGGCCAATGCGCTGATCGTCCAGGGGCTGATGCCCTTTTGCGCCGCCCTGGCCGGTTGGCTGGTCCTGCACGAACGCGTGCCGACCCGGACCTGGCTGGCCATGGCCGCGGCCACGGCGGGCATCGCGGTCATGTTCCACGATGCGCTCGGCAGCGGCAGCCTGGCGGGCAGCCTGATCGCGCTGGTGGTGCCGCTGGCGGCGGCAATCAACACGGTCGCGGTCAAATCGGGGCGCGGGCGCGTCGACCTGGTGCCCGCACTGTTCGTGGGCGGCGCGCTTTCACTGCTGCTCGCGTTGCCGCTCGCGGCGCCCTTCACCGCGACGGGACGCGACCTCGCACTATTGGGAGCCATGGCGCTGTTCCAACTCGCGCTGCCCTGCGTGCTGCTGGTGAGGGTCGTGCTGCCGCGCCTCTCGGCAGCCGAGATCGGCCTGCTGTCGCTCCTGGAAGTAGTGCTGGGGCCGCTCTGGGTATGGCTGGCCTACGGCGAGCATCCCGGGCCCGCAGCGCTTGGCGGCGGCGCGGTGGTGCTCGCCGCGCTGGCCATCAACGAAGGTGTCGCGCTCGCGGCGGAGAAACGCGCCGCCGCACCTACGTGATCGCCTCGCCGAGCAGCATCTTGACCGGCTCGGCCGTCTTTGCATCGATGAGCACCACGACCCAGGCGAAGCGGGTGCGCAGCAGGAGCGCCCGCAATTGGCTCTCACTGACGCCGGAAGAAGCCAGCCAGGCGTCCACCGCCCTGGCATTCACCGGCTCGTCCTTGCGCAGCCTGTCGATGCTGAGGGCGGCGCCCAGCACCTGCTGCCGGCGCTCGCCGTAGGGCACGTAGTACTCCGGGAAGCTCTGCACATCGATCCCGGACATCGCCAGCTCGATGAACTTCTGGCGCGTGGCCGGATCGGTGGGCGGGTCGGCGGCGGCGAGCTTGGGGCCGGTCCAGGAGAGCATTCGGAATTCGGGATACTTTGCCTTCGCAACATCGGCGGGATTCAACTCCACCACGCTGACCAGCTCGAAGCGGTCCTTGACGAACACGATGAAGGCCGGGCGCGCGAGGAACACCACCGTGCAGCCGTAGACGAGCGCCGCCAGCTGCACCGTGCCGATCACCGCCAGGTCGAACTTCATGCCGGGCTTGCCGGACTTGAACACGACCAATGTAAGCAGCGGACCCAGCACCACGTCCACGCCGACCAGGAGATAGAGCAGCCCCACGCCGCCCGCCGCCTGGACCAGTGGACCGGGGAACCACAGGCCGAGGATCACCGCGACCGCCATGACGGCGATCGCGAGGCAGATCAGCAGGTGCGTGCCGGCGGCCTGCCAACGGGAAAACGTCTTCCCACTCATGTCCCTTTTTTCTTGCCGCCGATGATTTTCGCGAGCGCCGGGAAGTACTCCTTGCCGTGGCCTGCGCGGATCGTCTTCTTGATGATTTCCTTGGCGTTGTCGGCGCCCGACAGGAACAGGCCCGCCTCCTCGGCCAGCCGCAACGCGTAGCGAATGTCCTTGAGCGCGTACTCGGAGGAAAAGGCGCGCTCGGGGTAGTCGCCCTTCAGCATCGCCTTCATGCCGTGATGGCGCAGTGCGAAGCTGTCGGCGGAACCCTTGGAGAGCACCTCGAAGGCGAGCTCAGCGTCGATGCCGGCGTGGCCGATCAGCGCCAGCGCCTCGGCGATCGCCACCACGTTCTGGAACAGCACCATGTTGTTGACGATCTTCATCGCCTGGCCCGCGCCCGGCCCGCCGCACAGCGTGACGTCGGTGGCGAAGCATTCGAGCAGCGGCTTGATGCGCGCGAACACCTTTTCGTTCGCACCGACCATGACCGACAGCGTGCCCTCCACCGCCGCCTGGCGCGTGCGCGCCACCGGCGCGTCGGCGAACTGGATGCCGCGCGCCGAGAAGCGCGCGTACAGGTCGTGCGCGATGTTGAGCGGCGTGGTGGACAAGTCGACGACCAGGCCGCCGGGCTTCATGTGCGTGAGCAGGCTGCCGGCCCCGAGGCACACTGCGCTCACCTCCGGCCCGCCCGGCAGGGACAGGAACACGATGTCGGCATTCTCGGCGACGTCGCGGATCGACTCGGCCGGCGACACGCCCGACTCGTCCATCTGCGCGAGCACCTCCAGGTCGCCGTCGAAAGCGCGCAGTTTCCGGCCGGACTTGACCGCGAGATTGCGGCAGATCGGCGCGCCCATCGTTCCGAGACCGATGAATCCCAGCATCATCTCTCCCGCACTTGTTCGTCCAGCAGCACCAGCGCGTCGACCGCGACTGCGCCCGTTGCGCCAACCATCACCGGGTTCGCCTCGGCCTCGCGCACCGGCCGGCCCTTGATCAGCGCCAGCCGCGACAGCGCGGCCACCGCCCGCGCCAGCGCCGCCAGGTCGCCCGGCGGGCGGCCGCGATAACCGCGCAGCACCTCGAACCCCTTGACCTGCCCGATCATCTCCAGAGCCTCTGCCTCGCCCACCGGCGCGAGGCGGATCACCACGTCATTGTAGAGTTCCGCGAGAATTCCGCCCGCCCCCACCATCACCAGCGGTCCGGCGACCGGATCATCGCGGTAGCCGACGATGGCTTCCCCGAGGCCCTGCTCCATGCGCTGGACCAGCAGCGGTTCGCCTTCTCTCGCCAGCGATTTTGCCTTGCTTTCAAAATCCTGACGAGAAGCAATGCCCAGCACCACGCCTCCCACGTCTGATTTGTGCGTTACCTCGGCCGACAGAATCTTTAGCGCCACCGGATACGCAAGCGGGTGCGCGTAGTCCGGCGCGCGTGCTATTGCGGTCTCGACGACCGGGACACCAAGGGTTTTAAAGAGATGTAGGCCTTGTTCTTCATTCAATTTGCCTTTCAAAGGCAATTCCCCGGGCCACGGGATTGCCGCGCCCACTGGCGCTTGCCGCGGAGATCTCCAGGAAAAATAAGCGTGCAGGGCGTCGGCGCAGGCCTCGGGCGTGCGAAATGCCGCGATGCCCGCCTGCGCAAGCAGCGCGAGCGATTGATCCGCCTGCGGCGTCATGAAAACCGCCAGCGGCTTCGAACCAGTATTCCCTCGGATAATCGGTTCGACCGCGTGCTGCGGATCGAACTGCGCCGACGAGCCAACCACCGCCAGCACCGCGTCGCAGCCGGGAAACGCGAGCAGCTCCTGCACCACGGCACCGTAGGTCGCGGCCTTTTTCCCCATCGTGAGGTCGATGATCGGCGAGTGCGCGTCCGGCGACGCAGTTTCGATACCGTGCGTGCCGAGGCGATCCACCACTGACGCGGCCCCGCCGCCCGTGGTGGTTACAACGCCGACACGCGGTGCGCGCGCCAGGTCGGGGGGCCTGCGTTCGGCCAGCAGCGGACCGATCTCGATCAGGGTTTCCAGCATGTCCACGCGCACGATGCCGCAATCGCGGAAATAGGCGTCCAGCGCTGCGTCTTCGCCGGCCAGCGCGCCGGTGTGCGAACGCGCGAGGCGCTGGCCCAGCGCCGAGCGCCCGAGCTTGTAGGCGACCACGGGTTTGCCGGCCGCGTGCGCGGCGCGCGCAGCGCGCTCAAGCGTAGCGGCATCGCGCACCGTTTCCAGGAACAGCAGGATCGTCCGGGTCTCGGCGTCGGCGGCCAGCATCTGGACGATCTCGCCCACGCCGATGTCCGCCTCGTTGCCAACCGAGACCAGCTTGGCGAAGCCCAGGCCGCGCGCCGCGCCGCGCGACAGCACCGTGCCCAGCATGGTGCCGCTTTGCGACACGATGCTGGTCGCGCCCGCGGGCGGAATGTCCATCGCCAGCACCGCATTCACGGTGATCGGGCAGCGGCCGGCCAGGTTGATCATGCCCATGCTGTTCGGTCCGAGCAGCCGCACGCCCAGCGCCCGCGCGCGCGCCACGAGCCGCTGCTGGCGCGCAAGGCCCTCGGCGCCGGCGTCGGCGAAACCATCCGTGAAGATGGTCGCGACCGGCACGCCCGCCTTGCCGCAATCCTCGAGCGCGTCCTCGACGTCGCCCACCATGATGAAGGCGTGATCAATGGTGAAAGGGGTTTCTTTTATGCTTTTGTAGCTTTGCAAACCCAGAACTTCAGAACGAGAAGCATTGATCGGAACAATCTTCCCGGCATACCCGTACTTCAATAGATAGCGCTGCGGCCGCGCGGTGTTCTTGGCCTCGTCGCCGGAAGCGCCCACCAGCGCGACCGAACGGGGCGAGAACAGCGCCTGCGCGAGGTCTATCGTGGGACGGATTTTGATTTTTCCAGCGTCCACAGGTCCGCCAGCAGCTTGCGCGCCTTCGCTTCGCCGAGCACCGGCCCTGCGAGCTCCAGGTACTTCGCGTCCAGCTGGGCGTCCGACAGCGGCGCCTCGGGGTCGCCGATGCGCATGGGCTGCAGGAACTCCTCCTCGCGCCCGTCGCGCGTCCGGATCGCCACGCGCGCGGCGCGCTGCTTCGGGAAGGCAGCGTCGAGTTCCGGGTCGATGGCAACGTCGATGCGCGCCATCAGCGCGCGCGTATCCGGGTCGTTCATGCGCGCCGGCTCGAAGGCTGCGAAGCGCACGCTGCCGTGCGTGAGCGCGCTCGCGACCACGTACTTCAGCGAAAAGCGCGCCTCAGCCGGCGTTTGCGGCGTCTCGTAGCCCGACACCTCCTTGGCGGCGCGATAGCTGCCGACGCGGATGCGCTCGATCTCGCGCGCCGCGACCTTCATGCGGCCCTGCAGCGCGAGCGCGCCGTCGATCGCGGCGAAGGTATGGCCGCAGCAGGTGTGGTTCTTGAAGGTCATGCGGGTAATATTAAAAACCATGCCGAGGGATTCAAATGCCTGGTTCCATTCGGGGTTGTCGCTCATTGCGCGCCCGAAGCCTGCGTCGCCTTCGATCACATCCAGCGATCCGGTGACGCCCTCGTTCGCCGCCAACGCAGCCGTCACGCCTGCCTCCGCGGCGCGGCCCGCGTGCAGGGGCTTGGACATCGAATCCATGCGGAAGGCCTGTTGCAGGGCGGCGGCAAACGTTGTGACAGTGGCCAGCGCATGTGCGAAGCGCTTCGCGTCCAGCTGCAGCAGCTCGGCGGCGGCGGCGCAGGCGCCGAACACGCCGATGGTGCCGGTGTTGTGCCAGTACTTGTAGTGCGCCTTGCCCATCGCCGCGCCGATGCGCGTCGAGATCTCGTAGCCGACGACCACCGCGCGCAGGAATTGCTCGCCCGAGGCGCCGCGCGCCTGCGCGAGCGCGAGCGCCGCCGCGATGGTGGGCGCACCCGGATGGTAGATGCCGTCGCGGAAGATGTCGTCCACCTCCATGGTGTGCGCCGCGCTGCCGTTGATGAGGGCGGCGGCTCGAACCGTAGCGCTGCGACCAAGAGCGAGTTTTGCTTTGCCGATATCCAGCTCTTCTGAAAGACTTTTTTCCAGGAGAACGGCAGGTTCAACAATGGCTCCCGGCAGCAATGCGGCGTACCAGTCGATGACCGCGCGCTTGGCGTGGTGCAGCACCTCCGGCGCGAGCGGAGCCTTCCGGTAATCCACGGCCCAGCCGGCGAAACGTTCAACGACGTGCATGGCCTGGGCTTATGACAGCGTCGATGCCGCGGCCGCCAGGCGATCGCAAGCGCGCTCCAGCAGCGCCTGCTCCGCCGCGAACGAAACCCGGAAATACGGCGACAGGCCGTAGCCGGCGCCGTTCGGCAGCGCGAGGCCCGCTTCCAGCAGCCAGGCCGTGACGTCGGCGTCGTTCTGCAAGGTCGTGCCCTGCGGCGTGCGCCGCCCCAGCCATCCGGCGCAGGAGACATAGACGTAGAACGCGCCCTCGGGCGGCTCACAGGCCAGCCCCGGAACCGCCTTGAGCCGCTTCACCAGGAAGTCGCGGCGCGACTGGAAGATGGCATTGCGCTCGCGCACAATGTCCTGCGGCCCGTTCAGCGCCGCCACCGCCGCCGCCTGGCTCACCGACGACGGATTGAGCGAACTCTGCGCCTGCAGGCGCGCCATCGCGCGCACGAGTTCCGCCGGCCCCGCGCCGTAGCCCAGGCGCCAGCCGGTCATCGCGTAGGTCTTGGATACGCCGTTGACCGTGAATACGCGGTTGGCGAGCTGCGGCGCGACGACGGCGAGCGTGGCGAACTTCCGTCCGTCGAAAAGGACGTGCTCGTAAATGTCGTCCGAAATTGTCCAAAGCGAGGGATGGCGCTCGAGCACGCCCGCAAGCGCGCGCAGTTCGCCTGCCGAATACACCGCGCCGCTCGGATTGGAGGGGGAATTGAGCATCAGCCACTTCGTGCGCGGCGTGATCGCGGCCTCGAGTTCCGCCGCCGTCAGCTTGAAGCCGTTCTCGGCACGCGTCGGCACCCAGACCGGCGTGCCGCCGGCATAGTGCGTGATATCGGCGTACGCCACCCAGGAGGGCGCCGGGATCACCACCTCGTCGCCAGGATCGAGCGTCGCCATCAGCGCGTTGTGCAGGATCTGCTTGCCGCCCGCGCCGGCCGAGATGTTCTCAGGCTTGAACTCGAGGCCGTTCTCGCGCCTGAATTTGGCGATGATCGCGGCCTTGAGTTCGGGCGTGCCGTCCACCTGCGTGTAGTGGGTCTGCCCGGCGCGCATGGCGCGCGTGGCCGCCTCGATCACGTATTCCGGGGTGTTGAAGTCGGGCTCGCCCTGCGCCAGCTCGATGATGTCCACGCCCGCGGCACGCAGCTCGCGCGCACGCTGCGCCGCGAGCGCGGACGCCGAAATGCGCGTGCGCGCGATGCGCGAGGAAAGCAGCGTGCGTTCAGCCTGGCCCACGTCGGTTCCCCGAACTTCAGTTCTTGTACGACGGATCGACGCGGTCGGCCAGGCGGCGCATCGCCGGCCACTCGAGCAGGCCGTAGCTGCGGCGCGTTCCGCGCTTGTACATGTGGTTGGTCTTGCCGATGACGTCGGGCGGCGGCAGCAGGATATCGTCGCCGCCATTCTGCGCCATCAGCTGCGTGCGGCAGGCGCGCTCGATGCGGTAGAGGTTGTTGAAGCCCTCGGCCACCGTGCGGCCGACCGCAAGCACGCCGTGGTTCCGCAGCAGCATCACCTCGCACTCGCCGAGGTTGGCGACCAGGCGCGCCTTTTCGCCCTCCTCCAGCACCACGCCCTCGTAGTCGTGATAGGCGATTTTTTCGAAGCGCATCGCGGTCTGCGTCATCGGCAGGAGGCCCTTCTTCAGGGACGCGACCGCCATGCCGGCAAGCGAATGCGTGTGCAGCACGCAGTGCAGTTCGGGCTTGGCCTCGTGGACCGCGCTGTGGATCACGTAGCCGGCCGGGTTGAACTTGTATCCCAGGCCCGCGGGAAACTTCGGCTCCCACAGCAGCTTGCCCGCCAGGTTCACCTTGATGAGCGAGGAGGCGCACATTTCGTCGTACATCAGGCCGAAGGGATTGAGCAGGAACTCTTCTGTGCCGGGGATGCGCGCCGAGATGTGGTTGTAGATCAGGTCATCCATGCCGAAGATGCGCACCAGGCGGTAGGCGCAGGCGCAATCGACGCGCGCCTCCCACTCGGCTGCGCTCACCTTGCCCTTCAGCGACGCAAACTTGAGCGGCGGGTAGTCCTTGTCGGGCACCAGGTCCGGATAGGCGCCGCGTAGATCGGCGAACTGCGCTGTGACCGTGGTCTTCATGCGATATACGATAGCACCATGGAGGACGAACAGGAGCTCGCGGGCAAAGTCGCGCTGGTGACCGGCGGCGCGCGCAATATCGGCCGCGCGATCGCCAGGGAACTGGCGCGCGGCGGCGCTGCGGTGCTCGTGAACGCGCGCAACTCGCGCGCCGAGGCCGAAGAGACGGTGGCCGGCATACGGGCGGAGGGCGGGCGCGCGGCCATGTTGCTCGCCGACGTCACCGACCCGGCCGCGGTCGCGGCGATGGTGGCGGCCGGCGTGCGGGAGTTCGGCCGCCTCGACCTGCTCGTCAACAACGCGGCAGTGCGTGCGGAAACCGCGTTCGCGGACATGGCCTACGACGAATGGCGCCGCGTGCTGGCCTCCATCCTCGACGCCGCGTTCCTCTGCGCCCAGGCCTGCCTGCCGCATTTTGCGCGCGCCGGTGGCGGCAGCATCGTCAACATCGGCGGGCTGACGGCGCACCGCGGGGCCGCGGGCCGCGCGCACGTCGTCGCCGCCAAGGCAGGAATCGTCGGCCTGACGCGCGCGCTCGCGCACGAGCTCGCGCCGCAGGCGATCACCGTGAACTGCGTGGCGCCGGGCACCATCGACACCGTGCGCGGGCTGCCGGGCGCGCCCGAACGGCCGCCGCCGCGCCAGGGCCTGCCGCCGCTGGGGCGGCGCGGCACGCCCGAGGAAGTCGCCGCGGCGGTGCGATTTCTGTGCGGCCCGGGCGCGCGCTACATCACCGGCGAGACGCTGCACGTCAACGGCGGCGGGTTCATGTGACGGCAAAAAGTGTTGCGGAAGTTCTTGTCGAAAAAGTTCTAAGAATTCGCGCAAGCGATTTGCCGCAACGCGTTCGCTCGACCTGCGAGGACCTGCTCATAGATGTCGGCGGCCTCTGCGTTGCCGCTCGCCGGAGCGATTATGTTATTTCAGTAAAGAAAAGCCTCGATCGGGGCGGCAAGTGCACTGCGATTGGGCATGCGGTAAGTTTCGGCGCCGAGGACGCGGCGCTGCTCAACGGCACTGCGGCGCACGGCGAGGATTTCGACGACACCTTCGAAGGCGGCCCGGTGCATTCCGGTGCGGTGGTGGTACCCGCCGTGCTCGCGGCCTGCGAGCATTTCGGTCGCAGCGGTCGCGATGCGCTGCTCGGCATCGCCACCGGCGTCGAAGCACTCTGCCGGCTGAGCCTGGTGGCGCCGAAGAAAATCCACAAGGCCGGCTTTCATCCCACCGCGGTCCTCGGAGTTTTCGGTTCAGCTCTGGGGGTTGCAAAATCGTTAGGCTTAAGTCAAAAACAAACCGTTAATGCACTCGGAATTGCCGGCAGCATGGCCGGCGGCATCATCGAGTATCTGGCCGAAGGCGCGTGGACCAAGCGCCTGCACGCGGGCTGGGCGGCGCAGTCGGGCATTCGCGCCGCGCGGCTCGCGAAGGAAGGCTTCACCGGGCCGCGAACTGTTTTCGAGGGAACCCATGGATTGTTTTTCGGTTTTGCTCATGATTCGAATGCCCTGTATGAAAAACTGACAGCAGACTTCGGCAAAACCTGGGTGATGACCGGGCTCACCTTCAAGCCCTACGCGACCGGCACCATGAACCAGCCCTACATCGACTGTGCGCTGCGCCTGAGTCAGCACGGTTTTGGCGCGGAGGATGTCGCCGAAGTGTATTGCGAGACGGCAGAAGGCTACGTGCACCGCCTGTGGGAGCCGCTCGCTGCCAAGCACCGGCCCGCCAACGACTACGCGGCGAAGTTCAGCACGCCCTTCAACGTCGCGGTGGCCTTCGTCACCGGCGGCGCGGGCTTCGAGGCCTTCACGCCGCGCACGGTGCGCGACAAGCGCATCCTCGCGCTTGCCGCCAAGGTGCGCTATGCGGTGGATCCGCACAATCCCTATCCCGACGGCTATACCGGTCACGTGCGCATGACGCTGAAGGACGGCCGCGTGTTCGAGGAGCGCCAACCGCACATCCGCGGCGGCGTGCACGAGCCGCTCGCGCGCACGGACATCGCCGACAAGTTCCGCCGCAACGCGGCCTGGGGCGGCTGGCCGAAGACGCTTGCCGGGCGTTTCCTCGCCTACAGCGAAAAAGTGTTTCGTGAAAAGACTGCTCTGGCTCCTTTTCGCCGCTAGTTTCTCGTTGTGCGCCGCGGCGCAGAACTGGCCCGTCAAGCCGGTGAAGATCCTCGTGCCCGCGCAACCCGGCGGCGGCCTCGACCTGATCGGCCGCACCATGGCCGACCAGCTCGGGCGCGCGCTCGACGCCACCTTCATCGTCGAGAACGTTTCCGGCGGCGGCGGATCCATCGCCTCGCAGGCCACGGCGCGCGCCGCGCCCGACGGCTACACGCTGATGGTGGGCTACGTCGGCACGCACGGCACCAATCCGGCGGTGCGTAAAGTGCCCTACGACGCGGTGAAGGACTTCACGGCCATCGCCATGGTGGGTGGCACGCCCAACCTGCTGGTGGTCCAGCCCGCGCTGCCGGTATCGGACCTCAAGTCGCTGGTGGAATACGCGAAGAAGAATTCCGCCTCGATGACCTATGCTTCCGGCGGCATCGGCCTGCTCAACCACCTCGCGATGGAGCAGTTCAAGGGCGACGCGGGCTTCGACGCGGTCGTGGCCCACTATCGCGGCATTGGCCCGGCGATCAAGGACTTCCTCGCCAACCAGACCATGATGATGATGCCGGGCCTCGCTGCCGCGCTGCCGCAGCTGCGCTCGAAGAGGATGCGGCCGATCGCGATCACCGGCCTCAAGCGCCACCCACTGGTGCCCGAGGTGCCCACGTTCGAGGAGTCCGGTTACAAGGGCTACGATGGCGTGCAGTGGTATGGCATCGTGGGTCCTGCGAAACTGCCCGCCGAGATCACGCTGCGACTGCACGCCGAAATCAACCGCGCGCTCGCCTCGCCAGCGTTGCAGCAGAGGCTCGCGGGCGAAGCCATAGACCCGATGCCGATGACGCCCGGGCAGTTCGGCAGGTTCATCCAGGACGACATCGCGCGCTGGAGCAAGCTCGCGCGCGAGCGCAAGATAGTGCTGGACGACTAGCCGCAAGGGGACATATGGCGCAAGATCAGTCGTACGGCGGGTTCTGGGTGCGGCTGATCGCGCTGATGCTCGACTGGGCGGTCGTGTTCGTGATCCTGATCGCGTCCCTGGCGTCGATGACCACGGTGATGGCGTCGGCCGGCATGGAGCGGCTGACGGACCTCGCCGCCTGGCTGGTGGCGACTTTCCTGCCCTTCCTCTACTGGCCGGTGCTCGAGAGCTCGCCATGGCAGGCGACGGTCGGCAAGCGCGTGATGGGACTGCAGGTCACCGACTTCGACGGCCAGCGCCTGAGCTTCATGCGCGCTCTGCTGCGCGCGTTAGCCAAGATCCTTTCCAGCATTCCGTTGGGCGTGGGTTACCTGCTCGCGGCGTTCACCGCGCGCAAGCAGGCACTGCACGACATCATTGCCAGGACGCTCGTGGTGCGCAGCGGTCCCTCGCATCTCTGGAAGCTGATCTTCGCACTCATTCTCGGCTTCCTGCTGATGGTGGCGAGCGGCGTCGGGCTGGTCCACTACTTCCTCGAGCCGATGTACCGGAAGAACCAGGACGACACGCTGAGGGCAATGGCCGTCAGGCATAATAAGATCCTCGACGCAGCAGCGAAATTCCGGGAGAGAACAGCATGATGAGGAAGCTCACGATCGCGGCCGCGCTTGCGCTGGCCGCCGCGCCCGCCGCCGCGCAACTCGCCGTCTCGGCCAACGACAACAAGCAGATCAACACCGCCGGCGTCGGCAGCGTGGTCGCCAACCCGGCGCCCGATACCGTGACGGTGATCGACCTGGGCGCGTTCCCGCCCAAGCTCGTCGGCGAAGTCCAGGCGCCGAACAGCGTGGTCGGCCCGCCGAACTCGGTGGCGGTGGCGCCGAACGAGGCCTTCGCGCTGGTGAGCGCGGCGGTGAAGAAGGATCCGGCCGACGCTGCCAAGACCGTGCCCGACAATCGCGTGTCGGTGATCGATCTGAAGGCGCTGAAGGTGGTGCAGACCGTGGAAGCCGGCGCCGGCGCCGCGGGCGTCGCCATCAATCCGCAAGGCACGCTGGCGCTGGTGGCGAACCGCAGCGAAGGCACGGTGTCGGTATTCACCATCCGCGGCATGACGCTCGCAGCCGCAGGCAAGATCGCGCTCGGCAAGCCCGATTCCGGCCCGAGCTCGGTGAAGTTCATCGGCGACGGCAAGCGCGCGCTCGTCACGCGCGACGGCGACAGCACGCTCAGCATGCTCGCGGTGGACGGCGACAAGGTGACCGCCACCAACCGCAATTTCTTCGCCGGCATCCGCCCCTACGGCGCCGACGTGACGCCGGATGGC